>Ga0335398_10006707_pt1 | contig 14411 bp, 6 predicted proteins | sample BON03_FD_205742 | JGI IMG/M metagenome (GOLD analysis project Ga0335398, IMG submission 205742) | Freshwater microbial communities from Lake Bonney liftoff mats and glacier meltwater in Antarctica - BON-03 (spades assembly) (version 2) | ecosystem: Environmental > Aquatic > Freshwater > Ice >... | reverse complement strand
GATTTTGAACCAAGAAACCCATTTCATTTGATGCTCCATCAATAGCTCTTTGAGGAATCGGGAATAACCTTTTGTTCACATCGTTATCGGTCTTCTCTGTCCAGCTATCCTCGTATTTCCCAAATCTGATTTGAGTGGTTCTTCTAAGACCTTCCCAATACAGCTCAAAACCGGATTCACGTAATAATATCTTCAAATCAATAGCACCGAGAGCAGCTGGAGTCTGTGTGGGACGAGCGTTCCTCGAAGTTCTCAACGTATTGATATCGGCTAGAGCTCCTCCATTATCACCTTTTCTTAACTTAGCCTCAGCACGCATCAGATAAATTTCACCCAATCGAATCAAAACTATATCCACACTACTATTTGAACAGCAGTTCGGGGCAGTACGGCTAAATTGATATTTTGAAAATCGATTTCCAGTGTTATGCAAGCTTCCCTCATTTGTAAAATCTACTTGATAAGTGTGATCCACATAGCGGATGTTGGCTCCACTGCTTCGTCTGTTGATTACAGGATAGATCCTGATCTTTCCATCTGCGCAGGTAATAATTTTTCCGGTTGCGTCTTTTCTAGGACCCCAAATAACCCCTCGAAGAAGCCCTCTATCCATTTCAAAATTTTTGGCATCTACACAATAGTAATGATCCGCATCGTTGTTGGGGTTTACACCAGTTAGATCTCTAAGATTTTCGGGAATCATTGTATTCTCTTGAAAAAAGCGAGCATCTGCTTTCGCCGGATCCACGCTACCATAAGCATCATACCAGCTTTGGATGAAATCAGGAGTAGCAGCTACTGCATCCGTGCCACGCGTGTTTGGAAGCTCAGGTCTGGGAACTTGATCACCGGAAATCGACCAATATTGCCATCTACTATGTTCGGTCTGAAGTACTCCTCGTTGATCGAGTGAAAATATGATTTCACGGTTTGTATCATTGGTATCATTGAACAAGTCAAAATATTCGGGAGATAAGGAATAGGGTCCGTTGATCAGATTACTCGTGTACTTGATCACCTTGTCCATATCTTCCATTCGGAAATTCGGTGTACCGTAGGGATCTCGATAAACAGCTGCATTCAAGTACAAACGGGCCAATAATGCTTCTGCTGAATTTTTGTTCATCCTGCCGGACTCAACAGCACCACTAATCCCATTTACAACGGATAGCAATTCTGATTCTACATAATCAATAGCTTCTTGCCCTCTGAGAATTTGTGAAAGCTGGTCAGGAGCATCTTTTTTGAAAACAAGCCCCCAATTATCCAGGGCCAACATGTTCAGATAGGCCTTCATAGCTACCATTTCATAGAGTGGGTTTTGGGCACTTGTATTCCCGTTTTTCACCTCTAGCCGCATATTTTCCTCTGCCAAAACTGCACGGGACAAGGCCAAGGTAATGAAGGTCCAAGTATCTCCCACGAGACTGTTGGTTGGGGTCATCAGATGCTGATGTATAGCAATAAACTTACCGCCATCAAACCAGTCTGTACCACCTCGATAAGGCAGGATTCCCTCATCAGAGGCTACTTCCTGAAGTCCAAAATTGACAGTATGAAGCCATACTTGACGTAGCATACCATAAACTGGAGCTATTGATCCACTCACAATTTCCGCTTGTCCAGTACCCGTTAGTGACTCATCAAGAATATCTTCGTCCAATGTAGTGCAACTTAGAAAAGCGAGTAAAAAGGCGGCTATAGGTAATAATTTACTAAATTTTATAGTTTTCATTTGCTTGAGATTTTTTGGAAAATTGAATAGTTAGCTAGCTTATTATTAAAATACTAGATTCAAATTGATCATGAATGTCCGAGCTCGTGGATAGGTGAATCGATCGATTCCAAAGGTTGAAATTCCACCTGAAGTTGATCCGGTATTGACCTCAGGGTCAAACCCTGTATAATCCGTGATCACAAATAAGTTTTGACCTGTGATGGATAGGCGGATATTTTGAAAAGCATCACCCAATCCAATTTTATTTGAGCTCACATTGTAGCCTAAGGTGGCATTGTTTAACCTAAGGAATGAGCCGCTTTCCAGAAATCGGGTGGAAACCGTATTGGAATTGTTGAAGGACTCGCTAGGGTATTGGACAGCAAAATCCGTTGTGTTATTTGACCGTGAAAGTTGAGCTTTGGTGAATAGCGACATGGTCGTGTGATTGTAGATTTTATTTCCCGCGCTACCATTAAAATTCAAGCCCAAATTAAAATTTTTGAACTTAAAATTTGTATTGAAACCGTATATCACATTTGGAATAGCACTTCCAACTGCACCTCGGTCGTTATCCAATATCTCGCCGTCTCCATTGATATCCCTAAATCTGTTTAGGCCGTTTTCACCAATCCCGTCAAATTGAAGCATATAAAATGCTCCGATTGGCTCATTGTTGAAATAGCCATTAATTGTAGCCCCGGTTTGACCAGCACCTGACGCTGCTCCGGTAGTCAAAACAGAATATGGTGAATCCCTTACTTCGTTTTGGATAAAAGTTATATTCCCTCCAAAATCATATGAAAAGTCCTGGCGTGGCCGACTGGAATAGTTCAAAGCTAATTCGATCCCCTTATTGTAGATTTTCATATCATCGATATTATCCCAGAAAGTAGAGGTGGGCTGAATAGGATCAGCAGGAACTACTTCCAGCAGGATATTGGACGACACTTTGCTGAAATAATCCAATGTACCAGTTAATCGGTAATCCAAAAACGCAAAATCAACACCAAAATCAACTTGGGTAGATATTTCCCATTGTAAATTCGGATTTGCCACTCGGGTAAAAACAATTCCATAGGGATAACTGTCCAAGGTATTGCCATCCGTATCAATCGGGTAGGTGTTGAGGCTTCCTCCTCCTGTTGCCAAACGATCCTCTGAGTAACTAGCCTTGGTAATCTTGGATGGAATTTCCTGATTTCCTGTTCGTCCCCAGCTTGCACGTACTTTTAGATTATTGAAAACTGAATTTGCCATAAAGTCTTCTTTGGCCACATTCCAACCCAAGGCAAAAGATGGGAAGTAGCCATACTTGTTGTTTTCTCCAAATTTGGAAGAGCCATCTGCCCGGAACGTAGCTGTAAACAGATACTTCTCAGCATAGATGTAATTTATCCTACCAAAGAAGGATTGCAACTCGTCTCTGACGGCAGATGAATTGATGGTTGTCGGGAATTCGCTGGTGCTATTCTGATCCTGATATCTTGGCTCGATATTGTTAGCAGCAAAACCTGTGGAAGATGTCCTTCTGAATTCATCCAAAAACGTCTGATAGGAATGCCCTGCTAAGGCAGTGAAATTGTGCTTGCTATTATTCCAATTATAGGTCAGCGTGTTTTCCACTAAACTATTGGTATTTCCAGTAATCAATTCATCCAAGGTGCCATTTGCGGTATTGGACTCATTGATGACTTCTGTGAAGGGCTTATTCTGTATGTACCTATTGGTATTGGAGTAATCTACCCCAAGGTTCAACTTATAAGTAAGCCCATCAATAATTTCAAAAGAAGGAGAAATCGTTCCTAAAATCCTGTTATTGGCTGCATCGTCACTATAGAGCTCATTTCGCTTGATTGGATTTAGAGCATTGGTGTTAAGTAGCGTGGGCTTTCCATCTGTAAAAGCCGGAATCGTAGGATTCAAATTGAGCATATCACTTATAATCGGATTGATATTTGGCCGTAAGTTTTCAGTGTAAGCAGCTGTCAGGTTGTAATCCACGATTAGTCTACCACCAAAAGCCTTCTGATTCATATTCAATTTGCCGGAATAGCGTTTCAAATTACTGTTTTTCAAAATGCCCTCCTGATCCTGATAACCCAAAGAGGCGAAGTAAGAAAATCGTTCTGTATTGGCTCCACTCATAGATAGATTGTAATCCTGAGAGACTCCGACCTGAGTCAACTCATCTTGCCAATTCGTATTGCCCCCGAAATCTTCCAAGGCACCGCCCACGGCTACTACTTGGTTTCGAAACTCATCCGCCCCAAAAACATCGATTTTCTTGGCAATGGATGACCAAGCGGTAGAAGCAGAAAAATTTACTTGAGAGGTTCCTGATTTTCCTTTTTTGGTAGTAATTACGATTACCCCGTTCGAGGCTCGAGAACCATAGAGTGCCGTAGCACTGGCATCCTTTAACACATCAATACTTGCAATATCGTTGGGATTTAGAAAGTTGAGCGGGTTGGAAGCGATCCCGGTATCTGAATTGTCCAATAAAAAGCCATCAAGAACGTAAAGTGGCTGTGTGCCAGAACGTAAACTCCCAACTCCCCGGATAATCACATTTTGATTTGCTCCAGGTTCGCCACTGGTGGAAGTGATGTTTACACCTGCAATTTTCCCTTGCAAAAGATCTACTGGGTTAGTAATTACTCCCCGGTTGAAATCTTCACTTTTAACAGAACCAATAGCTCCTGTTACATCAGATCGCTTTTGGGTACCATAGCCCACCACCACAAGTTCTTCCAATTGGGTAGCATCAGGTTCTAATTGAACTTCGAATATTGATTGACCATTTATAGCTACTGCCTTTGACAAATAGCCCACATAAGAGATTTGGAGAATATCACCTTCTCCTACCTCAAGGGTGAATTTTCCATCCAAGTCGGTGACTGTTCCTAATGTAGTTCCTTTCACCAGGACAGTGGCGCCTGGTAATGGCAAACCTGATTCATCAGTTACTGTTCCAGAGACTGATTGCTGCATGGGCATAAATTCGGCAATCGGAGTCACCGTTTTCAACTCTCTCCCAAGTTCAATGCCCCTCGCATATAAGGAGCCTGCACTGGTACTTAGACCAGAACATAGAACCATGAATGCTGAAGCATAAATGATATTTGATAATCGTAATTTTGGATTCATAAAATTTTAGTGTTAGGTATTTAAGAATAATTCAATAGTATTATTGTGTATTTTATACTGAATCTTACACTTTGTTTATTCAAAAGTAATACTCTTAAAATGGAATGGTATTAAAGGAATATTACCACTTTATTAAATTAACAAAGTATGAATTTTAATATTACATTAATGATTGATCAACTTTTCCTATAAAATTCCCACAGGAGTTTCTTAACTTCATCAGAGATATTTCCACCTGTAAGTACCTGAATAATAATAAATTAGTTAAAAATCATTTGTTTAAAGTAAAAATCCCCCTCAATTATTTGAATTTCGAACAAACTAAGGGATGATAAGCTGTTTACTGGTTGTGTATTCCTTCTTTACTGCTAAGATCACACATTCAGAGGCAACACAAAACAGCTGTTGAATGTAAATAAAATTCAATACATAAAACAGATTTTTTTTTTATTGAAAAGAAATATGCGCAATAATTAATCATTTAATAATAATCAAATAACCCAGAGATCAAACTAATCAGTAATGTCACGATAAAAATAGTAAGCTTTAAGTTTTTGATAATAAAATTAACTTCTGAAGAGCTAATAGCTGAACTTCTTAACATAGGCTATCGAAACGTGATTACTCCATTCATTTTGATGGCTTACCAGACTTGCTCCGGAGAATTGAAATCAAAGATCAACGGATAGTAAAAACTGATTTTAACTCTCAAAATCATCTTTTTTCCTCAGATTTACTGAGTTCCTTTTTCTTCAAATCGATGAAAAAATCATCTGAAGGAAGTCCATTTTGGATTTTCTGAAAGATCTTGGAAAACAAAATTAATTGTTTTTCCAATTCGCTATCGCCAGGCTGTTTAAAGGGAATGACATATTCAAAAATCTTAGAATATAAGGAGTACCGAAATTCATTTTCAGCATTGAAAGCTAAATCGCCTCCATTTTTGAGTCGGTAGAAATCCCCTAGTATGGTCTTACCAGGCTCTTCACTAAGTAATTCCCATGTCTTTTGATCCAATTCGAAGCGTTCTTGAGTCACTAGTATTTGCATCGAATCGAGCACTGATTTACTCAGAAATTGATCTGATAATTCTTCGCTACCCAAACCTGCCCAATAGGTCAAGTCTTGAAGATTCCAATTCAGGACTGTGGATCTGATCGGCTCAGGCCAGTCAGCTTCTAGAAATCGAAGTCGAATCAATTCATCCAGATGAAACTCCGTGTATTCCAAGTAGCTTTTGGAAGTCAAAATCTCTTGGTTCCATCTACCGGCTAGCTCAGCCTTGTTCTTATTCCATTCTATTTGGTACAAGTCAAAAAACTCATCCATTCCTGAAACTGAGTCCAAGATTTCTGTTTCGATTTGGATCAGATCTTCTAAAGGAAAACTTAACAATTTATATGCTGGGGGAAAGGCTGCAAGCGAAGGAACTTGGATATTAACCAGTCGGTTTCCCAATGAATCCTCAAAAACACCAGTATCGTTACTATGCATATGTCCTGCAAAATGGACACTGATGCCCGCGTCGAGATATGATTTCGAGGTTTCTAAAGTAGGAACTCGATTCAGCTGAAATTTAGAAGGACCAAAAAGGGCTTTTAATTCTCCGCTCGCCCCATTATTAAAATCTACTAATGGGTAATGGCTAAAAGAAATCAGGGTTTTATTCAATCGCTTGGCTTCAGCAACAACATTCTTGATCCAGTCTAATTGGTGATTTTTTTGATCTTTTGTCAGATTGAATCCAATACTCGAGCTGGTATAATTTCCAGATCTTAAGTCCGGCAAATAGACATTTCCATCAATCGCCAATAACCAAAGCCCTTCCACCGGCTCGACCAAATAGCTGGCATCTGGTATTAGCAATTTGCCTTCATCAATTGGAAAATTTCGATATTCTAATTGAGACAATTGACTAGCCTCGGCAAAGGAATAACCTTCATAGTCCAGTTTTATAAATGGATGTGTCCAAAATAAATCCTTTTCCGAAGGTGAAAACCCGAATTCCTGCAACTCATTGATTATTTCAGGATATCCCCATTGGGCTATTTGAGGGGAAATAGCCAATTCGCCTTCAAAATTTAGTAAAACAGAAATCTGCGAACTTATAGCTTGAGCAGCACCAGTTTCATTCATGAAATCGCTTTTTCCTCCTGGACTTTGGAACGGACTTACTGGATCATGATTTCCGGTGGTAATAAAAAAACGCATTTGATGGCGCTTCACATATTCATCTAAAATCTGTCTGAGTTTCCTCACATTCATCGGCTGACCGTCATCCGTAAAGTCTCCAGGTAGCACTACAAGTCTGATGTTCTTTTTTACTAATTCATCCAATGCAGCATAAAGCGCAAAATAGTTTTCATTGAATAGTCTGGTTGAATTAAGCTGCGCTTCCATGGTTCGGATTGTAGCGTATTCACCTGTTTTAGAATTCATAACTCCTTTGAAATGAGGTGAGCCCAATTCAGCATAGACGTCCTGTAAATGAATATCTGCCAGGAAAGCGACTTTCTCCGTTCGGAGATTCTGCCCAAGAACAACTTGCCATTCCAAAAGTCCAAGACCTAGAAAAAATATGGGAATCAGTGATTTCGAACTAGTTATTTTCATATTCTAAAAAGAAACACAGGCGTATTAATTAAAAAACAACTTGTTTTTGTGTAGCAAAAATTTGAGTTGGATTTTACTTAATTCGTTCAAATTTACCATTCTCAAAGCTGACCTGATAGGTGGATTCGAACAGTTGCGAAGGATAGTAATAATCTGTTGAAATCACTTGAGCGCCAGAGGCTTTTGCTTTTTCAAACTGGCTGTAATCGTTGGCTCTCGCCTGTTTCGTATCAGAATCAGCCCGAGTTCGGACCATGTAGCCTTTAGCTACCATGTCTTCAATCTTTTCAAAACTTCCTATGGGATCATTGATGACCATAAATCCAGCATTTGGATTGCCTTCCGGTACATTGACGAAGAAACTTGCACCTTTCAAGTTTGGGTGCTTCTCTAGATAACGGTTGATTTTCACTTCATTTTCGTCCAATACAAATAAGAATCGACCTTTCACTTTATCCAGATCCGGCCATCCTTGACCTAGGATAGCTGACTCTAACGATTTATTTTCTCCTATTACCAGTTCTGGTGTGATCAGTTTTTCCAAAGGTAAAACCGAGCGAATCTCCATATCAATACTATCCAAAGCAGTGGCAGTAAACGGTAGCGGGGCTAGCATACCGGGAATCGGGCTGTCCTTGGCATTGATCAAAATGAAAATTGGACTGTGGTCTGGATGAGCATTACTCCAAGTAAGCAACTCCATAAGAGCATCTGTAAAAAGTAGATGATGACTCCGAAAGTCGATGTCTTGGGCATGGAAAAGTTTTAATCCCGGCGCTTGGAGTTTGTTGGCGGTATCATAAGGAAGTGGTTCAATTCCTTTTGATTTAATTATTCCCAGACCTTTGGGGGCTGCATATCGACCGCCTTCAGGATCATGATTTACATCCAATTCAAGATTTCGTAATCCCAAATCCAGTTGTTCAGAAAGTGGGAGATGCTCATATTCGAGCGAATTGGCGATTGCTGGATTCATATTTCTCAAGTAATCCAAAATCTCTTTCTCAATTGCGATTTTATAGCTATTGTGACTTCCGATCACTTGAATCTCGTTAAGCTTAGTCGGTGCTTTTTGAATAAAATTTACAGAAATAAGAAATCCGATTAACACCGGAATACATAGAAGGAGTTTTTTAGTCATTTTTTGAGGAGTAAAATTCACATGATAAAGGTCTTCTATTGTTAACTCAAAAGAATCTTTTCAAGGTCAAGTAATTGTTAAGGTTTAGCTAAGTACTGGTTCATTTCCAGTAGATAAAGCTAAAGTTATTCTTTAATTAAATTTTAGCCTTATCAGGTTAAAGATGGTATTCCTTGGAGTAAACACCTTAATTTCGGGTATGAAGAAATCAATTCTATATCTGCTCATTTTTCTGCCAATCTGTCTTTTTGCCCAAGAAAAGTCAGATTTTAAGCTTCACTCACACAATGATTACCTCCGAAATGTGCCATTTTGGGAAGCCTACAGTGTGCCTTGCCAATCCATCGAGGTGGATGTGATTTTGGAAAATAATCAACTGATGGTGGCGCATGAGCGACAAAGTATCAAGCCGCAGAACACGCTCCAATCACTTTACCTCGATCCTATACGGAAAGCCAAAGAAATGAACGCTGGCGAAAACCCTGAATTTCAATTATTGATTGATTTGAAAACAGCTGCTATCCCAACACTGACATTATTAGTCAAACAATTGGAAAACTATCGGGATCTTTTGGCAAGTACCGAAAATCCAAAAGGTGTTAAAATAGTCATTTCCGGAAATCAGCCAGAAGTGACAACCTACCTTGACTATCCTGACTTTATCTTTTTCGATTATCAAAAAGTTGATTTGAATGAGGAGCTTCCTTGGGAGAAAATTGCTTTGGTCAGTTATAGTTTTCGAAGTATTTCTGTTTGGAATGGAAAAGGCAGGATGGTCGAAGCTGAACAACAAAAAGCTTTATCCCAAATCGCTAAAGTGCATAGTTTTGGAAAGCCAATTCGATTTTGGGCTACCCCGGACTCCAAGACTGCTTGGAAAGCCCTGAGCGAAATGGGAGTAGACTATATAAATACCGATATGCCCCATCAAGCTTATCAGTATTTGGTCAAATTGCCTGCTTTGGTGTACACTGGAGAGATTAGACACACTATATATACACCAACTTTTGAAAATGACGGAGCAGAGATTCCGGTGAACCAAATTATCCTGATGATCGGTGATGGAAATGGACTGGCGCAGTTGGCTTCAGGAATGTTTGTGAATGGAAATGAGCTTAACCTGACGCAGCTCAAAAATATCGGTTTGGTCAAAACCCAGGCGGCAGACGATTTTACGACTGACTCTGCCGCAGGAGCAACAGCGTATGCAACCGGACAAAAAACCAACAATCGATTTATCGGGATGCTTCCAAGTGGAGAATTTGCTGAAAATCTTCCGACCGTCTTGAATGCTTATGGTTTTAAATCCGGGATCATTACCACCGACAAACTTTCAGGAGCAACACCAGCAGCTTTTTTTGCACACGTACCTGAGCGGGATGATGTCAAATCCATTATGGAGTTTCTCCCGAAAAGCAAACTTGACTTTTTTGCCGGCGGCGGGAAATCAGACTTAATGCGATCCTCAACTGATCTATCTCAGGAGTTGATTGGGAATGGATTTTCTATGGTGGACAATTGGTCAGCGATAGCATCCAACTCAGCTTCTAAAATCGGCTACTTCGCCGCTGAGGAATCACTTTTAAGCGTTACGGGTGGACGAGGTGATTATTTGAGAAAGACTACTTCAGCCGCTTTGGAATTTCTGGGACAAACGAAGTCTCCGTTTTTCCTGATGGTAGAATCAGCTATGATAGACTCTGGTGGGCATGGCAATTCAAGTAAAATGATTGTTGAGGAGGAGCTCGATTTTGATTTAACTGTTGGAGCTGTGATTCGATACGCCGATGTTCACCCGGGAACTTTGGTGATAATCACGGCAGATCACGAGACAGGTGGAGTATCCATCCCTCAAGGAGCTATCAGTGCTCATTCTGTCGAGCTCAACTTCCAAAGTGATGATCATACGGGAATTCCGGTTCCGATTTTTGCCTATGGTGCTCATTCCGGAGATTTCAGAGGAGTGTATGAAAATACAGAGGTATTTCATCGAATCATGAAACTAGTGAATCAGTATTATCCCAAAAAATAAGGGCGAAAAAGTCTTCGCCCTGTTTTTACATTTGTTGATTAAATCTTTTTTACATCTGCAAGGAATCTTGGACGTCGCCAAATTTAATACTGATTAGCTGTATTCAACTTCACTCACCCTGCTCCGCGATGGGGGAATTAGATCCGATTCCAATCAAGGTCTTGCTTCATATCTGGATATTCTTTTATTGACTAAATAAAGTTTAATGTCTACTCGAATATCTTGTTTCACGCCTCAAGTCAGTCAAGCTTATTTCAGCTTCCAAGTCACACATCGGACAACATATATTCAACATCGGTCAATGGCTGCCAAACACCAGACATCAGTCACCCAGCATCGGTCATCCGTCACCAAACATCGGACATCAAACATCGGTCATCACTCACCAGACATCCGTCACCAAACATCCCACATCGGTCATCACTCACCAAACATCGGACATGAAACATCCGTCACCCAACATCGGTCACCAAACACCGGACATCGGACATGAAACATCCATCACCAAACATAGGTCATCCGCCACCCAACATCGGACATCACTCACCAAACATCGGACATCAAACACCAAACATCGGACATCGGACATCCCACATCCCACATCCCACATCGGTCACCCAACATCAATAATCATCCATCACCAAACATCGGACATCGGACATCCAACATCCAACATCCGTCATCCCACATTCTACGCTACACCAACTTCATCGCTTCCGGGTCCCAAAGAATTGGTTTCTCCTGGGCAATACTCAAATTGCAGGCTAGGGAAGGAGCTGCAGCACGAAGACCAAAAGTGGCATCTTCCAAGATTGGTGTAGCCTCTCGGATTCCATTGAAAAATACCTTAAAGTGGTCTAAGCGATCATCATAGCCTTTCTCGGCTGCAAATGAGATCGGTTCATTTCTGGTAAATCCACCTCCTTTTTCATCTCCGTAAGTGGACTTGTACCATTTTTCAAATTCCTTTTTTTCTTCTTCGGAAAAACTGGTAAAGCTATCATAGCCACCAAATCCAGGTGCAGCACTTCTCTTGAGCGTATTCACGGTATAATCATTCCATCCAATGGTGATGACTCCATTAGTGCCAACTAGTTTCAAACCAAATTCCCCTTTGCCTTCTCCGTCGCAGAGATTGACTCTGGTCGTAACTTGAAAAGAGTCATGGCGTTCATTTTTCGGATAAGTCATCAAGGCATTGATCACATCGTAGGCATCGCGACCGTCTTTCCAATATTTCAAATCTCCGGCACTAAAGATCTTATTGGGTCCATGTGAATCGGTAATCGTGTGGACTGTCGTCAATAGGTGAACGACTAAATCACCCGCGGCACCTGTTCCATATTCGCTGTAATTTCTCCATCGAAAAAAGCGCTTGGCATCAAAAGGGGTTTTTGGGGCATAGCCCAGAAAGGTATCAAAATCAACCGTCTCTGGACTTGCATCTCTGGGAATGGAATAATTCCATGCACCACTTGAAGTACTTCGATCGCAATATGCCGAGACAAAAGTCAAATCCCCAATCATTCCTGATTGAAGCACTTTCTTCGCCTCTAACACAGCTACCGAACTAGCTCGCTGACTTCCAACTTGGAATACCTTTCCCGTTGCTTTTTGTGTATCGATGATAGCTTGACCGTCTTCGATCCGTTGCACCATAGGTTTTTCACAATACACATGCTTTCCAGCTTTCATCGCATCAATTGCAATCTGCTGATGCCAATGGTCTGGGGTACAGATCAACACTGCGTCAATATCCGGCCGCGCCAAAAGCTCTCGGTAATCCATAGTGGTAAAGAGATCTTTGCCCCATTTCTCTTTTGCATATTCGATTCTTCCTGTATAAAGGTCACAAGCTGCTACGAGCTCCACACCATCTATCAATAATGCGGTATCAGTGTCATAGTGTCCAATTATTCCAGCACCGATCAATCCGATTCTGATCTTGTCATTGGATGAAGTCTTGATTTGTGATCGGAGTTGGATAGACTTTGCCGAGGCCGAATTTGTGATTCCAGCGCCAACCGAAGCTAGGGCCAGGCTTCCGCTCGCTTTTTTGAGAAAGTCTCTACGTTGATTTTTCATGATATTGGGTTTTAGGTTTAAAAGCTGAATTCAAGATCATCCATCTTCCAGTTAAAACCAATCATTGCTTGATAAATGGTCATGTTTTATTGGAATTTGACTTTTAGAAGTTTAGTAACTCAGGATTTAACTCAGGGAAAATCAAAACTCCTTTTCCCCAAACTCACTCTTCACAAATCGGGATTTGTTTTTCAGTTTATTGATGGAGTAGGAGAGATTCAGAATAAAAAGATCCACTTCCTGAATGTAATTGGTTGTCGTAAAAAAGTCCCCAGGTCGGAATGTGGTAATCCGCTGTTCATTCGTCTTTAAAAGTCCCAAATCAATATTCTGCCAAATCAAATTCAAGCTGAGCCGATCAGCTAGCCATGACTTTTGGAAGCTCAAACTAGGGGTATAAAATCTCGAATCTTCACCCTGCGCAGTCACTCGCTGAGATAGGTAATTAAACGAAGCTTGAAGGCTTGCGCTTGATGAAATTGTCCAAGTAGAATTTATGTTCAAGGAATAGATCCAACTCGAAGTGTTTACTGGTCGAGCCTCAAAGCTTCCATCGATGAGATAGTAATAGACATTAGCTCCACCGAAAAGCTTCCATTTATCTGTGGGATAAAGCTCCAGTCCCAGATCAACACCCGTCGAATTTGCATCCCCGACATTGGAATAGATTCGATTTAGAATCGTGTCATTGTAGACTGTATTTACCCGATTGACCAAATTCTGGATTCGAGAATGGTAGGCAGTGGCATAAAAGCTGTTGGCGTTCCATTCTTTGATCAAGCCAACTTCAAATAAATTAATAAACTCCGGAAGTAATTCTGGATCGCCTTGTTCCAGTGTCTCGCTGTGTTCCCGCTCAGGAAAAGGGTTCATTTTAAAGGTCGTGGTTCGTTCAATCCGCTGTGAAAAATTCGCTTTAAGTCTTAAATCTTCCTTCAGTTGATAGACTAAATTCCCACTGAAAAACGGCCTTAAAAAGTCGTATTGATAGAGTGTATCAATCAAGCCGGCTTTATCTTGAAGTTTGAAATCTCGATTCATAGTCTCCACACGAAGGCCTAGACCGTAGCTCAATTTCTCAAACTTTTTATCCAATTGAATGTAACCGGCATGAATACTTCGTAATAGTGCGACATCACTTGAAAATTCTGGAACGAGCTCAAATTGACCCGTTTCATTGTTTTTTCGCTCATAGACAAAATCCCCTTGATGGTCTAGACTTCTGAATTGGTAGCCGGTTTGAAGCTGACCGATGTTCATTGGCTTGAACGTATAGTCCAGATTCACTCTCCAGCCATTAAGCGGATTATTGTTGGTGTTTAATTCATCCTGATAGACAATAGCTTTATCGGGAAATCCAAGGTTACGATTGGTAGTAGGCCCACCTAGCAGGGTGTATTCATAGAGCAAAGAGCTGGAGAGTTTGGAAGAATTTCCGAAAGTATGTGCATAATCCAAGCTCCCCAAAACAACATCTCCACGACGATTTTGATCATTCGCATTGAAATACTGAAAGCCAGGTTGACGCTGACCATTTACTTCAATGTGATTGTCAAAATAGAGAATATCAGCAGTTCGGAGTTTATCACGAACTCCTGCAAAGAATCCGAGACTAAAAGAATTTTGAGGGTTAGGATTAAAACCGAGTGTAAATCTTCCTGAATAATTTACCT
>Ga0335398_10006702_pt1 | contig 14417 bp, 9 predicted proteins | sample BON03_FD_205742 | JGI IMG/M metagenome (GOLD analysis project Ga0335398, IMG submission 205742) | Freshwater microbial communities from Lake Bonney liftoff mats and glacier meltwater in Antarctica - BON-03 (spades assembly) (version 2) | ecosystem: Environmental > Aquatic > Freshwater > Ice >... | reverse complement strand
CCCCTCTCACGCCCCCTCCCTCTTTCCAACACCCAAACACACAGCAGTCATCGCGCGCGCTTCAGGCACGCAAATGTCCACCCGGCTGCTCCGGGAGCAGATCGCCACCCTCCAGCAGCAGCAAAAGAGCAACAAGCCGGCCTCCGCCGCCGCCAACCGCGCCGGGGCCGCCGGGGCCGCCGCCCCCTCCGCCGCCGCCGCCGCGCGGCCTGCCGTCCCCGCCAAAAAGTGCGCTTCTTCCTCCTCCTCCTCCCGCCGCGCTGACCTCCGCGCCAGGCGCGACTCTAAGGCCGCCCGCCGCCGCGGCGCCAAGCGCCTGCGCGCCGTCGAGCGCGAGCTCGCGTCCGCCGCACGGCTCGACCCGTGCGCCGTGGAGCGCCGGGCGCGCGACTACTACCGGGCGACCGCCGCGACGGCGCCGCGCACGGCGGCGCTGATGCGCGCGCTGCTGCGGGGCGAGACCGGGGACGACGCGCTCGCGGCGGCCAACAAGGGCCGCAAGCGGGCGGGCGGCAGTGGCGGCGGCAAGAAGGGCGGGTCGGCCGCGGCAAGAGGCGGCGGCGAGAGGCGAGAGTCTGTCGGCGACGCCGACTTTGGCATGCTTTTTTGAGACACAACTGGGGGACACACTCACCAAAAAATGGCGATGACGACCTTGTCGCCGACTCGCCTGGCGCTGGGGAGCTGGGGACGGCGGCGGCCAGCGCGGCCGCCGCCGCCCCCGCCGCCGCGCCGCCGCCGCCCTCTCGCCGCCCCGGCGCGCGCCTCTTCTTCCCCCTCGGCGCCGCAGCCGCCGCCCGTGCAGCCCCCGGGCGCCGCGGCCGGGGCCATGGCCCCGCTCCTGGCCATGGCTATGCAGCTGCTCCAGGCGCAGCAGCAGCAGCAGCAGCAGCAGCAGGACGCGGGGCCGGCCCCCGGCGCCCACGTGGCCGTGCGCGGCGTCTCGTTCCACCCGCCCGGCGCCGACGCGCCGCTGCTGCAGGATGTGTCGCTCGACCTGCGCCCGAACCAGCTGGGCCTGGTGCTGGGGCGCTCCGGCAGCGGCAAGACGACGCTGCTGCAGCTGCTGGCGGGCCTGACCGAGCAGACGGCCGGGCAGGTGTACGTGTGGCGCGGCGGAGGCGGCGGCGGCGGCGGCGCTGTCGACGCAGGCGAGGGCCGCGCGGCCGACCTAACCGACGGCGCCGCCGGCAGCGCCGCGCCCCTCAATGCATCCTCCTCCCTGCCGCCCCCGGGCGTCCTCCCCGCCGCCGTCGAGGACCGCATGCGCCGGGTCGGCCTCGTCTTCCAGTTCCCCGAGCGCCACTTTGTCGGAGGAGACCTACTCACCGAACTAACCTTTGGGTGGCCGCGCGGCGCCGACCCGCAGGCGTGGGCCGAGCGCGCGTCCCTGTCCGCGCGCCTCGACCGCGTCGCGCGCGCCGTGGGCCTGGACGTGATCCCCCTGGACCAGGCGCCGAGCAGCCTCTCCGGAGGGCAGCAGCGCAAGGTGGCGCTGGCCATCCAGCTGGCGCGCCGCCCTGCGCTGCTGCTGCTGGACGAGCCTCTGGCGGGCTTGGACTGGCGCGCGCGGCAGGAGGTGGTCGCCCTCTTGCGGCTGGTCAAGCGCGAGTGCACGGTCCTGGTGGTCAGCCACGACCTCAGAGAGGTTGCCCCTCTGGTGGACGTGGCGTGGCGCATGCGGCCGGGCGGCAGGCTCGAGGGCGTGGCGTGGCCGCCGCCGCAGGGCGCCGAGGGCGACGGGCTGAGCGCGTGGGAGGAGGCAGTGTGCGGGTCGTCGTCGTCGTCGTCCTCCTCGTCGTCCGCGTCCGAGTCTTGACGTGGAGGCAGAGCCGTGCGTCTCGTTCTTTTGTTACACGCACATGATTTGACGATCGAACGACCCGAGACGAGAGGACTGGCGGTCCGCGTCAGCGGCGGGGCTCTTTTTTTCCCCTGCCGTCACAGGCCTTTTCCGCGGCCCGAGACGCGTCGGCAGCTCCCCTCCTTCGCAACGCCCTCACAGGCCCTTCTCCGCGACCAGGCGCTTGCAGTCGGGGCACGTCAGCTGCCCCTTGATCGCCGCCACCCCGCTCGCGGACGCGCCCCGATCCAGCAGCAGGTAGCCGATGTTCTGCCACCCCTTGACCAGGCTCAGCTCGAACGCCGTCTTGCCCGTCTCCGGGTCGCGCGCCTCGAGGTCCGCGCCCTTGTCGATCAGCATCGTTGGGATGCCCGCGGGAGGGTACTTGTAGTGCCCGCCGCGCTTGGCGATCATTACTAGGGGGGTCTCGCGGGTGACGGGCGACGGCTCGTCGGGCGACGCGCCCGCGTCCAGGGCGGCGGCGACGGCGGGCGCGTCGAGCTTGGCGAGCGCGGTCCAGAGAGGCGAGCCGGCGAGGGCCGGGTCCGCGGCCGGGGCCGACATTTGGTAGATGGCGGTCGCGAGGGAAGAAATTGCGGCGCGGACGGGGTTTGGCGCCGGAGCGGACGACGAGGGCGGCGTCGGGGCGGCGCCGGCGGCGGCGGCGACGTTTGGGCGGCGGCGCGGCGCGGCGCTGGGCGCGGAGGACGCCAGGGCGGCGGCGGTGGGGGCGGCGGCCTTGCGGGCGGCGGAGGAGGTCAGGGGGGTCGCGCGTGCGAGGACGGGCATGGCAAAAAGAGAGAGAGATGCCGGGGTTTTGTTTTTGTGGTGGTGGTGGTGTTTTTGGGGCAGATGCCTTGCAAACGTGTGCACGCAGGGGGTATCGACAGGGGTGGTTGACAGAGGGCAGCGTTGTGATGAGTGCTGCGAGGACGCGGGCAGCATGTTGAGAGTGCCGTGATGGCCCCATTCTCGCGAGTCGCGAACAAACGGAACGGCGCGGCGTCGGCGTCGGCGTCGGCGCCGGCGTCGGCGTCGGCGTCGGCGTCGATCGGCCCATCCACAGCGCGGCGCCGCTCTTACCAGTAACGCGCAAAGCACCCCTCCGCGAGCACGCCCACCTACCATCGAAGTTGACCCCTTTCCAGAGAAACGACCACAGGCCCTCCTGCCCTCCCTCTTCTCTCTCGTCGAGGTGAAACACATCCCTCTCCTTCCCTTCCCTCATCACACGCCGACGAAACCACACGAGACTAGCGTGCGGTCGCGCTCGACAGGTCGAGGTCACGGGGCGTCACTCCTCGCGCGCGCATCAGCAGCAACAGCAGCAGCAGCAGCAGCAGCAGCAGCAGCAGCAGCAGAGGAGAGCACCAGCGGCTCTTGTCTCAGGCGTCGACTCGCCCCCCCCCGGCGCGCAGCCATGCTGCCGCTCACGCTGCTCAAGACGGCGCAGCTGCACCCGGTGGTGAGTGATGTGTCTCTGGTCGGCGCGCCAGGGCGAATGAAGCAGCGCGCGCGTCTGCCATGCGGAGCCAGACTCCGCGCGCCACACGTCGCCATCGCCCCGTCGCTGCCGTCGCTCACCCCCCTCGCCTTTTTCTCCAAAAAACAAACTACAAATAGCTCGTCGAGCTAAAAAACGGCGAGACGTACAACGGCAACCTCGTCAACTGCGACACGTGGATGAACATCCACCTGCGCGAGGTCATCTGCACGTCCAAGGTGAGAAGAAGAAGGGTGGGGGGGCCGGGCGCTTGGAAGCCGCGCGCGCCGCCGCTTGCTCGCTCGCCGCCACCCCGGCGCCGCCCGCTCATACCCTCACCCCCGCCGCAAAAAAACGAAACACCCACTAAACCAGGACGGCGACCGCTTCTTCCGCATGCCCGAGATCTACATCCGCGGCAACACCATCAAGTACGTCCGCGTGCCCGACGAAGTGCTCGCCAAGGTCGCCGAGCAGCGCGCGCAGGCGCAGCGCGAGCGCGAGGCCGCCATGGCAGAGGGCGGCGGCGGCGGCGGGCGCGGCGGCGGCGGCATGGGCGGCGGCGGGCGCGGCTCTTACGGGGGCCGCGGCGAGGGCGGGCGCGGCGGCGGCGGGGGGCGGGACGGCGGGCGCGGCGACGGCGGGGGCGGGCGCGGCGGCTTGGGCGGCGGACGCGGCGGCGGGGGCGGCGGGCGCGGATCAGGAGGAGGAGGGCGGCCCCCCAGCGGCGGCGGCGGCGGCATTTGAGCGGCGAGCGGTTTTTCTCTCGATTCCCTGCCCCGTTGCGTTTCCTTCGTCGTTCCTTCGTCTCTGAAAGTTAGTTGCGCCCAACAAAATAAACGTTGAAATTCCTTTCTATCTCGCCAGCGCCTCCGCCACGTCCGCCGCCGCCGAGTTGGCCATCACGGCCGCGGCCACGCCCCCGATCAGCAGCAGCGCCGGCTTTCCCCCGGGCAGCATCGTGAGCTCGTCGTCGTCCTTGCCGCCGCCGCCGCCGCCGTCGCCGCCGCCGTCGCCGTCCCCCTCATCGTTGCTGCTGCTGTCGTCCGTTCCTTCGCCGCCCGCGTCGGCATCCTTCTGCCCCCCGCGCCGGCCCCCCGGCCGCCCGTACCTCTCGGCCCAAACCATCGCGGGCGGCAGCAGGCCGAACAGGCTCAGCACGCCGTAGGTCCCCGCGGCGTCCAGCGCGCCCATGAAGGCGCCCGGGCTGGCCGCCGCGACGACGACCGGCGGGCCGAGCGCCAGGAAAAAGGCCGACGCGGGCGGCCGCGCGTCGTCGCGGCTGCCGTCCTCGTCCCGCGCCGCCGCCTCCTCTTGGTCGCCGCCATCGCCGCCCCCTTCTCTTGCCCCACCCCCTCTCAGCGCCGGCAGTGCGTCGTCAAAGAACGTCGTCAGCCCCAGCGTGAAGCCCAGGAACGACGTCGCGACGGCGCCCAGCGAAAAGGCGGCGATCAGCGGCGCCGCGCGGTCCGAGGACGCCGCTAGGCGGGCGAGCGGGTCGGATCCCAGCTGCAGAGCAGCGGCCGCCTCGGCGACGCCCCCGCCGACCCCCAGCGTGGCCGCCTCCCAACACACCAACATGAGCCACGGAAGGGCGACGCCCCACGCGATCGCGGCCCGGACCCTGCGCGGGTCGCCGCCCAGCGACACGCTCACCACGGGCACGACGTTGTGAAACACGAACGCAAGCGCCACCAGCGGCAGCGCGGGCACCACGGCGGCCCACGACGCCGCCGCCTGCGCGTCGCCGCCCGCCGACGACGCCGCCAGCGCCGCCGCCGCGGCCGCCGCCGCCGCGTCTGCGCCGGCGCCAGGCGGCGCCCCGGCGGCCGCGGACGACGACGCCCCGCCCTCCGCGGCGAGCAGCACCAGGGCGCCGAACGCGGCGACGGTGCCGGCAAACATGGCCCCGTTGGCGGCGTCCAGGGCCGCGGGCGGCGCGAAGAAGCAGGCGGCGCCGAGCAGCGCGGCAAAGGCGGCGCCGGCCAGGGCGGCCGGGTCGACGGGCAGAAATTCCCATGACGCCCCCCCCGGCCCGCCGCCGCCGCCCGCCGCCGCCGCCAGCAGCTCGCCCGCCTTGGCCACGTAGGCCACCAGCAGCGCGTAGTGCAGAAAGAGGTAGGCCGAGGACGCGGCCGCCGCGCCCGCGCCCCCGAGCGTGCCGGCCGCCATGGTCTGTATGCCGACGGCGCGCTGCGGCCGCCGCTGCTGCTTTTCCCGCTCTTGCCGCGGCCCCGCTCGCCGCCGCCGCCGGCCCTTGCTGCCGCTCCCTCCTCCGCCGCCGCCGCCGCCGCCCGTGCGCAGGGCGACCTCCGCGATGCACAGCCCCGTGGCCACGCTGTAGATGGCGCCCCCCGTCAGCGCGACGGCCGAGGGCGCGAACCCTGCGGCGGCGGTGGCGGCGGGCAGCGCGAGGATGCCCGCGCCGACGGCCGTGCCGGCGACGAGGACGGCGGCGCCGAGGACGGACGAGGAGGAGGCGTCGTCGGCGGCGGCCGCCGCAAGGCGGCAGCGGCGCCGGGGATCGGGCGGCGGCCGCGACAGCAGCGACACGCTGGGCGGTCTCCTGGTGATCGGCGGGGGCTGGCGATGCGCCGCGCTCGGCGTGGGCCGTTGGAGCACCCGCGTCGCTGCTGCTGCGGGTGCCATCCCGCGATCTCGGAAGAGCAGAAATCTCGTTCGCACAGCACGAGCCCCCCCTTTGATCCGCGGCGATCCTCCTGGTGTGGCCAGGGAGCTTACTACGGGATGAGATCGAAGGAGCGTGCGAGTTGTGTGGGAGCGGTTCAGGGATGGACGCGCGGCAGCAAGTCACCGGCGCCTTTTGCGCGGGCTTGCAGGCGGCGCTCGGCGCTCGGCGCTCCGGGCGATTGGTCAGCGCCCGCGACCGCCCGGCGCCCCGACAGGCAACGCCTCTCACTTTTTACTCTCTTGATCCGTCCCTCGACACCCCCCACGCCCCAGCTCCGAGGCCGTCAAGAGAGACCGTCCCCGCTTTGTCGGGATTTTGCACCGGAAACTCGGCCTGCACCACTATCGACGACGACCGCACCAACCAACCCCGTCGGTCGCCGCTGCGAGTCGCCACGCCGCACGCTCGCTCGCGCAAGCACGGCGCCGCCGACGAGCAAGGGCCTCATTTTGGTTTCGCCCGCCGTTCAGTTCCGTGGCTTTTCCCCGTCGCAGGTCCTCCCGGTCCGAATGAGGCGTGTGTCACAGGCTGTTGAATCCAGTACGGTGATCGGCGCGGTTGGCTCGGGGGCGTTTGTGTGGCGCTCCCGGAGAAAGGACTGTCAGCGACGCTTTCCCACTCGGCCGATATAGGCCCTTCCCTCACCCGCTGACCTCAGAAAGAACATCGCAGCTCCCTTTTAGACCTCACCACACAGACTTATCTTAACCACCCATCCCGCTCGTCTCCGCCATGTCGCGCTCTGTATAGGCTATCCCCCGCGCTCGCGCGCGCGCGGAGACGCAAGACAACACAAACACGCGAGGATGGCGTCCGCGCCCCTCCGCCTCGCACTCCTGCTTTGGGCGACCACGGCGGCGTTTGCCGCGGCGTGCGCGGACACGGGCGTCCACCTGACGACCGGGGTGCTGTCGTCGTGCCGGTGCGTTCCGACGCGCTCGTTTTGAGAGGGCGCCTCCTCCCTCGTTCTCTCTCCCTGCCTTCCACGCTCCTTCTCCCTCGCCATCGCGACGAGGTCTGCCGTGAGCGCGGCCCGCGCGCTCGGGCGTTGTGTCGCCGTGCCCCCGGCGGACCTGCGGCCGCCCGACGGCCCGTCCGTTTCGACACGCGCAGCGCGCGCCGTGTTCCCATCCCTCGATGCCTTCTGTCTGGCTCGGCTCTCTCATCCCTCCCTCCCTCTCTCCTCTCCACTCATCCTCGACAAAACGACCACAGCGAGCCCTCGCGCCGAGCGTCCGCGCACCGCCGCCTCTCGGCGATCGCGGACGAGACGGTCCCGGACGGGTTCTCTGACCCGCGCTGGGGCCCGCACCTCGGGCGCCAGCAGTACATCCTGGCGCTCGCTCCAGGTGAGAGAGAGAGGGCCTTTTTTGTTTATGCCGCCCTCAACCCCCCGCCAAAAAACGCGCCCGCCGCGACCGGATCCTCCCGCGACGTCCGGGCGCGCGGGCGCCGTCCCGATCACGGTCTTTCCGGGCCCGGGGGCCCGCTTAGTGCCTCCGCAAAGACTTGCCGCCAGGGGAAAGCGAGGGGGTTTTCCGACCTTTTTTCCGCCGGGAAAAACGAAACCGCCGGGACGACAGGGCCTGCTCGTTCATTATTCCATACTGAGGCAGCAGACGCGGGCCGAGCCAACGCCCCCGCATGAAGAACCGCCCGCATGAAGAAGACCACGCTCACACACCCTCCCTCTTGCACACCACGCTTCATCATCCCCCCGACCAATCACAAAAAAAACAACGCAGGCACCCCCCCGGAAGCGCGGCGCGCGCTCGCCGGCCGGCTCTCGGCGCCCGACGCCGGCGCCGGCAGCGACGTCGACGCCAGCAGCACCGCCGCCCGCCCTCCGCCGCTCGGCGGCGCGTTTGTCGCGGGCTACCTGCCCGACGACGCGTGGCTCGTGCTGCTGACCCCGCGCGGGGCGGCGGCGCTGTCGGCCGAGCTCGAGGCCTCGCGCGAGGGGCACGCGCTGCTCGAGTTCCTCGCGCGCCACAAGGTGGCGCCCGAGTGGGCGCCGGTCGTCGAGGCACTCGAGGCGCAGCGGCGGCGGCTCGGCGGGAGCGGCGGCGGGGGCGGCGGCGGGGGCGGCGGCGGCGGCGGCGGCAGCGGCGGCGGCGGCGACGGCGACGGCGACGGCCTTGACGGCGCCTCCGCCTCTGCCGCCCCTGGCGCCGCGGCGGCCGCCGGCGACATTGAGGGGCAGCAGCAGCAGCCCGCTCGCGAGCGCCGGCGAGACGCCGCCGGCCGCGCGCGCGCGTGGCTGCTCGGCGCGGCGCGCGCCGTGCGCGCCGCGCTCGTCGGCGGCATCGGCATCGGCGGCATCGGCATCGGCGGTGGCGGCATCAGCGCCCGCGGCGGCGGCCACGCGTGGGCGTCGCACCCGGCGCTGTGCGACCACCCGTCGCTGCGAGGGGTCAAGGTGCTGCGCGAGCCCCTGGCCGCCTTCCCGCCCGCGCACGGGCCCGCCCCGCTCCTGCCCGCGTCCGTGGCGCGCGGCAGCCCCCACCGGCAGCGGCTGGTGATTGCCGTCCACGCCGCCCCTTGCCCGCGCGCGGCGGCGGCGCGGCTGGCGGCGGCGGCGGCGGCGGCGGCGGCTTCTTTGAACGCCGGCACCTCCTCCGCCTCCTCCTCCGCCTCCTCCGCCCCCGCCTCCTCATCTGCGCTCCCGGCGCACGACCCTGCCGCCGCCGCCGCCGCCGACTGGGCCGGGCCCCTGGCCGCGCTGGCGCGCGACCCGCTCGGCTGCGGCCCGCCGCGCGTCGTCCCTCTGCAGGCCGCCGGCGCAGCCGGCGCAGCGGTGGCGGCGGCCGGCGGCGCCAGCAACTCGCACGAGTGGTCCGTCTCGGCCTGCCCTCAGGACCTGCCGGCCGTGCTCGCGTGGCTGTCGCGTCAGCCCGCCGTCCACTACCTGCACCCGCGCGGACGCACCGAGCTGCAGAGCAACGCCTTTGCCTCTGCGATCATGCAGGGCGGCGACATGGCGGCGCTGCTGGCGGCGCCCGCGGGCGAGGCGCCCGGCATCGCCGCGTCGCTTCCCGAGGAGCACCCGGCCTGGTCCGCGGGCCTGACGGGCGAGGGGCAGGTGGTCGGCATCGGCGACAGCGGCATCGACGTGGCCTCGTGCTACTTCAATGACCCGGCCGTCCCCTTTGTGCCGTCGGCGCTGCCGCTCGACCCGGCCACCCGCTCGCGCGTGTTCGTCTCGGCGGCGCACCGGAAAGTGGCCTACTACCTGGGCGCGGGGGCCGACGCGCTCGACAACGTGGGGCACGGCACGCACACGTCCGGGTCGCTGGCGGGCGCGCGCCTGGACGGGAAGGTGGACGCGGCCACGGGCGCGGCCCCTGGGGCGCGCGTCGCGTTTATGGACTTGACGTCGGACGACAGCGGCGAGGTCAACGCGCCCGACGACCTGGGCGGGGGCTACTTCTCGCGCACGTACGCGCAGGGCGCGCGCGTGCACTCGGACTCGTGGGGCAGCAACCTGGTGTTTTACGACAGCGCGGCCGCCTCGCTCGACCGCTGGACGCACGAGCACGACGACTTTGTCAGCGTGGTCGCCGCCGGCAACTACGGCCGCGAGCAGCGCTTCAACTCGACCGTCACGTCGCCCGCCACCAGCAAGAACTGCGTGGCGGTCGGCGCGACCCTCAACCTGCAGCAGGGCCCGGGCGAGCCGCCGCGCGTGCCCGTGCTGCGCGCCGAGTTTTCGATCCGCCACGCCGCCTCGTCGCAGGCGCAGGCCGTCGCCTACTACCTGACGCAGGCGTCGTTTGGCGCCGACGCCGCGCAGGCGCTCGCCGGCAACACGCCGCTGCCCGTGCTGCGCGCCGAGCCGCGCGACGCGTGCGCCGAGGGCGCGCGCGCCGTGCCCGCGGCGGGCTCGGCGGGCGTGCTGCCGGGCGCCTTTGTCCTGCTCGTCGACCGAGGCGAGTGCAACTTTTTCGACAAGGCTCGGCGCGCGCAGGCGGCGGGGGCCAAGGCCGTCGTGGTGGTTAACACCCTGCCCGAGGGCTACTTTACGCTGGAGGCGCCCGAGGCGGCGCTGGCCGCCGAGCCCATCACCATTGCCGTGCTGGGCGCGCCGCTGGGCGTCGGCGCCGTGCTGCGCGCGGCGCTGGCCGAGCCCGGCACCTTGCTGGACGCGGCGTTCGCGCCCGCGCCCGCCGAGGCCTTCCAAGCCTTGCCGTCGTACGAGAACATCGCGCAGTACTCGTCGTTCGGCCCGACGCGGCCCGACGGGCGCGTCAAGCCCGACGTGGTGGCGCCCGGCGGACTCGTGTCGGCGGCCGGCGGGCCGCGGCTGGCGGCGGCGGTGGCGGCCGGCGGAAGCGGCGGCACGTGCGCCACCGCCTACGAGCAGGGCACGTCGATGGCCACGCCCGTGGTGGCAGGGTCCGTCGCGCTCATCCGCCAGTACTTCACGGGCGGCTTCTACCCCTCGGGCAGCAAGGGCGGCGGGACCCCCTACGCCAACCCCAGCGGATACTTGCTCAAGGCAGTGCTGCTGGGCGGCGCGAGCGCCATGCAGGGCCTGTCCGAGGCGCGCCTGCCGCTCGAGCCGGCGCCCTCGTTCCGGCAGGGGTTTGGCCGGGTCAACCTGACGCGCTCGCTCGCGCTGGGCGGCGGCGGCGGTGGCGGGCGGCGGCTGCAGGTTGTCGACCGCGCCGAGCTGTCTGAGGGCGAGTCGCACGGGTACTGCCTCTCCGCCTCTGGGGGCGGCGGCGGCCCCCTGACGGTCACCCTCGCGTGGTACGACCCCCCGGCCCTGCCGTCGGCCGGCCGGCCGCTCGTCAATGACCTCGACCTGAGCGTCCGGGTGGCGGCCTTCGGCGGCGCGCTGGCGCGCGGCAACGGCGCGCAGCCCGAGCACGACCGGGTCAACACCGTCGAGCGTGTTTCTCTGGAGGGACTGCCGCCCGGTCCCGTGTGGATCTCGGTGGCCGCGGCGCGCGTCTTCCCCGCCGACAGCCGGCAGGCGTACGCGCTGGTGGTGCAGGGCAAGTTCACGGGCGTGCTGGCGGGTCGCGGCAACCCGGACCCCGCGGGCGCGGCGGCGCCGGCCGACGGCGGCGCGGCGGCGTGCCTGCAGCTGCAGCCGCCGCCGCCGCCGCCGCCCGACGCGGCGGCGCCGCCGGCCGCGCCGCCGGGCAGCCAGGCGCCGGCGCCTTCCGGGGAAAAGCAGCTCGCGGCCGACGCGCCGCCGACGCCCAAGGGGGCGGCGGCCGCGGCCGCCGACCTGGAGCGGGCAGTCGCCGCGGAGGAGGGGGCGGACGACGCCGGCGGCGGCGAGGACGAGGCGGCGGCGGCAGCGGCGCCCGCCGCCCCGGCGGCGCCGGCGCCCGCCAACAACGAGGCCGCCGCGTCCCAAGAGCCGGGGGCGGCGCTCGCCGCCGCCACCGACGCGCCCCCGACCGCGCCCGCGCCCTCGCGCACGCTCCGGCGCAAGAGGCGCCGCGCGGGCGCAAGCGGCGACGGCGGCGCCGGCGAGGCCGGCGAACGATTGGCGCGGGGCTTTACGGCCAGCAGCGCCGGCGGCGACGGCGCGGCCGCCGCGCCGCCGCCGCCGCCGCCGGCCGGGCCCCCGCCGTCCGACCAGGACGTGCTCAGCTCGATGATGCGCGCGGGCTGATCGGTCGCCGGGCGCGCGGGGCCTCGCATCAGAGAGCCCGTGCCCCCCTCCGTCTCCTCCCCCCCCATCGTGCCGCCGCCGCCGCCGCTCGCGCCGCCGACGCCCGCGCCGCCGCCGCTGCTTGTCTCTCCTCCTCCCTCCTCCCTTGTTCTCCTCTCTCTCTCCGCTGGCCGCCGCTGCCGCAACCGATTCCGCGTGCTCGGCCGCCGCCCGGCTCCCGTCCTCCTTCCCCCCACCCCCCCTTTCTTCTCCCGCGCCCGAGGCATCCCTGGCGCTGCGGGAAAGGAAGCGGGGGGCTCGGATCAAATCAGACGCAGATCTCTCGCTTTTCTTTATTACCTTTCTCCCCTTCGTTTTTCCCCCGTTTTTTTTTCCCGAACGCCGCCCCCCTTGCTGCTGTCTTGGGGGGGGAGGGGCGGCGCGCCTCGCCCTCCTTCCACCCCTCGCCAAGCGCGCAGTCACCACGCGCCGACCTCGATCAACGCCAAGCGGAGACACCACACACACAGACACCCTCGGAAAGCCCGGCGGCGAGCAGGCAACAACTCACACGAGACGAACTGGAGAAAGGGGGAAGGGGCGGCAAGCACCACCGCTCGCGTCTCGGTCGTCTTGTTTTTTTTTGGCCTCCCCGCCGCCAGCGTGTTTTTTTGGAACAGCCCTGGCGAACCTCCTCTCCCGGCGCGGCCTCCTTTCCCGATGCTTCCGTGAATGCAGCCTCCTCACTCTCTCGACCCACGACGCGACGCACACACATTGGGCCCTCCGCCGCTTCGCGCCCCCCCTCTCTCTCGCCCAAAGAAGAAAGAGAAAAAAATCGCGACTTTCACGGAGCAGCGATGTTTTTTTTTTCTTTTTTGATGGGCTTGCGGCGGCGCCCTTCCCGCCCGCCCCAATCCCCAGAAAACTGCACTAGCGGGCAGGTACCCGCCCCTCTAAAACTTGTCATCCCGCTCCCTCCGCCATTCCCCTCCCCCCCCCATCCCTCGCTCCTAGTTTTTTCATTGTCGCTGTCGTGTGCTTTTTCCGGCCGTCCGCGCTTTTTGGCGGCCGCGAATGTTCGATCGAAAAACTTGGCCCGTCCCCCCCTTTCCGTGCGCATTCTCGCGGAAAACAAAAAAGCTGCTTCTGATGTACACGGGATAACTAGCCATCCGTGATTCGGCACGAAATTTCCATAGTTAATCTAACACCCTATTACATACCTATTCCGAATGTTTCGAGTGCAGCTCCCGACCCCCCACCGAATGCCCGTTCCCCGCGTGCGAAGGACGAAAGACTGCATAGCCGCGGCAGAGAGAGGTTACACGGTGGATGGTGCGCTCTGCTGCTGCTGCTGCTGCCGCTTTTGGTGGTGGTGTTGCTGTGTCGCGCGGTCCTGGAAAGAAAAAAGAAAAAAGGCGCTTGTGGAAAAAACAAACGAAACGCTCTCACAAACCTACTGATACTAAATCCTCCTCCATGGTGAGGAGTCACGTCCTCCTCACGCCTGCCTTGTCCTCGTCGTCGCCCTGGCTAAAACAGGTCCACGACCTGCGCGACGCCGCTCATAAAAAAAAACACGCTCTGACAAACCAAAACCCGAACGCACTGTAATATACCCTCCTCCTCCGTCGCTCCCTCACGCCTGCGTGTCTCCTCGTGGAGTCAAAAACGCATTGGCATGTCAAACCCGATCCCCAACCCGACTCGGGCCGGCCAGAATCATCTTTTGGGGCCGGGATCACAACCTGTTCCCGATGGCCACCCCCTTCTCCCGCGTCCACGCCTTCTTGGACAAGACCGTCGTCAAGTCCCTGGCGCACGAGCACTACAAGGCGGCCGTCGCCAAGTTTGGCACGTCGGACCCCTCCTGGCGCAGGTGTGCGGCTTCGACCCCGCCGCCTACAAGGTCACGCGCAAGGCCAACCGCCGCAAGCTGCGCAACAAGTACAAGGGCGGCCGCAAGAGCGGGCAGCGCACGCGCCAGCTCCTCAAGTGCGGCGGGCGCCGGCGCGGCCGCGGCAGCCTGCCCGCGGGCGTCACCACCCGCTCGCTCCGCACGGACGGCGTGTCGTGCGCGCTGGCCCTCGAGTTCACGTCGGCCGGCAAGCCCTTCCCGCACCCCTACGGCGACACGACGGCCCGCCCTGTCGCGTGGACGTCCCCCGCCTACACCGACCCCACGCGCGCGCTCCTCGAGGATCCCCGCCGCGCGCTCGTCGGCGTCGACCTCGGCCGCGCGCGCCCGGTCTCGGCGGCGGTGGCGCTGCGCGTGCCCGGCGAGCGGTTCGCCGGCCAGGTCGGCCCCGAGGCCGACGCCGAGATGCGCAAGTGGGCCGGCGGGTCGACGCACAAGTGCATCACGCGCCACCGCCTGATCCATGCGTCCAAGGCCGCGCTGCATCGCGCATGGGAGAACTCGCGCGGCGTGGGCGACTACAAGGCGGCCCGCGACGCGCTGGCGGCGTCGGGCGGCACGGGCATGAGCGTCACGCAGCTGCACGCCTTCCTGGCCGTGTCGCGCGCCCACAGCGCGGCCCTGTCCGACGAGCTGCTCGACGGCGAGGGGGCCATCCAGCGCGCCAAGTGGGGCATGGTCCTGCACCGTGCCAAGCTGGCCGAGTGGGACCGCTTCAGGCGCGAGCTGCTCGAGCGCCGCGTGCCCAGCGTGGGCCGCGCGGCGGCCGGCGGCCTGTCGCACAAGCTGGTTCGCGTCGACGTGCTGCTGGGCGACGTGGACTTTGCGTCGAGCGGCCGCGGCGAGGACGCCGTGCCGACCAAGTCC
>Ga0335398_10006693_pt1 | contig 14442 bp, 14 predicted proteins | sample BON03_FD_205742 | JGI IMG/M metagenome (GOLD analysis project Ga0335398, IMG submission 205742) | Freshwater microbial communities from Lake Bonney liftoff mats and glacier meltwater in Antarctica - BON-03 (spades assembly) (version 2) | ecosystem: Environmental > Aquatic > Freshwater > Ice >... | reverse complement strand
GTCGGTCAAGCCAAAGTTGAATTCGCTGGGTCTTGGACATTGGTAACATAAGATCTCCTGGAAACCAAAAGGAAATCCACCAACCTAAACCACCCGTCAATAACCGTGCTCAGAAACGCTTACATTGCAATGGGGATAAATATGGCTATGCCGTCTTGACACTGGATGTAAATTGGCAGGTGGTTACACAAGTCGACGGTACAGTCGTTACGTTTACAACAGCCGATAATAAGGCTTTCTGGGATTGGATTTATACTGGCTACGATCCGCCACCGGCATGCGACTATACACAGAACTGCCACGGTTTCGCGTTCAATGTCGGCGATTGGCCAGACACATCAACCAAAATCTTGAACGTCGGCCCATTATTACCGCCGGGCCATGTACCTTGCTATACTCAAGCCAACGTAGAGGACGCAGAAATTGCTTCTAACCCGAATCATTCGATAAGGGTACAATCATCTGGCTGCGTACCTTCTGGTCCACCGTCACCAACAGGTCCGGTATATGACTATGTGATTACCTACAGTGAAGAACAGTTCCGAGAAAGCGGAACATATACCCGATCCTCGCAATGTCCTTTCACCCTAGATTTGTCAGCGCAGTTGAGCTTTTGGAAGGCCAACTATGACCCGGCCTTGGTGGTGCCTTCTTTCCCACTTTATAAGAAGTAATGAAACCGGTAATCGCTCTGGTCTTGTATTCCTGTAAAATTTCTATCAAGGATTGACCTTCATGTCACTTCGATTATTGATCACTAATTTCGCGATCCTGTTTGCCTGGTTTGTGTTGACCGATCAAAGCCACGGACAAATTCGAGGCCAACAATTCGACGATCACTTGGTGGCAATTCAATCGTGCAGCTATGACGAACTAATCGATCGAATCTTCAGCGAGGACAAAGGCTTTTCAAGCACCATCAGAGCGATTGGGTTGACCCAAGATATTGTAAGCCCAGTTGTTGAATTCCGTGGCGTTCTGTTCGACCCACGTGTCGAGCGACTAAAAACGATGCTAGATGAACTACCCAAGAGACAAGCCGCCGAAAAAATCTGTGAAACCTATCGCGTTCGCCTACAAATCTTCAAAAAAAACTGGGCAGAGGCAAACAAGGGCGGGGGAAGGAAAAGCACTTCCGAAAGTGAAAGACACGCGCTTTCGGCTTGCCTATTTTTAATTACACAGTACAGTCCGGCTAAAGAATTCGATCGACTATTCTTGGAATGGTACCTTTGGCATCGGAAACACACGTCACCTTCCACTGACTTTGCGGTCATTGCACGCCCAGATCCGCTGTTAACGTTGAATTTGTATTTGGTGGCGATACAGAAATCAGGTAAATCGCTGAATCAAGTTGCGGACGTCCTTAAAGAAATTTCCACCCAAACCCAAATCGGTGAATTCTTACCTCCAGTACCAGTGATACTAGGCATGGGCAAAATCATCGATGGCGAACCTCAACCAAGAAATCCGTCGGATGGATACTACTATATTCCTGGTTATGGATCAGCCAAAGTGTTTGGATTTGGCAAAGGAACCAATGATGATGTCCCGATCAAAGTGATACAAGAGATTCGCGGGGCTCTGATTCCAGAAGTGAAAGCCTATGATGCGACCATAGAAGCGATCGAAAAGTGGATATTGGATAGCATTAATATTTCGGACTAGACGCGATCGATTCGATTAGACAGCTTCATCACCAGTGAACAACTTAACCTGGGCATTGAATTCGCAATTCCTACTTTTCCTTGCCAACGACAATCGGTAGCCCGATGCGACTGCCGCTGTGGATTCGATGGTGGGCGGCAGTAAAATTTTCGACGACCGCGTGGTAAATGTTTTCAACGTACTTCTAAGGATTACGATCGAACCGCGGAAACAAACTGCTTTGCACTTGAACCATAATTCGATGCCCTGCCCTAAACGTATGATTCACATCCAATAGCGGAACCTGCACCTGAGTCACTTGACCTGAGACAAACGGCTGTGAACTCGAAACCCTCCCGCAGCTTCAGAACGTAACGATGGCTAATCCATTTGATTGCTGACCGATTCGACCAGCCGCCAAGCAAAGTTTCGATTGGATTCCGAAATATCATCAAGTTATCGCAAAGCCTGTTGTGCGTCGCCATCCAATTCATTTTGCCTTGCTGATTCCCAGAGACTACGCTAATTAATATTGCCATCCTAGCCGCGCTCGCGTCCGCCAGGTTGCGTTCGGACCTCGCCTGGCCCCAACAAAGTTCGCTTCGCGTTACGTCGCGACAACGACGAATCATCAGTGCAGAACTATTTTCAAAATTCCTTACCTCAAACTTGGCAGCGATGAAGGATTCACTGCCGAAACCACGTAGCCGAACTCTTGAAAAAGCAAAAAAAGATCCCATGCATATTGACAGGCAATGGGGGGGGGTAAAATCAGGAGGTTTTGTACAATCACACTTCGTTTTTGGGGATCTTTCAGATGAACAAATTGCTTTATGTTTCTTTTTTGGCAACACTAGGATTTGCCCTGTTCGCAAATTGAGGTATCAACCAGCGAACAAAATACACTGCCAAAGTCAACGATGACGACGACTCACACCGGATTCCAGGGTGCTGGACCTGGCAGTGGAACCGCACCACAATGGTTAATAATCGAACCGACCCAATCCGGCCCCGGAGGCCCCACGCCCAGTACACTTTTGGCATGCCCGTGCAATGGTCAAGCCATAACCGCCCCAACGCCGATTCTGGTGAAAATCTTCGACAGTTCTGCGATACCTCCCGTACCATCCTCGTCGGCAACAGGGACTTCAACAACCTCTGGACCTGTCAATGTTTGGTCGGTCTCAGTCCCGCTTCCTGCTGTCGGGTTTTGGGCGGCTGGACCTGCTACTTGCGATCTTTACGACAACACAATTCCTGCGACACCTGCGTGGAAGGATGGTTCGTCATTCAACTTTTAACCAAAGCGACGATTCCAAGACGACTCTTCAATTCATAACTTAATTCGACGAGGGCAACCATGTTTTACCGACTCAAGTATTCTCGATACACGACAAACGTGAAGCGTGGTTGGACCCTCACCGAATTGATTATGGTCATTGCCATCATCGCTATTTTGATGGCACTATTACTGGCAAGCATTGTGCGATCTAGAGCCGCCGCCAGGAATCTGCAATGCCAAAATAATCTACGACAAATCGGTCTGGCATTCGCAAACTATGAATCCGCCAAAGGAATCTTACCACCGTCAAACGACGAAGAAGGAAATTCGTTCTACGTTTCTATCTTGCCGTGGCTTGAAGCCAAAGAAACTTACGAATTGGTCAAAGCAAAGAAACAATTCACCCATGGATTGCCGCTACTCAGGTGCCCAGATAATTCCTATAGTATCGACCAATTTAAGGCCATCCACGAAAAGTCCGAATTCGTCTCGTATATCGCATGCGGTGGAAAAGACTTGGCAAATGGCACAGAGTGGCCCGCAGAGACTCGCGGTATTTTTTGGGTTCCCAGGCGGAAACTTTCCGATGTTACGGACGGATTGTCAAACACCTTGTCACTATCCGAAGGAATCTCAATCCCAATCGTTGTCCATGGTCAACCTATCTCCGATCAATACCAGAAGGGCATGTTTCTCTTTACAGACAAACACTACCCTTTTCCCGAACAGGAAGCCGACTTCTTTGCCGACTGTCATGCAATGAACGGCACTAGCCTTTCACCCTATTCATTTGGGCTTAGGTGGAACTGGGCCTCTTTGCCTGATATCTTATTCATAACTACACGACCGCCACAGACAATAAGCTGTTTCAATCGCAGAGGTGCCTCCAACGCATCCCTCAATCCATCGAGCAACCATGGCGACTTTGTCAATAATCTTCTTGGGGATGGATCGGTCAAACCAATCACGCAATCGATCCAAGTCGATGTTTGGCAGGCACTTGGTACCATCGCCGGACACGAAGTTCCTAATGGCCGCTGAACCCCCAGCGTTCACACCTCAGATCCTCAGATCACCGGCATCCTAAACAACCTCAGACCCAGCGATGGGACGCCTGCAGAACGGCTACATTGACCCTTCGGATTTGCGAACCGCACGCACAAAAAACAAAAAAAGCATGCCTCACGTTTTGTGAGGCATGCTTCTAGCTTTTCAACTCAACTAACCAAGATTACTCGGCTGCATTGGTGTCGATCAGTGGTCCGCTGCTACCAAGTCCACCCTTAAGATCGCCATCGGCTTTCTTAACGGCCTTCTCTTCAGCTTCGCTTTCGGCTTCCTGTTCGTTGGTCCAATCCACACGGCGACGCGACAAGCCAATCTTTCGCTCGTCGGTGTCGACTCGCAAAATCTTGACCTCAATGTCTTCGCCAACCTTGACGATTTCTTCAGGATTTTCAATCTTGTCCTCGGACAATTCTGAAATGTGAAGCAAACCTTCCAAGCCGTCTTCGAGTCCAACAAAAACACCAAAGTTGGTGATCTTGGTGACCTTACCATTGACCACTTGGCCAGGTTGGTAGTTCGAAGGAATGTCGGTTTCCCAAGGATCAGTCGCCATTTGCTTCAGACCCAACGCAATACGACGACGGTCGGTATCGACTGCCAAAATACGGCATTCGATCTCTTGACCCTTCTCCAACATTTCGTTTGGATGACTGATCTTTCGCGTCCAAGACATATCCGAAACGTGCAACAGTCCGTCGATACCTTCTTCCAATTCGATAAACGCACCGTAATTGGTTAGGTTGCGAACGCGGCCGTTGACCATCGAATCGATCGGATACTTCTCTTCGACGTTGTTCCAAGGATTCTCTTGAGTTTGCTTCATGCCCAAAGACATTTGCTCGCCCTTGCGATCGATACCTAAAACGCAGACATCGATCTGGTCGCCAATCTGAACCAATTCGTTTGGATGGTTCACTCGCTTGACCCACGACATTTCGCTGATGTGGACCAGACCTTCGATACCTGGTTCCAATTTCACGAACGCACCGTAGCTCATCACATTGACGACTTCGCCCTTGTGAACCGATTCCACCGGGTACTTGGTTTCGACATTGTCCCATGGGTTAGGCAGCATTTGCTTCATACCCAAGGCAATCTTGACCTTCTCGCGATCGATGTTCAAAACTTGAACTTCGACTTCTTGATCGATCGAAACCATTTCCGAAGGACGCTGAATCCGAGTGTGGCTCATGTCGGTAATGTGCAGCAAACCGTCGATGCCGCCCAAGTCGACGAACGCACCGAAGTCGGCGATATTCTTGACAATACCCTTGCGAATTTGGCCAACTTCCAATTCCTTCAACAGCTTCTGCTGAGCGAATTGACGTTCTTTTTCAATCAAAGAACGACGGCTAACCACGATGTTACGACGCTGTTCGTCGATTTTCAACACTTCGCACTGAACGACGCGACCAATGTAGTCAGCAATGTCGTTGGGGCGACGGATGTCAACTTGGCTGGCTGGCAAGAACACATGCACGCCAATGTCGACCAACAAACCACCCTTGATCTTGCGGATGGCAGTACCGGTGACAATGTCACCTTCTTGAACTTCTTGAATAATGCGACGCCAGTGGATAATGTGATCCGCTTTACGCTTGCTAAGGCTGATCAATCCTTGCGGGTCGTCGGTGCTGCCCAGTTCATCTTCTAGGTCTTCAATCAGAACCTGGACCTTTTGGCCAACTTCTGGTTGAGGTTCGTTTGGATCCCATTCGTTGCGATAGATATTACCTTCGCTCTTGAAACCGATATCGACCAAAACCACGTCGCTATCGACTTTAACAATGGTTCCTTCGACGATCTTATTCAGCTGAAAATCGCCATCAACATCCTTCTCTTCGTCACCAACGATTACTTGATACAACGCGGAATCGTCAGCAAACAAACCTTCCAGTTGACTTGTTAGCGCCTCATCTTCAAGATCTCGAATTAGAACACGATCTACCATTAGGAATAACTTCTTTCTGCGGGCCGCTGGTCATAGCCGACATAGATTGGGGCTGCGCTTCTTAAGTGAACGATCGCAAATCACCGCCGAACATTATTCAGCAAAAATTTCACAAAACGTCAAAGCGACACAAGGTAATTGAGGGGTAAAACGTAAAAACGACAAGCAATTCCAGTTGCGAAATCAACTCTTTCTACAGGGTCGTTGCCTCCACAATCGATGACCTGCCATTATGCAATGACCCATCACCCATTCCAGGGGAACCCGATTCACCAGAAACCCAATCTTCAGGGCACCCAGTTCACCAAAAACCTGCCAGAACCGCGGAAACTTCCCAAACAAAAAATTAACCTGCCGTTGTCTTTCCAAATCCAGAGGACCAACTATTTTCCCGGCACTTGAAACCTGCTAAGGGTAGCGAAAAAAGGGGGTTTTCACAAGACGAACATCGGAAAATTAGGGCTTTTACGACCAGTCAATACAGTCCAGCTTTGACAATTAAGCCAGGATTTACTGGGTTTTAGCGACCCACTACACGTACCTTCAGTGGTTCATGGGCTAAAAATCACCCCAAATTATGATCCCAACGCGGGCCCGCTTTGCCACGAACCAGACAAGGCGATTAGGTCCCTCCTGGCCAAAAAACAGGCTTCGACCCCTCAGCATCGACCAGCACATCAAGCAAGAATACCCTCTGAAACTGGCGGATCAACGGCGAAAACACGCTGAATTCACCTCTGGCGCAGGACCCGAACGATGGCTTCAACGCCGCCACGTTCATCCCAAAAATCATGACCGCGGCTACGCTGCACAGCCAACTTACACCCACCACGCAGCGGTCCGGTCGCCAAACAAAAACAGGGCCTTGCTGGAAGACGCCCCACTGGGCCGATCCGAAGTGCCGACGCTAGCAAAATCTTGCACGAAGGCGGACAAAACCTTGAATTGGTTGAACGCCAACTCGCTCAATTCAAGCCAAAATAGAAATAGCGCCCCCTAATTCGTCCCAGACCCGCAAGCACAAACCCGGCAACTGCCTTGCCTAACTTGACGACCCTGATGAACACTCGTCCACCCAGGCGTCGGTGTTGGGCGTTAGAAAACGCAGATGATGAGCCGCGTGCGCCGAGTGCACTCGCTGCAAAGTTTCGCGATCCAAACGACCAAAGCCAGGATGAGCGGTAAAGCCGCCAACATGGTCACGAAACCTGGCGACGCTGTTTACAAATCGATGCACTTCGATGCGATCATCCAACCCCGAGGGCGGTTGAAAGACTGCCGACGTAGGAATGCCACGAGGAGAATCGTCGCTAAGAATTTTGGGCAACAAGATTCGTCGCACAATCGGACGCAAAAATGCAAAGAAGGACATCCACCTCGGGTACCCATCAATACTGGGATCCTGCACCAAACACAGATGCCGACAGATCTGCCCCAGTGACCACTTGCCTTGTTGCCGATAGCCTGACGCCAACAATGCTTCAGCCTCTGCCGCCGCCGCAACCAAATCTGCAAACTTAAGTAAGCGTAACGCTTGCATAACTTCAGGCACCTTTTTCCAGCAGCAAAACCATCAAGGTATTCAACAAGCGTATGCCGGGCCCAACTCGATCCCTGCCAAACACCAAGATCGCCAGAAACCGACTCTCCCAGAAGAAGGCAAAGATCCCCTCGGTCGCCAACGCAGAACCAAATACATCACCCACAAAACGAGAATACGCTGCCCAGTTGGTTCCAAATTCAAACTCCATCGCAATCCCAGTCGCTACGCCTATTGCGAAGTTCACCGCACAGACCCGAGTCCAAAATCTGGCTGCCGCCTCCCCGTCCGCTACCTACGCCCATTCGCACAAAAAAACTGCAATCCCAAACTGATCGATAACGGTGGAAACAGGTAGTGGAACATGATCGTCCCAGCAAATTGTAGACGGCTAAGTATTTCAATATTCACTGGATACTATCGCCTTAACCTCTATCTTATTTGGTTCATTAACAGGGGTACCAAATTCCGGCACGTCCGGCACGTCCGTCAATCCTGGACAGCGGGCAACGCTGCTTTGCATCCAATCACTGGATTCTTGATGACTTGCCAGAGATTCACACGGAAAGAACCTTCCGCAGCGTTAAATACGCCAAACAGACCAGGCACCTGCGACGGCACTGGAACAAAACAGCGTAATCTTACTCCACTCAAGTCACATTACCCACTGTCTTTAGATGTCGCCCCCACACTACCAGTGAACCTATCTACCGTTCATGCGTGTTGAAATTCTAGCCGTAACCAATGAAGCATTCCTGACACACGCAGAGTAAGCTTCACCCAACGCCTGAGGCGCAAGACCTAACAAGCCTGTATCGAAATTGCAAATCAGGGTCCAACCAAGGCTTGCAAAGCCTTTACCCTGCCCGCCTAGAATAGAAGTAGACTTCGAACCATTGGTAGCATTACGTGTTCCGTGCGATTTTGCTTGAACTAACCCAAGCCAGAATGCTATCGCGATTGATTAGAATAGGTGGCTCTGCTTCTCGGGGCGTCGCTAACCGCCGGCCCAACCCACTGATCTGCGACGACATTACCAACACCTGCACCGATCGCACCACCGGCCACACCCAGTGCTGGCGTTGCATAAAAGGGTAAGCTTTGCCCACCAAGTGTGAACGGAATGGCTTCCAAGACGATCCTGCGCCCCACCAAGCGGTAGGCAAAGGGGTACAACTGTCGCTGAAATTGAAAATCGCCCTCGGCTTGGGTATAGCTAAGAATTTCGTTCGCGTTGTCAATACTCTGCTTGACGGGAACGATTGGAACCCAGCCGGCCATCGCTCGGACCCCTGGATAGCGGGCCGCAACTGACAGTCGCACATCGGCCGCCGCAGATAACGAAGAGGCTGAATTTTGCGAATTCAAAGACAGTGTATTGGTAAACGGATTATAGGAATCTCGACGAAATAGTCTTGGCGGGAAAATCGTCGAACTTAAAACGCTGAGACTACCACCGGTGTACTTCCAGACCGGATGGATCCTCTGATTCTCTTTCAATCGCTGCCACTGCTGGCCCGGTTGGTACGTTTGCGTTTCAACGTAGACATCATCCAATCCCTGCTGCTGCAAATAGACACACGCGGTCCCCATCGCCTGGGCCCGATTGGCTTGCACTTGTTCAGGGGTGGGAATCGGGCGGCCCCACCAGACACGAATACGATTGATCGACCGATCAAAAGAATTTTGTATCCGGTCCATCTTTGGGTGAGGCTGCAAGTCTTGCTGCACCGCAATCGCAGGCGAAGAAATGGGACCCAAACTTTCGTTAAGCCGTCCATAACGATAATTGTTCGAAGCACAGCCGACATGCATCGCAAGCAACCCACACAGCAGGATCCAAGGCATTAGAAATGTCTGGACGTTCGGAGATTGGGGCTTGGCGAATCGCATTTCTGCCTCGTGAACTTGCTTCGGTTTTGACCATCACTTAGGCAAGTTGCCCTGCCACTTTCTGCGGACACTAGGCATTTCCAAACACCGCGGCAAGTCCGTTTGCCACAAAATCAAATTTGCAAGCAAACATTCCAACGAAACCTGGAAATTATTGCCCGTTTTACTAAAATTCGCTGAAGATCGTTAACAACAGCGGCACCCACTGACAAAATCCTTACCGAAAATGCCCCTTCGATTCCATTGCACGCTCGGATCAGTTGCAACTTACGACCGGGCGACCACGAAGAACCGGCAGCCAACTCACTTGCCCTTTCTTCACCTACCCAGTTCCTTCCATGAAGTTTTTTTAATTGCACTTCTGTTATTCGTCGATTGGCCCGCTACAGGCGGCCCCACCCACGACTATCGTCTTGATGCCACCGCTGAAGACTTGAAATCGCTGGAAGACGCGAAACTCGTTTGCGCCACTCGCTGCCATAAAACAAATTCTGGCGTCGTTTTATCCGCGAACCAAGTGTGCATCTTTCAACGCCTGAATGAAGATCAAGAACCGGTTGTCGCTCTCCAGTTAACCAATGGCAAGCCCCTGTGGAACTACCAGTACCACGCACCCATTCCCAAATCTGCAGCGATTGAAACTCAAGCACGAAAAAGCCGTGACGCTGCAAGGTCGCATCATCAAGCACGTGGATTGCTGGTTGGTGTTCGTCAACGACACTCGTGTTGGGCCGGCTAATAATCTGGCAGAGCGAAGCTTGAGGCTGCTAGTGATCATGCGCAAAATCGGCTTCGGCAATCGCAGTCGCGAGGGTGGCCAGCGGCCGGCGAAAATCATGTCGGTTAAAGACACCGCTCGTCGTCACGTTAACAATCCGCTGCACATTTTTTTATCGGCTGTTCACTCAGCGTCCTGCGGAAGTGATGAGGCATCTTTACCGAAGACGTCAGCCACAAAAACGAGACAGACGCAGTCGCTGCGGAAGTCGACCAACTGGGTGGTAAGCCGACTCGAACCATCGTGACAAGTCGTTCCACCAGAGATCGCATTGCTGTTCTGAGTTCGCTGCTGCGCAAGTCCCAACTGGCACTCCGTTGAAAAACGAAAATCGGAAATCAAAAGTTGAAAATCGTGGTCGGAAAACTAAACGGTTACCACATCAGTCTGTCCAGTCAAATTCGGATCAAAGACGGCACCGAAATATCAACCGATCGTCTCGGCGGACGCGGCAGTTACTGGCGACTTACCGATGGACTTTTATCGCTGAACAGCAACGACGACTTCCAGCGACACCCAATTCAATGGTCGACAACTTGAAACAATCTTCCTCCGCATAAGATGGGCCCAGTTACCCACCTGGAACTCACTCCCATTCAGCGAAGATTACCTTTTCCTGCCTACCGGCAACACACTGAACGCCTATCAACAAAAGAAATAGCTGTCGATTCGGCAAAGCGCATCCCAGTCCCAAAAATATCGTGCCGCATTCCGCATACTCGCAATCCAAAAGAGACCATTTACGCACGGACAAATAAAACAGAAATTTTGCCGCAATTCAACTTGCCATCCCCGCCCCCCCTTACACTAGTAGATTAGTTAGGCAGTTGCGTGCGGTCTTCTCTTTAGCCAAATAAACCCTTTGACAACGGAGCGGAAAATGCCTTCAACGTCGGTGAGGATATTTTCATCTATTTAATTACAGTCTGCCTTTTCATATTTCCAACCACTTGGGTTACAGATTAGCCCAGTAAACGCACTGACGCTTCCGTATGTTTGGCTGACCTGCATTCACGATTCGATAGCCCAAGAATAATGGTACCTTGGAATTTCCAGAAGACGGCGACGGGGCATTGATTGAATTGGCGATTCCTCCGGTGTTAGGAAAACCTGTTCTGCGAAAAAGGACTCCAGTTTTTCAATCAAATCTTACAACTCTAACGGGGACGTTAGCTTGAACATCTCTTACCATTCGCCTGATTCCCACCGGCAGGCGAGAACACGCGATTACGAGTGTCCATTAATAAATAAATGTAACAGGGAACGATCGGTGATACGAAACGGGCTTGCGATTTATCTTTTGTTCGTGATTTTCTGCATACTTGTGCCACCGCTAGATTGCCTGGGAAAACAAAGTCCCGCGACACTATCACCCGGACTAACAGCCGAAAATGATTCTGAAAAAGAGTTACTGGAAACGCTCCGGAGGAATGTTGAAATTTCACTTCAGGATTCTGGTAATGAAAGACAGACTCTCTTCGCGATCTGTAATTTAGGAGAAATTGTTTGTGAGAGGTCTTATATCCTCAATCTACAGCTAACCAACGATAGTGAAAAACAACTTATTTTCGACGATATTTCTACTGGTTGCGTTTGTCAGGTGCGATGAAGTAAATTCGATCAAAGACGTAAAACTAAAACTTTCCGGATTGAATGCGCAACTTGAAGATGTTGCCTTAGGCGAGCGAATCAGCAAGGTTAAAATTTCGGTAACAGCGGAAGAATTTAAGTCTCAAGTCTCTGAGAACTTTGTTTGGAAAATCCAGCATAAGGGTAAAAAGTATGAAGTTCATTCGAAATGGCAAAAGTGAAATCAAACAGGGAAAAAAGATGCTTTTAAAAAGTTTTAACATTGGACTGGTCGCTTTTATTGCAGCGACGATATTAGGTATTGAATTTTCTGTAGCGTAACCTGGCGGCGGAACCGGCATGACCGTTGGATGCTGGCAAATTAATGATCCTTTTTGCCGCGACAGCTTAGATTCCGAGAAGGATGATGGCGATTTGGAGGCGGGCCAAGATGGGTGTAGTGATCAGTTGACAATGACGCAACTTCCGGGAGGTGTCTGTTTGGCGGAGTGCGGTTCTTTTACTTTGCATTTGGATTTGCAACAGAGAGATGAGGCGGTAAATATTGCCGATGATGGCCTAGGTTTACCAGGCAAGGATGACTATCGGGAAAAAGCGAATGGGAGCTTCGATTACTGCATCGTCGTCAGGACTTGTAAGGTTATAGAAACGCGAAATCGGGACGGAAGTGTCACCTTTAGTTGCGTGAAGGATTCCGACGCCGATGATCCCGATTACAAATATCCGGAATTAGAAGCAATTGGCGACGATTGCATTGGATCATAATTTTTTTTTGAAATTCGGAAAATGAACTTGTTGCTTGAGACTTAATTTCACCACCTTGCGACCGCTGACGGTCACAAGGTGCTTTTTGAAGATCTGGAATGCCACGCCGGTACAGCGCTTTGTCATTATTGTTCGCCATCTGCCTTACCGTGTTTTCCGACTTTGGGTTTGCTCAGCTTGAAGTGAACGAAGGAACGTCTCTGTTGTCAGCGACCTCCGCAAATATGGAAGCATGGCAAAAAGGTGACGTTTTGATGGAATTCCATCGCAGCGCGAACACGACGGTTGCGGACAACGAAGATGTTACCGGCGGCTTCTATGAAGCAAAGGATCTTGTGCGACTTGTCTTTGATTTCGAGTCTGAAGAATTTGTACTTTATTCTTTAAAACATGCCGACGTCATTAACTACAACAGGCTTGATGCAAATAGCGAACCCAGTCGGTTTTCCAAAGAAGAATGGTCTGCAACGATTGTTGACAAGAGATCAGATTCAATCGTGTGCAATGGTAGTAAATCCGGACAAAAGAAGATTACTTGTACTGACTTATTCAATGGCAGAATAGCCGGTGTGGAATATCCATTTGACCTTCGCGCTATCTGGTTCGATGGTCGTGTTGACCATGATTCATTTGAGCATGCAAAGCTTGGTATCTCTGCCCTTCGCGGACTAGAATCGCAACGAATTACGCTGCAAAAACGAGCAGCGACCGTTAGTCTCTCGATCGCGATGATCTACATTATGGACAAGAAGTACAGTGGACACCATGACTTCGTTTTCGATGTCGCATCGCTAATGCCTGTTTCGAATGTGCAAACAATTGATTTCCCTCAGAACCCTGGTTCAAAACTTGAGTCAATCAAAATCGACTGGAAAGAAGCTTCAGGGATTTTCGTTCCGTTGAAAGTTGTCATTGAAAAGGGTGGGCCCATTCCTGGGATGAAAGGCAACGGTTCATCCGGAAGAGTTGTCGAACAGATTAAATTTCATTAGTTTTCCTTTAATGAAGACTTACGCGAAGAATTATTCTCTGAAGGACATCTAAAGACTCGCAAAGAAGTCGTCAAAATGATTGATCCTGTTGCCAACAAGGCCACATTTTTGTTGCCGTCGAAATCCAAAAATCAGGAATCACCCAATAAGTAGCATTCGACGAAGAAGCCAAGTTAGAATCAATTCAGTGCTTTTTTACATTAAGCAGACAACAAATACCGTCGTTCGGCAAAGAAAAAGGGACGGGGTAATTACTGCGGTTCTTGGACCTTTTTTGGCCGTCCGACAGGTCGGAGCGTTGACTATAGGTTGTATTTGTTGGCGGTTTCTTCGATCCATGTTGAGTCGCCATACGGTTGGCCACGCCGGACGCTCGTGCGAAGCGATTTGAGTTCTTTCGCAGTAAGGGCTTCGTTGACGCGAGCAATCCAGTTGGGTAGGCGAGCGATTGGCCATGTTGATAGAACTCTGGGCTTCGTCTTTGCGGAAGATCCTCTGGCGAGCGTTCCCGCGATTGAGCGTATGATAGATGACACCCGCCGCATCCGCACGGTTTTGCCTTGGCATGATCGTGATTCCGGAGGCAAATCAAAATTATACCACTAGAACCAAACAATATTACCCCCGTCCCCTTTTCTTTGCCCCGACGTTACCCAGGCCGTTGGCCTGGGCTAGGTAAATGACCGGGGCTTTGCCCCTAAAACAAGGACCGGGGCTTTGCCCCTAAAACAAAATGTGTGCCTTCAAACAAAAAACCCGTTTTCAAAGGGCAACGCCTTCGGAATCTTTTTTGGGCCAAAGGCCCGGCAGTTTGCCTAGCCCAGGCCAACGGCCTGGGTGACCTGATATACGTAACCTAAGGGCCAACGGTCTGGCCAATTGTAATCTATGAATGGTTGGGGGTTGCAAACTGCCGGGCCGTTGGCCCTACAATTT
>Ga0335398_10006689_pt1 | contig 14446 bp, 13 predicted proteins | sample BON03_FD_205742 | JGI IMG/M metagenome (GOLD analysis project Ga0335398, IMG submission 205742) | Freshwater microbial communities from Lake Bonney liftoff mats and glacier meltwater in Antarctica - BON-03 (spades assembly) (version 2) | ecosystem: Environmental > Aquatic > Freshwater > Ice >... | reverse complement strand
GTCAACATGATAGGTCCTTATGCACTGCAACACACTTCATCACATTGTTACACGCTGCAGCACACTGCAACACATTGCAACACACTGCAACGTACTGCACAAACACACTTCTACTTCACCACGATCCAATCACTATATTTACCACCAACACAATACACACTGCAACACACTGCAACACACTGCAGCACACTGCAACATATTTCAACACACTGCAACACTCTGCAACACACTGCAACACACTGCAACACACTGCAACACACTGCAGCACACTGCAGCACACTGCAACACACTGCAGCACACTGCAACACACTGCAACACACTGCAACGTACTGCATCGCACTGCATCACACTGCGTCACACTGCATCACACTGCAACACACTGCAACACAAATGCATACGCTTGTGTCGTTGCAAAATTTTGCCGGGACGCAGGAAAAGCTCGGCCGATATCAGTGGCTCTATGTCAAGCTGCTGTGCATAGGTGCCTCCAGGTATACCCTTAATTGCCCGACACACTATCAGGCCCGATTCTGCCACTGAGTTTCTGTATACATACGAACGTACGTCAGGATCTCACTGCAACACATTGCAATACACTGCAACACACTGCAATACACTGCAACACACTGCAACACACTGAGTTTGTGTATACATACGAACGTACGTGAGGACTTGAAGATGCACTTACACTCGAGTTGCGAGGGGGCACATGGGATGGGATTGACACGCGCATTCTCACTGCAACACACTGCAACACACTGCAATACACTGCAACACACTGCAACGCAATGCAACACACTTCAACGCGATGCAACACACTGTTACACACTGTGACACACTGCAACACGCTGCAACACGCTGCAACACGCTGCATCACGCTACAACACACTGCAACACACTGCAACATATTACATAGAGCATCTCCTAGAATTATAAGTCGGTATACTTATGCAATAAAATCAGTCTCTTGTCACACTGCAACACATGCAACACACTGCAACACACTGCAACATACTGCAACATACTGCAACACACTGCCAGAGGTTGACACGCACACTGTAAGCTCGTGGTCTCCGTGACCTCCGCCCGTCAGCATTCATACAATCATATGTGAATATACATGTATGGAAACTGATATATGGATACATGTGCACGTATGTAATACTGAAAGAGGGCGGAGGTTCATAGATATTCGCTGGCGCAATACGCGCGCCGTAGCCAAAGGTAAGAGGCTCTCTTCGGCATTCAAATGCACCGCAACACACTACGACACACTGCAATGGGAGGAGGGTACATACTCGCGTGGTGCCATACGCGGGCCGGGGCAATATACTATTTGCCCCGGCGCACGTATGTGCATGTCTTGACATGTGAATGTCTTCAAGTTTGAAGATATGCACATACGCGGGATACTCTTACTCGTAGGGTGCAATACGCGCATCGTAGCCAAACATAAGGGGCACTCTTGGGCGTATTCATACACACTGCAACACACTGCGACAACAAAAGGAGGAGGGTACATACTCGCAGGGTGCAATACGCGCGCCGTAGCCAAAGGAAACTTCCAGTACCGACCGCCCATATGGGAATGGCGCAAATGTCTGCTCTCACGTGTGTGGCATGCGGATGATTGAGGAAGCGGAGGAGAGAGCGAGTGAGAGAGAGAGGAAAGGAGGGAGAGTGCGAGAGAGGGAGGGTTGGAGGGAGAAAGGGAGGGTAGGTCTCATTTAGTGTCTGGTTCTCTCCCGCACTGTAGCTGTGTCTGCGTGTTTGGCATACCTCATTCTCAGGATCACGCCAGAGGAGCAGTGGTGCTCGCTGCCCAGCAGCACACTGCAGCACACTGCGGCACGCTGCAACACACTGCAACGCACTGCAACACGCTGCAACACACCTCATTCTCAAAATCACGCCAGGAGCAGCAGCTGTGGCTGCCCAGCAGCAGACTTGAGCACATTACAGCACACTGCAGCACACTGCAGCACACTGCAACACACTGCAACACACTGCAACACACTGCAACACACTGCAACACACCTCATTCTCAGGATCACGCCAGGAGCAGCGGCTGTGGCTGCCCAGCAGCACCTCCAACTCCAGGTACATGATGGCCCTGTTTGTCCGTCCATTCCCATATCAATTCGTCATTGCAGAATATACATGCGAATGTAATATGTAGAACAATAAACAATGATATGCATAATGTCTGCACGCGTGCACGAATAGGAGTCACATATGAATGAGTCATGTCGCACATGAATGAGTCATGTCACATATGCAACAATAAACAATGATATGCATAATGTCATAATGTCTGCACGCGTGTATGCACCAGCACACACTTGTGAGTATCTCGATGTCTACACATGTGCATGTGCATGCATATCAAAAGAGAGTCAAATACACGACAGCACACACTGCAACAGCAAAACAAACCATGCAAACACTCTGCAACATACAAACTGCAACAGCAAAGTCAAAGACACAAGATGCCCGTCAATGTGATCTGCAGGAACTGCGCCCTGCGCACACTGCAACAGTAACGCACACACTGCAACACACACTGCAACAGTAGCACACACACTGCACAAACACACTCTGCAACAGGAGAGACACTGCGCAAACACACACTGCAACAGCAGAGTCAAACGTACAAGATATTCGGCAAAGTGATCCGCAATAAGATAGAGTCAAACGCACTACAACACTGCAACAGTAGCACACACACAGCAACAAACACTGCAACAGTAGCACACACACTGCAACACACGTACTTCAACAGCAGAGTCAACGAAACAAAATACCCGGCAAAGTGGTCTGTAGGAATATAGAGTCAAGCACACTGCAACACTGCAAGAGTAGCACACACACTGCAACACACACTGCAACAGTAGCACACACACTGCAACACACACACTGCAACCGTAAATCAAAGACACAAGATACCCGGCAAAATGATCCGCAGGAACTGTGCCCTTCTGTCCGCGCTCTACAACAAGACTCAGCTTTGCGTCGTTGGCAAAATTGACAACTTTCATTTTTTCAAACCCAAGCTGAATGTAAAATCCTACCAAAGGCGCTGCATAGCCTGGATCCGTTGCTGTCATGACCACCTGCCGTAATATACCCGAGTAGTCACGCACACACACGAGCGCACGCACCAACGTGTGTATAGGTACAAGTATTATCAAATACGAATTTGCCATGAATCTTTTTGTACATACATGTATGAACGATTATGAAAATTTGCATGTACACCCTTCACACACACTCACACGTACATACGCACAGGCACACACAACGACACCTGTGACGATTCAAGCTTGGGAATAAGCGTAAAATCCTTACACAGGCCGTCATACAAGGGCTTGGCGATGAGTTGGATTTGCGCCTGGAGCCCACCATAGTAGCCAGTGCCACGATCGAGGATGATGATTTCAGTCATGAGCCCCGTCCCAAACTCATCAAGACTGTCATCGTCCACTGCACTTTCACAGCTGGAAAAGGCGCAGGGGCGAGCGCGGACTTTGGCGCGAAAGCCTGAGCCCATGCCGCGCGGATCGATGGCTATTAACTCGCCGCAATCTATAGACACCTGCACAATACGACCCTGCGTGTTGGAGGTAGGGCACACGCAGCCCCAGCCAGGATCGAAAATGTCCACGCCCGAGATACCAGAGGTGAGAGAGGTCTTGAGCTTCTCGCCATCCGAGTGCAGCACAGGATCTGACACAGCTGCTGCCATGAGCACCTCCTCACAATCCTCCTCTTGAGCAAGGTAGACAGCAGGTTTGGGGTTGCAGTCGTATTTGAAGACATCCGCGCGCAGCCCCGGGCGGGAACGATATTTACGTGCATGTGTGGTCTGGACGTCAAAGGTAATGGACAGCTTCATGCCGTCGGCCGAAACCGCAGACGAGATGACATGCGGCTTATCATCTAAATAGATCAAACTCTGTTTGTTGACATTTTCGCGACTCATGGACCGCGGCATGCTGGCGTGGCCGTCTATCCGCACCCGCACTTGATGCTGGCCGCAAAAGCCCGGGAACGGGTGGGCAAGCTTGTTGTAAGTGTTAGAGGCCACGCCTCGGATGTGGGGAGTGAGCGTGTAGCCCGGGCACCCGAACTGATCGTCGCACTCGGGTTTGTTTGTGAGCGCATCTTTCAGCTCCACCTTAAAGTCCTTGGAGGCTGAATCAGCTTTGCCTTCATACATGATAATTTCGCGAATATCATACTCGCCGCTCACTGGATACGTGACTGTCAGGTGCCACCCGACATAAAAGGCAGGAATCTTGGACAGCGGACACGGTCCATCAAACCCGTTGATGCTCGTTGAGCAAAGATGGAACTCGCGGTCGCCCGCAGCACTCAACTTCTGGTCGGGAATAGCACCCCAGATGGGCAGAAGCCCCTCGTCCAGCTCGTGATATATGTCGGGCACCGTGCACGAGAGCTGCTGATGCACGCGAGACACCACACACGTTTCAATGTAATACTCGCGACAGCCTTCACTTGTCTCGCTACCAGCAATGCACCGTCGCCGCGAGTCGTGCGCGGCGGGGCGGCATTTGCAGACGCGCGGCGTGCCAGAGCAATACCAGTCGCATGAGCAGCACACCTCTTCCGTTGCACCTTCTGGAGCCCCTCCCGTCGGGCTGGCTGCGAGTGCAGTGCCTTGCGCATGCAGCCGCTGCGGTATGCCCACTACTACCACCTCAATATACCGGCTCAAAAACCCGAAATCAGAGCCATCAACAGTAATACGTCGGCTGCGGCGCACGGGGCCCTCGCGAGGAAGCACTAAGTGTACATACGGCCGACTGTACGAAAACGCGTTGGGTGAGTATGTGACCTGATCGAGTTCCAGATCCGATGGACCCACATTGATACCCGGTGGTCGTGATAGCTCTTCTCCATCCAGGCCCATAGTGGCAAGAGACCAGGACTCCACCCGCACTTGATCGCCCTGCACCGTCACGTCCTGCGCAGCACCAAGGAGGCTGGTCGCTATTACCACCTCCAGCCCAGGGGTCACAGCCGGCGCTGCCTCTTTGCGTACGAGTGTGCCGTATCCTATGCACTTCCATGCCGGCAGCAACACTCCAAACTCATCTACGTCGGGCAAGCGTTCCGCAATTGGTAGAGCTTCTCCAAACTCGTCATATTCCTGCGCCGGCAGCGGTGCCAAGCAGTCATTGTCACGCTGACACACCTTGGTGAAGCCTGTGACTAGCTTGCCGTTGACGCCGGCTACTATTATCGCGTGCCCAATCGCGTCGGATTGTCGCTGACAGTAGCCCCAGCCAAAAAGAGAGCGACTTGAGTCGACGTACAAAAGACTCTCTTCGGCTGCATAGGGCAAAGAGAGTAGGGTGGATCCGAAGCCATTTGCCTGTCCGAAGCGGGTGCTCTCGCGTAGACTAGGAACAGGCGACGGACCGTCAACCTGCGACGAGCCTATTGCCACGCTCAGACCCTTTGCCACGCCCACGCCCGCTGGCATGATGCATAGGATGTGCGAGTCGGACATCCAGGTGTTGCCGCCGCCAGCCACGAAGCTGGCATCGCACTGGTATTCGTCGGCACTCAGCTGCCCCACACTCTGTGCCTCTGCGCCAGCAACACAGGGAATCCTGCACACCGCCTTGCCGTGCCAGTATCGTCCCGTTGCTAGCGACGACAGAGGATTATCAAAGATGGAGCTGGCCACAGAAACATTGACAACGTCGGCATAAAACCCAAAGTTGCGGCCGACTATCGTCAAAAGCCACCCACCAGCTGTGGATCCGTGGGCTGAATTGCCTGAGGCTTCCACTGTGCTATGATGAAAGATGGTGGGGGAGTCGTAAGAGAAGGCGCGAGTCATGGGATAGTCAGATCGCAGCTCGGAGTTTGAGGTGCACGAACCCAGCGCGCAGTCGGATGGACTGCACATGCGCCACTTGCCAGGAGCCTGAGGCCAAAGGCCATCAGTGCCAGCGCAGGCGGCGGCGCGGGGAGTGCCAGGCTCGTTGAGTCGTAGACCGTGCACGGCTCCCGTCCAGCCGCACGTACCAGGATACTTGTCGCACTTTCGTTTGAACGCCCCGTTGCTCCACACCTGAAACGAGCCAATGTTGTGCGAGTAGGTAAAGAGCGAAAAGAGGCCCGCTGACTTGCGGCCGCCCGTTGACACCTCGACCCAGCGATTTGATGACACGCCAGCCGGCAATTTGCATTTTACGGTGCTGTCTGCCACCCACCGCGAGGCTTCGCAAGCAGTGCCACCAATACGGAAGGCTATCGTAAAGTCGACAAGACCGAAGTTCGACCCGAGGCACGTTACCGTCATGCGGCCTGTGGTGGCTGCGTTGCCTGGCATCACCTGAATGAGCATAGGTCGCTCGTAGGAGTATGCCTCTGTCACTGTTGCAGCCATCTGGCCGGAGGTGAGGTGGATACGCAGTGTGGCGCGCGTGCCGCCGGCGCTACTGCAGTAAACGCAGCTACTTGATACCCATCTAGTAGCCTCGCAGGCAGAGTCACCAAGACGCACGGCAAGGGTGTAGCTGGAAGTGCTGGCGCCCAGGCCTATGCCCATAATCGTTACAATCTTAGAGCCCGTCGCGGCCTCTTCAAAAGCCACCACATGATCTAGCATTCCTCTGTCATACGACAGCACCTCAGAAACGGTGCCGCTTCTGTCGCCCGCTGTTACCATCAGCATGTGCGTGCCGCCCATTTTGCGGGCAGGTGTCACGACGAGCGTCGAATCACTTACCCACAATGTTACTTCAGCAGGTGTCCCCCCCCCCCCCCCCCCCCCCCCCCCCCCCCCCCCCCCCCCCACCCCCGCCAGCAACACCGCCACCTCCAATACGCATGTGAGGGGAGTAGTCTGCTGTGCTGAAGCTGGAGCCTGTAATGCGTGTGAGCATGCGAATGTTGGTAGGTATGTTGGCGCCATCGCGCGGTGGCCCATAGTTGAAGGGCTGTACGTGCGTGCTCAACACCATGTGTACAAGTACAGTGACTTGCGTGCTCGCGCTCGTGCTCTTCAACGCACACACTAGTGAAGAGGACGAAGTCCATTCGGTCGAGGTACACGGAGAATTCGCAACCAAGACAGTGGTGGCTGCCAGACTAGCATTAGACGTAAAGCCGTTGTTGATACATGCGCGCACCAAATCTGGCGAATGTGGCAGCTCCTCTTCAAGAGTTGTTTCAGAGCGTTCGACGCGCCGCAGTGCGCCATTTAGCGGTGTCTGCATGCACTGAACTACATCCCCCCCGCCTGCGTCTGTACTGCCCGCAATCACCACCAGCTGAGGCAAGACTGACTGTACAGCTTTGAGGCGGAGCACGCGTGTCACGACTGACATATCCAGGAAGTAGTCGGAACAGTTGAACATTGACCCCACCTCACGCGAGGCAAGGACGCGTCTCCTGTCATAGAGTGCCTGCGCTTTGGTGAGGGCGGCCGGTGCAAAGTCTAAGGTGCAGCCCTCGAGTGCATCATAGTAGCGCGTGAGGGACACATAGGTATCTAGCAGCTGCGTGAGATTCCCGTCGCCCGTGTATCGGTCTTGAATCTTTTCCTGCTGAATGCGCAGCAGGGCGATTTCGACGTCGGCAGCAGCCTTAGTCAGGCCTCGCACTGAAGCATCGGGTGACGGAGGCACATAGCACTTGAGCAGTCGCCCTTCGATCTCAATGCTTGTGCCAGGGTCAGTCGCACATTGAGCGGCGCTGAGCGTTGCCCTTGCTATTGCCACGTGCACCTGTATGAGGTCGTCGTGGGGAAGCTTGGCGCGCAGTGCATTTTGAATTGTGCTGTTGAATGCCTCAAGTCGGCCGGTCGAACGTGCAGCGCTCACAAGGGGTACATTGTATGAAAATCCTCCAGACACCGACGCCGTGGCCTCTGCCACTGTCACACTTATCCTCTTTGAGGATCGAGTAGCGGCGGGTGCCAGCGAGACAAGAGAAGAATCACTCATCCATACTGAGGCCTCGCTGCTCGATGCACCCTGCCGTGACTGTTGCGTCCTTGAAGCGCCTGCAGAAAAGGCAGCGCCAAGCAAAGTGACGGAGGAGGCGCCAGTGGCATGCCAATTGGCGCTCAGCACTACACTCACCACGCCAGACTCGAGAGACAGAGCTTGAGTGGCAGAGGAGGTATGCGAACCAGCTGTCACACTCACTCGCCGTGTTTTGCCGCACGCATCGCTGGGGCGGCAGCGGAGCGACGAATCTGAGGTCCAAAACGTGAGCTCGCTTGCAGTGTTTGCCAATCGTGACGCGAGCGAGAAGCCCGTCGTACCAAACGCCGCGCCATATAACGTGACAAATGCAGCGCCAGTCGAGGGGGAGTTGCGCATCGCAATGACATTGGACGTCGTGACATGCGACGTGGTGTTGCTCCCACCAATGCCTGACGACGCGTTCGTGGAGGTTTCGGTTACACTATAGTCTGGAGGAAGCACGGGCGGCTGTGTAGAGCCGTTCCAGCCGCGCTCTGGGAGGGTATGTAGTCATTCATATGCGTGACATGGCTCATTTATATCTGGACACGACTTGTTCATGTGATTCAGTGTGGTGCAGTGTGGTGCAGTGTGGTGCAGTGTGGTGCAGTGTGTTGCAGTGTGTTGCACAACTTGTTCATGTGATTCATCCATCTGCGTGACACGACTCTTCAAATATGATTGCCGCGTACCCTGTGAGGGTATGCCGTGAGATGTGTTGCAATGTGTTGCAATGTGGTGCAGTGTGTTGCAGTGTGTTGCAGTGTGTTGCAATGTGTTGCATGGCATGCGAGGGTATTCTGCGAGGTCGTCTGGAAAAGTATAAAGAAACTCAATCTAAAAGAAATTCTGATATGCACCCTCCTAGAGGGTAGATATCGGAATGTTGTAGAGTAGCTGAGGAACATGTGGAGTGCGCTCTGAGCGCTATCCCAGCCCGACACGTCCACATAACATGTGGAGCGCGCCAGATAATGTCGACGTGGCGGGCTCGACATATCAGAGACTGTGGACACATGGATTGCTATGTCTGGATATATCGTTCCTGCACATGTTCTAGCTGAGGGGCATGTCCAGCCCGCCACGTCCACATTATCCGAGCCCGACACGTCCACATTATCCGAGGCTGTCTCCGAGGCTGAATATCACGAACTCAGCGATTGAAATGTCACAAACTAAGCAAATTATCGAAATGTCACAAGTTTTTAGTAGATAGAGCTTTCAGCTAAAGCTTCTCGACTATTTTGGTGTGGAGTAATGAAAGTGTCATTCATTCAACTTTGCAGTCATCTGAATTTCACGCGCTAAATCACATAGATATCACGAACTCGCGCTAAATTGTTTAGATTTCACGAACTCAAGCATCGAAACATTACTTCCAGAGCATTTACTGCAAAACAAGACACACAGAAACAAAACACACAAAGGGGACAAACCTGCTCGGATTGTGGGACATGTCTCATTCATACGTGTGACATGACTCATTCACGCGTGTCAGAATGGGGGACATGACTCATTCATATGCGTGACATGACTCATTCATACGTGACAGGCGGATGAGTCAGGGATCACACCAACACTCGCAGAACTTGCTGATAGGAAGCTAGCTCGGAATATGGGACATGACTCATTGATACGTGTGACATCACGCATTTATACGTGACAGGCATCTAATGGATGAGTGAGGGGACACACTGCAACACACTGCAACGCACTGCAACACACTGCAACACACTGCAACACACTGCAACACACTGCAACTCACTGCAACACACTGCAACACACAGGCGGATGAGTGAGGGGACACACCTGCACGGACGTGCAGAACTGCATCAAATGATAACGCCTCTGATGTGCTGCACGTGCGCTCTCCCACCTGTGTTTGCATAGTGCAGTCAAGGTAAATGCAATCGTAATGCAGGTTCGTGTGGGTGTGTACGCACACACACACACGCACACATTGATGGGTTCATTTTGATATATTTGGAGAGCTGAATGGAGCAAAAGTACTGATTGGAGGTGTGACAACAAGGATATATGTATGTACCTATTTACATATGTACACATCTACAGGTATACATCTAATTGTATAGATTGGCAGATAGGTAGGTCTGTGTCTACACACTAACAATAACATGCACACTAACATGCAGTCACATCCATATCCGCACTTCCCCAAACACACACGCACACTGCAATACACTGCAATGCATTGCAATGCACTGCAATTCACTGCAGCACACACATCCATATCCATACTCGCTCAAACACATACTCAAACACAAGTAAGCACGCGTGTGCACTCACGCGCACACGCACACACAAACACCGTGATGGACAGAGAGCGGGTCCATGACAAAGCCACGGCAGAACGAGCTGCAACGGACGAGTCGGATGTCCAGTAGCGTGTTGCTTCAGCTGCTGTTGCATGCATTCCTGTGTGTTGCAGTGTGTTGCAGTGTGTTGCAGCGTGTTGATTCAGCTGCTGTTGCATGCATTCCTGTGTGTTTATACCGCACGTAATTGCATGAGCATGTATAAGTATATGTATATGTGACGCAGACACAGACACAGACACAGACACAGACACAGACACAGACACAGACACAGACACGGACACAGACACAGACACAGGCACAGGCACAGACGCAGACACACCTGCACAAATTCACAGACACAAATACAAATATATGTACGTGTACACACGCACGCACTGTGGCACACGTGCGCACACGCACACACACACTCACACACACTGTGATGCGTGTGTACATGCACACACGCGCACGCACGTGCATACACACATGACACACACGTCAATGGACGTGCATATGTATCGAAAGTGATATATGTGTAAATATTCCAAATAATATATGTAAATATTCAAAATGAGGCAGATGAGCTGGAAGTTGAATGAGGTCTCTTTTGTCATAGATCATATGACTCTTTTTAGCAGACAAATTGACCCATCGAGCGCACAGACGCCATGTAACAAGCAGATCAAAAATACACTGCAACACACTGCAACACACTGCAACATACTGCAACATTCTGCGACACACTGCAACACAACACAATGCAACACGCTGACCCATCGAGCGCATAGACGCCGTGTAACAAGCAGATCAAAAACACACTGCAACACACTGCAACACACTGCAACACATTGCAATACACTGTAATACATTGCAACACACGGCAACACACTGACCAATCGAGCGCACTGACGCCGTGTGACAGGCAGATCAAAAGAAAAACACTGTACAACACGCAGCAACACACAGCAATGCAACACACTGCAACATACTGCAGCACACAGCAACGCACATCAATGCAACACACTGCAATACACTGCAGCACACTGCAGCACACTGACCAATCGAGCGCACAGACGCCGTATGACAAGCAGATCCAAAACGAGCACCCATCAGCGTAAGCGCCACAGCTCCCGTTGCTGCCAGGTTGCGCCGCAAGCCTCCACTCTGACTTGGTCTGTGTGTGTACGTTTATGTGTATACATGCGTATACGCCCCATCAAAGACGAAGATCTGGGTCCCGACACACCTAAATCTGAGCCTTGCCACGCATGGTAGCGAGTCAAGGCACAGCGAGTCAAGGCACATGCACACACGTGGATGAGTCATGGCACATGCACACACGTGGATGAGTCATGTCCCGTATACACATACGGGACATGACTCATCCACGTGTGTGCATGTGCCTTGGTAGCGAGTCAAGGCACATCACACACGTGGATGAGTCATGTCCCGTATACACATGTGCAATCTGCCACGTTCATGTAGGACGTACCTATTAAACGAGAACATGTGGGTGTCTGAGTCATGGCACACATATGGATGAGTCGTGGCACACATATGGATGAGTCATGGGACACACATGAATCAGCCATGGCACACATATGAATGCGTCATGGCGAACATACGAATGAGTCATGACAAACGTACCTGTCAAACGAGAACATGTGGGTGCCTGAGTCATGGCACACATATGGATGAGTCATGGCACACATATGGATGAGTCATGGCACACATACCTATCAAACGAGAACATGTGGGTGCCTGAGCCAGACTGGAGGGCAGCCGTGAGTAGCACCACACGCGTGCCTCGTACAAAATGCGTACTGGTTTGTACAAATAGACTGAAACACGGAGAGTGGGAGTAGGAGAATGACAAGAGGAAATGGAGTACAGCGTGTGTGTTAGTACTGGTCTTGTGCTATAACTCATACTCTAGCCAACATACTGCAACGCACTGCAACACGCTGCAAGACACTGCAATACAGCGCAACACACTGCAACACAGCGCGACACCCTGCAACACACTGCACGACACTGCAGCACACGGCAGCACACTGCAACACGCTGCAACATGCTGCAACATGCTGCAACACACTGCAGCACGCTACAACACACTACAACACACTACAACACACCTAGAATCTGAAGCCCACGCTGAGCCCTCTGCAGCACTGTACCCCTGGAAAGTGCCATGTGTTTTGTCGAGCACCCCATACGATGCGCCGGAAATGCCTACAACAAAGGCTTCGGTGTCGCCGCCCACTGCCAACAGCCCGCCCTGAAAATACACCTGTTATGTATATGTGTCCGAGTGGCAAGCAAGAGAGCGCGAGAAGAGAGAGTGAGAAAGAGAGAAACAGCCCGCGTGCATGCGTGTGTGTGTGCATGTGTCAGAGTGAGAGAGTGTGTGTGAGAGAGCGAGTGAGTGAGAGAAAGATAAAGAGAGAGAGTGATGGAAAGAGAGATAGAGAGATATATAGATACATATATATATATTTAGAGAGAGAGAGAGAAGAGTAAGAGAGGAAGAAAGACAAAAAGAGAGACGCCAGAGACGCCTACAAGGAAGGCTTCGGTGTCGCCGCCCACTACCAATGTGTATAGACGTGTACGCATGTATGCATGAGAGCGTATTTGTGTATATAAATGTACGGAACAATATATTTGTGTATTTATATATGTATGTGTATACATGTACATAAATACAGAGATAGAGAGAGAGAGAATGACTCATTCGTATTTTGTGTGTATGCATATGCATGTGTATACAGGTACGTGTGTGCGTGTATGTGCACATACACACGCACGTGCACACGTGATATGCGTGCATGTTTGTGGGTAGAAGAATGAAAAAAATCACCCTGTGCGGCACCCAAGTATTCAAAACCACAGACAAATCCAGACATGCCGTGGGATATTCCAAAGTACAATTCGTCCCGTTGTAAAGCAATTTTTTTTGGCGCTCTAGACGCGCAGCAGAAGAGTTGGCAGGCTCGAAATAGCCGCCAAAGATCATGCTGCTGAGACGCGCGGGCTGGTTCGTGGCGTGAATCGAACTGGATAGTGTGGCAGTGTGTTGCAGTGTGTTGCAGTGTGTTGCAGTTTGTTGCAGTTTGTTGCAGTTTGTTGCAGTTTGTTGCAGTTTGTTGCAGTTTGTTGCAGTTTGTTGCAGTTTGTTGCAGTGTTTCAGCTAATGGGACCCGAAGGCACACATGGATGAGTCATAGGACACATATGGATGAGTCATGGCGCGCATATGAATGAGTCATGGCACACACGTGAATGAGTTATGGCACACATATGGATGAGTCATGGCACACACTTGAATGAGGTTGTGTGTGTAGGTGCATGCATTCATGTACAGATGCATACATGAACAGCCATAATGCGATGACGGACTTCAAGACAAAGTCTGAGTTATCCTTTCCCTCACTTTTGAAATGAGCATGTACGTAAAAATGCACCGATGTGGGAATATGCGCGCATAGACAGACCTGAGGATAGGAAGCAGGTAGGAGTGTGCCTCTGTCAAGGACCCTCCCGAATACGCTCCTGAATGTATGTATATGTATGCATATATACACGCATGCATATATGCATATATACATATACAAGTTACATATGCATATATATATACATATATGTGCGTATATACACATGTACAGATACAAGGTGGATATATATACATATACACATATACACGCATGCATATATGCATATATACATATTCAAGTTACATATGCATATATATATATATACATATATGCATATATACACCTGTACAGATACAAGGTGGATATATACGTATACACATATACACGCATGCATATATGCATATATACATATACAAGTTACATATGCATATATATGTGTGCATATACATACATGTACAGATACAGGGTGAATGTATACATATACAGATATACGAGTTGGAGGGTCTTTGGAGCAAGTAGGAGTATACACATATATAGGAGTATATGTGTGTATGTGTGTACTCATATATGTGTATATGTGTATATGTGTATATGTGTACGTGTATATACTCCTACGAGCAAGTATGAGAATACACATATACACATATACACATGAGTTGGCCCTTGAAGCATGTAGCCTCTGGTA
>Ga0335398_10006680_pt1 | contig 14460 bp, 13 predicted proteins | sample BON03_FD_205742 | JGI IMG/M metagenome (GOLD analysis project Ga0335398, IMG submission 205742) | Freshwater microbial communities from Lake Bonney liftoff mats and glacier meltwater in Antarctica - BON-03 (spades assembly) (version 2) | ecosystem: Environmental > Aquatic > Freshwater > Ice >... | reverse complement strand
GTGGGTGTGTGCGTGTGCGTGTGCGTGTGCGTGTGCGTGTGCGTGTGCGTGTGCGTGTGCGTGTGCGTGTGCGTGTGTGTATTTTTTCTGTTTCTGTGTGCACGTACAAACGTGTACCAATCAATTCGAAACATAAGCAGATCTTCATTACAAAAGAACCCAGCCGCAATGTTGGACGGAAAAAATCCATACATATACATTCATCATTGTGAGAACCAGATGGTTCTTTTGATCACCATGTGCACATGCATAAGATCCCCACGTCCTGTCGCCCCAGACTCCAAGTACGAAAACACTCACTGAGCATATATACGAATAGAATATACAAACACAACAAACCACCTTAAGAGTCGGCAGTCTGCTGTTCACGATTAAAAAACCTCGAGTTTCAGTCGCTCCTCACTCTTACTCGTCTCGATGTTCTCGCAAATTCGAGGAGAAGGGACATATAAAAAGTGTAGAACCCCCCCAGTTTACTTGCTTTTGGCAAGTGACTCGTCCTTCGAGATTTCAGAATCGGCCTTCCTGATAAGCAGGAGCATCGAGTCACGGGACTTGAGCTGTGGCTTGACAGTAGCCTCGACGCTGACTTCTGAGCTCAGTCCTTTCTTTTGACGAGCCTGTTTTATGCCACACAACAGTTGGTGTGTGTCACATGTGTGAATTTGTGTAATTGTGTTTGTGATTGCGTTTGGGTTTATGTTTGTGGGTGTGTTTGTGTGTGCGTGCATGTGTGTGGCACCATCTGTATCGACACAACACACAGATTGCACAATGGAAGGCACCATGCCCAATTCTGAATAAACTGTGTGATACAAGAAATAGCTGACACGAGGAGAACCACAGACATTATGCTCCTGATATGGTTGATAGCCGCATATCGTTATCATGAATGATCAGAATGCATGCCATACATACACATCTGACGTCAAACCAACATGTAAATCGACACTATCAGACACATATGCATATCTATACAGACATGCACATCAACATCAAACCTCAACGTGTTCTTGGTGAACAATATCCTCGGCCTTATCATCGTGGATCTGCCTCGCACGTTTGGCAGCCTCATCCTGATCAATCTCGCCCATGGCCTGGCGAGCTAACTGGAGCAAGCTATTCTTCTCCCCTGTTGTTCTTTGATTCCCAGAGTCCCTGGACTTGTCGACATGCACTTCCTCGGCGATCCTGCGAGGCATTCAAACATTCAGTAATCAACCATGGTCGAGCGCCGCCAGAACGCGAGTCATATTATCGTACATGACCAAATCATGTGGCCAATCTATCTACACATAGTTAGAACCCAGAAAGGCAACGCCTCGAAAGCACGTATGAAATGCTTCTCGAAACCTTGTATGGAATGCACATGGCAAAGAGACCTGTCGTCGTGCTCCTCTTCCCGCATGCCCTTCTTCATTTCCGAGTCTTTCTCGGCAATGGCCTGCTGGATTAGGCTCTGTTGCACATTGTGCATTTTGCCTTTGACAGCTACAGCATGTTGCCTTGTCGTGTGTACACTCTGCTGCGAATTGACGTCACGATCGCGCATATCCTCGCCCTTAGCATGATCCGCACGGGCCTCCTTGAGGGCTTGCTTGAGGAGGTTGTCTCCAGTCTTGACCACCGAGTGGCGACCCGTGACATCATGAGCATCAGTCGTGACAAGGGCGGCATCGTCCTTGCGCATCTCTGCGTTACCCGTAGCCATCTCCTCATCTTGCTCCTTGATAGCATGTTCAATCAAGTGGTTGCTGGTCTTGATGGTATCCTTCATACTCGAGGTTTGCTGCTTTTTGCCCGTGAGATCCCTCGACATGGACTGTGCGATCTTGTGGTCCTCCTGCCCCTTCTCCTTTTCTGCTTTCATAGCAAGGGTGAGGAGTTGTGTCTGCTTGAACTGCATCTTCTTCCCTGGCGATTCCCTGGCACTGCTGTCGTGCCAGACGGAACGATTGACAATTCGCAACAGCTTCTCAGCCTCTTCTTTCCTGCTCTGGGGAGAGGCATCAGGCTGGGGGGAAAGCTTTGTCACCGGATGGACAGGCGGGCGCGCAAGAGGCTTGCCGGTGTATAGAGCCGTTCTCTTATGAGCCTTGAGGTACCCTTGCTTGACCATCTCCTTGGCAAGCGGCGCCTCAAGAGCGGCATCATCTATATCTTTCATTGCTTTGGCCTTCATGTCATCCTTGAGGAAGTCGGCCTGTCCCTCCGCTATTCTTGCGGCTTGAGCACTGTGGCTGAGCTTTTGCCCCACGCCATTCTTGGCATTACCGTTGAGCTGTTTGGGCATACTGGTATGATCCACAGCGCGCTCAGCCATGCTCTGACCCGGTCTACGAAGGTAGCCTTGCCTTGTCATTTCATTGGCAAGAGGCTGCTGGAGCTTCTTGTCATCAGCATCCCTCTCGGCCTTGGCTTCCATGGCCTCTTTCACGTAGTCCGTCGTCACGGGGCCATGGCTGAGCTTCATGATAGGCAGAACTTTCGCATCGTCCTGTTCAATGAAAAGTGTGTTATTCAGCAAGAAAACGGTACAATAGACTGACCTTTTCTTGCCAATTTTTCGTATATTTGAGATGTTTGTGACGACGATAAGCTTTTCGACTGGGACCTTCAAATCGATAATAGAGCAGTCCCAGTCGAGCTTGGAATTCATGACAGAGTAATTCAAATTACTTTGTTATGCATTAAGTCACCCAACAATCATAATCAGTCTGTTAATTGATCCACGCATCATGGGGTTTCCAGATTGCACAGATAAGCAGTGAAAAAAAAACGCTTTCTCATGTCAAAAACCCAAGTTTTCTCATTACACAATTCCTGGGCCAGATGACCAGACATGGATGGAGTAGCGAGTGAAAAGCTGTGGTGGAGAACACAATAGCTTTTGACACAATAGCCTTGAGTGTGTACCCCATACTGGGCTATGATTCAGATACATTTTACAACAAATGCACGAGGTCATGTGATATATCAGGGATTATGCAATTTTGCAAGCATCGCACGCAAATGAGATGGGACCCAAACGCATGGACACAATGTATCAGAATCCAGGTTAGCACGAACCTGAAACTGGGCGCCGGTGATTTTCGCGATGTCCTTCATCGTGGCCGCTGCCATTTTGTTGTCATCATCATCAAGGTGGGTGAGCTTAGTTTGGTCAGCAGGGCCCTTGCGGCTGTTGTAGAGGTGCAACTTAGCCTCGCCTGCAAGTCCTGAGACTTCCTTCATATCAATATTCTTCAAATTGGTATGATCAATGGCACGAGAATCCACAAATTGCTTGGGGTGTAGATTGGTCATGTCCTTGTCCATTTGCAGGTGCACCTTAGCCCTGCCTTCAAGTCCCGACACTTCCTCCATATCAAGATATTTCAAATTGGTATGGTCAATAGCACGATCCCGCATTGTCGCAATCTTGTTATGAAGGTATCCCTGCCTCGTCATCTCGACAGCGAGCGGTTTCTCTAGCCTGTCTGCGTCTTCGTTCCTGTCAGCCTCGGCCACTTTGGCCTCCTTGACATAATCCACAGCCTGCTGAGTGTGCTCGGGCGTGCCCTTGGGCATATGCGGATGCAATCTAGCCTTGCCTGCAAGTCCCGACATTTCCTTCATATTGATATTCTTCATATTGGTATGATCAACAGCACGATCTTGCATCGTTGCAAGCTTGTTATGAAGGTATCCCTGCCTCGTCATCTCAACAGCGAGCGGTTTCTCTAGTCTGTCTGCGTCCTCGTTCCTGTCAGCCTCGGCCTCGTTGGCCTCCTTAACATAATCCACAGCCTGCGTCGAGTGCAGCTGGGGAGTGCCCTTGGGCATATGCGGATGCAATCTAGCCTTGCCTGCAAGTCCCGACACTTCCTGCATGTCGACATTCTTCATATTGGTGCGGTCAATAGCACGATCTTGCATCGTCATGCGCTTTTGATTATGAAGGTATCCCTGCCTCATCATCTCAACAGCGAGTGGTTTCTCTAGCTTGTCTGCGTCCTCGTTCCTGTCAGCCTCGGCCTCTTTAGCCTCCTTAACATAATCCACAGCCTGCTGCGGGTGCAGCTGGGTTGTGTCCTTGGCCGAAGCCTGGAACCCAGTTCTAGTCTTCTTCACATAGCCCTGTGATTTCATTTGTTGATACAGCGGCTCCTGCTTCTTTGCGAAGTCCTCCTTGCGGTTGCCCTCAGCAGCCTTGACCTCCTCGACGTAGCCATCAAGTTTGTTGGGTTGCATCTGCGTGGTATCCTTAGCGAGCGCGCTCATCCTCTTCTGCTGAGCAGTCAATCCTTTCTGCTTCATGTAGCCCTGCTTCACCATGTCATGGGCCAAGTTCTTCTCCAGCTTGTCTGCGTCCGCCTCCCTGTCAGCCTCTGCCGCTTTAGCCTCCTTGACATAATCAGCCTTCCCGGGGTGCAGCTGGGTGGTATCCTTAGCAATTTTGCTTTCTTTCGCCGATAATTTCGAGATAGGGTACTCATCTTTGAGGTAGCCTTCCTTTACCATCTGCCGGGCCAACGGCTTTTCAACGTTCTGGTCGTCATCATTACGCTCCTTCTGCACCTTCATTGCCAAATTTGCCAACTTCTTCGTGTCTTCGAGCTTTGTGTGATCGACAGCAAGCGCCTTCATCTTGTCTTCAGTGTGCGCGTGCTTGTCAGAAATGTAACCCTCCTTTTGCATGGCCTGGGCAAGAGGCTTATTAAGCTTCTCGTCATCCTGCTGACGCTCTGCCTGCGCCTTCTTCATGAGGGCAATCTGCCAGTCTGCCACCTTACCATGCATTTTGTCCTCCGCCTCGCTCTTCCAGTTCACGAGCTGGATTGATGACGTTTTGTCCTGCTCCATGGATTGGCCCTGCTGCTTGGCCAGCTTCTCCGCCAACTTGATCCACTTTAGTGACACCCTGCCGTGATCCTTGTCCACAGCCTCCGCAGCCTCAGAGGCATGCTTGGAAGGCGCCTGAGCACGGTCGTACTTGCCGACCCTGGCAAAGTCGGACTGCTGCTCTTTGAGCGCCTTGGCTAAGAGGCTCTTACTCATTGCCTTGGGCATCGGCTGCGATGGCGTGCGAGTAGCTGGCAGAGCAGGGCCGTCACGCTGCTGTGCGAGCTTCAGCGCCTCCTCCACAATCTTGGTTGGTACGTGCCCATGGTCCTCGTCCACAGCCAACGTGGAGTCCTGTGCCTCGTCGTGGCTTCCAGGCATCCGCTGGCTCGAGAACTTTGCGTCTTTGCCCTCCTCCTGCTGCATCTCTTTCTCCGCATCGGCCAGCAGGCTACCCTGCGCAACCTCGCTCATTGAGTGCATGGGCTCTTTGGCGCTGTTTGGTCTCATGACCCTGCTGTGCAACCGCGCCACAGCCCTCATCTCCAGCTCGTGCAGGCTCGGTGCCGTCGCAACGCTGCCCGTGTGCGCTGCAACATGGAAGTGGTGGGCCTGCACCTCGGCAAACAGGTCCGCGTCTTTGCCCTGCGCACCACCGAGCGCCAGGAGCAGACACAGCACGGCGCCTGCCACCGGCAGCACTGCTGCACATGCTCGCTGCCTCATCTTTTTGTTGCCAACCCCAATCGGTCCTAGCTACTTCCCAAAATAGATGCTAGAAAGTGGTTCGCAATGGCGCACAAAAACACTTTAGTGTGACAACCTTCATTGGCTTCAAAAAGGAGTCGGACAATGCGGTATCGCGACCTGTCGCTTGTGTCACACGTGGCGCGCGCCGACCCTACGCCAGCCAGCGCCAGCCGGCGAGCTGTAGTGGTGTGCCTGTCGGCAGTCGTGTGTGTGGCCGCACTGGTGCTACTTACCGTGGGAGTGGGCAAGAGAGACAAAGGGAGTATTGCGGGGAGATCAGAAATGTCCGAGCAGCTCGCACAGACAGCGACCCTCTTTACGCAGGTGCCTGTGCCCGACTCGTACGATGTGCGGTGGGGCTCCGCCGAGTGCCGGGGCTTCAACCCGATCGACAGGGTCGGTGGCTGGGGAAGTACCTGCAAGCCGTCGTATGCGATGCTGGTGTCGGCAATGTTGTCCGCGCGAGCGTGCAAGAACACCAAGGGCACCCTCAATCCGCTGCTCTCAGCGCAGTCCATTATGGACTGCTACCAGGGCGGCGATGGATGCACCGACGGGACCGTGGAGAACGCGATAACGACGCTAGCGACCAAGCCGGCTGTGGACGCGATTTGTATGCCGCTGGTAGCGCGTCTGGGGCTGGGATACGTTGCATTGCCGGGTAAATGCGAGACCGACACATGTCACGGGGCGACGGGCTACTATCTCAAGACCAACTCGCGAGGCACGGTCGCTGCGCCGTTTTCCAGCGACACCCGGGTTGTGACTGGGGAGACGGTCGGGGCGTGGGTATACAAGTCTGGTCTCGACATTGCAGTCCCGCAGGGTGTTGAGACCCTACAACGTGCTATCCTCAACGGTGGCCCAGTGCTTGGCAAAATCAACTATTACAAGACCAGCGGGATAGGCGTCCGCACAGATCCGTTGGCAGAACCTATTTCGACCTTTGCGGACAGTGTTCCTTCGCTGTACTATGGGCCTGGGCCAGTAGTCGACGACGAAAAACCGGATGCTGTGCATGATCTTCTAGTCCTTGGGTGGAGTCGCAGCAACGGCGTGCCATATTGGATCGTCATGGATACCATTGGCGAGTGCTATGGCGAACGGGGCGTTTTCAAAATTGCCATGGGCATCAATGCCGGCAATTTTGAGGGGTAAGATCTGACTATCTTTCCGGGGCGCGCGGCGGTGGAGGGCTTTAGCCCGACGTCGCCGCGCGCCCACTGGATGGGACCATTTTCAACAGAGGTGTTCAGTCGGTTGAACTCGACTTGTTTTTCGAGTTCATCCGGTTGCACTCAGATTTTTTTGACACCTGTTTTTCTTTTTCAAAAGCTGAGATCAATCGGCTCAACTCGACCATTTTCGAGTTCAGCCGGCTGAACTTGACCTTTATCGAGTTCAGCCTGTCATCTCAGATTTTTTCGACGCCCTTTATTTTCGCCTAAAATGATTTCGAGATTCTTTTTTCCATCTGAGTTCAGCCGGCTGAACTCAAAAAAATTCTACAAAAGTCGACTTCAGCTGGCTGAAGTCAACTTTTTTTGCAACACTGTTTTTTGCCTCAAAATCGCAAACTGGCTATTTTTTGTCATTTTGACTTCAGCCGGCTGAAGTCGCAAAAATCTGACTTCATGCTGTGTATGCTGTCCGTATATAGTCTGAATTCGTTAAAAATGAAAAAAAATCGAGATGTGGAAGACAAAATTCCGTATGAACTCTGGCGTGCTGCGAGTGGCGCGCGGCGGCTCCGGGGCCAAAGCCCCTCCACTTGCCGCGCGCCCATGCGGATGTTGCAGAGTAAAAATGTTGTGTATTGCAGATGTTGTGTATTGATGTTGTGTTTAGATGTTGTGTATTGATGTTGTGTATTGATGTTCTGTATTACCCTAAGGATGTTGTGTAATGAACAAAAGATGTTGTGTAATGACAAAAAGATGTTGTGTAATCAAAGATGTTGTGTAATATCAGATGTTTTGTATTGGTATTGGTATTGGTATTGGTATTGGTATTGGTATTGGTATTGGTATTACACAAGATCTTTTCATTACACAACATTATTACACAAAATCTTTTTTTCCATTACACAACATCTTTTTCCCCATTACACAACATCTTTTTCATTTCATTTCATGTTGCGTTGTACAAATTTGTACTGAATTTTCCTGCTATTTTGTCACTCACCTGATTTCTCACAAATGAGTTCTGTGGGTGGTCATGCAAGCATAGTGTGGGCGCGCGGCGGCGAGGAACACCGCGCCGAAGCTGCCGCGCGGCAGCTTTGGCGCGGTGTGCCTGGCCGCCGTAGCCTGCTGACACGCGGCAGCTTTGGCGCGGTGTGCCTCGCCGCTGCGCGCCCCACGGCGATGCACAACACTCTGACCCTGTTCTTTCACCCCGTACTGACGCGCGAAACCTCGCCTGGCAGGTATGGTTTCATGTATGCAGATCTCGACGTAGAGAGAGCTGTGCAGGAGACCGCGGTGTCAACCTTCTTGGGCGGGTGCAAACACGACATCGAAGTCAAAGGCAGCTGCAAACACTCTGGCATTCTCTCGCCCAACGGCTGCCGCTGCCAGTGCAATCCACGCTGGTCTGGCAATCGCTGCCAGACCTGTGCACTGCAATGCGATAATGGGGGGATTATCAATGACTTCAATGTTATGAGCGGCGGTAGAAGTGTCGAAACTTGCCGCTGCGACTGCCCCGAGGGGTTTGCTGGCGTGCAGTGCGAGCAGACTTGCCCAAATACAAAGCCCTTCGTTTATTGACATACGTCCTTATTATTTTGGTGGAAAGTAAAAGCTTCCCGTCTTTTGTAAAGTGCACTCACCAACAAAATGCGACCCGTAGGTGCGCGGCGGCGAAGGGGCTTTAGCCCCGAGCTGCCACGCGCCACAGGATCACGACCAAACCAGGGGAGATTTTCAATTTTTTTGTCGACAAGTCGACCTACAGAAAGAAAGAAAGACCTGTCACGTACTTGTCGCTTCTCAGCTGGACAAGAAAAAAGAAGGAAACTGGAAATATATATATGACAACCGGATATATCGCAAATATCTTTTCCGCAATCAATTATCAATTTTTGTTTTGTTGGTTTCCCAAAACCAAAAATGAAATCTGGACATCGAATTTTTTTCTCGCGTAGGGTATCGTGATTTCAAGTTTTGCGCACGCTGAGTCGCTCTTAATCTCGAACGAATCGATCTCTTCTCTCAGTTTAAGTTACGTTCACGATCTGTCCAACACGTTTTGAGGTGTCGAAACAGCAAACGCTGAGCGATAGGAAACTATTTTCCCGTACAAATATCATACAAGGTTCCCAATATCAATCGACAGAGGAGAACGAGCTTGATGTCTTTGTAGTTCTTGGCACCTTGCCACCAAAAAGCCGCTGGGCAGAGCTCGGATCGGCTCAGAATTGCGGCGAACGGCCTGGTTAAACCGATCTGGCCACTGAACTGGAGCATTCTATTTGCAAGGTGTCAATAACTGCACAGACCTAGATTTGAATCTCCTCTACAATTTGTTATTACCTGTATGAAATTCGCACGCCAAACTAATTTGCTAAAGCCTCGTGCGCTGGCCGCCCCATTGCTGCCAGTGAGCGCTCATTCGGATAGTTTAGGAGCTTTCGTGATGAGAATCAAAAGGCCGAGTAAAGCTGACAAAAAAAATGGCGAAGTAGATCGCGGAGGTCGATCGCGGAACCCGGTAATTGTGAAACATCTGTCTATAGACAAGTTAACCAGGGAAAAATCTGACCTTTGATTTCATCCGATAGGACCTACAAATGTAGATGTGACGACAATCAGCAAATCACAGTCTCTCACTTCGGTGAGCATAAAAGACTGCACCTTGAGAGTTCCAAACAAAACTACTACATTATTTCTTCACGAGCAATAATAAAAGCAATCTTCACTCGACGTCGCATTTCTAGTTCAAAATCTGAAATCGGCCGTCTGATATTTTCAAATTCTTGTATATCAGGCAACTTTTATACAAACAAATGTTTCACAATCTCCAAGCTTCCGCGATCATGGTTCTCTTTTTCACAAAAACAATTCATGTTTTTTCGAAAATTTCATGGTGAAAAGCCACAATGTGACAATCGAAACCAGGAACTGAAAAACTATTATTGGATAAATCGTTTCCGATAAAATTTAATCGATAATCAGTTGTTTGTTTAAAAAAGCCTAGTTTGGAATGACCTATCACTTGAATGAACCACAGTAACTCAGCAGGAGCGCAATCGGCACTTATGTAAAAGGTTCTGGTTTCCGAGTCGATGCCCAATTAGACTCAGTATGTCTTGTTGTGCAACACGTATTGTATTCTTTTTAATCAAATGTCAGATCAAAAAATAAAAGTGCATACACAAAACGTATGTTGGCACCTGTGGGATTCAAACAAACGCGAACACACCGAAAGCTCTTAATTCGCAGCGTCATACCACATGAGCTACCAAGGCTTTGGAACATGTACGCAACGTTGGCATCCGGTATCACTCATGTCAACTCGCAGCGACTGGATATCATAAAAGTCTTTTGAATCAACAAATGATCGTGTTCTTTTTCATTACACAGATTAAGGAAATTCCACAAAATTTGTCTTGACAAAAAGGAGAAATGTGATGTCCAGTCTCGAAAATTGAAAAAACTACAAAAATCCGATGTTGGTTTGGAAAGCCCAAAAAATGAAGGGCTTCCGGTGTTGGGACCGAAAGAATGTGACCGTGACATTCAGTATGGATCGTTGAGGAAATTTGCTGAAAAAAACAGAATGCCGACTGACTGATCAATGTGGGTTGTCGACTTTTGAGATTCGATGGCGGACCCGCGTTGGTAAAAAAAGTCTTCATTGTTTGTGGGCTGGCCTGTATCCTCGGGCTATCAAGGTCTAACAATCAAAATGCTGTAACTTTCCAGGAACGTAGTACTCGACGCTACATAATTTCTACCCCCCCACTACGGTAGTTATGACACCATGTAACCCGGGTGTTCGTCCAAAGCACCCGCTAAGATTTTGACCGGGATGTCCTTCAGGCAATGGAGGTATTGCAATGGTCCAAAAGTCCCAAATTATGCTCGTGTGACCGCCCAAAGTCCCAAATTATGGTATCGACATTAGGACATGACACTATCTTATCCTGGGACTATCCTATCTTGGAACTTTGGGGACATTACACTACCCTATTTGGGGACATCAGGACAAGGATCCAATCCAAATGGCGCGTAGTGGCGCCCACTGGAGCCTGTTCGAGTCTTTTAGTGTCTGTTAGTGCCGCCCACGCGCGCGCCCTGCACTTAACCGCAACCGCATTGGGGCCATCGCATTTGATGACAGAGCCCTAGATGACGCACGTAAACACAAAAGAATTACCACAACATGCACGGATTGCACACATGGTAAGAGATGGACAAGGACACTGCACCTGGGCAGCACGTGCAGACAGGATCTGACCATTGGTGAGAATCAGTATATCCTGTAGATGTACATAGTAAGTTTAGGCAGGGCAGGAGCACCAAAAACAGTTAGGGGGTAAGGGAAAAGGACTTTCAGCTGACATGTTGTTGTAATATTTGAGGGGAAACAACACAGCGGTTACACAGGGCAGGATGGTTATGGTAGCGTACCTCTGAGGTGCAAACAGACTCCGACTAGTTAGCAGTATCATGTTTTCATAGTAACACAAAGACACGTACACCTACACCAGGCAACGCACACGAGACACACTAAAGAATCAACGCAAAAAAAACCGAAAAGGGTCAGACAACATCACCCGAGGTCTGATTGTGACCTTGTGACGTGCGGCAGTTCGGGGCTAACGCCCCTTCACTGCTGTGCGCCCCAGGTCGCAATCATGTCACACTTATGAATGAGGCAGTCCACATGTACGAACGAGTCACGTCACACACATAAAAAAGTCACGCGATATGTATGAAAGTGAAACTCGGATGGAAAAGAATGCACAAAGGGAATTGCTGGACTTGAAAAATATTTTTCATGTTCCACATTATTTTCCTTATTCTTTTCCTATTCTACGTTATTTTTCCCATCCCATGTTATATAGTATTATTCCTATTCCACGTCATCTTTCTTGTTTAACGTATTTTCCCTATTTCTATTTCTCGTATTCGATTGTTCCTATTCATATTCAATGTTTTTAATTCCACGTTGTCCTTCGTCAACAACGTATTTTTCCTATTTCCATTTCTCTATTTTCCTATTTCGATTGTTCTTATTCCTATTCCATGTTTCTTATTCCACGTCCCTTTCCCAAGTCGAGTCCATTTCGAGCCACACACGCTACTGCTGACAGGCCTGATATTTTATTTTTTTTCTACCTCTAGGAAAGAAAAAACCTCGAAGAAAGAAAAAAAAGAAAATATCAGGCCTGTTTGGCAAGAAATTTTTCGATCGCGGAGGCCGCCATCACACCAGATGTGTGTTCTGGGCGCCCTGCTAATGCTGAAGCGGGTGCCGGGAGAACTTTGTGAGTATGTGTCCCCGGATATTCGACGAATGCACTGGGTGTGTGCGAGGGGGGACTCATACAATGTGGACAAGGCAAACCCCGGCTTAGTCAAGTGAAGGACTCACGAGAAGAGACTTTTCAACTCTTCCCGCAATAGACTGATTTGGATTGTTGGGTTTACTGATCAAAACATTTGTATCAGGATTGCTTCGATATTCATTTTAAGCCCGACTGGAACCGCTCTCTTATAGACTTGGAGGTCCTAGGCGAACAGACAAAATGTTGATCGTTCAGCTCTCTAATTGTTCAGATGTTCACGAACATTTCAATGTGTATTGAAACCGTGACTCGGCACTTGCAAGCAACATCAGTCCATTCTCACGTTGTCTCTCCTGCCCTCTCCCACCGTAAGCAGCACCAGTGCAGCCATACACATGACTGCAGAAAGGCCTGCCACTACTGTATGCCGGCTGGCACTGGCTGGCGTAGGGTCGGCGTGCGTCACGTGTGACACAAGCGGCAGGTCGCGACACCGCATTGTCCGACTCCTTCTTGAAGGTTGTCACACAAAAGTGTTTTTGTGCGCCCTGTTGCCCTGCTTGGAACCACTTTCTAGAAGCTATTACGGGAAGTAGCCAGGACCTGGATTTGGGGTGGCAACAAAAAGATGAGGCCGCGAGCATGTGCGGCGGTGCTGCCGGTGGCAGGCGCCGTGCTGTGTCTGCTCCTGGCGCTCGGCGGTGCGCAGGGCAAAGACGCGGACTTGTTCAAGTTTGCCAAGGTGTATACGCGGCAACTGGTGGAATTATCCACAATCATTCTCGATGTGTCAAAACACTTTTCTCAAACTACTATCCTCAATAAACACACACGTTTTATTTATTTTTATTTGGCGTGTTCATAAATGCAATTTCTTGAATCGTGTAGGTGTGTGTGTGTGTGTGTGTGTGTGCGTGCGTGAGTGTGCTTGCGTGTAGGTGTGTGTGTGTTTGCGTGCATGTGTGTGTATGTGTGGACGTACGCGCGCATGCGTGCATAATATCAAAATATAATTATTTAGACGCCTGCGTGTTGTGTTCGAACATCAAATCACACTTGCTTGTACGTATACATATTCGTATATATGAGCGATGTACGTATATACGTATGCATATTGAACATATACCAACGAACAAACCCATTCCTCTCCCCCCTCCACACAAACATTGAAGGTTCACACGACACCGCCTCAAAGTGAACCTCAAGTCCATGTGTCTAAATTTACAGATGGAGAATGTCCATCTTTTTGCGCTCTATCCGCAGGGTACTCTCGATCCAAGTGTTTTCAAAGAGATTGCGCAGGTTGACGGCAAAGGCGTGGACCCAGTGATCTTTAGGATTGAACGTCATTGCATTCGAAAAGACAAGGCGCATATCCGCGGCAAATTGGGGCGCCTCGCTGTAAGTGCAATTCTGAAGTTTCGTCTTGATAGTTCCGAGATCCATTGGACGCTTGATGATTTCGAAATAGGTCGGGACTTGAAGTGCTACCGGATCCACTGGCTCCATGAAGGGCCACGCCTCCTTATGTTTCCACAGCCGCATCAACGCACGTGCACACTCCTTGCGCCATACTTTAGCCTCACGAACTGCTGGGGACTCTGTAGGCGAGGCTCGCGTCGGTGAGCACCCCCCACCCCCACCCCCCCCTCCTGGTGATTTTGGGATGGATGGCTTGAGAGGAGAGCGAGGCACACCTGTAGTTTGTGCGTTCTGTGCTGATACAGGTCTGCTTGGTCTCTGTTTCGAAGACGAGCCCGCCGCAAGAGCGTGTCGCCGGATTCTTCTCAGCCGTGTCTCTGTGTGATTGAGAGGGGGCGGCACACTTGCACTCCACCCGTCTGCCACACGAACTTGCTGCTGGGGAACGACAACGTGCTGTGCCTCGTGCTCACTCTTCAAGTTTGCCTGCAGGTGCTCATCAAGTTGAACCTTTGCTTCCATTGCGCAGCCCACCTCCAGAGCAAGTTTGTATACGAAATCCTTGGGCCTGATGTATTTATGTATACATATTTGTTTGTATATACACATATAAATGTATACATATGTATATATATGCACATATATATATATGTATATGTATGTATATATATACATATTTGTGTACATATATGTTTACACATATAAATATATACATATATACATAAATAAGTATACTTGTACATATATATACATGTACACATATACAGGTGTATGCATGTAAATATACATATATGTATGTATGTTGCTTCCATCGATCGAGAGCCAGTGTGTACGCGAAATCTTTGGGCCTGAAATTGTATACATATATATACATTTGCGTGCACATATACATATGTATCTATATGTATATATCGATATATATATCTATATATATATATATATATATA
>Ga0335398_10006678_pt1 | contig 14461 bp, 10 predicted proteins | sample BON03_FD_205742 | JGI IMG/M metagenome (GOLD analysis project Ga0335398, IMG submission 205742) | Freshwater microbial communities from Lake Bonney liftoff mats and glacier meltwater in Antarctica - BON-03 (spades assembly) (version 2) | ecosystem: Environmental > Aquatic > Freshwater > Ice >... | reverse complement strand
ATATATAAATATATATATATACATATATATATTTATATATATTTATATATATTTATATGTGTATATGTATATACATATATACAAGTATATACTATTTTCACTGTGGATTGAGCTGGACCATCTCGCAGCGCTTTATTCTCTGCGTCTCTGCCCGCTCTCAGGTCTCTGGCGAGGACAAGGGCGCCAACGGGCGACTGATCGACACAGAGGGCAAGTACGGCATCGTCAAGCTCGAGTCGGGCACCATCAAGGCGGTCGAGTACGCCTCGCTGGTCAAGGGCCTGGAGTAGGACGGGCGTGGTGGTGTCTAGAGAAGGGACGTGCTTGTGCGAGAGGTCGCTAGCGGGCCCCAGCCTCGCTTGCGTGGATCGCCACCAACAGTTACTCCTCGTTGTTTCGTTGGTGTGTGTAATAGAGCGGTTTATAGTTTATAGTTTATAGGGGTGTGGTTACTGTGGGACCGCTTGGGACTACCGAGGGTTGCATGTGTATGGAAGATTGCGGCTTACGTGCCTGCTGCGCCTGGGCGGATGCTTAGAATAGCTCTGGTGGAGACGCCGCACGGCTCGGTCGTCATCGTCAGCCCGCCGCCGTGCAACGCGGTGGATGGAGTGAGGAGTGGTGGTGGTGGGTTTTTTTTTTCTCGATGTTTTTGACGTTTGATATGGGCGGGTATCTTGCGTTCGCTTGGTACTCGTACCAGGCACCAGGTAGTCCCAGTTTGCAGTTTGCCGTGTGTTTGAACAGTGTTTGTTTAAGTTCTGCTATACTCACTACACTCCCGCACGGCTGGGGGCTGGCGCGCTGTGCGCTGTGTGGTCACTCTGTCGTATCCACGAGAGATATAGAGCCCTAAGGTATTACCTTAAGCTCTACACTTGGGGGTAAGACGAGATAACCATAGTGTTTAGCACCTATTAGACAGTAAACCAAGACGTACCGCCACCGAGGCGACGCTACGACTTTAAGGCCGACCATAGGCACGGGCACGACGAGGCGACCTCTACAAGGCCAACTCGACGTACAGGAACAGGAAGGCGCAGAGCGCCTTGAGTACACAGTAATATCCCCTGTATATAGCAGTCGATGACCGCGCGAGCTGGTGTTCTTCCAAACACTGACCGCGGCCACTCAGCTTATGTGTATTGCCGAGACGTAGTCAAACCCGACGACGAGGCCAGTACGCACCGGCCTCAGTCGTCATCAGCACAGGAATCAGTAACGGTTCATAAGCACCCATACCCCCCAGATTAATCGTCTACCTTCCAGAGTAACGACTAAGGTTAAACCTTATTCCTTACTCTCTAAGATAACGACCCCCTCATCATAGATATATACCCAGATTCGTGTGAATGACCATTGCTGTTCGACAGTTCAGCGGAGCGACGGCCTCAGCGTGCCGACCATTGAACCATTGACGAAACCAGAACCACAGACCATATACCCAGTAGCCATTGTGATTCGTGCCTCGGCCAACATGCCGGCGGCACCCCAGCCATTTGTCCCAGCGGGCTCAGGCCCGGACAGCAACCAGCAAGGAGATGTGGATACCCAGTCGACGATCAACCCGCTCGCGTCATCTGACGTTGGCGGGACGGCTGGCCATGATGCCGCGGCGTGTGCGTGCGCATGCGGCAAGTGTGATGGCGAGCGCGTGTGCTATGCGCGCGATGCCAATTGCGTACTTTCTCCCACAACCCAGTCCCTATCAGCGCGACAAGTCGTAGCTCCACAAGCACAGAACTCCGGCACCGGCGCCGCGGCCATCGCGCTCGTACCGCAACCATCTACCATCGAGAACGCGGGCGCCGACGCTTCCAAGGTCTCCATCTCCCAACGCTCCGTCCGCTTCTCGGTCGCTCCTCCCGTCGACGACGACGAGGGCTGGACAAAATGCCTCGGGAAGACCGCACGAGGTCGGGCCAAGCAGCCTGCCGAGTGCGGCCCTTCAGTTCCTTCCGCTGCCGTCCCTTCCATCCGTTCTGCCGTCCGCCCTTCCATCCGTTCTGCAGTCCGCCCTTCCACCCGCTCTTCCGTCCGTCCTTCCGCCGGCGTTGTCTCGCCTGACGCTGTCGCTTCCCCCGTCACCCCCTCCGTCCCTTCCGCTGCCGTACCCCTCCCGCCCTGGGAAGGTCTCTGCTACAAAAACGGGACGCTGGTCCCTCCGTCCGTCCGCGCCGTTCCTTCCGCCGTCACCCCGTCCGTCAACCCTTCCGTGGCCGTGCCCGCCCCGCCCGTCAACCCTTCCGTGGCCGTGCCCGCCCCGCCCGGCAGCGTTACCCCAGGTAACGCTGCCTCGCCTGTCGTTTATTCCGGTCCCCCCGCAACCATTCCTCAGACTGCTTCGACGAACAACTCGCCCATCCCGACGGGAGCGACGGCTGCTTCGACGAACGAGCCCACCTCCAAGACCAACGACACCAAGCGCATTTCTTCTGTCAAGAACGCCCCGATCTCCAACACCAACCCGCCCGTGCAAGCTAGCGCGTGCGGGATGAGCCCATCTCCTTCGCCCTTCGATCTTCCCATCAAATCTGGTATCAAGCTAAACGCAGCTGCTGGGACTAAGGCCCGGCCTGCTAATAATGCCATATTTACCGGCGCTACCTCTTCTGACACCTCTCTCTCGGCCACTAAGGTCAAGGGGTCAAAGAAGAGACAGCGCGAGAAGAAGAAGAAGAATCTTACCACAGATGATGGGATTAAGGCCCCGCCTGTGCTAGCACCCATCATTTACCATGAGTACGACGGCCTCCACGTCTATACCGCCAAAGAGGATCGTGAATGCAAACGCGCACAGGAACTTGAGGCATCCAACTATTTTTACCCTGTCTACACCTTTGCCGTCGGCCCCGAGGCCGCTCCCACTCAGGCCGTTTCAGAGCCTCCCAACCCCAAACCACTCGCTCCCCGTCGGATTACACCACAGACCCCTCGTATGAGCCGGTTAGCAAAGGAGGCCACGAAGTTCGCGCGCAACACCCCTAAGGCGGTTTCTATTAAACCCACCTCTTTGCCCAAGATCGTCGAGGCGGACCAGGCACCCACCGCGGGTATTCCACCCGTGCCTGACCCCCTCGAACCCACGATCTAGCCCCAGGTCGTCGAGACGGGTGACATCCGTGGAGCAGCAATGCCCCCAGTTACCCCCGAACCGACCCTTTCCCCACTCGAGGCCGTTCCTCTGGCGCCGGTCCTCCTCACTGGTGCCCAAATTACCGCCGCAAACACTACCCGTAAACGGTCGCTTAATATCGCTCGCCTATCCCGTTATCGACGGGGCCTTGATAGCCCAGAACTTACGATTTCGAAGGCCATAGAGTTAAATCTCGCCGCCCGTACTTCCACTACCACTACAACCACTTCTTCTCAACACGGACGCCTTCTGGAACGTAACCTTGCCGCAATCTCCTATGCGACAGGGAAACTTTCTACCTTAAAGGCCACCCAGGACGCCCGGGTCTTAGCCATCCGCGTCTCTGTAGCGCGTCGTGTTAGCCAAACGGCGCCTTCCGTCTTACGCACCTCTGCCGTACAGGAGCTAAACTCCCATTTGCTCTTTATTTCAGAGGATCGTCTCGCGCCCTTTAGCTCGGAGAAACTCTTACATCATCTTAGCCGAGCGGCGCCTTCATCCCTTAATGTGGGCAAACCCGGCCTCTCCGCTAAGAAACCAGCTCGGAAGCGCATGCAGACGCCCTATCCGATTCTCCTATCCCGGGCCGCCAAGCGGCACGTTAAGGCCGCCGCCCTTAACCTTAACCATCTACTTGAGACGCAGAAGCGGTTAACCGCTACTAAGGGTGGACCTTTTATGGTCCCCGGATCCCCCCCCCCCCGGTATTATCTTTGCCCTTCGTTCCACCATCTTGGGCGGCGGTGATGACCGGCGGTTACCGCCACCATCGTATCCGATGCTAACTCCACGCCAACCACACACCTTCTCGTAAGGAAACCTTTAGGGCCAACGGCGGTAGACGCCGAAAGACCCCCTGGAGCCGCAGGAACCCCCATAGCTGTGCCGGTCCCGACCCTGGGCCCGACCAACCCCAGTCCGGTTCCCGTCAGTATGTCTTTCGGTTTATCCCCCATCCACTTTCTCGGCCTTATCGCCACGTCTTTCGATTGATCCCCCATCCACCTTCTCGCAAGGAAACGCGTATGGCTAACCACCGCAAGGACCCCCGTAGCTGTGCCGGTCCCGACCCTGGGCCCGGCCGTCGACCTCGTTCAACTGGTGCACATCAATCCACTCCTTCACGTTCATCATACACCCCCTCTAGGCCTTATCGCCCTAACGGCGGTTATAGGCATAGAGAGGGAGACGATGACGGTAGGGGTAGACCACCACCACCACCACCCCCACCGAATCCCCCCCGTGAGAATTTTCCCTCCCGAAGGATTCGATGTCACTTTTCAGACCACGCCGGCCAGTGCGAGCACCATTGCAGGCCAGATCATAATGGTAATTTTCCTTTCAGAATAGTTAGGAAACATACCACCCTCACTTTTTGCTCTGATGTCTGCATGGGGGCCTTTCTGGTCGACGAGCAGGATACACCAATAAGCCAACCTTGGCCGCCCCATTATCAAGCAGCCGCCGGCGAGATTCTTAACACGCGTGTTCTAGAGCTCCTCCGTGGCCCGTGTCCCGATAACCCGATGAAAGGACACACCTGGCCACTTAGGAGCATATTAGAACGGACGGTTTACGTTACGGAAGGTATGAACCTACGGGATAGGTCACAGTGCGCCGTCCTCTTGCGGCTCTTATATGACACTATCGATCTCATTATCGATAGCCACGTTCGCGAAGACTATCTGATTAGCGTGTGTTTGCTTCGTTGGGCTACCAGGTATGCCCATCAACACCTTTTCAAATTAGTCGGTATTTTTACCGACTCGAAAGCTCACTGCGATAAATGGGGCCTTGAGCTACCCGGCATGGCTCCCACTAAACGGACCTATGTTCCGGAAGCAGGAAGCGGCGGGAAACGTCACCAGGAATCTCCAAACTCCTCGTTTGATGGATCTCCCCACTTCTCCTCCGCTTCCTCCTCCTCTGACCCACCACCTCCATGGGAGCCAACTGCTGATTTAAGAAATAGGGGGAAAAGTCGGGGAGGGGGCAGCTCCTCCAACTCAGTCCATCCACGACCGGCGAGCGGCTCGACCCCTCCGGTATCAAGTGGTTCTATTCCTCCTACCCTTAACCAAATTCCTACGTTTTCGCCCGGCGTTGACCCTTCACCCGACACCAGCGCCAAACTCCGTTCTAAAGTATTCGAACTGCTAAGGCGCCCATCGGCTAAGCATAAGTATTCTTTGGAATATTGGCGGTCGATTACCGCAATCTTAGGACACTGTATGGATTCTAGTAACCCGCCGGAATGCAAATTCCTAGCCACCTATCTACACGCTTGCGCTGGGGCCAACCATATCTCACCTAACAATGAGGATGCTATTGAGCATACCACTTGCTTAGGATTGATAGCGTGGGCCGATTTCCCTTGTAATAAATATCTCTTAACTTCATTCCAATTTCACGCCGCGCAGATCCCGGCGTCGCTATTGGACCACCACCCGGGAGATAATTATTACCTTAGCCTCTCCTCGCACTATTCGGCTACTTCCCTACCCTCTCCACCTAATCCGCAATTTAACGGGATTGCACTAGTCCAACGGAGTTTACCGAGGCTGATAGACCTATCCACCCTCGGAGATACTTTGATGCCCTCGAACTTTGACCCCTCACCCGGGGCCGGAGCCGTCCTTCGCGATAGTATTCTCCAGCTTCTGGTCCGGCCTCAGGCCCCCAACAAACGTTGGTGGAGCATTACCGATCTACTAGAGCATTATTAAAGCTACCCGTGTCTGAAGATTCCAGGACCGCGGAAGTCTTAGATAACTACTTGCGTGCGGTGGCTATCCTTGGAACCAATCATCCTACCGGCGATCATCAAATTCTTTGCGCAGGTTTGTTGACTTGGACCAAACTACCCAATTATAGGCATTTAGTGGTCACATTCGAGACCGGGGACGGCCGTGGGGCAACACTACCCCTGGTCACTGATATCGGAGAGAACTATTATTTAAAGCTCCCTAGCCGTCCATGGCAGAGTAACCAGGTTCGCCCCACGGCCCATCCTGAACCCTACCTCGCGGTCAACAAACTCATTAGTGAGATAGTTACCGACTTACTTTGCTTCGAAGGGCCAACGGCACTTTATTCCTATACCGTTAAGGAGCTTCTGGTACGTCTCACGACATTATCCGCAAATATGGGATACGCTAAAAGGAGCGGGATCCGCCTATTTCGCAATCACCTCAGGATGTGCGCCGCAGAACACTCCTTACCCACAGTTGATGATCAGCTCGTATTTTGCATTGGACTGCTTCGATGGGCCAAGTTCCCCATGAATAATCGTATCTACGTTATTTTTGAGTCCAATCTACCCGGTTCTCACCCAGGAGACAGATGGCGCATCAAACTTAACAACGATCTCGATCCTAGCGATGATGCGACACACCCCGCCAGCGTTCCGGTCCCTATTGTCCCCTGGACGGTTCCTCCCACCGGTGACCCATCCCCCGAACTCGACGCCATCCTTAGTAAACTCATTACGGATTTACTTAGGACACCTCCACCCTCCAGTGATCGTTGGTGGGCTGCGGGTGAGCTTCTATTGGGTATGGATGTTAGCCCCACTTATTTGGAGAGGGGTACAATCCTCACCAACTACCTGCACTCGTGGCGCGGCTACACCCACCCAATTCAAAACTGGGACATTCGCCGCGAATCGTGCACGGGGCTAATTCGTTGGGCCGATCAACCAAGTAAAAAAACTATCTACTTGGTCAACGAAATTGTTGATGACGACGGAGAGCTCGGACCAGAGGATAGGTGGTACCTCAGTCTTGTTGAGACGGTCATCCCCTCCAATCCTGCACCAGCCACCCCTGATTCGCCACCTCCGCCTCCTCGAGACAATAAGGGGCCACCCATTAATGTTAAAGGTAACACGGGTGTCCCTGCGACCCCCTCGGACCGCTTTGCATCCCACCCCGACCCCGATCCCACGGTCAATCAAATCCTGGGTAAGACAGTTACTTCTTTACTCTGTTTTCAAGGGCCAACGTCACAGGATTCCTATACCGTTAGCGAACTTGTACAGCAACTCACGGAATTATCCAAAGGTATGACGGCGGATAAAAAGTACGAGGTTTACTTATTCCGCCGGTACCTACAATTGTGCGCCGCAGGGTACTCGGTTACTACAGCAGACTATCATCGCATCTTATGTATGGGTTTGCTTCGATGGGCCAAGTTCCCTAAAAACAATCTTACTTACATTTGCTTTGAATCCAATCCACCTGCTTCTCACCTAGGGGAAAGATGGCGCGTGAGGATTAACAATTTCAATCCTGACGAGAATTCACGTTCCACTCCGGTTACTACACCCACTCCGTACGCGAATCCTCCTATGGCTTTATTTGCCGACGAAATCCTTAGTAATATCGTCACCAAATTGCTAAAGAATTCCGGGCGCTATGATTGGTGGACTATTCCTGAGCTTCTATTTCACGCCAGAGAGGAGTGGACAGTAATGGGCCCCACTCAGGTAAGTAATCACATGTTCTTCACTTTTTACCTGCACTCCTGGGTGGACGGAACCGAACCAATTCAAGGCGCCCCTCAACCATCATGTGTAGAATTATGCGCAGTGGGATTGATTCATTGGGCGTCTCAGCCAAATAAAGAGGCCATATACTTGGTCTCCGAAGGCCCGCGTCATATGGACATGGCGGAGGATGGCGGAACCACCCCCCCCAAGAAACTGTGGTGTATCAGGCTTATTAGGGCGGACACTGACTCTATCACTTCACCCTTGCCTCCAGCTCCCCCTCCGCCGGATGATGAACCCCCGGAGGATGAGAAGAGAAAGGATAAGCATAGAAGAATCCCAGGCCCTAGCGAGCTATTTCGAGCCATGGAACGGCTTTCTAGCGGCCTACAGGGTTCCACTTCCCAAGGCGGCATCACAGCCCCCGCTCCACAATCTTCTTCCACCCTACCACAACACAACCTCGGGTTCAACCCGGATAGCGCTCATGCAAATGAGGGTGGTAAAAAGATCATCATACCTCCTGGTTTTACTAACCCCGCCGCCCACGTGGAGGAAGATGTTGATTTTTGGGAAGATTATTATTCGGGCGATAATAGCGACGACTGTGCGCCCCCGCCACCGCCTGATTCACCTCCGCCACCATCGCCTCCCGGCTCGCCTCCCGATATGCAAACTTGTATACCGTGCGAAGACCCGTGGTCGTCCTCCCCACACGACCTACACCCTGCCGTGTTACACCTGTAACACAAACGGAGTCGGAGATCGAATCTATTCGACGTCTCAAACTCACTAAGGAGGCTCGTGATAAGGAGGATAAGTATGAGGCGCTTCACGGTGAAAATGACCGTAGGATAAGCAAACAGAATGCGATCACTATGGCCGAGGATGCTGAGCTTGCACGCCAGATAGAAGAGACTATCGTGCAACTGCATATTGACCAACTTCCGAGGCTAACCGTGCCACGTAACCACAGCATGGCCACGCGACACCATTCACCCCCGGAGGTAGCTCAATGCGCACTCAAAGACTGCAACAAGGATGCCTTCGTTATCGAGGGTACAGCGTCCCTTTATTGTAGCCGTCGTCACCTTAAATACTTACAGGCCATACGCTCTAAAACCAGGTGCGCACTCCCGGATTGCGAACGCCCGGTCCACTTTAGACCAGACGTCCTCCTAGCTTAAGATTTTTGCTGTATTAACCACGCCAAATTGGCAAATAAATACGGTAATAAACCTAAAGCAGGACCAGGAGAGATCAAGTGTGGCTTCCCAAGCTGCAACAACCTCGTCTTTTGTTACTCCACCACAGGTCACTACGATTTTTGTGGTATGACCTGTAGGGAAAGAATGGCTAACCTTGCAGTCACTCCTCCCATGTTGGAGTTAACTTGTACTCGGTTCACCACACTTGCCGACGGCGCTGTGTCCCCCGCCTTCTAATCCTCCTTCCACTCCGGAATCAGTTATAGACTACGGCACGCCACCAGTTTCGCCCGCACCCTTGACCACACTACCAGCGCCTTTGGCGATCCACCCGCCCATACACACAGCGCCTCCGGCGACCACACCTCCAGCGCCTTTGGCGATTACCCACATTCCATTGGCGCTGCTGCCTACTCCAATGCCAGAGTCTTATGTTTCCAATTGGGCCGCCCATTACGTGACGGGTTCACCTAACCCTTCCCCGGTTAGAACCCTTTTGGTAGCCGACACACACAGTGTACGCAGCACGCCACCAGTTACACCACCCCAACCACACACAGAAGTAGCTGTTTTCATAGTTCGTATGGAGAATGAGCCTGGTGAGACCACATCATCTAGTTCTTACGTTCTCCCACGTGTAAACCACGAGGACGAGGCCCCACCACCCTCGAACCCAGCCTCGGCTCCAGCCAGTGATTACGACGAATCCGAGAGCGAGTCTCTCTCTGACTCTTCTTCACATGGAAGTATACACGCGCAGAGCTCGGTTTGCTCATTTTTTACTCCAAACCTAAACTTTTGAGCCGCGCCCGTTACGCCTTTAGCGCCGCTTCGCGAAGCTACTCGGCCCTATCCAAGGAAATAGACGACTTCCCCGACATAATTCGTCGCAGAGCTACTAGAGCCATCACGAACGCTCGTTCTAAATTCGGCCTCGACTTGCATGCTCGTCATTCCAGGCGGATAAACAACTCGAGACGCACATATAACGGCGATCTAGACTCTTACCCTATTTCAATTCCACCTTCGGCGGGAGGTTCTTACGACCCCTCCGAGGACGAAGCGCCTCCATTAAGGGGGGGAGAAGCCAGGACTCCTGAGTTAGCTCCTGAATATGGTCCTTCTGACACACCCGGTGTCCCATCAGGACCTCCTAGGAGAACTTTCAATCCTGAACAAGGCCATCTCTATCTCTTCTCGTACCCTATTTCCACGGCGCCAGCCGGAGGAGCAGCGCCACCCTTAGCGCCCTCCATCCCATCTCTTCCATTTACAGCTCCCCCGGCTTATAGTGGATTGTCATCACCTCACCTTAGACCTTCTACTCCGGTTCCCTACCCTCCCCCAAACCCTAATTTTGGGAAGGATAGTGGATATGATGCTTTCAACCCGTGGTTTGACCCTTACGGCGATCTCGCGTCCCATGCCTCCCTTTCGAGTGCCAGATCGGAACCCGTCGCCGCCCCAGTCCCGTCATGGTTGGATTTAGGTTTAGGGCCTGTCCCACACGTGCCTGTACTCGCCACCACTCCACACGTGCCTGTACTCGCCGCAACTCCACACGTGCCGGTACTAGTCGCAGCCCCATACGGACCTATTCCTACAGTGCCACGCCCTGTTAGCGCGTATGCGGGGAGTAATGCTTCTGTCTCCGATGACCTGCGGTCAGAGAAGAATTTCCACGCTCGCGAACAGGCGGTTTACGATAAGGAACGTAAGCTTCACGATCAGGAATGTAAGCTTCTACTTGAAACCCAGAAGTACGAAAGCCTAAACTAAGAGGCCGCACTTAGAGACCTACGGGCAGTTCACGCGGAGCGAAAGAGACTTAAGGACGTGGAGCTAGCTCACATGCGTGCCCAAGAGGAAACCGCCGCTAACCCTCCACCGCCGCGCCACACTCGTTTTGACTCGAATGAGCCTACACGCCATCCACAGCGGACCTCCACGGTCCCTCTTGTTAACCACTCGTCCGAGCTCCAGGCTTATTTTAATGGCCTAGATCCTACCGGAATGGCCGCCTTTGGTAACCCCAATCCCGTATCAGCCCCTTTGCATACACCCGGGCCGGTTTGGTTCAACGCCCCCGTCACTCCCCAAACTCACATGCCTACCCCTGGCGTACCAAGGAAGAGAGTGCCCTATGGACGAGACGAACCGGAGATAGAGTCTTACAAAACACCTTGCCCACGAGACCCCTACGGTAAGGTATTTCACCCGGGAGACCCTAAAGACCAAAGGAACGTCTCCACCGGCGCCTGTTCCAGCCACTGGATAGCCCTCTTTGAGCTATCGGCGTCGGAACACGCCGCCGTCTACATAGATTCCGAAGATTCAGAGTGGGTTCGCCTAGTACTCTCTATGATTAGGAATAGATCAGGCGATAAGTGGCATAGTAACCCTATCTATTGAGAGAGATCTTGATGCAATGGCTAGAGGCTCGCACTCTCCAACGCATCAAGGGTAAGTCTAAAAACTCGACAACCGCCCTAAACACGCTAGAAGCCCTAAAATTTCATAGCGATTTACGGGCCGGTGACGATTCCACTAAAATGGCGGAGGGATGGGAGACGTTTCGACTAACCTTTATCCGCGCCATTACTAACGCACTCACTCACGGCTGCGATTGGATGGAGAGCCTTGCCTGTTTGCACGTTTGTAGCCGCGCTCTCAAAACCGGGCAGCAGCGAGTACGATCCATCGTAGTTACGGCCATGAAAGACACGTCTCTCCTCTGTAACCCCGTACTTCATGCTATGGTGATAGTTGCTAAACTCGATAGCTCCTTTTCACTGGGCGTCCCCGGCTATTCCAGAGAAACACCTTCCGCCGCATGGGAAGCGTGTGTATCCCGCCTGCCGGGCAAAGACGCTCTTACTCTAGCCAACCGCGTCTTTGACAGCTATTTGCAGAAACTAGGAGACGACATCGACCACCACACTATTTGGAGTAACGAGCAGTACGCTAGCGAGATCAACACCCGCACCGCTAACTGTCTTGGAAACGACGTTAGAGACCCCGCCCATGGCCGCGCTAACCATCACCAGTTTACCCTTCGTTGGCACGAGGCACAATAGAGGATTCGCTCCAGAGGTTGTAAAGTGCAGGAGATGAGTAATACCTATATCGCCTCTCACCACATTCAGACCTTCGAATTGGCTGATGACGCTGTAAAGGTATTTAACGCGCAACACCCAAGCAGCTCTACTCCCAAACGCGTAGCAGCCGTTCAACCTCCTACCACTACCACTCCAACACCGAGCCGGAGGGATGACGGTGACCTTCACAAAATGGTGGCCGCCTTATCCAAACAGATGTCTACGTTACAGAACAGTACGAAGAAATCACTTACTCCAACTGTTGCAGTAACCACCCCTCACACACCAAGCGCCCCTGTCCCACAGCGCGGCGGCGGTAAGGGGGATAGAGGTACCAACACTGGTCGCGGAGGAAGGGGACAACCCTACAACGCGGTACCTAGAGTAGTCGCAAGTGGAGGCGTAAGCGGATTACCTCCTCCTAATAGTAGGTCGGACCCACGTGAACGCACTTACTCCAATGGACGCAAATGCGCGCATCCCGAGGGCGCCACCGGTAATCCTAGCAACGTTAACTGGACTCCGGAACTCTGGGAGTATGGTGTATTCGTTGATTTCGATGAGTGGCTACGTCTAGGCAGTTATGACGAACTCACTACCCTTCTGGCCCAAGCTAGACCCAGCGATGACACTTGTTCTACCCACCGTGTAGGTCGCGCTAAGAGCGATAACGGAACGTGGACCAACAATAAGGGATGCGCTTACTGTCTATTTAGGCCCCGAGCCCCGGCTGGTACAGCTGAATCTGACAAATGGATGTACGGCACGGGTCAAGGAGCTCACTCCCCATACCGGTGCCAGTGCTTTATTCGATTTCTAGCTGAGGGAGGAGCACCAGACACGCCGGATAAACACTGACCTTATCTCCAGGGGATTCTGCTTAAACGCTTCGACAAACATTAGGAAGCCGGCGAGTTATCCCCCTTTGTTGGCGATAGAGAAATCCCTAAGACGCCACTCCACGCCCTTTCTGTTTCGCCTTCACCTCTTCCGTCCCCGCCGGGTCACGGAATAGAATTAGATTCACTTCTTACTAAGGTAGTAGAATTAAGCCTAGACGCCGAGGGCACTAAGCCTAATTATACCTTGTGAGAACGGATCACTAATTTTATACACAAGCCTAAATCTTTTAGATACATTGGTGATATGCCCCCATCTCCCCCCTCGCCGCCACCTGAGGCTCCTAGCCCTCCTGCTTCCCCTCCGTCTCACGACGCGGCGGACCCTATTATCTCCGTTCCAAAATTCCAACGCACCCTGACCCCCACAGAGCAGCTGCTCGGGAAACAGTGCCGGAGTAATAGTGACGGAGACGGTCCCCCCCAGTCCCCTGGTAAGCAGGACAAGGAGCTCAGATCACCACGTACACTCCCTTCCACAACCACACTAGAAGATGCGCTATCCATAGCTTATGGAATAGCGTATCCTTCACCCATGCATGAACACAACCCCTCTCTGATTAATCGACTTATTGATAAAGCCCTTGGTATATCCCTTATTGAGAGCTCTCACGCCCTTACCCCCACATCGCTAATGGAAGCAGTCTGGACTATTAATCCAACTGCCACCCCGCTAACGCCGTTAGTAGAGGTGTTACCTCTCCACTACGATGCTTTGTTTTCAAGCTTATCCAACATCCATCAAGATAGCGCCGCACTCGAAGCCAAGGGTATAGGTAGACCTCTCGTCTTAGTAGTGGGAGATACTCACGGCGTTATTGCGTCTATGTTTCGCGCCGCAGGGGCGGACGTCGCTACTAGCGATCCTCTCTCCTCCACAGTATCTCACGTTCCCCATTTCGTAGGAGCCCCTGACGCCCTTCTCGACGCAGGATTTGACCTAATTATTAGGTTAAATACAGACTCCAGCCCATCCACCTTTAGAACGCCCCGGGCGCCTAAATTTGACGTCCCGTACTTCGTTTACGAGACATCTTATGTAAACCCCGACCTGTTTACGGACCGATCCACCACGTCTCAAATGGTTTGCCCTTGTGACCACGGCATCAATTCAGCCCAACGTATGGGTCTGACCCTTAGTGCCGGCGTTCCCCAGGTTCAACCAACTTGCGTCACTGCCACCAAAGATATGGCTATACTTCCACACCACGCCTCGCACGCCAACACCACGCGGGCTAGTTACGGAATTGATATAGCCATGGCAGCACAGTGGACCCCTTTGCTAAACGAACGGCGTAGGAATAAGCCTATGCTTATTCCCCGTGCTGTAATTGATCTATTTAATTCAATTAATGCCCCTAACGATATTGTTTCTACAATACCCGAGGAAGCAGATACACTTCCACTCGTTCGAGTATTCATAGAATCTAACACCCCAGGCCTTCCAGATGTGTTGCGTTGGGTGACCCCGACGGTAGCCGCAGACCTCGTCCGCGATAAGCTTGCTAAGGCTCAACGCAAGGGTCTACCCGTCTTCACTTGCTCTACTCACACCGGCCCTTCCGTTAGGTACGAGCCCTGGTTAGACCATACACCACGTATACCTCTACCCCTGCGACCTGTTCGCCACG
>Ga0335398_10006664_pt1 | contig 14485 bp, 13 predicted proteins | sample BON03_FD_205742 | JGI IMG/M metagenome (GOLD analysis project Ga0335398, IMG submission 205742) | Freshwater microbial communities from Lake Bonney liftoff mats and glacier meltwater in Antarctica - BON-03 (spades assembly) (version 2) | ecosystem: Environmental > Aquatic > Freshwater > Ice >... | reverse complement strand
GCAGCAGAGCGGCAGTAAGCGAGCACGCAGGAATCTAAGCCCAAAAATGATCAAATTGACTGTTCACGAAGAAACGAGAGGTCAATGAAAAAAACGACCAAACCCTGAACAGCCCACACACAATCACGACAGCGCGGCGAACAGACAACATCCCGCTCATCTGCACTGGTGCGGGGCCGATCCACGCAGTTCATAGCCAACCCATGTCGCTGGCCACAGAGGCCATGCCCGAAACGAGGTTACATTTCTGCCATTTTCCCGCCGTTTCCTATATTAATAGAGGGAGGTTGGGTTGGGTTGTGTTAGTGTAGCTCCCTTGTGATGTTCTTCACCCCTAACCTGAGATGCCCAAGCAACATGCTGAGAGCACACATTGTTCTGATATTCTCTTTGATCCACTTCACGCACCAGTGCTGTTGACAATCCACTTTGACTTTGAGAGATATGTGCTGCTCGAGACGCGCGAAAATGATGGGCACAAGCGCGTCTGCCTGCGCTATGTGCGCCTCCGTGATTGAAAAAGCTGCAGGTCTGCCACTGATCGAAGCAGTCATGTTGGCAACCCATTCAGCATCGTGCAGAAAGGATGAGGCCTGCTTGATGTCGTGTGGTTCGAGACGTGGCTCCCTAGGCTTGACAGAGAAGTCGAGCACGCTAGGATTGATGATACGACGGGGACCGGGCAAAAGCAATTCCGGTGCCTCAAAAATGTCGGGCTGAATGCGCATTTGGTAAGCACGCAGCAGCAGACAATCCTCACCGAGTTCAGCTTTGACGACACTACCTCCGCCAGGGAGATTCGAAGCTGGTGATGCCTTGAGAGTATTGGAAGAGCGAGCCTGCACAAAGCTCTTCAACATCTCCACCGGTCGCACATTGTCAAAATCTTGCACACGGACCAAATTCCGAACTCAGTCGGGGTGCTGGGCAACGAATTCCTTGTCCCTTGTACGTTCTTGCTCGATTTCATCAGCTTCATCTACATGCCCCCCACCCCCCTCTGCGCCATTCTCTGCCCCCCCTGCCCCCCCGTGCTCATCATCATCCTCGTGGGCCCCCGTCAACGCTTGAAAATTGTGCGCGCCGACTTTGAGGCTCTCCTCCGAACCAAAGGACACCCCATTTGGATGTGTGTATCGAAAACCCATTTTATTATCTATAATCTTCTTCACCACCCTGGCCATCCACCAATCTCCCTCCACCCACACCTCACATCTCTCGCCCTTTTTTGGTAAAAAGGCGCACACGCCCAACCTGATTTTCACAGATGTGTAAACTTGATCTAGTGCTGTCTTGCTCCTCAGCAAACCCACCTTGACGTCATCCGTCTCTTTCAAAGACTTGTCGGTCAAGGCTTGCAGCGCAGCTCCCCGCATAAAATTGCGCTGTGCGCGCGCGAAAGAGTGCCCAAGACTCCTGGCACGCATTTGACCCTCCTGGCAAATCTCCTTGTCTCGCAGAAATTTGGCACCATCTGGCGTTTGATTGAGCTGGTAGCCTGCCTTGTCGAATTCGACTTCGGGAATGTAGCCAAATTCCTGCGATATTTTGAGAAATGACACCAACGTAGTGTGCAGTAAATGCACTTCCTCCTGAGAATAATCTCCATTGCGTGTCTTGTGAATCGCACGAAAGTAAGGCGTGTCGCCATAAGTAGAAATCATGCCTGATCGCATGAATCCATTACGGATGTGCTGCGGGGTGAGAGCCTGCTGCAGCATTTGAGGCAGTTTGCCACACAAGTCTATGAGAGCATCTTGCCTGTCCGCCCCCAGCACGAACTTGTCACGAATTGTCGGGTTGCCCAAGGCCTCCTTCACACGCGCCTTGATTGTTTCCGCTGGCTGGCAAACGCCTTTCCGAGACAGCTTCGCCCACGCATGCAGAAGCTTGTAGCAGACTGACACGTCCCAGGGCTGCTCTACAGCAGTAGCATTTGGATTCAACTTGATCATCTGAATCCACTGCAGTGCGCATTCACTCAAAAAATCTTCGGAGGTCACTGCGTTGAGCTGCGGGCCTGCACCGTCGAAGGAAGCAACGGCCTCCATGCCTGGCACAAGGGAGTCCCCAGGGTTCCACCCAAGACGTGAAAATTTCTCTACGCAGAGCTGCTGAATGAACGGTAGCAAAATAGTGGTCTGGTACCAGCGGAAGAAGGCTTTGTCCACCAATTCCTAGCTCTTGTCCCCAGTATTGCGTATAAAAACGATCCAACCTCCATCAGAATCACGTCGGTTGGGAGAGGTATCTCCACCAAGACACAACCAATCCACCCACACGCATGCAAGATCATCTCCAGGTGACCCCATCCACTCTTGTTCTTTCAAGGTAACCCTCAAGACAGGCACCGAACTCCACCCATCTGACGAAGCTGTGGTTGTGAAATGTATAGTCAAAAACTTGGAGGGATCAGGGTTGGTGAGCTTGAATAATGCTGCATGGGCACGTTCTGAGGCCTTGGGTACACCGCGCGCCTCGTTCTTAGAAGAGCTTCTCGCCAGTGTATCTCCAGATTTGGACTCAGGATACACTGTCTGAAATACGCAGACATCATCCGTGTTCGTAATAATTCCCACGCCGTGCACCTTGATATTGCTGTAGGCAGCGCTCACAGCCTTGATGGCTGGGTCGTCCTGTGCGGGTGTCAAAATCAGGTCAGAGGTCGTGTGCGTAGACGTGATCTTGACCGTGAAGACACTCGCACGCGCACATGTACACACGCACACATATACGCTCGCACACACACATGCACACACGCACACATACACACTCGCACACATACACACGCACACACACTCACCCCACCCCCCCCCTTCACACACACGCACACACACACCTTGGGAGCGGGCCACCGCACAACGAGGGTCCTGGAAGAATCATGGTGTTGAGCAAAACACCCGCATAGGCTTGAGGCCGGCGCAAGGACTGTTCGGCGGTGAGACGCGACACCTGCTTGAATTTGGCATTTTCTGTCACGGCCTCACTAAAATATGTCGCATGGGCTAAGTAAGTCTTGACTGTTTTAGGACAAACTTCCTCCCCGATCTTCGCTTCCAGTCAGTGCCGCATTTCAGATTCTCCAAACGTGTCCCCATCTACGTGAGAAGAAACCCACTGCTTTATTTCCGCGGAAGACACGATGTTTGCGCGTCCGGAATCGTTACATGGTTTAAAGGCCCTGCTTGTCTGCCCCTCTCTCAACATCTTGAGCTGTTTGTAGATCCCAGCTGCTCGCATAGGAATGACATTGGTGGCATCCGAGCACCATACCTGTACTGTGGCGCTACGAAGACTCTTGGGCAAGCCAGCAATATGAGTGGGTGCATGCTCAGGTGTGAAAGTTGTGCCCTTAGAGGGCATCATCACCTCGTCTCCACAGCTCTCGGATCTCACAGTGCTCGAGGACCACTCTTTTCTCTTGCAGTGTGCTGGGGTCACAGCTCACCAATGCATGTCTGCTTCAGGGCAGCCTGTGCATTGATATCTTTCACCTCCAACAGCGGCACTCTTGTAGTCTTCATATCGCCACCGGCACGCCGAGCGTCATTCGCCAGCTGAGTTTGCACTGCCTTGCTATCAAACGATCCACTGGTGGCGGACACTTGCTCTCCTTGCTCTGCTGCAATAGTCGTCAGCGCTTTCCCGCAGGCCTTGACGTCCCTTAGCATTCCCTTTTCGCGTGTCGTGAGGTCGTCTCGATCGAATTGAGCACAAGCATCTGCCAAAGCTTCCGCCACGATGAGTTTCTTGGCGATTAGCTGTTGCAGAACCACACCCTGCTTCGCGTTCATGATGTGCACTGTGCGAAGAGCGACAACTTCGAAATTCAAATCCCCACGAGCCCATACCACCCACCCTCCTCTCCAAACGATCCACTGGTGGCGGACACTTGCTCTCCTTGCTCTGCTGCAATAGTCGTCAGCGCTTTCCCGCAGGCCTTGACGTCCCTTAGCATTCTCTTTTGGCGTGTCGTGAGGTCGTCTCGATCGAATTGAGCACAAGCATCTGCCCAAGCTTCCGCCACGATGAGTTCCTTGGCGATTAGCTGTTGCAGAACCACACCCTGCTTCACGTTCATGTTGTGCACTGTGCGAAGAGCGACAACTTCGAAATTCAAATCCCCACGAGCCCATACCACCCACCCTCCTCTCCGCGCATTTGCTGAAGCAGATGTCAATACTTTTGTTCAGAATGCTCGTCATGGGAGAGGTGCTCGTGTAGCCAGTGGTCTCGTCGTGGACCACGTGAAAAAGGGAAAGCTTACTCTCGACACCCCCCACAAAAGCAGCGAGTTTGGCAAACACCAGGTCGTCCTCAGGCGTAAGGGGTGGCAACACACAGATGGGAATCTGCAGAGAGTGGTGATCACAGGTACTACTGAGAAAGCAGCTACTTCCTGTGAACATTAGTGACACACAGCACCACTTCTACCAGACCAGGAGCGTTGGGGGACGAAAATGGCCCGAGAAACCCTGGCATTACGGGGGTGATGTCAGCACTGTGAAACATGAGAAGCTTAATGTTGGCATGACAGATGTATTTGTCATATTTTGTTGCTTTGATGTCATGGTGATCACTGGCGGGGTACTTCACCACCAAGGGGTTCTTGCTGATACTGCCAAATGTAATGGAGCTGAGAGAGACGGTGTCTTCGTCTTGAGGCTTCATCGTCTGGATCACAATAAAGTTAATTTCATCTGAATCAATCTTGTCCACCATCACGGTATTCAAGTCGCAGCGGAATTGCTTTTGTATGATCACCTCCCACGGGTACTTAAGCCCCTTGTCGCTGGTAAGTTCAGACACCACGACGTGCTCGGCGAGGTTCTTGCAGTATTCGTCGAATTCACTGTTGCTCCACTTTTGGTTGGCAATCTCCTTTGGAGTGAGAGTGCGCTTCAGGTCATTCACCATGTACCAGCAACGTGTGGCTTCCATAGAACCTACGGCCATCTGAACACCGTCGTGGGTCGTCGCGAGAAACCCCATGATCTCGTCGCTAATTGTCGTGACAAAGAGCATCTTGGGCATCAGCACCACCTCGTTCTTGACAGAAGACTGATTCTTCGAACGCGTCAACCCACCAACACCGCCACCACCCCTTCCCCTGGTGTGGGACCCTTCCGAGCTTTGGAAACGGGCATTCTCCGGTCGATCTATAATGACACTCATAATCAAGGTGACCTTGGGATTACAGATTTTATACGAGTCCATAAACGTTTCGCACACTGGAGCCAGGTTTACGGCAGGGAGCGGCAAATCATGCACTATCAAAACCACCAAGCTGTTGCCAAAGAGCATGGTCTTTCCATACTCTTCATGCGTTGCCCTCAAGACGACCTCGAGGTCCACCACGTTGGTCTCACTGTCACCTTGCCTGGTATAAAAGAATATATATATAAATATATATATATATATACCGTGACGAGACAAAGGGAGAGAGAGCGAACGTACCCTCACTCATAGTTTGGTTCGCTCTCTCTCCCTTTGTCTCTCTGTCTCAGTGTCACAATGCGGGTTACTGGTTCTTAATGGGCGTGGTTTTCAATAATGTACTCATCTTCTTCCTAGTGCGTACGTGTACAGTTGGTACATGCATGCGATGTAAACACATGCATGCAAATATGTCTACATACATACATACACATATGTACATATATGCATATGTATATTAATATATATTTGTACATATTCCTTCCTCTTTATTTCTTTCTTTCTTCCCCCTCACCGTCGGGTCACGATGCAGAATCGCCCCAACATAGAAAAACTGCCAACCTTGGGCAGTTTGTCGATGCCGACATAGATTTTTTTGAAATCATAGCTCCTCTTTCTCCTTCTCCCTATTTTTACCTTCTCCCCTCCTTCTCCTTCCTCTCTCCCCTTCTCTTCCTCCTTTTCTCTTTCTCTTTCTCTTTCTCTTCCCTTCCTCTTTCTTTTTTTCTTTCTTCCCCCTCACCGTCAGGTCACGATTCAGAATCAAAATTTGAACCGAGGGTGTAAAAGTGCATCAGTGATCAGTAAGAAAGTACTATTTAACAAGTGTATGTTTGTGATGCTGGAGCGGACGAGTGCTGATCCTTCAAATCGTTTCCTGTTTCAGAACGCACTCGTGGTCAACTCTATGTATGAATTGATTCAAACATCATAGGATGTTCAGGAACGAGCAGTTTGTGCCCGAGTAGCATTGGAGGAGAGCTCTAGTCATCTCCATTGGGAGTGCTTCCGCTGATAACTGATATTAATGCTATGATGTTCCCGAGACTGGCCGTGTGGAGGTCGACAATGAGAGGGCCCATTTTGGTCATCTCCTGACTCTCGTGATCAGACAAGTCGGCCCTGTCCTCCTGGCGCGCTGCCCCGCTCTCAGCTCGGTTGGGATGGGGTCTCTCAATAGGTGAGGTCTGGGCCTGTCGCGTTTTTTTTCGGAAAACAGTCGTAACGTCAATTGGGGTGGTCTCAACCAGGCTCGCGGGGTGCACTAGAGAGGGATCCATTGGAAGAACGTCTGGCATCCCTTCTAGCTGGTGGCGCACCTTGAGCCATTGAGCTGTGACCTGCCATTGCAAATGTTTGATTCTTCCTGTGCTCGCACACTATGGGGAGGAAGTTTATCAGCATGCTAGACAGGTCAAGGTTGTTGGAGTCAGAATTCTGTACTCCAGTTGGAGGCTCTTCCAGGACAAGTCCCTTTCAGCAGCTTGCAGCTGATAGCATCAAGGCCACGGCCCGGCGGTGTGGGACGGTGTAGGCCCCTCCGCGGGTTCTCCAACAGTTGGAGCCAACTGAGATGCGTTTTGCTCGGGCTCAGTGTGCGTCTTGGACTCTGGCAGAGACTGGATCCCGACTGCGTCCGGTGTCCCGTCCTCATCCATGCTGTCAGAGACTTGTTCAGTCTGCTGCTTGACATTGTCAATTCCTGCCTCTTTTGGGACCTTGTGGATATAGAAGAGCATGTAAGCCTGGATCTTTAATACCCCGGAAAGAGAAACACGGCGCGCCTTGTGATCGTCCATCTTGAACCATCCGCCTCGTGGGTCCTTAACGTATGTGACGTAGTGTCCCATCCGGATTAATACTCCAACGTGCACAATTACCATGTACAGGATTTAGTCGAGAGGGTTTTCCGAATGCTGTTCGCTTGGGCTCGTGGTTCCACGTCAAACAGCTCAGGGATGGTTACATGGTGCAGAATCTTGGTGCTGCCACCTCCCTCTAAAATCCCAAACCTCTTCAGGTGGAGCTGCAGCACTCGTGGTGTGCTGTGGAGAGTGAGTCTTTTGGTGGGGCATGTTTTCGTTTCACATTTGGAACATTCAAATTTGTTGTCGCCGTCAAGAACATCTGAGTTTGTGAACGAGCGAAGTGCCTCGGGAACGGTGATGGACCGGTGCACCTCAAGTGACAAATCCAGAATGGTGTCGTACCTGGTGGTGTTGGTGTGGCACGAGTCGCAATGCACCCGACTGCGCAGGAATCCACCGAAAATGTGGTGCAACATGCCTGTGTGCTCCTAACTGTGGGGGCGAGGGCTTCCGACCGCCCTCAGGCCAGCGAGGTGCATGTTGGCTGTTAAAGATCGCAGGAATTCGTGTGCATCTTTTTGAACACTGGCAACAGAATGAGATCCCATCTTTGTTAAGTTTGCCACAATAGAGGTTGGTGCTATCAAGCTCTGGTGGGAGCCAAACACCTCTGTGACGTGTCTTCCTACAGCCAAGCAAGCATTGTATTCCACATTTGCAGCTGCATTGTTGAGCCGCTTGAATGGCCGTGATCAAGGCAGAAGTTGGCAGTGGTGCTGTGTGTGTCAGGCATTGCAGGACAGCGTTACAGAGGCACGTGGTGTTTAGATTGTTAAGCCCCGGGGCGACCTGCAGGGTCTGCTTCCACTCTAGATCTTGCCATGGCTGTGTCCTGGGAGGCTGGAGAGTCTCCTCCTCCCCGAGTCGTGCCTGTCTCTTACCTCGTTGCTGCCCAGGACTGTCAGAGGCTGGGACTTCGTCCTCGTCTTTCCACCGAGGGAGTGTCGGGCTCTGAGCCCGCCAGTGCACAGTTATCACCAGGGAAGTGCAAGTGTTCACAGGGAGACCAGTGCGATTGTGGGTGTATCCCTGACAGGGCCTGTGAACGCACAGGGAGCCCAATGAAGTTGTACTGTCTATGGAGATAGACCAGAAGTCCAGCGGGATTGAGTTGGTGTGTGTGTATGTGTGAGAGGGGGATGTAGGCAGACTTGGGTGTGGGTTCGTTCTTCTATATTCTATATTCCATGTTCTATCACTAGTGGCTAATTTCGAGTTGCGCGTGGCGGCTCTTGGCGCTTGCCGCACGCCCTGAAATGAAAAGGGCTGATGAACTACGACTGAGGGTTGGTACACTGTGTGTTTGAATTGGGATTGAAAGATGTTGGTTGGGTGTCATGGTTCGAGTCTGAGTCTAGGGACTCGTGTTGAGGTTGTGTGTGACAGTGAATTTCAGGGCTGAGGGTCGGGGAGCCAATTGCGGAGGCGCACGATCATGACATGACCAATACAGGGACTGGGAAGTCAGGATGTGCAGTCAAACATTAATGATTGTGGCACATGGGGTTGTGCTGCGAGAGCGCACTTCTCTGAGGCAACCAGCACAGATACTGGGAAGCCAGGATGTTTGGGTGTCAGGGCCCACGATAGGGTGGCAATATCTACCATTAGAAGGGATTGCATAAAGGGATGAGAGATTTCGAGCATGTGAGGCTGAGACGACAATGATGGGATTGAGTGACTAGATTGACAGTATGGCCTGCCAGTGTGACATGAGTGTGCGTTTCGAGAACACACTTGAGTGCACGACCAGTATAGGGAAAGGGATGAAGTTTGAGGACAGTTCAGTTCAGAGTTGTCCGGGTACCTTATAGGTTAAGGTACCTTCAAGTTTAAGGTAGTTGGAATTACCTACCTTAGGGTACCTTAAGGTTTAAGGTAGTTTTAAGGTAGTTGGTTGCCAGTAGACAGGAGGACATACGGACACACCGTGACTGAAGGGATATGACTCGAAAGAACAAAAAATGATCCAATTTGAGGTGTGAGGTGTGAGGTGTGACTCCAACCTCAACATATTTACGACACAATGTGGACACAGACACAGACACAGACAACATGTGGACACACACAGATACACATTTTCAGATAGTGTCGAGGAGAAGGAAATGGTTCGAGAAAATCCTTTATGTATACACCCCAAACAAGATCGTTCTTTCTAGATTGTCAAACTGTTGACCCACGTAGACATGTGCTCCTCCTATTTATCATCCTGTAAATCTACGTTTTATGGGGATGTATCAACTTGATACATACCCATAATCACATCTACCAAATCACTTTGCTCACGAACCCATTTCTGGTACTTTGTCAAGATGTCAAGGTTGGGGCGCGCCTTAATCTCTTTGAGAGGTGTCAAGTGATCTAATCCAGTTTTCCCATTTATGTCTTGTAGACAATAATTACGAAAAATGTAGAGTCGGTCCTCCATGTGCTCGTCTTTGACCTTGGTAGCACGCATACATGTGTGTATGTGTATATGTGTGTGTAAATTGGTATATTTTCACGGAGATGAAAACTATTTTGGGCATGCTCGCCTAGAGAAGGTACCTTAGACCCTTTAAGGTACCTTAGCAAGGTACCTTAACGTATGGTACCTTAAGAATCCCAATGAACTACCTTATCGTTAAGGTACCTTATACCTTAAGATACCTTAAGGTACCTGTAGGTATGGTACCTTCGTGGTGTAAGGTACCCGGACAACTAAGTTCAGTTCAGTTCAATCTCATTTATTTTTAAGTCCAATTGGGGCCCGGACCCTTAAGATGCCCGTCCCTCGAGATGTTCAGTTCAGTTCAATCTCATTTATTTTTAAGTCAGATTGGGGCCCGGACCCTTAAGATGCCCGTCCCTTACTCGCCTCCCAGAGAAAGAAAGAAAGAAAGAAAGTGTGGGAGCCTATACCCGGACCCCTTCTCACCAACCACTCCTGTTCAGCCGTAGGGGCACAGATCATCTCCCCTAAGTCGCATGATCTCGTCGTGCCCAAACTACCTGCATGCGGATGTGAGTGATGGTGAAGACTTGTCTCACCATCAACACGAGGTGACTGGTGAACAACTTGTCACAATGAGTCTTGTGCCCAGTACAGTAGACTCCAATGTGGTATCAGAGTGTCACCTTTGCTGCCTCCCCCCTTTACCTACAGAGGAGGTGTACTCCTTGGATGGCAGCTGAGGGCTCTGTGCCTCGAGACTGAACTGGAAAAAAGGAAAAAGAAAAGTGGCGTTAGCATGTCCGTGTCTGTTCCCCTTGATAAGGGGTACAGAGTCAGGACCAGGTGTAGTAAAGGCAGATTGGTTTACAGCGTGTACATTGTTTGTATGTGTACATATGGGTGGTGATACTGTTTTGAGAGAGAATGTTTGTTTGATTTCAATTTGGATTGCGTTGGGTGATAAGTGTTAAGCGCTAGTGGTTCTCAACAGGCAACGAGTCCTTTCGGAGAGCCAATCCTCTTAATCTGCCACTCTCACGGCCTCAACAGGCACGTAGACCCTACAATGTAGGGGTTTTTGTGTGGGTAGGAAGAATTGGGGTGCTTAACTGTGATGGTCTTTCAAAATTAGAATCACCCTCCAGCCGGTTGGTCTTGCGTTGCCGTCTTGTCGTGCGATGCCATCTCTACTTCAGGGTTCACACTCACAAACAGAAACACATACACATGGTGAGATGGTGAGATAGTGCGTCGTAGAATAGCAGGCAGAGCAGGAAGGACAGTTGGGGAAATAACAGGACAGTGTCATCAGCGTAATGAATCGCACGTGGGCGCCATTCATTTCCCTGCAGTTATGTAGTAGTTCGGGGCTGTAGGCCGAGGGCAACGTCAAGGTAATTGCGATGCTCCCCAGATGGAGGTTGGTGCATGATTTGGTAGGCATAGTTGTGTTGGGCAGGTGTGGCACGCGTTTCGGGGTACATTGGTCACAATCTTTTTTTGACCTGGATTCTAGGATTACTGCCAAATATTCATAGGTCTTACATTTTGATAGGTCTTACATTTTAAATATTTGGCAGTAATCCTAGAATCTAGGTCGTGAATAATAGTTGAAAACAAGATTGTCCTGTCAAAGTTCCAAGCTATAGCAGACAAAGCTGCCTACCTTGGGCGAAGCTAGAGGTTAAAGTCTTTCAGGACAAACACCAATAAGCCTTAGTCGCAACAGGATGAACTCAAGTACAAGATGATGATGATGATCAACAAACAGACAGTTTCAAAGTGACGACTCGACACAAGAATGACGCTGTTAAGCGTCTTTATTGGGCAGTAAATACTACACAAAGCGTCGCGGGCTACCAAGTGAGCCTATTTGATGAAATCACACCACGTGTTTCTAAGTCCATGAAAGTCATGGAGTCGTAACTATCAGTCACGATATATCACACTCAAATCTTAACCATTGTACAAGATATGAAATATATAAAATATTGCATAATACTTGACATGTCCACCCACGGGAAAATAGCTGTTATGATTGAACAGAGTTGAACATCGAGAACGGCGACTCGGAAATCGGCTCACGGAGTCGCCTGTACCAGCCTGAGGCGTTTGGGCCATCCGGCCCGGGCCTTGGGATGAGTACCAGGAATAACTTTTATTTTTTTCCTATTTTCCTCGGCGTCCATCACCTTGGCTCCTGGTACTGCTTTACTAAGACTCATTCCACACCGAACTTGCTTCGTCGTTTTTCGGACATTTTTTAAATATTGGTACTTGAAAGTAATAAAAGCAATCATCATCATTACAGACTTCCAGATGTGACAATTTCGGACAAATGCTTTTCAGGACAAGTTTAAGGGATTTGTCCGGAAAGAGAGTTGTCTGGAAAGTTGTTGTTCAGAGCAAGCCGTGATGGTCCTGATTGAAAGTGCTGGCTCTGGGGAGCCAGGGGGTCTGCCAAACGTTGCATGTTCCGCAAAATCCTCTCTTTTTGAATACTAAAAGTTGACCAATTTACCAATAAATCGAATTTTCCGAGCTGATAGGTCATTTGGTTTACGAGAGCGCGTCGCGGGGCTGCACAACTCGACCAAGATTGACCCGAATCCTGCAGGACGTTAGCGGAGCATGTTAACCACATGTCTGTTGGCAGCTATGCTTAGTTGCGTGGTGATCAGTTGAATATGCAGCGAGTAGGGTGTCTTTGTCCTGTTTTGCTGGCGCTCTCCACTGCGCTGGTGATAGTATGGGTGGTGATCTCAGAACATGATGGGGAGACGCTTGGAACAAGGTGCAGGCTGCCTTCTTAACCTTGATCCTGGGCAGAATGCACCATCACAGTTCATGCAGGGTACTTGCACAGCACACACATACCATCTTAAGATCCACCTTCGGCGAGTCCATGGAGTTGTGCGTGTGGCACCACTCGGTGAATTATGCAGCAGCATCAATCAGCAGCGCTGCAATTACATTATTATGATATCATGCGCCACATTGAGCTACTGCCAGACGACAAGGAGTTGACATGATGTCTATCATCCTCCTTCTACCCGTTGCGATCTCCACAGACAGATCCACTGATCAACCCTGTGCGCTTGATATGTGCAACACAGCCAGGAGTTTCACACACCAGTCCAATACATGTGTAATTGGAAGGTTGGCTTCTCTAAATCTTGGCTTCATTGAGCAAATGTCTTGTACCCCGCTTCCTGCCACCCTCTACAACCTCGCATCGCAGAATTCTGGTTTGTCTACGGACCTCAAAATCTTGAGATAGAACTCTGAGTTGTTGCACAACTTTCAACCAGAATTTCAGTGTGTTGCTTTGTTTTATTGACCCGAGGGTGAGGAAGATTAGAAAGTCCTTTTCTGGACATTTTCTCCTTTTCTGGACATGAAATTTCCATTGAATCTGGATCACTTTTGGTAGTTTTGGGTTCCCATATCCCCTATGCTTGATTTCTGAGTTTGAATCCTTGTACCACATCTCCAGAGATATATCTCCGGAGATAAAAAACGTAGGAACACGAAAAGTTGCCTCCGAACAGCGTTGAAGGTGAGAGAGAGAGAGATATAATGTTGTTTATTGGAAAACCAAAGGAAAGATCAATAATGATCTCCAATAGGTGATTGATGAAGGTTGGGGACAGAACCTGCACGCAGGAGCTGGGAGGGAGTGCTCGCAGCTCAGGCAACCCGCGGGTGGGTTGATACGCCTCACCTTGAGGGTGCACGTATGCAATCATCAGGCGTATGCACGCAGTCTGTGATGATTATGACATGTATTCGTTCAAATCTGATGGGTCGCCAGCGCCAGACCAAGGACGCACAAAGTGAATTCATACATGGTGGAAGAATAGCAGCGGACAGAACTTGGAGGCCATCAAAATGTGAATGCGTGGGGCATTCTTGCAAGCAGACAGTGTAGGCGCCATCTACAGCGTGCCCCTGGTCATTTCAAATTCCTGTCATGGGGCGCCAATGACATCAATGTGATTTTGGGGATTGAAAAGTGTTGTCAACAGGAATGACTCTCGCTGATGACAAAGAATGGAAATGCATGTATGACATCTGAGCATCTCAATCCAACTCCTGGCTTCTTTGCTCCATATCTGGTCCGTAAGTTTCTGGACCTGTACTCAGCGCCATTGAAATATGAATGATGGATTCTTAACCGAAAGGTGGTCGCTTCATACAATGTATATCTGCACATTGAATGCACGATTGAACCTGGCATAGGCATGCGGTGCAGTTCTGGTTTCTAACATCTGCACACAACACGTATCTTTCTGCGCTGTCTCCGCAGATCCAAATACGAACAACCAAGGATTGATGGTCGCTGAAATGAAGGGTGTTCAACACATATACTGCATATTTGCACGTTTGATGCATCAAATAACTTGAAATACATGTGCGGTGCTAATATGGGGTGTAACATTTACATCCAACTGCGTACATGGGTCTGTCCACCACCGACACCGCATCGGCGTGCGGCGGCGACAGATTAGATTAGAACGGATTAGTCGTGAATGATCCAAAACATGATTCGCACGCATTGTGTTCTGGAATCGAGCAATCCAGAAGAACCGAAAACAGGTTGGTTCGTTTACGTTCTGAAAAATCAAGTAAATTCTGAAAACTAAAAACACGGTCGCGAACACCTAAATAATCTCGAGATCTGTCCGGAAAAGGCATCTTGCTTTTCGGACATTTGCTTTTCTCGAGTTTCAGTGTTGAATGAGTCTGAGCCCCCAACAAGCCCCGCAAAACGAACCGGCTGGGAAACCAACGGGAGCTGTTGCTGGATCTGTAGTAGGTGATGTGGGGCCCCTCTAGACATTTGGGGCGCTTAACAGCTGCAACTGGGTGTCTTTCGACTTTAATGTTTCTTACTCCTCTTCCTGAGGTTACTCCTTAATAAAGAGAGATAGAAAAGTTTATTATAAGACAACCACCAACAGGG
>Ga0335398_10006659_pt1 | contig 14502 bp, 8 predicted proteins | sample BON03_FD_205742 | JGI IMG/M metagenome (GOLD analysis project Ga0335398, IMG submission 205742) | Freshwater microbial communities from Lake Bonney liftoff mats and glacier meltwater in Antarctica - BON-03 (spades assembly) (version 2) | ecosystem: Environmental > Aquatic > Freshwater > Ice >... | reverse complement strand
GCAGGACTCGCAGCTGCTCCGGGAGGTTGTCAAGGAGTTGGCAGCACTGAAGCAGAACCACTCAGCATTCGAGTCAAGTGCAGATGAAAAATACGCCAACGTCCATGCGCTCGATGTCTCGTGGCTCGTCCTTTGTGGTACATCTTTTCATGTGTACATTTGTGTGTTTGTATGTGTTCATGTATGTGTGTGTGTGTGCGTGTGTGTGTGCGTGCCTTGCACGCTCCATTTTGATGTGGACCCTGGAGCCTGTCTCTTGTGGATGTTGACGGATGTTTTGAGGTGTCCCGTGCCTTTTGCAGGCGCCATTGTCTTTTTTATGCAAGCTGGCTTCTCTATGCTGGAGGTGGGCGCCGTTCGCTCCAAAAACCACATCAACATTCTCTACAAAAACATTATGGACGGGGCCGTTGCCGCCATCGGCTTCTGGATGGTTGGCTACATGTTTGCATACGGCAAAACTGCGGGTGGTTTCGTCGGAATCGAAGGTTTCTCCTTCCCTTGTTTATCCTCCCCCCTCCATAGGCCACCTGAGATCTTGTCTGAACACAGTTTCAAGATGCATTCGTTTTTTGGGCCCATTTTTGACAAACTCTCTCGTCACAGGTGGCCTTTTTTTCTGCCAGTCCATTCAGAACAATGTGAACGGAGAAGGTTCTGCGGGCTTCGAATCCTGGTTCTTCCAGTGGACGTTTGCAGGTGCTGCCTCCACCATTGTGTCGGGAAGTGTTGCTGAACGCATGAAGTTCGAGGCCTACCTCGTCGTCTCATTTTTCATCACCTGCTTCATCTACCCGATCGCGGTACACTGGGTGTGGGGGCAAGGCTTCCTCTCAGCGTGGGGAGCTATGCCGGATGCAGACGGCAAAACGTTCCCATTGTTTTCTGGCACTGAGACCTCGCGTGGCATGGTCGACTTCGCTGGCTCTGGCTGCGTGCATATGATTGGAGGCGTTGCTGGTCTGATGGGTGCTATCATGCTCGGCCCTCGCAAGGGAAGATTTGTTAACGGCAAGCCCGTGACGTTCCCACCTTCGAACCAGATCATGATGGCGCTTGGGACGATGATACTCTGGTTTGGATGGTATGGGTTCAATTGCGGCTCCACCCTGGTGCTGTCGGGTAATGCTGCAAATGTGGCCGCCAAAGTAGCTTTCACCACCACCATCTCTGCCTCAAGCGGCTGCATCACAATGACTTTGATTGCTCGCTTTTTTGAGAAGTACTTCGACATTGGACTTGCTCTCAACGGTATCCTCGCTGGACTTGTATCCATTACAGCCAGCTGCGCCGTCGTGAACAGCTGGCACGCGTTTATCATTGGTATGATTGGCGCGTTCGTCGTGTACGGCGCCTCCAAACTCCTCCTTAAGCTGCAAATCGACGACCCCCTTGACGCCTTCCCAGTACATGGGTGTTGCGGCTTATGGGGAGTGATCGCCACAGGCATCTTCTGCACTGATAAGAATGTGGCATACGCCGGCTACCCAAATGGCAATACCTGCAACGCATGCTCAACGGGTGAACAGCTCGGTGTGCAAATTGTTGGGGCCCTTGTCCTCTTCACCTGGTCAGCCGTTACTAGTGGCGCTGTGTTCTTGGCGCTCAAGTTGACCATGGGCATACGAGTGTCGGAGCAGGTCGAAGATGAAGGCATGGACATCAGTGAGCACGGTGCGTGCGTGTGGGTGTGTTGCTTTGTGTGCATTTTTATGCCTTATAAATCTATGTCGCTGTCGTCGTCGGTCCACACACACAAACGCCACTGTAACAAACCTGCAGTATGGCCCACGGGAGTGGAGCTTAAAGTGATTCCCTTGGTTATTTTAGTGCCCCCCCTACTACTTCTGGCAACATGGCGCCTCGGTTTCCTGATCTTCCTCCACGAGGCAAACAGTTGTTTGATGAATATTGCGATGTTCAGGACCAGGATCGTAACTCCAGTAGTGGCCGTGACAACAGTGAAGTCTCCTTGTCACCTTTCTACCGTGTGTGCGTCCAGTTACTAACTGCTCGGATTTTAACTCACAGGCCCGCCGTATGGTAACAACTCTGCCGTTTTCCCACTCGACTCATCGCCGGTGAAAATGGTCACGGTCTCGGTCAATTCAACTAATCCGCTGGAAAGTGTGATCCCTCGTTACGAACCTCCGCAAGTGCCTTTAACAGATTTTTGATTCCTTGTTACGCAGATCTTCTTGTTTCTGCAATTTTTCTTTTGTTTCTGCCACGCTATTTAACTGCTTCAAAAATTTAATAAATATGTAAACTATTTTTGGGTTTTTTTTTTGTGCATTTGACACTTCTTACAAGTGTTGTTTAGGACTCCCTTCTTCGCATTTACTCTCTCCCCAGTTTCTTGACAGGGTGAAATTTGCACAAATTTCTCCTCAGTCTCATTTGACAATTGTGTCTGTTCATTGGTACAGGCCGCCCGACCCTATGAATCATGTAAAAACATTTAAGGGTCGGCCCCGCTGAGTTGCGCTCTGCGAGCTGGTACCTAACTGGTACAAAACATTTCCACATATCATATTCATTATGTGGAAATCCACGACTCAACCATGCTGAGTAATACAAAGAGTACAGCGCTTTGATGCACCGCTGAATTCATGCATATTTGACCCAGCGAGTGGTAAAAATATTTTTCGAAATGTTGTTATCAGCAAGAGAACACAAACAATGGATGGGGTCGGGCGGCTCCATGGTGACTGCATATAGAAATGTGATTTTGTCTGCTAGTCGAACGCGCTTTTGGGTCCAGCAAGAGAATATGAGAACAATATGTCATGCAGAGTAACAATGCGAGAGGGGGCAGAAAAATGAATGTTCTATAAAAATAAATTATGCACGCTCCACTCCACGTATATACTGTCTGAATCGAATCTCACAAACATATCCTCTCTCCAAAAATGTCAATTTTTGGGGGTCTTTACACTTTCTAATTTTGTTTTTGGGTTTTGCTAAGACTGTCGAGGTCAGGTTTGCCCTCTAACCTCTCGGAGTCTCGTCTTTGATCCACAACGGACTGCGAATCTCCAAAGTACGAAAAGGGACGGAGGCAACAAAACACGAAGAAAAGTGGGAGGGAAACTCCGTAGCGTTTTTGCAGACATGTTTGTTTCGGAAACAAAAAACTTTGAGACATTCTTCTTAAAACAATGTATGCTCTGCGTCTTCCTTTCCCGACCTTCTAGCGTCCTGCCTTGCAGTTCTTGCCACGCGTATGTAGCTCAGGCTTTCCCTATAATCTAGGAGCTGGTTGTGCGATTGCGATGGTCCCAACTCACTTTCTTTCCTTCACTGCCATGTGATCTTCGAGGGTTTGGGACCTGAAAATTTACAGAATTGTGAAACTCAATTGATTGCATGCCTGATATACTTAAAGGGAGGCTATGATTTTTCTGATTCTCTCTCTGTTGCTCTTTCTGTTGCTCTCTGAAACCCCCTGGAAAAGAAAATCAATTACACCAATTACTCTCCGAACCCCCTGAAAAAACCGAATTTACTACCTGGAAAAAACGAGTTTAACCCAATGTTTTTGAAGGGGGGAAGATGAAAAGGGGGGGCTTTTTCTGATTTATAATGAGAAATCAAAAAAATTGGGAAGGGGGGGGAACTTGTTCGATATTCAAATGATCCAAGTATGGCCCCCGGGTATTTTGGTATGTGGTACATGTAGTATGGCGCAAGTCACACAACGTGAGATTGAATTTCTCAAATATCTCTAGACGTGAGATTGAATGTCTCAAATGTCTCTTGAAGGCCCCAGTGAAGAGTAAGAGACTGAGACTATGCATGTACACACACGTCTACGTATTTTAGCAGAAAGAGCAGAGACAGAGAGAGAGAGAGAGAGAGAGAGAGGTGCTTGGCTGAGAATAGCGGGAAGAGTTAGTATGCGTGATGATAATGCATCGAATGAGACGACTTTATCAAAAATAACATCCTCACCCTCAACAAGACGGTTAGTGAGAGGGGAAATCATCTTAAAGCGTCCCCAGTACCGCATTGTCTCACGTCATGTAATATTTTGTGTGCGTGTGCTACAGTGTATGCCAGTGTGCGTGTGAGCATGTGTGTGCCAGTGTGTGCGTGTTTGTTTTCAATTTTTATGAATGTACATGTATACATGTATCTCAGATCTAGTTATGGTGCGCCAGAAGGCTCAATTAATTGTATTTGACGAATACTAACTGTCAATTCTAGGTGAAGGCCCCCCACATTAATTGAGTGAGCGATTGCCACATTAAGCCTCCCTACCCTATTTTCAGATACATTGACCGTACAGGTGTGTCGCAATTTCTGATTGGAGAGAGTGGCAATGACAAGAGAAAGAGATGTAGACATTGTGTGGTATGATTAAAATTCAAAGCAAGGATGACCATATGGTAAAGACGTATGGTCAAGACAATGCAACAAGAAATAATGCGAAAGAAGGTCTGTGCTGTCTGGTCGCGTGTAGGCTCCCTCCCCCCTCTTCCTCGATCCTAAACGAGCCACTCCCCCCCTCAATTTAATTGATGATTGTCAAATTAAACCCCCCGGGGGGAAAGGAATGTTTAAGTTATAAACCAGGTCTACGCAATACGATAACATGGTCCAAGCAATACATTTTTATTTTACATATTCTCACAATCATCAGAACACTGCCAGATGTTTTGAGTTGTGATCAAGTGTTCTTTGGCAAGCACATTTTGCAAAAAATGATGTTCTTTTTTTTAAAGCGATCTAGCCATTTGCCACTCGGAATGGGCCCACAAATTATTGTCATCACATAATGAACGTACGCTTTAGGAAACGAAGGCGCATGTCGAATCCATTTGCCTCATGTTGTTGGTGCGCTACAACACACTGCAACACGCTGCTGAAAATGGTTCGTGCAAATTGAATGCAACCTACTGCAACATATTGATTCACGTGTCGCGTGGTACGAGACTCTCGTTGAATCATTCTCTGAGAGTAGAGTTCTAAAAAATGACAATGGGCCTAGTATCCCAAGGATGCGAGAATTACAATTCACCCTGGCAAACCTTGAAAGTTCCCTCAGGCTTCGCCCTTTCCCCTTTTGCAGGTTCTGGCCTTCGCCCTCGCCCGTTCCAAGGGAACCAGGGAGAGATTCCAATCACCATTCAACAGTATCCTTGGTGCTGGTAAGGCTTTACACACCAGGATAGGCTTAATTCTGTAGTAGGGGTCATCAGGGAAGCAGCGTGGACTGTCACAGTGATATCAGTTGTCTTTCGTGAGAAAGTTCTGACATATACAGAATCTGTTACCTCAGGGCAATTGGTTACTTTTCGACGTCTGAATGCGCTGCTAGGACATCTAGGGAGAGCAAAGTTGATCCACTTCTTCGTGACAAGTCTACACACTACACCACCAACCCCTATCATATTTTCCCATTCTTCTCCTCCGGCTCTTATCAAATGGCAAAAGGAACTTCGCAAGACATCTGTGTACCATTTATGGGCTCTCTGAACCTGCCAGAAGTTCGTTGCGTAGTATTAGTTCGTATCAACAAAACACAACAAAACAATCCTAGACTGTCTGAGATAGAGAAAAGATTAACCAGCGCACCCATCATTCCCAACGACCACTACCAGTCGACTTACCACTGTTGAATGCGTTTACACAACAGCTGTTAGAGACTGACACGAATTCAACCCTCGAGGAGATGGGACACTCGGGTGGGTACCAATTTCCCTTTAAAAAAATAGAAACTTTATCCACGATTGTAGGCCAGTGATGATGATGATTGCTTTTATTATTGCTCTTGGAGAAATAATGTAGTAATTGCGTTTGGAACTCTCTTGTCTTTTCTTGCCTAGCTTCACATAGTGAAAGGCGTTGTTTGCGTTGTTTGTTCTGTGTTGACCCGGAAAAAAAGAAGGGGGAAGGGGAAACAAAAGAAAAGACAGAAAGCAAAAAAAATGGATGATCGTAGGTGGTGCGTTGTCGTTCCTCATCTTTTTTAAATGATGATAAGGACAGAGTGGTTTAGTTCGATTTCTTGCTATCTTTTTTTCAAATTGATACAAGCTCACAGTCCTTTTTTTCTTTATTAGTAAACCCCAAGAACCTGTGAATGATCGTATTCTTTTACAGAAGCCCTTCTGTCCCAGTGCTTTAATGTGGAAAATTTCAGCTTAAAATTGAAACTCACAGGTCAATCGGTCTTGGTAATGGCCCGAACTTGGGGCCCACTAGACACAGTGGCTGTATTGACATATATCAGGGCCAGTTCACTTGCCAGTTTGCTTTGTATTATTTGACCCGAGGGTGAGGAAGATTACTACTTGATCTTGAGTATGTTTTGTTTCGTTTTATTCGACCCGAAGGCAAGAAATGAGGCCTCAATTCAACTGGCAATCTTTTCTAATTGATTGATGTTGCTTTTATTCCTTCGTAAGAAATAGTCTAGTAGCTTTGCTGGAAGCTCAATGTGCTCGCTCAAATAAGATATCTCGCTTTGACCATGTCACTAGCACCCCTTGTTCCTAACTAGAAAAACCCCGACTCGCCCTGGATACAGGATTTCCTGTTGTCTGCATCTCTGAGTGATGAAAGTATTCTAGGATATCGAAGGTATCCTCTCGACGCGACAAGGGGGGAAAGGATGGTTCCGTCACGTAGAGTGCAACACATAGGAAGTGACTGCATCTGCGGAGACGAGCGCAGCCGGTCGGTGGCAATACAGATCGACAACAAAGCTGGTAAGCCAAACTGCGACGCTGCACCGCCCTCGCGCTCTGCTGCCTGCCATTATTGGGTGCCAGTGCGATCTATTTGCGGCACGCAATACAGTCCCGGCGCGAGCACTGCTTGCTTGCTACTGCTGCCTGCCAGAGACTTGCTGCCACCTGCTGCCACCGCCTGCTACATCTACTGCTGCCGCATACTTTGCGAAAACTAGGTCCGAGGTCACTCGGGTTTGGAGGCCATCTTGGGGAGGCTCCGAGCAATCAGACTTTGGCAGGCTTGGTCCCTCTCTATAGCACCAAGCCGCCTTGTTTCACACGTGGCATAAACCCCTTGGAGTAGCGACCAAGGGTGCTTCGTGAGGTGACTCCCACCAGCGTTCGCTCCAAGCCTTTGTATCGTATCAAACATATCTAGTTTTGCCCCTTTTGGAACATCAGATGACCCCTGAGAACGCCACCTACTCCGCCTACGACGACAATACTGGCCCCCACCGACATGCAGGAAGGAGTCAACCCTCTCCCACAACGAATGTGCGCTGTGCCTGCGATCGCTTCTGCGACCCTCCTCAGCCCTGTCTCAATGTAAATTCGCCAATGTATGCAAACGTTAATTCCCTCCCCTGTTCCCGCGTGCCTGCGTTCGCTTACGCCACCCTCCTTGGCCCTGTCTCCAAGTGAATTTGATTCATATATGCGAGCACTAAGTCCCACCCATGTTCCCGCAGGCTTGATACAGTCTGGCTTCGGCCTGGACAACCAGCATTGCCATAACTGGGCTCTCCACTCGTGCTTTCTGCCGTCTCCTCCTGCTGCCAACCCCGCACGTAATAGAATATTCTGATGACGTCGTGTTCTGATTCCACCCTCTACATCTTTTGTATCACATGCCTGCCCCTCTCCCAGACAATTCTAGTATAATTGTATTTGTTGTGAGTGTGTGGATTGTCTTGTTCATGTGACAGGTGAGTTTAAATCGAAAGACCCGGTTTCAGACCTGCAGGCCCCACACTCCCAGACGAGTCTAAACTCGTCACAAACTGGCCAGGAGGACCCAGTTCAGTACTGTTTCCATAGTGGAAATGGGAAAGACTTGGTTTCTCTGGTGCAGGTGCGACTTCTTCTTCGGGGTTTTCTTCTTTTTTTTGGTAGACAAACAAGTGTTGCTTTGCTTTGGTGGTGGGCGGTGGAGGATTTCGCGACAATTGGGATCTTGGATCTCAAAAAATCTAACCATCACTAAGGTCCCTCACGGATGAGGCCGAACGAACTTTGGACCTGCCCACACGACGGAGCCGCCAGGGCACATTGCCACAAGCCCCTGGTTGTCAACGTAGTCACTGAGTTGTAGATCCGTTCGAAGAGAAAGAGGAGGGGATCTGTATAACCAGCGACGTAGTTAAGGTGAAGGGTGAGGATCCGGACACCCCAGGTTATCTAAGCCTAGTAAGGGGGGATAGGGTGAGGATGGATGTCGGCGATCTCGGATCGTGGGTGCGTCTCCCTTGGCTCGCTCGTGATCAAACCCCGGGACCGTAACGATTCCCCAATATTGGTTTAATAAAACAAAGCAACACACACGCCCACCAGCAATATATTGGTCGTCACTTGATGGTAAAATCATATCTAAGGATCACTGTCTAGCAAATGCCAGTGATTGGTCCATCTACAAAACCCACCAAGAATATGCCTTATTATGCTGAGGCTACCAGGAACAAATCTTTTCAAGAATATACTTGACCCTTTTTTTAACTTAGTACGTTATTGTTACCGTGACACTCGAGTTCTTTACATTATGATAGAAGGTGTTCGATCGTGGCAACCATTAAGCTCGGTCCACCTACAATTTGGTTGCTGATTATCATATACGATAGAACTATACTAAGGGCCATTCAAGTATGAAAGCAATATACTCAGTACAATTACAATGTGGCCACTGATTATCCCATCTGGTAGCCACAGACTCCTGGCAACTTGGAATTGAATATGACAGCTGCTTGTTGGCTAGCCAATGAATCTAGGTAAAAAGCTGGATTCCAATGTTGTCGATCGATTATATGATATGATAACATAACTATTGAAAATAGTAGCAACATCACACATGACTGCTAATTTGGTGAATGGGTTCAAAATATGGTAGCAATTTCCAATACAGAAATCAGGAAGAAGAATGAAGTAGAAAGCCTGTCTGTGCCACTGTCTTTCTGTTGATGCTGCTGATGGCCATTGCTGGAATTGTCTTGAAAAGGTGACTGTTTCCAATATACTCTGCCCTCTTTCGAATATGGTGGCAACATGTTTGGTCTCTTTCTAACATCATGGTTGATTTTCAAATAAGGTAGCAATTATACAGCAATTTACTTGGCGCCTTTCGGATATGGTGAGTGGTTTTCAGATATGGTAGTCTTGTTAATAGGCAAGTGGTTTTTAGATAAGGCAACATACTCGGGTATGTGTTGACTCTTCAACTATATGCTGTTATATGAAATTTGCTGAAAAAAAATGCAATACGCCAGAACATGCTGACATGCATCAACTTACGTCAATATGCTGCAAAATGTGTGTCATGTATATTCATAGGGTACCAACTTTCGTTAGTCAAACGACAAATTGGCTTAGTACTCCAGGACATCAGGAGTTGTTAATGTATCTATAGATTATAATCCCACTACGCTAGGAGGCTACAGTTGGTAAATGTGCTGTTGGTTGTGCCAACAACCTGGGTTTAATCCCCAGGCTATAGGACTTTAGAACTTTCAAGTGAGGTCTTGTTGGTCAAAATACAACGAGATTTTCCACATATTTACTCGCATTGTGACCTGAATTCATTGTCATTGTCTACAGACAGTACAACCGTCTTAGGACCCATACCCTGACATGAGCGCAGACCCGCCCCATGACTGCACCTACCGCCGCGTGCCGCTGCCTTTAGAGCTCAAAGACAATATATTTACAACTTGCAGTGCCTCGATAGCACACACCTCTGTGTTCATTTGCAACTTCACGGCGATGTCCTCATTGTCGTAAGACACAAACATCCTTTGCCAAGTTTGCCTTTTGGTTGCTTCACAAACTCAGCTTGTATATCAAGTCCGTTTTAGAAAAATTCAAGTCATCCTAACCGTGACCGGGGATTCCGGAGCCGTGTTTTGGAGAGATAAAGATTCATGTATGAAAGTACATCTGGAATATAATCATGGGCCTGGGCGCATTTTTGGATGAAACACTGGCCCACCTTAATCCTGCACTTAGCCTCAGGATGTCAGTGCAAACAAGTATTCAGTCGTATTAACTCAGTACGTGCAGATAACGAAGGCATGCGTATCCCTCTTGCTGCCAGTCTGTTGAATGATTTCGTTTTTTCCAGATTTTACTTTATGTTTTGTTAGACTTGAAACTCAATCTGTCAAGAAAATAGCTCAATACTACACCTATACAGTATTTACTATGAGATCTCCAAGCATTCGACAGATAAAGAAACACACGACCAAACACTTTGATTTCTGTAATGGGGTTTCAATTTATGGGCTCTTCTCTCTTTTATTTTACAGACTGACCAGAGTGAGCCAAAAAAATGAAGTAAACCTTTGGTGAGTCGCTTGAACTGATAATGATATAAAATTTATAGTATTTGTTCTCACAACATTCAGGGTGGAGTGCCATTGTTGAAAGACAAATCCAGTGATAGTGATTTTTATGTCACGTGTGTTGACGTACGTTGTTTGTTGTAAATTGTTTTGGAATTGAATTTGAGTTTTGAGGTTTGTAGTTCACAAGGTTTTATTTGACAAAGGGTTTGTTGTTTCAGATTTTTTGATTGCTGTTTTGTACAAATTGCGTCGTGGTGATCACTGTGTATTTGAAGTTGAATTATTTTCACTCCCAATGAATTGGTAGCAAAATAAGACATCGAAATAAAATGCCCCACGACAAGCCTGAGATTACATATGAAAAAAAATGCGCAGCAGGCAAGATTCCTTCATGTAAACAAATGTGCTGCAGGCAAGCCTTATGATACAAGATGTGCCGCAAGTCAGAATGATTTGATGGAATCTTGATAGTGGCATGGCCTGATTTCGTTTTGTTTGCTTTTATTACTGGAAACAGTAGTTTAAAACCCTTGCTTACAGGTCTATTATTTCAAATCCATATGGATTTGAGTTCTCATGTTTCGGCCGGAATCGAAACGGGGACCTGCGGGTAACCATTCTTTGAAGTGCTGTGCTCTAACCAAATGAGCTAAAGTGGAGGGTGGGTCACTGAAGATCCTTCTGAGGTCCTCTCAAATTGATGTGGTATGTAGTTCATTTTTCACCATTCACATTTTAGAATCTGATTTGTTCAATTAGTCAAACTCTAGCCGGCCTATAGCATGTTTTTTCTCCCCGCTGGTGCAGGAGCTATGATCAAGTCGCATCCAATACTATCGTTTTAGCTATCAGACAGATTAGTTGGGGTTGTGCGGTATTTTTAGGCATACATTTCGAAATATGCTCAGGGGGTGCAATATGCCAACCAAAATATGCCGAAATCATCAGTGAGAATATGGTCCATATTGGGGTATGATGCTCATACATTATCATGTGCTGGCCAATTGAATATGGAATACACCGTAAATATGACACTACCCCAAGTTTGTGATGCTGCTTCTGATTTTTGTATGTGAAAGTCCCCCAAAGATATGCTACGATATGACAATAGCATGTCAATATGAAATAGCTGGTTGGAAGAATGCTGTGTGCTAATTGAGCATATGACATGCTGTTGATATCATATTTTAGTGAACCCCTTATTACTGATGGAAATTCAATTTTGCCAAAGTGTTTGCTGCCTCGTTTCATTACCAGTAACCCCAGGGTGAAGAGTGTGTTGCGCGTTTTTATGTTTTGACCAAGCCACGCGTGCAGACCCTGTTCACGTTTGGCCCTTGCTTTTCAAGAAAAGGTGTCCATCTCAGTCATGAACTCAAAACCTCGGAAACATGTGCTGCTTTGTTTTGTTAACCCAAGGGTGGATACAATTAGAAACCTGGCCTCCAGTTGCCTTGGGGTCTTCTGCAGAACTATCTACTTTTACTACTATGTCGCTAGATCTCCCGGGTTTCCTCTTCCCCATCTTCAGAGTCATGACAAATTCAGAGATCCTGCCGGACATAGTGCAGCCCTGCGAGCTCTTGCCCAATGACAGTGACTTTTCGATATTACTAAGAAGTATCATAGAGACTAGGAGTCGGAGTTGCTTACCGACAGAACGCCATGATCACGTCAGGATTGAGGACACTCAGCAACTACGACACCAACGTATTATGAAGCATCACGTATGCTGAATGATCAAACTCACCAGACACGATGAATACGGGACAACTTGAAAACCCACTAGCTTGATAATATTTGCGAAACGAGTATGGCTAGTCCTTCAAGAAAGCACACCTTTCCAATGAGTGTCTTTCATAGTTGCATTGTCACGGTCGCAGAGTCACGGTTTGGGCGCTCCCGACAGAGACAAAATGAGATCTACTTCTGAGATATTCTGTTTTTCTTTCTTTCTTTCTTTTAGATTTAATTTGATCAAATTCCTGATGATTGAAAACTGCACAAAGTCCTGTCAAATCATACATTGATCTCAATTTTTTTTTTGGATAATAGTCATTGTGTATAAAGCTTACAAGTACACAGTCCAAAATTCCACTTTTGCAGATATTTCTCGTCCATGAAGTTTTTTGGGTATTCGAGGACCTTTTGCTTTTTGGCACCCTCTGAAGTTCTGCCTTCCTTTTTGGGAAAGTGACCCCATGAAAAAACGAAGAATTCGCGAACAGATCCGAGACACGTCACGCAAAACTCCCAGATACTTCTACACTCGTCAATTTGAATAATATGAGAAGGACCATATTGGTTCTGCTATGATGCGAGGTCGTTCGTTCAATAAAACAAAGCAACACGCGGCAACACGCGGTGTGTGTGTTACTTTGTTTTATCAAACTGATATTGAGGAGTCATGGGGACTTCCTTTTATCCGGGACGATGTAAATCTAGCTCAGTTGGTCAGAGTGCAGGATTGTCAATCCCGAGGTTGTCGGTTCGATTCCGGCAAAAACCCAACAACCGAGTTCTCAAATCTACATGCATTTGAGCTACACAGAACCTCAAACAAGGGTACGAACTTACCGTTTCAAGTAATCAAAGCAATCATCAAACACGAGCGAAGCCAGAAGCACGTACACGGCGTTCACCTCACCCTGTCCCCTGGGAGCCTGGAGTGACCCAACCCTTGCTCGTTGCGTTATTTCGCTAGATATACCAACTTGATGATCCTCTATTCTTCTTTGGGTCACGGTTGCATTTTCCGAGTCGACTTTGCCGGGGCTCCGGCACCGACGGGAGTTCAACGATTCGAGTTGCTTTGTTTTATTGACCCGATGGTATGTGTGGAAGTTCACTGGCAGAAACAAGGCCTCGAGTTGCCCTGGGATCTTCTCCGGTACTTTGTCACTCAGGACTTTAGTTACAGTGCATCTGTTATAATCCCACTGCACTCTAGAGGGGGCCCAGCGGTTACAACAGCAAACGACAGTAGTGTGTGTTGCTTTGTTTTATTAACCCGAGGGTGAGGAAGATTAGAAACGAGGCCTCCAGTTGCCCTGGGATCTTCTCCAGAACTCTTCGCTTTTACTATGTCGCTAGCTCCCCCGGTTCACCCCTTCCCCATCTTCTTGACGGACACATAAAACTTGTAGGATGCCACGGTAGTGCAATTTCAGCAAGGTCATGCCCAGGGCCAGTTCGGTATCCTTGGGGAAGTATCGTAGAGTTGGAGGTGCCTCCCGACGAAACGCCAGGATTGATGTCACTCCAACCCCACAACACCAACGTATTACAAATCATCACGTATGCTAAATCACAATACCCACCCGACAGATCCAATCCGGGACAAAAAAAACTAATGCTTTCGACACGAGAATGGCTAGTCCTTCCAGACAGCATAACTTCGCAGTGAGGGTATCTATGAGTTTGGGCGCTCCCGCCGAGTTTGGGCTCTCCAGCTGAGTTTGGGCGCTCCAGCCAGAAGTAGAAGAAATACGCTCTCTTAGGTGGTAATGGCCTGTATTTACATGCATGTATGTGTGTGTTGGTTTGTCTGCATTTGCCGACACTCATGGTTTTATGCTCAGCTTGAGGCTTGGACACTCGGACTCGATTGAGCAGACACGGGTTCAGGCATAGTTGAGGCGGGGTGCTGCGACACATCTCAACATCGCTGGCAATCACTGAATGACGATTGGGCGTATATAGTTGATTCATAACCTCATGCGCACTAGTGACTCAGGGTCGGTCTTAACCGGAAGTATTCCATAATCCATAATCCTTTCCCTCGTCCCTCGCACGGAGGTCCACATTTTGCAAATCTCAGGATAATCTGGAAATATCTGTTATGGATACGAATGGGGACCTTGGAATTGTGTCCCATCACGGTGGGACATTTACGGAGAACGCCGGAATTTGTCCGAGGATTACGGACGAGAAAAGTCTTTTTTAGCGATCGTTAAATTCCATAAAATGTCCACAAATGTCCAGGAAATGTCCAAGCTTGGACCGTTTCAGTGAGGAAAATGGATTATGGATCATGGAGTTTCCCGGTCAAGACCGACCCTGAGGCTTTTCGGGGCAGGAATGAGTTTGGGATGGGTGGCAGGGACACTCAACTGACAAAGGAGGGTCCTAAAGGATTTTCGGTGATTTATTCGTCACCATAGCTCAGTGGTTGAGAGCGCGGCACATAAGAAATTTAGTAATCCGTAAGG
>Ga0335398_10006658_pt1 | contig 14502 bp, 13 predicted proteins | sample BON03_FD_205742 | JGI IMG/M metagenome (GOLD analysis project Ga0335398, IMG submission 205742) | Freshwater microbial communities from Lake Bonney liftoff mats and glacier meltwater in Antarctica - BON-03 (spades assembly) (version 2) | ecosystem: Environmental > Aquatic > Freshwater > Ice >... | reverse complement strand
GCAGGTCTTCAGCAATTTGCATGTCGTCGATCGCAAAATGGATCGGGTGTTGGGCGATGGCCTTACACTTGCCGCCTGAAAAGCCCAGGACGGCGAACGTCTGCATGCCAAGCGAGTTGCCCATCTCGAGGGCGTTAACGACGTTGGCCGAATTGCCACTACCCGAGAAGACGACCAAGACATCGCCAGCGTCAGCCTTAACCCGCAGTTGTTCGGAGTAAATGTTCTCGTAGCCGATGTCATTGGCAAGACATGTCAACACCGATGGGTTCGCGCTCAACGATTCAATCCGCAGGCCGATGCCGTTTACGACACCGGCACCGTAGGTGAAGTCATTGGCCAAATGATTGGCGTTTCCGGCCGAACCGCCATTGCCACAAATGTAAATAGTCTTCTTCAGGGTCCACGCCGATCTAAATGCTTCGGCGAGGTTCGGGACATCGCCCATCGCTGGCAGCGCCAGCGCAGCGCTCAATCGCTGCGAGTATTCGTCAATCATCTTCTTCATCGACTACCCCTTCGCCCTATTGATGACTTCTTCAAACGATCCCTCGTCAACGATACGGGAGTCTTCGAGGCGGTACAGGCGATCGCAATATTCGACGGTGCTCAAACGGTGGGCGACGATGATCACGGTCTTGTCGCCCTGCAGGGCCTGCACCGCCTGCATCACTCCGTGCTCGGTTTCGGTGTCAAGCGAACTGGTGGCCTCATCCAGAACCAGCACCGATGGATTGTGATACAGGGCGCGGGCAATACCGATCCGCTGGCGCTGTCCACCCGATAGTCGAACTCCGCGCTCGCCGACAACCGTGTCGAGCCCGTCCGGAAGCGTTCTTATGAAATCTTCAAGCTTTGCGGAACGAATCGCCGCACGAACCGCCTGCTCGTCTATTAATGATTTAGGAATACCGAAGGCGACGTTGGCCTTAAGTGAATCATCCGTTAAAAAAATTGACTGAGGCACATAGCCAATATGATCCTGCCATTTACGCAGCACGAGATTAACGTTTGTTCCGTCAACGAGTACTTTTCCGGAAGTAGGCGCAAGTAGTCCCAGCAAAACATCTATAAGCGTGCTTTTGCCGGAGCCGCTTGGGCCGACCAGACCAACAGCTTCACCACGTTTAATTTGCAACGAAACCCCGGACAATGCCTCCGTTGGCGCCGACTCGTATGAGAAATGAATATCTTGTAGTTCGATCACGGCTTCCAATTTAAGATCTTCCGTTTTTTCATTCACAATTTCAAAACCAAGGCCTAGATCGTGCTCCAGCGAATTCATTATTGGCCGACTCATATTTATCGTTTGGAAATTGTTGATCACCCTATTGACAGCTGGGAGAAGGCGAAATGCGGATGCTCCGAATAATCCGAGAACTGGAAGGACGCTGCTCAATTCACGACCAGATGCAACCATGGTTCCAACCAAAACGGCGAGTCCCAGAATTGTAAGAATTTCTAGGCCAAACCGTGGAAGTGCTTGAGCAATTGAAAATCTTCGAAGCACCTTTGCATTACCAACTAGATGCTCGTCGTATTGCTGGATGAAATGGTTTTCTCGGCCTAATACCTTTACATCCTTCACACCCCCAAACCCTTGCTGGAGATGCTGCAAAATCATGCCTTTATGAAAATTCTGGGCTTCTCCCCATGTCTTGATCCGCTTAGTCGTGGACTTTCGAAATAGCCAGGCCGAAATTCCAAAAACCGTAAGGGTCGCGATTGTCCCTCGGGGTTCAATGAAGATGAGTAATGCAAATAATCCAGTGCTCACAAACACATCCGCAAGAATTGAAAGCGAAGGATCAATAATCCCGGACATCAAAGCGGAGGTGTTCTGCGAATTTCTAATCAGATGAGCAGAGTTGCGACTCAGATGAAACGCGTACGGCTGACGCAAATAGACCTCGAACAAACGACGGCCGACTCGTGTTGAAACAGAATTTGAAAATCCCCGTTGGATCCACAAACTCCAAATTAAAAATAATGTCTTTACAACATAAACAAGTACAAGGAAAACCATCGACCCAATGACGAATTGAACTTGCGTTGGGTACCCAAGGAATTCGTCAAGCCTCGGGAGTTTCTCGAGATAATCCTGACGTGTCAAGAGGCCGACGATGGGAATCACGAGCCCAAGACTGAGAGTCTCAAGTGCTGTACCAATCAACATCAAGAAGAGAATCCCAAATAAACCACGATGCTCACTGCGAGTGAGAAGCTTCCAGACAACTCGCCAAGTTGAAGGAGCATGACCAACTGATTTAGTCATTTTCCTCCTACGTTCGTCGAAATATTTAAGCCACAGAAATCAATCACTAATTTTATTTGTAGCGGCGACCGGATTCGAACCGGTGACCTTCCGATTATGAGCCGGATGCTCTCACCAACTGAGCTACGCCGCCGTTGTATTACGAGCCCTCTGTGGGAATCGAACCCACCACCTCTTCCTTACCATGGAAGTGCTCTACCGAATGAGCTAAGAGGGCGCTGTTTTACTAGAAATCCGTTTTGGCAATGAGCAAATAGCATAGCGGCGAACAGCAATGGCCGCCCCCGAAGTAAACCCTAGATTGGCTTACTAGGACAAGAACCATTCGCCGTGTTCGCGCAAAAAGGCCGGGTTGATCTGAGCGGTGATTCGTCCGAATGCGTCCCTGCCTCGTTGTCCGAGCCCATCTGAAATTATTTCTTGTGCCTTAACGGACATTGCAAGATCGTCGGCAGCCATGATCAGGCCACCTTCGAATAGATCCGTAAAACCATTCGCAAGCTTCATAATCTCTTCAGGTGTTGAGTGCACGCCGTCCAAACCGGCTCGCTCAAAGTCATCGGGGGTTTTTAGCCATGCCAAATCGCCACTAACAATTTCTCTAAGTATAAGGGGCCGACCGTTCAATGTAATTTTGGATGGGCTCCAGTATGCAATTTTCGTACCAAAGAAAAACTGGCTAAACCGCGTAACGTCGATGTAACAAACCGGCCTGCGAAACACAAGGCAAACGGCGTCTGGACCCGTTTGGGTCGAAATAGCGAAATCGCAATTGCCCGCGAGGTATATATCCAAAAGCTCCGAACGGTGCCGCGATAACGCGTAATCGAATATGTCATCAATTCTTGTAGTCATTGGCTTCTCTGTCCCAGCGCCCATTCTCACTACCTGATATCCGCGCGTCGCTAGAGATTCCGCAGCCATCTCGAAATCGGCGATGTCGAAATTAAACATTTCCGTGTTCGGGTTCTCGGCCTCTCCAAGTGATTTGTAATGACCACCGTCACGAACGACCAAGCAAACGTACTTTCGATTTGGGTCAATCCCGATCGTCTTAAGCGCCGATTTAGCCTCGCGAATTTCACTATCCGAGAATCTCAAATGCGGAAGAGATTCATCCAGAGAATTATCTTGACGCTGAATAGAAAGTTTTGGAGAAGCCAGCTTGATGTTTGGAAACCTCTCGCCCGCCTTGACCAGCGCATCGATGGCCCAACTTGGTGGCGAGGTAATAACTTCACTCCACTTCTCTGCCAGAAATCGATTCGCTTGCAAACGACGCGGGCCGAGGCTCCAGAGACGGATTGTATTGGGGAAGGCTTTCACATGAGGCGAGTTTTTAGCGTCGCGTTCGGTCCGGCAGAGCATCGCCTCGGGCTCAAGCGCTAGGTGCCCAAACCTATGAAAGGCAACGATCATTAGCTCGATCTTTAATACTGGTCTAAGCAACCGCAAAAACACCAAAATTATCGCTGCCGGCAGTAGCAGCATTGCTTTCGTCAGTTGTTTAATACTCACGCGTTCCAATTCGTGAGTATCGCAGAAAGGCTCTCAAAGTTGTACGGCTCTACCGCCTTTACAGCGCCATCTCTAACCATTTGAATCTCTAGCGCGGAAGGAAACTCGCTCAAATTATTGATATCGAAAATAGACTCCCCGTGCTTCATCCAGACTGGTGAATAGTTATCGAGATTCGTAATTACTGCGCAACCGTGAGACATCGCGCTTAAGACAGTCGTGTTGTTCTCGCGCGCACCGTTGGGGAAAAATGCTATGAGCGCATCGGCTTTCCGTAGGCGACTCGAAACTTCAACATCCGAGAGGAAGCCAAGAAACCGAACATTCCCTGTAAATGCTTCGGATATCTCTGAACCTACAGAGAAGAACTCCTCACTAAAAGATGTTCCTTCATGGAGCGCCGTGCTTATCTCGAGTTGCACACTGCGACTATCGGATTTCAAGATCTCGCCCAATTTTCTGTAACCACTAGCTCGAATCTTGTGCGCCATTCCAAAGGTGAGCAGCGTCAAGTCGAATGATGCCTCAGGTTTAGCTGGCGAGGCCCCAGGAGCAAAAACCGCAACCACGTCTGCCCTAACTGATCTCAGTACGTCTGCCTGCTCAGCGGTAGCGACGAATAATTTATGTGACTTTCGAATCAGATCGTTCTCTATTTTGGATCCTTGGACTCCGTGTAGAAAAGCATCGAATTTAACTTTCGTGACTGCGTCTGAAAGCTCGATCGCAAGAATGTCAGGAAACTCCTCCAACTTGATTGACAGCAACGGAAAAGAATCTGAGGCTGCAATAAAATCCGAAACTGAAATCACGCGAATGCCAAGCGACTGCGCAAGTGCCTGATTAAACCTGGCTATCCCACATGTATACGGATTCGTGTGATATGAAACGATCGAACTGTAAGTCATCGGTAGCTTCTCAATCAGACTTTGCTGCCGATGTGCGCCAATTGACGAGCAGATCGGAAGACGAGTTGCGAACCGTGTCTAGATACTTAATCTCGATACCCAATTCTGCGCACACCTCCATCTCTACCTGGGGCACTCCGCCGCGCTTCAACCAATCATCGCCCTTAACGTAGACCTTCGGTCGAAGCATTTTCAGCACTTCGAGGGTTGACGACGAAGACAGATGCACGTAAGCGATATATCTAATTGCGCCGAGCACAACCCCTCTCTGCATCTGGGTAAGAAGGACTGCGTGCTTATTGGTAGTCCACTCGTCTGATGCAACGTTGCAAAGAAGCGGAAGGCCAAGCGCGGCGGCCCGCTCGAAATAGGCGATGTGACCATCGTGGATCGGATCGAAACTGCCATCCACCATTGCCACTGCGCCGGCATATTTGGGGAGGTCGGAGAACTCAACAATCATGTGCAAATTAGGTTAGTTCAGCACCCAACCGAATCGTTCGCGGTGCTAATTGGTGGGCCGGGAAGGATTCGAACCTTCGAAGGCAATAACCGGCAGATTTACAGTCTGCTCCCTTTGGCCGCTTGGGTACCGACCCACAAGCCAGCAAGGCTAGCGGATTGGGTAAACTTTTCCTTATGCCAAGTTTCGATATTGTCTCAGAGGTTGATCGGCAAGAATTACGCAACGCCATCGATCAGGCGCAACGCGAATTAGCCAATCGATTCGACTTCAAGAACACAGATTCTTCGATTGATCAAGCCGAGTTAATTCTCACGATCAAAACGTCTAGCGAAGATCGGCTCCGTGCACTTAAATTATTACTTGAGGAGAAGCTCGTCAAGCGCAATGTTTCGCTCAAGAGCATCGAGTGGGGCAAGATCGAACCGGCGTCCGGCGAAAGCGTCCGACAGATCGTCACGGTCAAGGTTGGAATCTCATCAGACAAAGCACGCGAGATTAATAAGTTAATCAAAGAGAAGGCGCCGAAGGGAACTGGCAGCCAAACTCAGGGCGAACAGATTCGCGTTACGAGCAAAAAACGCGACGACCTGCAGACCGTAATGGCGCTGCTCAAGGGCGCGGACTTAGGCGTTCCGCTGCAGTTCAATAATTTTCGCGACTAGGAAGTCAAGAGTCTTTGGTGAAACTTCAGCAACCAATTATGGGTCGCATCCATCTCAATGCGATCAAGTGAAACTCCCGAACTTCTAAGTTGTTCTAGAGCGTCATCAAATGGCACTCCCTTGTAATCAAGCACGACTCCAAGTTTCGTCGTCATGTTTTTCTTGAGCAAGGTTTTGACAAAACCAGGCGTGTGTCGAGCAAAGAAGTACAAGGTCCGATGCCAATACGCAATCAACCTCTTTGGCTTGTGGAGCGAGTATGCGAAAAACTGTTCACAAACACTTCGGATAGTTGCCTCGATTTCATCCCTCGAATGCTTGCCGTAATGCTCGAGAACTTCGACAATGCGACGAACTAAATCTTGATACTCATCCGTGTATTTTGGAGACGTCCCCCATTCTCCTGTTCCGACTTTTCTAATCACCGCAGCGCTTGACATCGAGGGATTCTCGCCGCTCCTAAACCAAGTGAGCGAATCGACCATCGCAGTCGGGCCTAGATACGCCCCTATAAGCATCAGGGCCAATTCGTAGACATAGCCAGAGCCGTAGTGCCTTCCATATGATTCTCCAAACATCGTCGCCCAGGCTTCTCGTCGGAAAACGCCGTACAACAAATACGGCGCGCCTTCAGGGTTGCCGTTTGGAAATGAGGACCGTACTCGCGCGAGGTCATCGCCGAACATATCGGGCAAGTTCTGATTTTTTTGGTAAACCTGATGCGCAAAGATCTCGCCGTCGCGGTGGAAGAAGAAAATTGAACGCCCAATACAACCAATTAAACGCTCGTCGCTTTCAAGTTGGGAAATGCAATCGACCAGACCCTGTTTTGCATACAACTCATCGTCGCCAAGCAGCGCTACATACTTAGTCTTTACAATTTTTGACGCCAACACAAGACGTTCATTGAATCCTATTGGAAGATGTTCGTAATGAACTGTTGGGCCCATCTTGGCAATCAATGACTCTGGGGCCGAATCAACGGAACCATCCAAAATACATAGTCGCACATCGGTAGAAGACCAATAATCAATCTGTCTTTGTAAGTATGCCGACCGGTTGTACGCGGGGATAACGAGAGTCAGGTCGTGTAGCCCTTTAAATTCCTCCACTAGCGAGACTCAATGAGTTCGAATTGCACCGTTAGTCTTCGGCTGGTGTTTCGGCGACGCGCTTTTGCAACTCGTTAACCACCGAGGCGTCGGCGAGAGTAGTCGTGTCGCCGAGGTTGCGGCCCTCGGCCACGTCGCGCAACAAACGGCGCATGATCTTGCCGCTGCGAGTCTTTGGCAAGTCGGGCGTGAAGTAGATCGTCTTTGGCTTTGCAATTGGCCCGATCTCGGTGGCGACATGGTCGCGTAAGACCTTCTCGTCTACTTCCATCCCCCCGCGCAACGTCACGTAGGCGATGATCGCCTGACCGGTCATGGCGTCGTTGGCGCCGACTACGGCAGCCTCGGCCACGCTCGGGTGCGAAACCAACGCTGACTCAACTTCGGTTGTCGAAATGCGGTGACCAGAAACGTTCATCACATCGTCAACTCGACCGAGTAGCCACAGGTATCCCTCATCGTCGAGTTTGGCGCCGTCGCCCGCGAAGTATCTGCCGGGAAATCGGCTCCAGTACGTTTCGCGATAGCGCTTCTGGTCGCCCCAAATGCCCCGTAACATTCCGGGCCACGGCTTGGTCAGCGTTAGGTAACCGCCGCCTTTGCCAACATGTTCGCCCTGCTCGTCGACCAGCTCTGCGCCGATACCCGGTATCGGGAACGTCGCCGAACCGGGCTTCGTTACGGTCACACCCGGCAGCGGCGAGATCATGATGCCGCCGGTTTCTGTCTGCCACCACGTGTCGACGATCGGGCAACGCAAGCCGCCGATGTTTTCGTTGTACCAGATCCACGCCTCAGGGTTGATCGGCTCGCCGACCGAACCGAGCAGGCGCAGCGATGACAGATCGTGCTTGGCGGGTTCTTGACTGCCCCACTTCATGAAGGTGCGGATCGCCGTCGGTGCGGTATAGAAAATTGTCGGCTTGTACTTTTCGATGATCGACCAAAACCGGTCGTTGGCCGGAAAGTTCGGCACGCCCTCGTACATCACCTGCGTAGCGCAGTTTGCCAGCGGACCGTAGACGATGTAGCTATGTCCCGTCACCCAGCCGACGTCGGCGGTGCACCAGAAAATATCCGACTCTGGCTTGTGATCGAACACATACTTAAACGTGTAGGTAACGTGCGTCAGGTACCCGGCGGTCGTGTGCACGATGCCCTTTGGCTTGCCCGTACTGCCAGATGTGTACAGCAAGAACAGCAAGTGCTCGGCCTCCATCGCTTCGGCTGGGCAAACGGGGTCTGCCTTGGCGATCAACTCGTGATACCAGTGATCGCGGCCCTGCTTCATTTCGATCTCATTGTTGCCGCGTCGCACAACGATCACACTTTCGATAGTTGTCGTCGACTTGAGCGCCTCGTCAGCCTGCGGCTTGAGTCCGAACACCTCGCCGCGGCGCCAGCCGCCGTCTGCGGTGATCAAGCACTTGGCCTGCGCATCGTTAATGCGATCAGCGAGAGCCTGCGAAGAAAAACCACCGAACACGACGCTGTGCACCGCGCCGATGCGCGCGCACGCCAACATTGCCACCGCCGCCTCTGGGATCATCGGCAAATAAATGTTCACGCGGTCGCCCTTGGCGACGCCTAGGTTCTTAAGCGAGTTGGCGAAACGCTGCACCTCGTCCAACAACTGCGAATACGTGATGACGCGCGAATCGCCCGGCTCGCCCTCCCAATAGAACGCGACCTTGTCGCCCTTGCCTGCCAGCACGTGACGGTCGAGGCAGTTATAGGAAACGTTGAGGGTGCCATCGGCGAACCACTCGGCGAACGGCGGATCCCACTCGCAAACCTGGGTGAACGGCGTTGACCAATGCAAAAGTTCGCGGGCCTGGCGCGTCCAGAATGCGTCTGAATCGCGGTCGGCTTCTTGATACAGGCTCTGGTCGCTGGTCAGCGCACGACCGACGAATGCGGGCGACGGTGCGAACTTGCGCTGCTCGTACGAGAGCGCGTCAATTGCATGCTGGTCACCTGTCACTTTCAGTAACCCCCATCTTTGCAGTGATGTTTATAGATGCGAGACTAGACGATCGTTATGGGATCAGAAACATCGGCGTCGGCCGAGACGCGCCAAAATTTTAGGCCCCTCGATTGGTTGCTATCTATCTGCATGGCGCTGGCATGGGGTTCGGCATTCCTGCTGATCGACATCGCGATTCGCGATTTTCATACTGCGGTGGTGCCGTTCGGGCGCACTTTCTTCGGCGCCGCTGCGCTGCTGATGATCCCAAGCGCGCGCGAACGAATCGCCAGACAGCATTGGCCGCGCCTGATCGCGTTGGGTTTTGCGTGGATGGCCTTACCGTTTCTCTTATTTCCGCTCGCCGAGCAAACAGTTTCGAGCAGCATCGCAGGGATGATGAACGGCGCACTACCTGTCGTCGTTGCGGTGGTCACCGCGGTGTGGGTTCGTTCGCTGCCGAGCGGTCGCCGAATATTTGCGGTGCTGGTTGGTTTCGCCGGCATTGCGTTGATCGCACTGCCGTCAATAGACGACGGTGCTTCTGCCGACATCAAGGGCATCGCATTGCTGTTGCTTGCGCTGCTTTCGTACGCAGTGGCGCTCAATTTGGCGCGGCCGCTGCAGGCCATCTACGGCCCGGCAACGCTGATGCTCAATGTCGCGGTCGTGGCGTGCGCGATTTCGCTGCCGTACGGCCTCTGGGGCATCAAGCACTCGACATTCTCGTTTGGTTCGCTCGCTGCCGTTGCCATACTCGGCATAGTTGGTACGGGATTCGCATTCGTCTTGTTTGCGATCTTGTCGAAGCGAACCGGGACTGTTCGCAGCATGATTCCGATCTATTTCACGCCGATTGTCGGGACAATACTTGGCGTTTCGTTTAACAACGAGAAGTTGATTGGGCTTTCAGTGCTTGGCATGCTCGTCGTCGTAATCGGCGCGTGGATGACGAGCCGGCCCGAGGTCGAACGACTTACTTAGATTCGGCCTCTGGCCCAGCCAACACGAAATAACCGTCGAGAATCAATGCCCTGGATTTCGGTGCAAGTTTTGCCTTAGCGTCTTCCCAAGTAGAACGATCGGAAAGTATATAGATAACTCCTCGCTCTAGATTTCCACTACTGAAATCAGCGAGCATATTTTCGTTACTTTGGGTCAGGTATTGGGTTATTGAAGTGTCCCGGGTTTGGTGCAGTGCCTGGTATGCACCGTGTTTTGTGTAGGCAGATTTCTTTAATTACACCACTGTCAATTGCTTGAATTGTAACTCGAGTTCGAACTCGACTGGTGAAAGCATGCCTAGCGCTGAGTGCCGTCGTTGGCGATTGTGGAACATCTCGATGTAATCGAACATGGCTGTTGAAAGTTGAAGTCGAGTCTTCCAGGACTGACGATCCAGAAGCTCGACTTGGACACGACTCCAAAATGACTCGATAACAGCATTATCGAAACAATCACCGATGGTTCCCATCGAGGGAAGAAGCCCATAGTTAACGGCACGCTCGCTAAAACCCCAAGACGTGAATTGAACGCCGTGGTCAGAATGTATCACCGTCTCGTTGGTGGTGCGACGACGTTCGATAGCCATCGTCAAAGCGTTGACGACGAGAGCAGTATTGGCACTGGAGTCGATCGCCCAGCCCACTGCCATCTTCGAACAAGCGTCGAGCACGACACAGCAAAAGACCCGACCTTCTCGAGTTGGATGCTCGGTAATGTCAGTGACCCAGAGCTGGTTAGGCAGATCTCGAGAGAACTGTCGATCAACCAGATCCTTTGCCGTGGTCAGTGGTGGGACATAGTGACGTTTACGCCGCCCGGTGATGCCTTGAATACTGGCGCGTTGCATAAGAAGCGCCACGGTACCGTGACTCACCTTGATCCCCAGCCCCTTCGTCAGTTCCGCGTGCACTCTCCTTGCTCCGTAAACGCCACGAGCATCAGCGTGCACTTGACGAATGACATCAGTAAGCCATACGTGGCGCACACTGCGCGCCGACGGGACTCGGCGGCGCTCCGCATAAAAACTGCTTTCCGGCACGTCAAGTATTCGACAACACCGCTGAATTGAATGCCCTCGGGCGACCATCACTGCGATGACCGCCCGCCGGCTTTTGGGCTGGTGGTTCCCTTCAACAACTCTGTGGCCAACTCATGAACAGCCAGATCAGCTTCAAGGTGATTAATCCGACGACGTGCAGCGTTGAGCTCGTTGACTTCAGCTGTTGTCAGTCCCTGCTCTTGACCACTGTCAATGCGATATTGACGTCTCCAGGTGTAGATCGACTGGCCACTCACCCCGAGTTCCTCGGCCACTTCTCGAACGGACTTTCCGCTCTCAAGCAAATCGATTGCCCGTCGACGAAGCCTCGGATCGTGTTCTCGTCTTCCCATACTGTCCTCCTTGGTAGATGACAGTAGTAAAATCAAATAATCCGACTACGCAAAACACGGTGTATACCAGCCAGTTTATAGGTTTCCGGTCGTGGTGACCAGATCTTGTTGACGATACCGGTCGATCCATTCCACAATTGCGAGTTCGAGTTGGCGTCGTGTTCGCCATGGTCCATGGAGCGTGACGAGTTCGGCTTTGAATGTTTCGTTGAGCGCTTCAGGATAGTGAGTTTGTATTTTCAAATCGTCTACTAAATACTATTTCAAAAGTATGTCCGTCCACGTCTTACTAGAATCAAGATCGGCATACAACTCTCTAAGGTGTGCAATCGGCTGAAAAATTGGGCGATAACGACCAAGGTCAAAAAATCCTTTATAATTTGAAACGCAATCAAGTAAGTCGTCAACGATTCCATGAACCCTTAGATGTTCTGGGCTAATTTCCATAACAATCGGAACGCAAGTTCTACAGATTTCCGAGGATCCACGGAGAACTTCAACTTCATACCCTTGAACATCAATCCACACCAAATCAGTTCGAGGGTCAAGCATTGGGGCTATCGAGTCAAGAGACCGCTCGGTTACTTCGATGGAGTCCATAATCCCCGAGTTTGCTAACGGTCGAATCTGGTGATCACCACAATTGGTTTCAGAACGTAAAAGTTGAACAACACGACCATCACTGCTTCCAGCAGCAACTTGATGGGCTGATATTTTGCTTTGCAGATTATTTAAAAGGATATTTGTTGTTAGCAAATTAAAATTGCGTGAGTCTGCTTCAACCGCGATTGCCTGACTTGCGAGCCCACGAGCAACAGCGCTGATACAGATTTCTCCTATATTTGCGCCCACATCGACTAATAAGTTGACATGGTTTTGCGGAATTTTGAGAATATTTAAGGCACTGATAAATTTAGGAAACTCATGATAGCCACGTTGATAGATTTTTCTACTTATTTCCTGATCGCGCGAGTCAAGAAGGAATCTTTCACTTCGGTTCACAAGAACGAAACAGGGCTCCGCTTCTTGAATTTTATCCCACTGCTTGCCTCTCCTTAGACTTAACGGTCTTCTTAATACTCGAACAATTTTTTCGATTTTCTCGCGCCGTGAGGATTCTAAGAATCGTTTAATTGCTGCCCCAGCAATCCAAGCGGTGTCATGAGAGGGCTTATCGTACGGTGATGCAATTCTCAATCGATGAAGAAAAGTACTCATAGTAACTCCTTGAAAATTACGAACCGATAGACTGGGCTGCGCGAAGATTTCGGACAGTGGTTTTGATGGTTTTTCTTATGCTGCTTGGCGTGCTGATTGGTAACTGTAGTCGACTTCGTTTGGCCTGCGATAGTTCAAAGCAGAATGGCGGCGCCGGTTGTTGTAGAACCCTTCGATGTAACTGATGACGTGACGTTCGGCTTGAACTTTGGTGGCATCAACGGTGCGATAGACACGCTCATTTTTCAACGCTGAGAAAAACGATTCAGCAGCAGCATTATCCCGACACACTCCGTTCCTACCCATCGAGGAGCGCATACCCAGAGCCCGGAATGCAGCCGACGTGTATTGCCAAGGTTCAAGGGGTCGTCGCAACACTGCTTTGTTGGTGAATCGACCCGTGTTTTGCATCAGGTCCGGGTTGGTGTGGGGACTTGTGGTTGGGGTCGGTGGTAATAGTAGTGGTTGGTCTCCATTTCTGCTGGGGGGATGTCGCCAATTTCGGAGTGGAGGCGTCGGTGGTTGAACCATTCGATGTAGACCAGGGTGGCCAGTTCGACGTGGTCGGCGTTACGCCATGGTCTCTGGCGTTTGATTAGTTCGTTTTTGTAGAGCCCGTTGAATGACTCGGCAAGTGCGTTGTCGTAGCTGTCACCGACGGTGCCAATCGAGGATCGGATGCCGATCTCTTGATGCTATCTCTTAGTTACGAGATATCTGAATCAGATTTCGTGAAGGAAATGTTTGATGTTTGACGAATAACTACGCCGTGTGATGTGTTGCAACGCTTTGAAAGAAATCAGATGCTTTGTTTCATTAAGGATGAAACCCGAAAGGGTCTGCTGTCGGTTTACTTAGACCACTGCAGGGCCGTGAACGACCCGAGGCCGTCGGTATCGAGCAGTGCCTCGGCCTCGCTGATGCGACTGCGCATCTTCATCGCCGCCAAGTCTGGCGCGCTGGCGTGCCGCGACCAGTACTCGCGGCCCTCGCCCACTAGCGCATCGACGTCCCATTGGCGCAGAAAATCTGCCTGGGTCGTGCTCGAGGTCGGTACGGGCAGTTGCTCAACGACGACCTGCGAAGTGATGTCTTGCTCGCCCGGCGACTGTAGATAGTGACCGCCGCGCTCGTGCTGGCGAAAGGTGCGCAGCCACTCGCGCCACGGGCGATTGGCGAGTTCGCTCGTCGCCGGCGTGCAGTAGTCGAACACGACGAGCCTGCCGCGTTCGATTAGTTGCAGCGTGTCGGCGACCCACTGCGCGGCTTGTGTCTGCACGGGAACCCGCGCACCGTGTGGGGCTATCGGCGGCAGGCCCGCAGGCAACGATGCCAGAATGCGCAGAACCTCGACGAACGAGCCACCGTCGCCGTCGCCGATAGCAACATACGCCTCTTGCCAAGTGCCGTCGAACACGAACAAGCGAAACGGCAGGTTGTCGAGCAGTTCGTTGGCGAGCACCACGCCAGTTATCGGGCCGCTCGGCATAGTCGCACGCGACTCAATACCGATTGGGTGCAACTCTCGTTGCGCAGCGGAGACCTCGACGGCGACATACCTAAGCGCGTTCGAACATTGAGGCGCGGCGGCGATAATGCTGCGCGCCAACGTGCCAGGACCTGCGCCCGCGTCGATGACTGTGAACTCATCTGGCTCGCCGAGTTCGCGCCACCACGCGTCAAGCGACCGCGCCAGCACGGTGCCGAACAGCGGGCCCACCTCTGGCGACGTTATGAAGTCGCCGCGGCGGCCAGCGCGACCAGAAGCCGAATAGAAACCGTTTTCGCCGTACAGCGAGATGTTCATGAACTCGCTAAAGGGAATCGCTCCCCCTGCGGCATGAATTGCCGCGGCTACCTGATCAGCCGCCGAAGGCACCAGTTATGCGTGCAAGATCACCGAAGTGCAACGCGACTCCTGGGATGACACCGAACACGAGAGTGGCAACACTTGTTAGACCGAGCGCAATCGCGATCGAG
>Ga0335398_10006656_pt1 | contig 14506 bp, 15 predicted proteins | sample BON03_FD_205742 | JGI IMG/M metagenome (GOLD analysis project Ga0335398, IMG submission 205742) | Freshwater microbial communities from Lake Bonney liftoff mats and glacier meltwater in Antarctica - BON-03 (spades assembly) (version 2) | ecosystem: Environmental > Aquatic > Freshwater > Ice >... | reverse complement strand
CACCCCCAAGAGCGAGGGCGAGGGCGAGGATGACACCCCCAAGAGCGAGGGCGAGGGCGAGGATGAGGACGCGGAAGCCGCCACCCCACCCTTACTCTACATAGCCACCCCACACACGCTTCAGCCCAACCAAGGAAACTGGTGGGGAGACGCCGTCAAGACCCACATCAATGCCCTCGGGCTCTATGGCGTCCCCAACGTCGACGAGGTCATTGCGACTGTCGACCCGGGGGTAATCCACAACATTCTCGTCGACAATCAGCCTGGGTGGACCCATATCAATGCGCGCTACGGAAACGACGGTGGGGGAGAGCGCATGTGCGGCTTGATGGTGATGGCGCAAATCTGCGGTCTGACCCCCAAGTCGGCCGAGGATGTATGCATCAAAATCATCGGTCATACGCTTGCGCTGATGGCGCTCATCCTCAAGCTCGACGACGAGAGCGACACCATGACCATAGTAGCGCTCCAGTCTGACGGCGGCGATCCCGACAGCTCGATGCATGGGCGCCTGAGGGTGGCGAATATATTGAGTGACGGAAACGACCTCGATATAAACCATTTCTTTTGGTTTCAGCGCTGCTTTTCCGCCGTGCGGGGGGCTTTGTCGCAGGCGAAGCTGATTGCGAGCGGTCGGGGGGTGGCGCCTGAAGGCGTCAAGATTGACATCATCAAGCACCGGATGGAGGAAATGGAGAATAAGAAGAAGAAGCAGGTGCACACCATTTATTCGCTGTCCCTATCGACGGGGGTGATGGGAACGTCGGTAACAGTCCGCCACATTCCTCAAAACAACGGACACTGGGAGCTCTGCGGCTTTTACTCGGTTGCGGATGCGATTGGTATGAGATCCAAAGAGCTGGCGGACGAGCAGTTGGCCAAGCTGTTTTACAAGTCACCACTGCATCGTATGGTCATGGACGGAGACAAGGAGGGGCGGCTGACTCCGTCGGGAACCCGGGGGCGCACTGCCAGCCAGGCCGGGGCGGCCGAGTCGACACGCGGCTCGAAGCGGCGGCGCGGGGGGCGGCGCTAATCCGTTTAATAGCGCGGCGAAATTGCAATAAAATTTTCAGTCTTTATTTCGCATATCAATGACCTTCTATCGCGCCACACTGTATGTAGTCACATGAATCGAAATTGACCACGCACGCCATTTTGATAGGCGCCTTGGAGGGGTGTAGCGATCGCACGCCGCCTTCCCCCACCAGTGCATCAAACTTAAAATATTTGTCGATTGTGCGGGTTCTCAACCCCCCCTGATGTTCTTGGGTCAGTCATGTTCGCGCAGCGATATCCGCGCACGCCTGATCCAGCGAAATAAACACGCTCTTGGGCGCGTTGTAAAAGTTGCGGTACCGTTTTTTGAACCGGTCCCACACATTGTCGTGCCGCGTCCACTGCTCAAAGGTTGAGACGGGCACCACCAGGACACACTGGACGTCGTGGTCGGTAATCACGTAAAACGCGGGCTTGGGGTTGGCTCGGTCATGGGTGTGGCAGTTGGAGACCATAACGTCAGGGTAAGGAAAGGACTGGACCGAGTCAAAGTTAAACTTGCGCTGCTTGCATTCGATCTTGAGCGGGGACCCCCCGCAAGGCGGGTGAACCCACAGGTCGCCGTTGTCGGTAAAATCGCGCATCTGCTCCTCGGTAGGCCGAATCTTGGTGTCCGGGGTGGTAGTCCGGATTCCGCGGTCGTTGAACATTTTGGCGATCTTTTCGACGTGGATCATGCTCTCCTTGAGGTCGCGCTCGAAGTGCGGGTCGTTTTGGCGCACCTTGTCGTAAAACGTGTCCGCCGCTCGAATGGGCTTTCTGGCCGCCGCGGGCACAGGGAGGCCGTGGTAAACGTGGCGAGCCACCGAGAGCATCACAGCGGTTGTCAATCTTAATCCCGACCCGCCGTCAATAAAGAGTCAGTCTTTTCGGCGCGCGATTAATTCAGGCCACGCGGCGATGATGAGCAACCACCAACGCCAACACAAAAACGGAGGCGGGGGGCGGGGCAGTCCGCTGGCCAAGCCCCTAAGCAAGAAAGACAAGATCATTATTGGAAGTGTGGTCGGCGGAGGGGTTCTCCTCATTCTTTTGATCATTTTTGGACCAATGATCGTGGCCAAAATCCGTGGAAAGTAAGCGTTAGTTGCATGACAATTTTACTTGTTCGCTTTGGCAACAGCCTCACACATGGCGGCCTGAGCTTGCGCGAACTTTTTGAGCACATCTTTGACCTTGATCTTCTTTGGCGCCTTCGGGATACCGGTGCTTTCAATGGCCGCCTGGAGCTCCTCGTCGGTGCCTGTGTACTTGAGCACCATCGGGGCCATATCGGGGGTCACATCGACGCCTTCTGAAAGCACAATGACCTTGGAAAAGAGCAAATAGGGGTCCTTATTCACCTTGTCCAAAAGGTCGGTAGGAAAGCTTGATGGTCCGGATGCAAAATCCAGCTTGGAAAGCATGTTACGGACAAAGTTGTCTGGGAACTTCCACAACACTTTCCCGTTGTCAAGGCCGTTCACAAAGTTGCTGGCGATTTTTTCAAAGAGCTTAACCCTTCCGTAAAGCTGCTTGTGTTTCCCGTTGAGCTCGTTGACGAGATGATCACGCATGTCATCAAATCCTTGGCCTGGGAAAGCCAGCTGAAACTTCATAAAGACCATCAGCGCAAGACCAGCCACAGCCGCGTCCTTGCCAAACGCCTTCGTGTATGCGTCTGCATAGTCGGTCGTCGGGCTGTGCGGGCACTCGGCGGGCTTCTTCATGTCGGGGTGCTTGAGCGTCGATGCGTTGAGCCCCATGATTTCCCTTTTTTGACCAGATGTGCGCGCGCAAATTTTCAGACCCGCTCGCACCGAATCGGCTCAAAGTGATTCCCGGTCCACAGAATGTGCGCCACAAAGTCGTACTGCCCGGTCTGGGGCACAAACTCAATCTCGGGGTGGTCGCCCTGGCGGTTCCGTCGGATGTGCACACACACCTTGGTTTTGTGCATGTCACAAAACGCCTTGATTTCGATGGCCCCACCCCAGATCATCCCCCGCCGCATTCGCCCCAGATACATGGCAAACGACTGCCCATCCTCTTCGGACTTGATCACCTCCTCCGCTGTCATGCCTTCTTGCAGCTCGGGGTTTTGCATCAGGTAGTCGACGATCTTGGATCGCAGCGTCGTTTCGTTGTCACCGCTAACAAACGCGCTCAGCGAGCGGAACAGGCAGCTCATTCGTTACCTTGTTTTTTATTGGCGGACCCCAACAATAATTTAAGCGCGATTCCCATCTAAACCGATGGACCCTGAGTTTCCCCCCCCTCCTCGCGGAGGCCCCGACTTTGGCGGCCCTCCCAAACCGTTTGTTGGTGAGGGGATGTGGCCGACCAATGACGACCCGCTCGAGCCCCGCAAGATGTACTGGGACCCCATGGCGTCACCCAACAAACTGACGCACAGAAACCCATTAATCAACTCGACCCCGCCAGGGCTGATGTACAACCAAGCTGTGTTGGCCGTGGTTGTTGCGGCCGACACGGTGGTGTACAAGATGTTGGACAGAAAAGAAGTCGAAAACGTGATTCTGTTCGGGAAGCGGTCTCAGGGCTTCACCGCCGCGTTTGATCGCGAGACCGTGCCCGACCCCAAGACCTTTCCCGAGCTCCACGCTTTGTTTGTTGGCGAGTCGGTCTGGCCGTCGGCCCCACCGCCAGGCCCTTTCAAGGCCGTGTACACGGTGCGATTTGAACGGGGGTGAAGCTCATGTCCCCTGGCGGAGCATGGCCTCGCGAAATTCAAACGCGTCGAGCTCCTTGTCCGATCGGTCGCTGATCGTTCCGTCCTCCCATATCCACCCCAGTTCCGGGTACATGGAGCGTAGAAACGCGCCGTGGCGGATGTTGTTCGAAGGCATGTCAAACGGGTTGCACGCGTGCAAATAAATGTCGTACCCCAACAGTTTGAGGTTCTTGTGCGTGATGTACGCGAAATTGACCATGTTGTTCCGCCCGGGCTTGAGGTCGGCTTTGCGACGCTCAAACACAGGGAGCATGTACTCGAGCATGCAAATAAGCATGTTCTCGAGTTCAACGGGCATCTTGCGGATCCCGCCGGCCAGCTGCACAATCATCACCGGAGTGTTGGTGTAGTCGGGCTCGCCGATGTACGCCTGCGCCAGGTTCACTTTTTTCTTGTTGACGTCAGCGCCCGAGGTGCAACCCTCGATGTACAGGTACCGCGAAAGCTGGTACAAAAAATCCTTGTCGTATCGCCGGGCCACCTTGCCCTGAATGGTCTTGAGGTACGCCACGTAGTGCGTTAGGCACTTGCGCTGCGGCTGGCTGTTGCTATCGGTCTTGTGGCTGAATGTGACGTTGGCCCCGCCGCCGCTGACGTCGCTGTACGTCTTTACCCGGCGACAGTCGGGGTTGCTGCACACAAGCACCGAGAGCGACATGTTCCGACGCATCGCCGACCCGCACTCGCACAGGTCGTCAATGTCCACCAGAGTGTCCTTGAGGTCGCCCGTGTCGGCGTCGACCATCAACACGTCCCCCAACACCTCGCGGGCCGCGGTGATGGGCGGGAACCCCTTGGCTGAGACTAAGGGCGCGGGCTTCCGGGCGTTGGCGACTCGTCGTCGCTTAGCGCCGTCCCAGGCCTGGTCGGCCGCCGTCTTTTCTTTTTCCAGCCGATGCTCGAGCCGCAGCCGCTTCTCGATTCGCCCAATGTCGCCCTCGAGCAGCCCAAGGTTGGTTCGGATCCGATTGCGTTTTCGGAGCGAGACCACGCTCGAGGAGAGGGTAGCCAGCTCGTCCTTGGCCCGGTCCCGCCGGACCTCGGCCACGGTCTTCATCCGCCGCAGCTCATCGATCGACCCGGTCGACCCGAGATCCATGTGCGAAAGCTGGTTTATCTCGGTACCGACCGACCGAAAAATTGCTGACCCGGTATTGACCAATTAACCGGATGGACGACTCGACCGACCGGACCGAGATCGAGTCGTTGCTTCGGTTGGTCCAAAGCTTGGGTATGCGGGAAAAACGGCTCATATTTAGCTGTATGCGCGAGGGCGCGACCCGCCACGAGCTCCTGCCCGACCTAGGAGTCACTTTTGAGCAAGTGTGCATGGGGTTTGTCCTGGCCGACCACGCCAAATGACCGGGAAAGTGGGCCCAGTCGAACGGGTTCGACGAGATTGATCGTTTGGCGGGTTGGTTCGTGTCGACCCTCCAGGTCGAACCCACAGCCAAAAATTCCTGAAACACATGATCAAAAACCAACCACATGTCCGTCATGCCACGGAAGGGTTCGAAGAAGGTTGTCAAGCAAGCCGCCGGCGAGGGCAAGCGAAGGAAGAGGGGCATGCAGACGTTCAAGATTTACATCTACAATGTACTCAAGCAAGTGCACCCGGATACAAAAATGAGGGCCAGGGCCATGACAACCACAAACGGGTTTGTGAAGGACATGGAAACCCGCCTGATCCAATCAGCGGTTGAGCTGGCCAAGAGCAATGGCAAGAAGACCATTGGTGATCGCGAGGTCAAAACAGCGGTCCGACTCTGCCTCCCGGGTCAGCTCGCCACGCACAGCGTGTCCGAGGGCACCAAGGCGCTAGCTAGGTTCGAGATTAACAAGGACAAAAAGGCTAGTGAATTCACCCAAAAGAAGGGTTCACAGATGGTTCCAAAGGTGGTTGTGTCTACGAGCACTCGCGCGGGTCTTCAATTCCCGGTCGGTCGTATTCATCGCCACATGAAGGTTGACAGCTCCATCGCCCGTGTCTCGAAGAAGGCTGCCATCTACCTCGCGGCCGTCCTCGAGTACCTTGTGGCCGAGATCCTCGAGCTCTCGGGCAACGCCGCTCGCGACAACAAGAAGACGCGGATCTCGCCGCGCCACCTCCAGCTGGCGGTGCGCAACGACGAGGAGCTCAAGAAGCTCCTGGGCGGTGCCACCATCGCCAATGGCGGTGTTCTTCCCAACATCCACGCCAAGCTCCTCCCCAAGAAGCCGGGCAAGAAGCCGAGCAATTAGGAGCGAGTCTTGAACAATTAAAACTGCGCGCTTTATTGGTTTTCGATCCAGTGTTTACGACAGAGTGGTAGGTAGGTTTCCTCCCCCCCGACCAACACGCCGTCCTCCGGGATCTCGCGGTACGAGCCCGTGAACGGGGCGTCACCCCCACAGATTCGACAAACGGCGAGCAGCTTCTCGACCGTGTCGGCGTCCATGATCACGTCAAGCGCCTCGCCAAGCCGCTCCCGCTTGGCGCTCCCGTCGAGCCCAATCACATACACAATCTTGTCGTGCACGTCGGCGGCGTTGCGCACAAACCGGCGGAGCCCCGAGAAAAACTGCGCCTCCTCGATAATCATAACGTCGCACGACACCACGCTCTCAATTGGGACGTCGTCGAGATCGGCGACCTGCAAACAATCCACCTGCTCCATGTCGTGTGTGATGATGCTCCGCAACCCGTACCGCACGTCGCTGCTATGGTTGATTGCGAGCACCGCCTTGCTGCCCGACCGGTACCGCCGGATCAGCCGGATCGCCTCGGTCGACTTTCCACCCCACATCGGCCCCACAATTACGTGAACCTTGCCCATTTGATTGCCACCGCGCAACAACAAATTGAGGCTCTTTCGGGACGCCGTACGGATAGAGCCACCCAAGCTCCTGTGGCGTCACCCCGGAAACGGGGTCTGGGGGCGCCCGGACCACCGCGTCGAGAAACCACCGCGGGAGCTCGGCGGTCAGGTCCCAGTCGGCCAACACTCGGACCGACGCCGGGTTGGAAAATTGCACCGCCGCGATCACTGCGGGGTTTGCCTGCAACAATCGACGGAAATCCCTGGCTTCGGGCGAGAGCAGATTAACAAAGGTGTCCCGAGGCGCCACAAATAGCGTGACGTTCTCGGCGGGCGAACTCTGCACGACCCCCGGTGGGACGATCACGTCGAGGCTCTCGCCGAACGTAAGGCGGTCCGCTCGTACGAGCGCGGCAACGCACCCGTGGCATTGGTGGGCGTTGGTGAGCGTGGCGAATTCGAACATTTTTTTATCTGACGATGGAATCAAAAAAAAGGTGGAGATGCGCGGGACGGTCGAAGAGGTTTTGCAAGAACCCGGACTGCGCCGGGAGGACCGCGACGCGTTAGAGAAGTATCCGTCCACCTTCTTTATAGACTACGTCCCACAAAGCGCCGCCGCGCTTGGAGAAAAACCCTGGCTCCCGTCGGCGGAGAGGTCGCCCGACTACCTGGCCGGGCGCAGGATCCTCCGGAAGCACGAGCATCTCAAGTTCCGGTACGAGGTCAAGCACCACGTCGGACACGGCACCTTTAGCAACGTGTATCTCGTGGTGGACCACCGATCGTGGCGAGTCAACGGCGACCCCGAAAAGTGTTTTGTGGTGGTCAAAGTCACCCGGGCCAATCCGGCGTACGTCCAGGCGTCGCGGCGAGAGCAGTCGGTGCTCCTGAGCCTGACGGCGCACGGGGTCCCCGGGATCGCGCCACCGATCGACACGTTCATGATGGGTGAGAGCGCGTGCACCGTGTTCCCCAAAATGGATTACAACCTGTACCAGTACACGCAGCGAGCTACGCGGACCGGGGCATCGATCTCGGCCGAGATGATTATGTGGTTTTTGCGGGAAACCACCGCCACGTTTGCGGGGGCGCACGCCGCCGGGTGGGTGCACGCTGATATCAAGCCCGAGAACTACATGATCAACGTGTCGCAGGACCGCCGCACCCCCCACATCAAGAGTTTCACTGCGGTCGCGGTGATCGACTGGGGCAGCGCCAGAGCCAACGACTTCAAGGCCGCCCCGCCTGGGTACATCCAATCGCGGTACTACCGGTCGCCCGAGGTAGTGAACCGTGAGGAAACCGACGCCTCGATCGACGTGTGGTCGATGGGGTGCGTGGCGTACGAGTTGGCCACGGGCAAAGTGTTGTTCCCCGCTGAGAACGAGGCCGAGCTCCGCGAAATGCACGCGGCGTGGCCCGTTAACCGCGAGCGCGCGATGCAACACCCGGGGCTCGCCGACCCGCTGATCCGAGAGTACGTCATGCGGGCCACCGCGGTCAACCCCCGGACTCGGAGTACGTCGGCCGAGCTACTCGCGCTGTTGACCCCGGCCAAGCCACCACGCCACCCCGACTAGCCCCGCGGTAAGCATCAACACAAAGACCACCATCACGATAAATGCCCACCACGGGGGGGACGGAGTAGGGGCGTTTTTTCTCGGATCTAAGTAAAGAGCGTTGGCCTCTGCGATCGCCATTGTAGGCTTTCCCAGGCGGGTGTTGACCCGGTTGTGCAAATCGACGGTCCACCCAAACAATACGTCCCGCCCGCCGCCCGCCGCCACAAGCACCCCCGCAAGCTCTCCACCATAGTGGTTCTGGCACTCGTCGCAGGGCATGATCCGGAGCACCTGGTCGGTAAAGAACGCGACCGCCGCCTCGATATCCTTGCGCTTGGGGTGTATAGGGAACAACTTGGCATACAGGTGCATCACCCGCCATAGCGGGTTGCCCCACCACGCTCGGTCGTACGACGGTGGGTTTGTCATCCCCTTTTACTTTTGTGGTGCACCCATGGAAAATGCTCCCTGCTCGTCTTTTGGCCGAATTGTTGGTGGTCGAGGGGTACGCCGCCTCGCCCCGCCAGCTTCGAGAGCGGGTTGGGATCACCGGGGTGGACCCCAATACGCTCGGCGAGACCAAGACAATCGCCACAATCGCCGCCATCCTCGAGAATGACCCGACCACCCGTGTGGTAGCGCATGACCTGTTGTTCCCAAAGTCCAAGGACGTGTCGTCGCTGGCGTCGTCGACCGGGGTCACGCAAATGCAGATTCTTAACTCCAAGTCCCGGGCGGGGCGGGACCAAATCGCCGAGGAGATTGACGCCGAGCCCGCCGCGCCGCTGATCGACAAAATGATTCGGGTGGCACGCGAGTTCAACGCGATTCATGAGGAGCAGTTGTGGGAAAAGGTGGTCAACACGGTCAACAAGACGTGCACTAGCGGCGCGGCGCGGTCGATCCTCAGCGACGTGGCGTCGTGCGTCGCCAAGATCCGGGAGCGCGACGCGCTGGGCCACCAATACTGCTCCATGGTTGGGATGCACCGGCGGCTCGAGGGCGAGCGGTTCCGACGCCACACCGACACTTACCTCGAAATGGACGCGGCGGTGGCCGAGCAGCTCGCCCCGCTCGTGGAGGCGGCTGGAGCGGACGACGACACCGAGCTCCGGGTTGCGGTGGCCAAGATCAAGAACAAGTCTCAATTCCTGGTCGACGTGTTGGGCTACGATCCCGACAAACTCCCGCGGATCGCTGGGCACGAAGAAATTATTGTGAGTGAAATTGCAAGGCTCTACGGCGAGGTCGAGCAGTCGCGCGACCTCATTGCGCTCAAGTACGTTCGTTAGATTAAAATTTCGCACGACTATATTTATTGCGTTAACAACCCAGCTCAAACCAGCCAGTGGGGTGGCCACACTCTACGACGGAGAGATTTGGGACGGAGACAAGCAGGTGGGCGTTGTTTCGCGACGAGGTTCGCAATCTGAGGGTATGCACAATGCCATACGCGCGTGCAGGGCGGGACGCTATTCTGGCCTTGCTCAACGAATAAAAGAGGTCATAACCATGCGTCTTCAAGTGGTATCTGACCTGCACTACGAGATGAGGTACACGCGTGTGGATCCTATTGGTGACGTGCTTGTGATAGCTGGAGACCTGGCGCATGCGTCGCAAGTGACGTCGTACCTGACAGCAAGTGCGCAGCTGTGGAAGCACGTCGTGTATGTGCCAGGGAACCACGAGTACTATGGTTTGTCTGTAGAAGCGGGCAACGCGCTGCTCAAGCGCGTTCTTCCGCCGAATGTGCATGTTTTGATCAACGAGAGTGTGACGATAGAGGGCCAGCGTTTTGTGGGAAGCACGCTGTGGTCGCAGCCTGTGAAGCTGTGGAGCGACGGGCGGCACATTGAGGGGTGCACGCGCGAGGCGATGTGTGGGTGGAACGCCGAGTGTCGTGAGTACCTTGCCGGTGAGGTGCGTGCTGGCGACGTTGTCGTGACGCACTTCATGCCGGTGATGCTTGAGGACCTCCTCGAAGCTGGGCACGTTTCGCCTTACACGCCCGATCCAGTCTTTGACGTTTACTTTGGCAATGGTGGGATCGACCTTTCTCTGGCGAAGCTGTGGGTGTTTGGGCACACGCACAACGCGATAGACATTTGCGTGCGGGGCACTCGTCTTGTGTGCAATCCGGTGGGGTATCCTGGCGAGATGCTCTACCTTGACAAGGTTGTGACGCTATAAGAGGTGTGCGTGCGATGCCGTGCTATGTGTGTGGCTTGAACACAGGCGATGGCTTGGACGCTGTGATGGCCGGCTCGTGGTGCTTGCCCTGTTTGAAGAGCACGCGGACTACGATGCCCGGGAAAAGCTGCTCGCCGTATTTCCGTGGATCGCCGATCGATCCGACATGGGGGCCCTGCATGTAAGGTACCGGGGCTACCCCGCAACACTCAAGGCGCTTCGCTGCATGTCGGCCAAACAATCAATTAACATTGCATTTCGGAGCTTTGGTCACCGCACCCCGGGGTTGCCCATGTTAGCGTGGCCCGCGCTCAGCGTTTCGCACGGGCCTGTCTATCGGACTGGTGACATTTGGGTGTTGTCGATCGTCTTTGGGACCAACGTTCAGTGGATCGAGGTTGTCATCGGAGATTACGTGTTGCCAGGATCCCGCGTTTACTACCGCCAGCCCAAGGACGGGCGGGGCAACCCCCGGATATGTCGGTACGACGCCCCACAGCTGATCCACAACCACGCCGGGTGCCCCATGGTCATGATCAACATGTCAGATTGACGTGCAATCACGGTGGCACCATCCATCGGTCCTTAAGCCACTACGGATACCTCGACATCCCCACTCGGTCGAAACTCCAACTCGTAAACAGAATAACGGTCCCGCAAAACTATCCGTACAACAAGACCGATACCGACCCGCTTGTGATTCACAACGGGGGGGGGGGCCACCCTCACAAGCATGATCCCGCCCTGAATTAAAGAGTCATACGCATTAGATTTATTTGTTGACCACCACCAGCCTCTCGACTGGGTCGATGGTTTGAGTGAGCTCGGCGAGTCGCTGGGCCCCCATCTCATTGATGGTGCGGCGACCTGTTTGGGAGCACACGTGGCCGACTGACGGAATCTCGAGCCGCCCGATCATCCGGACCATGTCCTCTGCAAACTTTTGCACCGTCGGCTTTTTCTTCTTGGCGCGAGTGGTTTTGGCGCAGATCGAGGTCGAGGTGGTTGACATTTGGTCCCACATCTTGACCTGGAGCGGACCCTCCCCGGGCTGTCGCGGCGAAAACTCGTTGGCGGCCACGCTCGGCGACGGCCCCGACACGACCGTGGATTGACCCTCGTAGACGGACCCCTCTTCGACCTCGGTCATAGAGACTGACCCCTCTTCCACCTCAGCCTCAGCGGCCAACCCTTCTTCCACTGCGGCCGTAGTGACGGGCTCAACCTCAACCTCGGTCTTCCCGGTGGCGGCCATGTGCGCCGAAATAACGGGCTCAGTCCGCCCCTTGCACGTTTCATACTGGTCGGTGACCAGGTCCATCTTGTCCTTGACCAACTGTTGGCGGGCCTTGATCCGATCGAGCTCTTTGACCGCATTTTCAACCTTGCGGCTGGCTTTGCGGGGCATCGCCGCACTCCCCGCCAGCTTGGACACAATCTTAGGGGCGCTGGTCTGCGACAGGCACTCGGCCTTGATGTTGTCGGAAAAGGCCAGCGCGGTGGCCTCGGCGACCGACCCAGCCACCCCCTTGGCGAGATACTCGGTTATTTGGTCCTCGGTGATGGCCTCGGTTGCGGCGGCGATCTTGGCGTCGGTCAGCGCCCGCGACGACGTGGTGACGTGGATCTTGACGATCTTTCCGCTCTCGAGGTGCATCGCCTTGAGCGGGACCGGGATCGCCGACAGCTCCTGCATGATGACGGCGTTGGCGGCCTCGCGGTCCGCCTTGATCGTTCGGCGGTCCTCGGTGCACTGCGATTTGCACTGCGAGAATGTGGCGGTGGCGTCGCACAGCTCGGACTTGGCCCGGGCGATGTCGCTCATCCTGGTTTTCACTACATCGAGCGAATTTTCTTGCGGGATTCCGACTCGGGTTCCGCATTGCGCTTCCGGACCGGGCGAGCAGGCTGCGCCGCCGCGGTGTGTTTGACGTCGATGTTCATAGCGTTGGCCTCTTTGACCGTCACGAGCCACGCGTAGGGAATCTTGCACGCGGCCACCGTGTCCTCGCGCAAACACCGCCGACAGATGGGCCGGGTGTACGCCGCCGACTTGGCCGCGCGCTTCCCCTGCGATATGTGCATGAACTTGGGGGGCTCGGCCAGGATACCGCACTCACGACACATGGCCACCTCCACCTCGTCCGAGCTGGGCATTAGCCGCTCGTACAGCGTGAGCGAGGTCCCGTGGCAGATCGAGTTGTCGCGCTCCATCTCGCCCCACCGCAGCCCGCCGTCGCGATTCCGCCCCTCGCGGGGCTGGCGTGTCAGCGTGTTGACCGGCCCGGTCGAGCGGGCGTGCACCTTGTCCCGGACCATGTGGCGGAGCTTCTGGTAGAAGCAAGTTCCGTAGAACGCCGTGAGCTGCATCTTGCGCCCGTCGGTCCCGCAATAGAACGTCTCTTCGCCCTGCGGGTCAAGCCCGTACTCCTTGAGCTGGTCCCCAATCCAGTTGACAAACGCGTCGGTCCGGTCGGGGTCCTTTTCGTCCGCGATGTACTCGCACGCCGAGAACGCCGACGCGTCAAACTGCTCGCCCTTTTGAGTGGCCAGCGTTCCCATCAGTGTCTCGATCAGGTGGCCGATGGTCATCCGCGAGGGCAGGGCGTGGGGGTTGATCAACACGTCTGGTATCTCGCCCGAAGCTGTAAAAGGCATGTCTTCGGGCGGGATGATGGCCCCTATCACGCCCTTTTGGCCGTATCTCGAGCAAAACTTGTCCCCAACTTCGGGCACCCGCCTGCACTGCGTCTGGACCCGGATCGCGCGGTCGTCGGTCGCCGTGGACGACACAAACACCTGGCTCACTGTCACCGTTTCGCGCTCGGCCTTGGCCGTCACTGAGCGGTCGCGGTACACCACTTCGCCGTCGGTCCCCGTCTTTTTGGCCGTCTTGGCCACAATCACGTCGCCCGCTTGCAGCCGAGCGCGGACGGGCACGATTCCGTCGACAGGGTCCACCTTGGAGTAGTCGGCGTCGAGCATCGCCCGACAACCCTCCGGGGGAGCCCCTATTGTTTCGTCGTCATGGCGGCGCTCCACCACCCGGACGGTCCGGGTCACGTGGCTGTGCATCCCACCGCGGTCAAAAAAGGCCCGGTTCCACACAAGCGCGTCCTCGACGTTGAACCCCTTGTACGGGAGCACCGCAATCATCACGTTGGTCCCCGAGGCGCTTCCGTATTGGATCTTGTCCATCATGGTACCCACTAGCGGCTTTTGCGGGTAAATCAGCGAGTCGAGTTTGGTGTCGGCGCGAAAGTCGGCGTTGGTCCGCACGGGGCCAACCGCCTGCTTGCCCATCGCTGATGAATACGTGTTGCGCGGGGCCTGGTTGAACTCAATAAACGGCCCCTTGTTGGCGGCCACCCCGAGCAGCTGGGTCGGGTGCAACACCGTGTGCGTGTACGTCCCTGGAGGTTTCTCGGCCACATCGGACAACCGGAGCGCCACCCTGGCGTTGATGGCCTCCTCGTCCTTGCACATGAGCTGAACCACGCCCTCGGTGAGCAAGGTGGTCCAGACCGCTGGCCCGTCCACCCCTTGCTCCGCCACGATCTCGTCGAACCGGTCGAGCTTGTCGGTACGGAGCAGCGGCCAGTAGTACATCCCTTCGTCGCCGACCACATGCAGCTCGCCCTTGTTCGACACGGCGTACTCGCCGGTGGTGCGGTAGATCGACACGTCGGGCGGGAGCGCCCCGGTCGACCGGGCATCGCGCAGAACCCGAAGCGCGTCGTCCGGGTCGCCAATCAGCGTTCCGAGCAGGTACCCGGACACAAACACCTTGGGCCCATGACCGAGTGAAGCCTTCGGGTTATCGCGCCCGCTCTGATCCACGATCCCGAGCTGGATCAACATACTCGACAACACGGTCGGTGAGTACCCTACCCGGATCCCCGCGGTGATGGCCATGTTCCGCATCAGCCCGCACGCCGCGCCCTCGGGGGTCTCGTACGGGCAGACCAGCCCGGCCTGGAGCAGGTGGATCTGGCGCGGGCGCGGATCCTTGCCCTGCGCCTGGTACTGGTTGACTACTCGCCGGACCATCGTGGCCCACGACATGGGCTCGGTCTGTGCCATTGGCTGCGCGATCCCCTCCAGATTGTTCCCGGTGCCCCGCGCCATTGAAAAGTTGCCCGTCGACAACGCGTACTGCA
>Ga0335398_10006638_pt1 | contig 14536 bp, 13 predicted proteins | sample BON03_FD_205742 | JGI IMG/M metagenome (GOLD analysis project Ga0335398, IMG submission 205742) | Freshwater microbial communities from Lake Bonney liftoff mats and glacier meltwater in Antarctica - BON-03 (spades assembly) (version 2) | ecosystem: Environmental > Aquatic > Freshwater > Ice >... | reverse complement strand
GGTGGCGGCTGCGGGGGCGTGGGCGGGGGCGGCGAGGGCGGCGGGGGCGAGGGCGGAGGCGGGGGCGGGGGGGGCGGCGGCGAGGGCGGCGGTGGTGGCGAGGGCGGCGGTGGTGGCGAGGGCGGGGGCGCACAACATTGACAGGAGCACACCCGTACGAAAGGCCGAGGGGTAGATGCCATTGGCGGCGGTGGTCGCGTCGGCCCGGGCGGTGGGCTCGGTCCACGTGTACCCCTTGGCGGCGAGGGCGTCAATGTTGGGGGTCGTCCACCTGGACAGTGTCAGGGTGGACTGAGGGCGGGTTCCGCGTCGCAACTCAACCGCCTGGGGCGGGGGACCCCGAGCGCCCGTGGTGGAACCCGGCCCGGCGGCGGGTGCGCGCGCGGGGGACTGGCAGCCAGGCGCGCCAGACGTGTGGCGGGTGCGCGCGCGGGGGACTGGCAGCCAGGCGTGCCAGGTGTGCGGGCGCCCGTGGCCTGCCGCGCGGCCACCCGTGCCGACACGGTGCCCGCGTGCCGCATCAGCATCGGTCGCCCTGTCGCGGAGCACCTCGACACTGGACAGCACCACATCTTAAGCCTCGAGGTGGTTGGCTTGCCACGCGCCGACACGGTGTCCGTGTGCCGCCTCGGCCTCGGTCGCCCTGACCCCAGTCGCGGAGCACCTCGACACTGGACAGCACCACACGACAAGCCTCGAGGTGGTTGGCTTGCACAGGGGCTGTGGCGCTGAGCTTGAGTGGCGGGTGTGTGCCAAGGCTCGACGCGTGGCTTGGCTGCGCACGCCGCACCTCGACTGGAGTCGAGTGCCTCCGGGCCGCGCCGTGGACTCGGCCGTGGCTGCGGGCGGGCGTGTGCCAAGGCTCGACGCATGGCTTGGCTGCGCACGCCGCTTCATCGGAGTCGTCTTCATCTTCGGAGGCCGCGGCATCGACAGCCAGCAGCTGTTGTGGCTGTTGCGGGCTCGTGGCGCGCGCGTTTCGACGAACCCGACATGTTCAAGGTTCGCGTTGACCCGTTGGTGAGGGAACGAGGTTTGAAGTGACCAATGCCAGCGTCGCCTCGCGCCCGATGATCCAACACAAAGGCGCGGACGCGCCCTGATGCCCCCCTCCGAAAGGGCCGTGCGCCGCCCTGCCTCCGCAGCCGAGCTGTGAGAGGGCGCCCTGGCGAACCCAAGCCTAACCCGCGTCGGTCCATTTGCCAGTGGAGCCGAGGCCTTCCAGTGAGACGGGTGAATTGAAGGTGGCCCCGTAAAACATCGCGGTGGTGCTTTGCACGTTGCCCAGCCCCGTCAACGCCACGATTTGGTTCACAGTGGCGTTGGCAAAGGTGTCGCTGAGGTCGGCGTCAACCCGCGGAGCGGCAACGTCGCGTGCCACGGGGCCACTGGCGCCGTGCAGGCCACCGCCGAGTGCCCCGCGCCGTGCCTGGCCGAGGGCAACACCTGCGTGGTGGGCGCAGCCATGTGCTGCTCCGGTCAGTGCGTGGAGTCCGCCCGCGACGTGGCGCGTGGCGACCGTCTCAATGGCTCGGTGTTCCTCGACGCATGCGCTGCGCGGGCGCGAGGTGTGTCGCCTGGGCGCGGTGCCGGGCGCCCCGGCCGGGACGGTGCTCCACCTGCAGGTGTTGGTGCCGCCCGAGGCGGCCGCGCTGCGCAACGCGTCGCTCTTCGACGCCGCCGGCTCGCCGCCGACGCGCGCCGCCTGTGGGCGGCGCTGCCGGGGGCGCGGGGGGCCGTGGCGGCGCTCGACGCGCTCGGCGGCGCCGTGTGGCACTTCCGCGGCAGCACGCGCGGCGACCGCTGGAGCGCGGCCTGGACCAGCGGCGCGGCCGGCGCCGGCGCCGGCGCCGGCGCCGGCGCGGCGCGGCTGCAGCTCACGTTGCACCACGACGCGGCCGAGTGGGAGCTCCACTTGCCCAGCCACGACGCGGGCCCGGTGGCGCGGTGCCGCGTGCGGCCGGGGGCGGGCGTCCTGCTCTGGGGCGCCGGCTGGCAGCTGCGCGCCCGTGCAGCATGCGCAGCGTCACCTCGAAGACTTGGAGAAGGCACTGGCCGCCCGGGGCCCGCCCCGCGGTGCAGGCCGCCGAGAGGAGGCCCAGGAATGCCGCCGCGTCGTCGGGGGCCGCCATTCGCGCGCGCCCCGGGCCGCGCCGCGCCAAAAATCTGACCTCGGGTTAAGCAGCAAACTTTTTTTAGCCGCACACCGTTAACAGCACGTCGGCCCATGGATTCCGGCGCGAGTGCCTACTACCCTTCCTGCTGCTCGGCCTGCTCTGCGCCCTTAGCCGGGGGGGCGCGGCGGACGCGCCCGCGCGAGCCCCCGTGCCGACCCCCGACGCGGCCAACGGCTTCGCGCCGCTCCTTGTGGCCAAGTTGCCCCCCGCGCGGCCCACGCCCACCAAGGTTGAGCTGCGCGTCTAACGGCCTGCTGGGCCACCACCGAACTCGGCAGCGGTGGCCGAGGTGGCACGCGTCGCGCCGGGGTGCGGCTCCAGTCTCAAACGGAGCGCTGGCTCGAGCTGCGTCCTCGGCGGGCGTTGGAGGTTGCAGGCCAACCGTTTCACAGGCCAGCCGTTTGGATCTGCACCTGACCGCGGTGGCGAGACGGCGCAACGCGTCTGGCGAATCCTTGCCCGCGCGGGCCTCCTACGCGCAAGCACCGCGCGTCGCATCTCGTCCGCGGCGGTTTGGCGCAGGTCGAATGGCGGCGGCTTCGACAAGCGCGACGTCGCCTCGAACGTCGTATCGTGGTAGAGCGCAATGCCGTACTTTTTGAGGAAGGCGACAACGCCGGCAATGTGCGGATTCGTTGACTGCACATTGGCCGAGAAGGCCGAGAAGATTTGGTCGTAAAACGTCTTCCACGCCGACGCCGTGGACACCCCACAGCCGCGCGGCGCAGCCGACCCAGCGACCAGCCGCGAGCCGCGACGGCTCAGCCCCCGCACAACGGCGCGCAGGCCGCGGCGCGGCCGCGGCGCGGCAGCGGCGCGGCAGCGGCGCGGCAGCGGCGCGGGGCAGCGAGGACCGTTGGGCGCCACTCTCAAGCTTCCCTTTTTAGAACCGATCCACAAAAAGACCTACTCAGAGGTCCGCTTTGCCTTTGACCCGGCGCGGCAGCACTTCGTGGCTGAGGGGCTGGCGGACGGCGCGCCGGCGCGCATCGACCTGCTGTTTGCGCACCCGCTGAGCATCGAGTCCGAGCGGCTCGGCTTCCCGCGGACGGACACGATCCGAGTCGACCTCGTCGTCTTTCTCCGCGCCGCGCTGGGCGCGCCCTTCGCCGAGCTCGAGCGCGCCTTGAAGCGCAACCTGCTGGTGCTCCGTATCGACGAGTACGCGTGCTCGTACCCCGACCTGGCAACGCGCATGGCCGACTTGCTCGAAGAGTTCCCCGCCCAGTCCTGACAGGCTCGCTTGCGTCCGTGAGTGTCACCCCTGTGCCTTGGGCGCGGGGTAACCTCGCAGCGCGCCGGCTCGCAGCGCGCCGATCCCCACCCAGGCACACACGCGGCGCGCCAGGGCGCGCGCGACACCGCCGCGCCACGCGCCGCGCGCGCAGAGGCACACCGCCCGGCGAGCACGCCGCGCGCGTCGGCCTCTGGGTGCCCCGGCTCGGCGCGCGCGGCGGCCGCCTGCCCCGCGCGCCAGTGCCAGGCCGGGTGGGCGCTGCCCAGGTAGCGGAACGTGGCGCCGGCGCGCAGGAAGGCGCCGCCGGGCGCCTCGTGGCAGAGCGGGTAGCTGTCGCCCAGGTGGCCGCGGAAGAGCGTCATCTTGGGGAAGGCGTCGCGCCGGCTCGGCTCGGTGCGGCCCGGGCAAACGGGACGCGCGCCGCCGACCAGGGCACGCGGGTCCCGCCGGCCGCCGCGCCAGCCGCCGCGCCGGCCGCCGCGCCAGCCGCCGTCGGGTTGACCCGAGCCGCCCGGGCCGCCGCGCGGGGGTTGGCACAGGACTGCGCGCGGGGGCCGGCACGCGGCGCCGCCTGGCGGCCGTGCGCTGGATGCACCGGCACGGCTGCCCCTGGGGGGACGAGACCTGCGTCAGCGCCGCAGAGCACGGCCACCTCGCGGTCGTGCGGTGGGCGCTGCGCCACGGCGGCTCGTGGACCCGTCGCGCGGCCGCCGCCGCCGCCACGGCCGGCCAGCTCGGCGTGCTGCGGTCTTTGTGCCAACCGCAGCGGCCACAGTCGGTTCAGGCAACGCGGCTACCGGCCCCTCGGCCACCGGCCCCTCGGCCACCGGCGCCGGCGTGGGGCCGGCCAGTGCCCCCGTGCGGCTGTGCAGCCGGCGCCTTAGGCCGACGGACGGCGACGGCGGGGGGGGGAGTGGCGGGAGCGCGACGGCCTGTGCAAGCCAACCACCTCGAGGCTGGAGGTGTGTTGCTGTCCAGTGTCGAGGTGCTCCGCGACCGGGCGCCGAGGCGGCACGCGGGCACCGTGTCGGCGCGGGTGGCCGCGCGCCAGGCCACAGGGGCTCAGTGTTGGTGGTGAACAAACCCGTCGCACGCCTCGTCCGACTGGAGGCAAAACTGGACGCCCACTTTCCCAATCCCAACTAGACGTGCGTCGGCGCAATAGTGGGGGCAAGGGTGCGGGCTCGGGGCAGGGTGTGCGAGGCGGGGGCTCGGGGGAGGGTGTGCGAGGCGGTGGTGGCACTGGATCGGGAGTGCTAGGGGCAGGGAGCGAGTTTGGGAGCTGGGGAGCTGGGGAGCTGGGGAGCGGCACAGCATCTCGACTGCGGCTCTGCACGCGCTGCCCCCCCGGTTGGGCCCCTGGTCGCCGGCCCACGTGGCCACCTGGACCAGCGCCGCAGCGGCCAGGCCGAGCGCGAGGCCGACGTCCCGCTGCACCTGGGCGCACGCGGCGTGGACGTGGCGGGTTCAGTCGACCATTTGGGGGTTCAACGCGCCCCCCTCAGCTCGAGCCGGCCCGGGCTGGCAGCGGTTGGAACAGCGGGTCGGGGGGGGGCGGCAGCCGGGGGGGGCGGCGGCGAGTCGGGGCGCCACGCGTCGCGCCAGTCGTCGTCGCCCTGCTGCGCGGCCGACTCCGGCCAGCAGCCGCTACTACCAGTCGCGCCCGGATGACCCCACCGCACCCGCCCGGCCCGGGCCGCGCCGGCGCCCCGCGTGCACCAGCGTCTGGCTGCTCCCCCTCGCGCAGACGCACCGGGGTGCACCCGGACTCGCTGGCGGGCCGCCGTCAGATTTTTTTTGTGCGCCATCGGTACTGCCCCATGGGTTAGGTGGACTGAAAGTACCGGTCCGCGGACGCGTCGCCCGCCACGGGGCTCATCCCCTGCAGCCCAAAGCCGGCCGGCCCCAGCAGGGGGTCGTCGAGGTGTGCGAACCGGCCGGGCAGCGCGGCGTCCGTCACGAGGGGGCAGCCGCCAAACGCGCCCCTGCAGCGCCGCCAGCTCGGCCCGGCTCGCCTCGAGCTCGCCGTCGCGCGCCTCGAGCCGCGCCCCCCGCGCGACGCCGCGCCGCACGCCTCGACCGCATACACGGCCAGCACGAGGGGCTCGCGGTCGGCGGGGTGCAGGTGGGCATCGTAGGCCGCGGCGCTGATCGGGCCGCGGCCGAACGACGGCCGGGTCCAGGCGCGCACAAAGGGCGCCTCGCCCCTGGGTCGACGACCTCGGATAACCCCGACGACGCACCCGCGGCCCCCTCAGCCGCCGGGTCGGCGGTGGACTCGGCGGTGGACTCGGCGGACTCGGCGGCGAACTCGGCGGACTCGGCGGACTCGGCGGACTCGGCGGACTCGGCGGACTCGGCGGTCTAACAATGGTGCGCAAAGCGGCGGGACGCCGGAGGGGGTTACCCCGGGAGGCATCGATGCCAAAGCGCAAGTCCCAAACTCGGTAGACACGGAAACACTTACCCTTTCGACGATAGAAGAAAGTGATACTCAATCGCGGCGCCCAAGTCGCCCGAGCCGCCCGGGCCGCCTGGGCCACCCGGGCCGGCCCGCGGCGTGGCCTGGGGCACGCTCGCGGCGCACGAGGAGCCCCTCGAGGTGGCGCACGCCGTGGCCTGGGGCAGCCTCGCGGCGCAGGACGAGTCGCTCGAGGTGGCGCACGCCGTGGCCTGGGCGCGTGCGCCGCCGCGGGGCGCGGGGTCAAGCGCCGCGGCTCCGTGCCGCGTGCGGCGCCGTGCGCGCCGCCGACGCGCAATCCAACGTGGCGCACGGGGTTCCCCCGGCCCCGCCTCCACCGCGAGCGGGCTCGGTCGCGCCGCCGAGCCGGGTGCCACGGGGGCCACGCCGGCTGGGGGCGGGGGCGGGTCCGAGGCTGGCGTACCCGGCGTGCCCGGCGTGCCCGGCGTGGCCGGCATGGCCGGCGTGGCCCGCGGTTGGACGGGGGCCGACAGGAGGGCGGCCACGGGGGGGAACTACGATGGTGACAATCGCGAGGCCGACGGGCTGCGCGCTGTGGCACGCCAGCGCGCGCGACGCGTGGAGCCCGTGCGCCCGTGAGGGTCATTCCTCCAGCCGAGCCAAGCTCCTCGATCGCGCGCGCGGCGTCAAGGAGTGCGTCACCCGGCCACGGAGTGGGTTCGCCCGATCCTGTTGGCGGCCACCAGCGCGAGCGAGGCCCCCGCCGCGTCGTCGGCCGCGGCGCCGTCGCCGGCGCCGTTGGCGCAGCGGGTGACGCGCACGTCGCACAGCGCGCCCGACGGGGCGACGAGCCGGGTTACTTTCCCCGCCCGCCGCGGAGCGAGAGCCGCAGATGGCCGCGCCCCAGCCCCAACCCCAACCCCAGCCCCAGGGCGCCCAGCACACACGCAGCCGCGCGCTGCGCGCCCGGCCGGCCGAGGGCGCCGAGGGCGCCGAGGGCGCCGAGGGCGCCGAGGGCGCCGCGCTGGCAGAAGGGCGCCTTGCGCTGGACCGGGCGTGGACCGACGCGGCCGCCGCGCGCGCGGACGCCACCGCGCTCCGCGCCGCTCTCCGCGTCGCGCTCCGGCGGCTGCGCGAGGCGCAGGGCGACCGGCCGCCGGCCCCGGCCTCGGCCTCGGCCTCGGACTCGGACTCGGACTCGGACTCGGACTCGGACTCGGCGGCCTCGGCCTCGGCGGCCTCGGCCTCGGCGGCCTTGGCCTCGGCGGCCTCGGCCTCGGCGGCCTTGGCCCCTGCGGCCTCGGCCTCGGCGGCCTCGGCCCCTGCGGCGGCCTCGGCCGGGTCAGCCGGCCACTCTCTCCCTGCGCAGCACGGGGCCCGCCCACACGCCGCACAGTGCGCACGCGCGCGGCGCCCGCCCCACTGTCCGCCGCACGCGCGCGGCGCCCGCCCCACCGTAGAGAGGTCTGCGGTAACGGGTTGTCCGTAAACCGTTCCAACGTATTGGAAATTCGGCAGTTGGGGGGCGGGCGCAAAGTCGCCCTGCACGGCGCGGCCGACCACACCCGTCATCTCCACCGTGGTGCACGCCGGCGCGGCGGCGTGCACGTCGAGCAGGTCACGCGGCGCCACCGTCCCGTTGGTCTGTACCCAGGGCAACGTCCGGTAACCGGCGCATCGAGGTGTCGACGCAGTCCGGGCGCGGCGTCGGCGCGGCGCGGCGCGCGCGGCAGCGCCGGGCGGGCCGCCCCGTCCGCGGCCGCGGCGTCCGGCGCGGCGCGCGGCGCGGCGCGCCGCTCGGCCGGCAGGGCCCGGCGCGCCGCGGCGCGGTCGGGCCCGACGGGGGGCCCTGCTGCTGGCCGTGTGCTGCGCCGTCGGCCTCGCCCAGCCGTGGCGCGCGGGCGAGCCCGAGGCCCGCGCCCGGCCCGGTGGCGCGGGCGCGCGCGCGGCCCACCGCGTCCAGGTGGACGACTGGGGCGGCGTATTTGCGCACGCGGCCTGACCCCACGGCGGGGGTGACGGGCGCTCCTCGCGCCCGGGGTTGGGCCGAACCCCCCAGTGGGGCGCACTGCGCGGCCGCTGCCCGGGCGACCCCGTGGCCGGAGCCCGTTTCGCCCGGTAGCCTGCGGTCAACGCCAGTGGGGTCGATGAACTCACCACCCATGAGTGGCGACTCCGCGGCAACGTCTTGCACGGAAATTGCGCAACGGAAACCGACCCCCCCGGCCAGGCGCGGGGGCGCTCGCTGCGCTCGGCGCTCGCTGCGCTCGCTGTGCTCGCCGCGCTCGCCCGCCGCGCTCGCCGCGCTCGCCGCGCTCGTGCGATGCCCACACGCGCAGCTGCTCGAGGGGGTTGTGGCTCGTCGTGCAGACCAAGGCGACGGGTACGCCGCAATTCGGGTCAACCGGAAGGGGGGGGCAGCCGCGCCTCAGCCGCACGATCCGTTCGAGGTCGCCCCGCCCTGCCAGGGCGTCCATTTTGCGGACGTCTCTGTCCACATTCTTGTGGAAGTGCCGGCGCGCACGCGCAAACAAGGGCGCGCGCGAGCGAGCGACTCTGCCAGGGCGAGCGCGAGCCACCAGGAGGACTCGAACCGAGAGCCGAGAACAGTCGAACCAAGAGGACTCGAACCCAGAGGGTTCACCACCCAGAGCAATCAAGAGCAACCCCTGCGCCGCTACTGGGGGGCCGGTGCGTTCCGGGGCGTCCAGGAGGGGGCGATCCGCGCGGCGCTGGCCGGCACCGACGTGTTTGTGCGCATGGCCACGGGCGGAGGCAAGAGCGCCTGCTACCAGGTCCGGCGCGCCGGAGCTCGAGCTGCTGCGCGCCGTGCCCTGCAAGCTCGCGCCCGCGCCCGAGGCACACGGGCGCGCCCTGGCGGCCGGGCGCGAGGCACGCGAGGCGCCCGAGGCGCCCGGGGCGCCCGAGGCGCCCGAGCCGCCGAGCCGCGGGCGGCCGATGGCTCGGCCTCGGTGTCGGCCGCGGCCGCGGCCTCGGCCACGGCCTCGGCCTCGGCCTGGGCGGGGGCCGCGCCCCCGGCGGTCGGGCCCACGCGCGACCTGGCGGCGCCCGGCGGCTCGACCGCCGCCGCCGGCGCGCGAGGCCTGTGCGAGCCACTGCGCGCCCGTCGCGCCGGGGAGCCGCAGCTCTGCCACGTTGAGTTGCGTGCCCTCGAGGCGGCGCACCGTCGCACCCGCGCGGTCGACGATGGTTAGCGCGTCGCCGGCGCCGGGCGTCACCCCGCGCTCAAACTCGACGGAGAGGACGGACGTGCTGTGAAGAGGCCGCGCTCGGTGCGCACGGTCACGTAAAAGGGCGCGTCGGCCGCGTAGCCGCCCGGCAGCAACCAGCCGGCGTGTATCAGGTTCTGCGCGCGCACGTTGCCGACTGTCTTCCAAACGCTCACCAAGTGGACTGCGGCGGGCGTCTTCGAGCGCGCTTACGCCGCCGTGCTGCGCCTCGCGGCGGGTTAACCCTTGGCCGTGTAACCTGACGGGTTAACCCGTGCGTGTTCGCTGATGGTCAGGTTACACGGCCAAGCCCGTAGCGAATACACAGGCAATTTGTGCGTGGTGAAACCGGTCCAAGCGGCCTGGGTGCGTGCGCCTGGGTCCAAGCGGCCTGGGTGCGTGCGCCTGGGTGGCCTGGGTGCGTGCGCCTGGGTGGTCGGGGTGCGTGCGCCTGGGCCCAAGCGGCCTGGGTGCGTGCGCCTGGGTGGTCGGGGTGCGTGCGCCCTTGCCCGTCCCTCGACCAGGTGGAATGGGTCGCCCGCCCGTACCCGGAGGCCGGACAGAGTGGAGGAGAGGGGTAGCATGTGCGCTTGACTGCAAGGCAGCGTGCGAGTGCCCGGCGCCGCCGCGCGCTCCGCCGCCCGCTTCCGCGCCTGCGCTGCTTGCGCCGCGGTCGAGGGACGGCGAGTCACTCAAAGCCGTACGTCGGCGCCAAGTACTGGATTGCCGAGGAACCGGGTCTGCGACGCATCAACGCGGTGGCGCTCAACCGGCCACTCGCAGCGAGGTCGAGTGCACTCGACGCAGCGCTCGCTCGACTACTACGCTGGCTGCTGCGGGGGCCGGCTGCACCACTACGCGCCTGGGCAGGCCGGGGCGCTCAACCTGAGCGGCTACGGCACCCGCGCCGTGGTCCGCCTGGGCAACGTGGTGTTTATGCATGCCGGCATCCGCTCGGCCTGGTGCAGGCCTCCTTCGCCGGGTGCCACGCGCGACCTGGAGGCCAAGTGCCTTGCGGAGGGTCGTGTGTGGCCCAAGGTGACGTGGGCCGTCGCGGGTCACGTGCAACACCGCGGGTTGCGCGGGGGCCGCTGCTTGACAAAGGTCACGCGCGGCACCTGCGTGACGGCCGCGCCGTCGGCCGTGCGCAGCGTGGCCGCCCCCGCCGCGGTGCGCAGCACAAAGGTGACGCGCAGCGTGCAGCCGGCCTCGAGCCCCCGCGCGAGCTCGCCGGCGTTGCTGCCGAGGGCCAGACCGCATCCGAGAGTTCGGGCTCGCTCGGCCATGGGAACTGGCCGTCGGGGTTTGTGAACTGAATGCACACAATTCACGGGACTTTGCCGTCCACTGAGAGTCGGCGTCGGCGGGAGCTCACGTGCGGCCTGGCTGGGGTGCTAGCTCAGCACCTTGGTGTTACCCCGTCGCAGCATGCCAACCCCCCTGCACGAACACCGTGCACGGGCGCACCGAGCCTTTGGAACGATCTCGTCCCACTACCGGCCCGGTGCGCTCAGTCTGTACTTCAAGGTCGGGATGCCGTGGTCCACGATGCCAGGAACTCCCACTGCCTCTGTGCAGTCACCCCCGTCTAGTTGCGCTCGTTGTTGTGACCGCAGCAGTGGCGGCATGGCGCTCCATGGAGCGGGGCCGGGTTGCTTGCTAGACGGCGCGTTTTTTTTGGCAAGCGGATCCGGCCCGGGCAGCCGCTTCGCCGTTCGACTGGCGATCGGTGTCGACCGGCGCAGGCGCGGAGGGCGCGGAGGGCGCAGACGGCGCGGAGGGCGCGGAGGGCGCGGACGGCGCGGACGGCGCGGGTGGCGCGGCCGACTTCCCGAGCGCCTGGTCGGCGACGCGGCCAAGAACCAGGCCGCGATGAACACGGTCAACACCGTCTTTGACGCCAAGCGGCTGATCGGGCGCCGGTTTTCAGACGCCGCCACGCAGGCCGACCTCAAACACTTCCCGTGCATGCCCCGAGCGCGGCCTGCACCGGGTGCGCGTCAGTGGAGGGGGCCGTCGGCGGTGGCACGGCCGCCTCGGCCGGTGCGACCAGGCTGGTCGGGCCCGTGGGCGCGGCCCGCGTCGGGTGCGAGTCGGTGGAGGCGTGAGCCAGCGACGGTCGTCCTCCTCTGAGTGGGCATTCTGCAGCGCCGTGAGGAAGGCGGCCGTCTTGTAGTGCCCGACCGCGCGGTAGCGCAGCAGGGTGCCCAGCTGCCACAGGGGGCCCGGCCTGCCGAGGCGCGCGGCCTGGCCCGCGCCCGCCCGGCCCCCCGCGGACCCCGCCGGGGCCGGGGGCGGGGCCGCGGCGAGCTGGAAGAGCCGCGAGCCGGCGTAGGCGGCGGCCAGGTCGACGGGCGCGGCGCCGCCGCGCGCCGCGCCCGACACGACGTCCAGCAGCCACTCTGGCGGCGAAAAGTGCAACTCGTCCGTCGGGCAGGGTGGAGTTTGAGGCACTCGCCGGGATGGTGAACAGTGCGGGGAGCGGGTTAGCGGGGAAGGTGGAGCTCCTCCAGCAGGCGCCCTCGGAGGCCTCGGGGGCGGCGGTCGTACCAGTGAAGATCGACAACTCGAACTACTACACAAAAGTGGGGCGCGCGCCCAACGCAGCAGCTCGAACTGGCCGTGATGCCACCTCGATGTAGCCCACCGCCCGCAGGTGGCGCACGACGGCGGCGGCCCGCGTCGCCGCCACGAAGACGTCGGCGTCGGCGGCGCGGTGGCCGTGCAGCGCGGCCAAGAGGAAGCCGCCCGCCAAGACGACCTGCCCCCCGCCCGGTCGCCGGCGTGCCACGCGCCGCCGACGCGGAGCGCGGCGGTGGCGTTGCTCCAAGGCGCGGCGCGTCGCACGGCGCGCCGGCGGCCCGCCAACGAGAGCGACCCGATCACGCTGGAGCCCGTGCGGCCCGGCGCGCATCTCTTTTTGCTGGTGTCGCCGCACGGCCACGTCCCGGTCGCCTATGACGCGTGCGTGCTGCGCACCTACTTTGAGCACACGCATACACGGGTGGACCCCGTCACGCGGCGTGAGGTGGACGACGTCGAGATGTGGCGGCTCGCCAAGGCGACCGACGGCGCGCCGCTCGTGGTCCTCTCCGCGCGGCGCGCGGGGGCCGAGCAGCTCGAGGAGGTGCGGCTGGCGTCAGAGCGGGCGTTCGAGGCGTGGTGGGCGGCCGCACTGCACGAGAGCGACCCTCGGCGCGTCGATGTCGTCGCGCTGCCTAGACTGGCTCGGGCGCTGACCGACTACTACCAGCGTGCTGATTGGCCTAGTCTCGGTCGGCGTCGGCTGGGTTCGGCGCCGCGGTTGCCGTGATCCTTGAATGTCTCGTCGCATTGGTCGCATCGCGGTCTCGGACTTGGTCGTTTGGGCAACCAATTGCGCCGTGGACGCGGTCAACGCCTCGGCCGCCTCGAGCGCGGCGGTCGCACAGTCCGCCTTCGCCTGCTCGGTCTCCTTCCATGCTGCATCCACCTGCGCCTTTGTATCGCTAGCGGTGCTTGCCCTCTCTGCGTTGCTCGCGGACACGGCGGTGCGACCCGCTTGGTGCCGCGCAGTCGCACGGGCCGGCCGCCTGCGCGCACGGCGCCTCGGGCGAGGCGGCGCTGCACGCCTGCGCCCACATGCAAGGCATCCGGGCGGGGGCGGCAGGTGCTACAATGCGCCGGTGCGGTATTTTGCACAGGTGAAGGAAATTCCCCTAATTTACATGAACTTATGCTTATGCTTATAATACTTATCATATAAGTTTTGATAATAATATCTATATCTACGTACTATATCTCACATGTTCACGTATCTATAGCAGCAGCATGCAGTATGTAACGTAATGACGTGAGGAGCGTCGAGGTACATAGCGGTATGGTGATGCGACAATAGTCATAGTGACCGCGTATCGTAGTGGTATATAATGTATAATTATATATATTTTTTTTAAAGCATATTTATTTATCGGGTTTATTAAATATTATTGGCGTCTATCTAGGTATAGCTTACTGACCGTTACTGCGGCTACTGCCAGCCAGCTGTCACACAGCACAGTTCCAGTGTACCATATCAGTACTTACTACTACAAACTGTGCCGCTACATTTGCATTTACATTATTCTACATTCTACATGCTTTGCGCACATTTTGACATTAACATTATTCGATTGGAGATAAATCGCATGCTTTCTTTCTCATTCTCGTATCATCTCTGTCTATAGTTCACGCAGTCACTGATCACTGTGGGTCTCTCTCTGCTGTAGCGGCAACTGCAGATGCAGATGCAGATATATATACGTATGTGTATGTGTGTCGTGTGAGTACGTACAGCACACCCACACGACACACGTACACACACATTAGACATGTACATGTACATGCCATAGCCACAGCCGTATATATGTGGCTCGGGTAAACCCGTAACCCAATAACACCACATACGGAGGCGCTTTTTTCGTTGGTCGTGTCGTGGATCTTATTGGGCGGGCACAGGGGCCGGTACTGCAACAGCCTATACTGATACTGTATAGGTATAGGTATAGGCTCTCTGGCATGGCGCTGCGCGGCCTGTGTGCGCGTGCGTGTACGCTCGAGTGTGCTGGTGCCGCCGAATAATATGTACATGCATACACACATACACATACATACCGTGCGGCGAAGGTTATGACTACGTGCACGTCCACACGGGGGCTGGCAGAGGAGGGTGTGTGTTTCGTCTTCCTCCTGGGCCGCGCGATGCGGCTCTCCCTTTCCCCAGGTCCAGGTCCCGCCTAAGGATTCTCCTCAGCCCCTTTTTCTTTTTTCTCCCTTTCCACGGTGGAGGACTTTTTGCATCGCTTGGCAACGGAGATTCAGCCAGGTCCAAGGCCGGGCCTGTGCCGGTGGGGTCCGCAAAGAAAGAGGGGTCTGCACTGGGAGCGGAGCGGCTTGTTAGCTAATTCGGTCTGTTTTGTTAGCAAAAATGTGTTTTGCCGTGTTGTGCAGGTTTTTGTGTGTGTTTTGCGGTGTTTTGCGGTTTTTTTTTTATAAAAACAGTGTTTTGCGGTGTTTTGCGGGTGTTTTGCGACTATTTGGACGTGTTTTGCGATTTTGTGTGTGTGGACAGTGTGGACATTTTCTGAGCGAGAGAAAGATGCACAGCACGATGCACGATGCACGATTGCGCTGTATTGCACAAAGCGTATTTTGTTTGTTTTGTTCGGTTTGTATATTTTGTGGTATGTTTTGTGCTGTTCTGTAAAAAACGCGAAAAACACGCACACAAAACACTGCAAAAGGTCTGCGCTGGCTACGGTGCGACCGACTGGCTCCGTGCCCTCCCCACAAAGGACACCACCTTCATCGATCCACAGTACCTCGCCGCCTTCTGCCTTACCTTTGGCCTCCCCATCAAGACGATTGGCCGCTCTACCACCTGCGTTCGCACCTGCGCCGTTGCCTCCACCCGCACCTCCGAACCCGTCGCTGACTTTTCCGCGTGGCGTTT
>Ga0335398_10006637_pt1 | contig 14543 bp, 19 predicted proteins | sample BON03_FD_205742 | JGI IMG/M metagenome (GOLD analysis project Ga0335398, IMG submission 205742) | Freshwater microbial communities from Lake Bonney liftoff mats and glacier meltwater in Antarctica - BON-03 (spades assembly) (version 2) | ecosystem: Environmental > Aquatic > Freshwater > Ice >... | reverse complement strand
GCCCACACGGCGCGGGGGGTGGGTGGGGGGGGGGTGGGGGGGGGGGGGGGGGGGGGGGGGGGGGGGGGGGGGGGGGGGGGGGGGGGGGGGGGCTGCATGGCGTGCGGTGGGCGTTAGTGCGGTGGGCGTTAGTGCGGTGGGCGTGCGCGCGAGGCGGGGTGTGCGTGTGAGGTGCACCTGCGTTAACGGTTAACCCGAACCCCAACGCTACACAACCCCCCCCTTCCCAGGACCAGCACACTGCACACAGTGGGGGGCTCATCGTATGCGAGTTCTACAAGCCCCATGCCCAGCGAAGCCACACTCTAGGCACACCGGGCCGCCGAGCCACACCGTGCCACCAAGCCACACCGAGACGCACCGAGCCACCAAGCCACACCGGGCCACCGAGCCACACCGTGCCACCAAGCCACACCGAGCCACACAGATCCACTGAGCCACACCCTCCCAATGCACACCGAGCACCCCCAGGCACACCGAGCACCCCCATCCACTCCGAGCACCCCCAGGCACACCAAGCACCCCCAGGCACACCGAGCCGGTGTGTGCCACACCCCTGTCACGCCGAGTCGCACTCCCCAGGCCAGCCAAGCACACTCGTGCTCGCAGCGCGGCAATGGGCGGGGGTCGTGACCCAGCGTTGCCCGTTGCGGCCGCCGGTGTCCGGCACGCACGTGCCTGCGTTGTGCAATCATGGGCCGGGTGTGCCGATGACATCGGCGACCCTGCCCCGCCCGTTGCGCGTCAGCCCGCTAGCGCCCTTGGCAAACACGGACGCGATTACGGCGATGGTCGACTCCTGCAGTTCCACCCCGTGTGCGCGGCGGCACATGTTGGAGAGGATCGTCACCCAGACGTCCGGGTTGGCCATGTCCTTACGCAGTGCGTTGTCTGGGCCGGGCGTCGAAGATGCGAGCACCTGGAGCGCGTCGCAGTCGGGCGTCGGCTCGTCCGCTGCGGGGCCCGGCGTGCCAACAGGCACCGGCCGGAGCGGCGGCAGCGTCACTCCCATCGACAGCGGCCGCACGATTAATGCGCGCAACTGTGGGGCAACGGGCCCCACGCCGAAGCCGGCTCGGGCCCCGTCGATCTTTGTGGAGATGGCATAGTCCGGGACACCTGCAACCAGGAGGGCCGCGGCGAATGCGGCCACCTCTTTGGACTCGTAATGGCCCCAGGTCCTGGTGATGCTCATGGAGACGGAGAATGTGTCCGCGCGGAGACGCTTGATCATTGGTTTCCCGTGGTGGTGGCTTTCCGTCGTGAGCGGCGTCGGGTCCTTGCATTCGCGCGCCCGGTCAATGAGCTCGCAGAGGGCGATGGTTCCGTTCGCCTTGACCTTCAGGCTCTGCAGTAGGAGGAGCGCACCGCGATTGGCCGAATTCTTGGAGGCGAAGACGCCGATGTCACAGTGGACGGCGCGCCGCAGTGACCATGACCCGGTTTGGAGTTGTTTGATCCCGTCAAAGCATTTACCGGGCTGGGGAAGCCAGGAAATCGCTGTGCCGAGCAGGCGCGCAATCCCGGGCCAATTCACCTCAGGGGCCGAAGCGGGCGGGGCCGGAGCGGGCGCCGAAGCGGGCGGCCCCGAGTGCGGCGCCGAGTGCGGTGCCGAGTGCGGCGGAGAGCGCGCGGAGGGCGGTGCGCGCGCCGGAGCGATAACGGGCGCCGCGGGTGGTGGAGCGTCCGCCAGCGGCGCGCGCGCCGTATCGACCGTCGAGCTGCACCAAAGGGGTGGCAGATCGCGACCCCAGAGGGTGCACCCGGTGCTAACGTCAACCGGCATGGGAAGGAGCCTGCTGGGGGCGACACCCTGCAGCATGGTGGGCGGGGGGGGACCCGGCACAGCCGCAGGTCGAGGCGCACTGCGTGGTGTCGGCGTCATCGGCATCAGGGTTGCCGCCCGGTGCTGCGGCGGTGGCGCCTGCTGCGGCGGCGGCGTCGCAAAGCAGCCGGGCGCAGTCGCCGCCGCCGGCACCGGCATCGCGGCCGGTGCGTTCCACTCGATATGGCATGTGGCCGCCTGCATGGCTGGCTAAAAGCGTTGCCGATGTTTTGACTGTTTTTTTTGCCCTAGCAGATACCGTCAGGGGGGGTGTGCATCAGGTGGGGTATTTTCGCGCTGTGCCTGGTCAGGGCGGGCAACGGTCCATGTCTGACCCGGCGCACGGTGCGGGGCGGGCGGGTTGCGGGTGTACGACCGCCTGATCGCAAGCCACCGTGGCAAGTGGCTCGTCCACTACTCGAAGGACCCCGACCGCCACGGTGGCGGCAAACGTGTCACCGCTGCGTCTTCCCCCCCCCCCGCCTTCGCGCGGGGGGGGGGGTTAAAATAGTGGCCACTGGTACAGGTTGTGTGCGCGGGTCAACTCGAACACCCCAAGCCAATGCCAGTGACCCCCCGCTATGTGCCCCCGCTTCCGTTCTCGGTGTTCAGCGAGAAAACACTCCGCGAGCTCCTCGGTCACATGAAGGTGAACCCGCCTCCAAGCGGCGCCAACGTCCTTGAGATAGTGTAGTGCAGTGCGGCGCATACGGCCGTCTAACTCGAGTGGCTGTCGAACGCACTTGGCAACCTCGGCCCCGATGACTTCGCGCGCGTCCGTGCACACTTTGCATCGAGGGCCAGTGATGCATCGGACCGCACAGCGTTGCTGAAGGCGGTGGCCAGCTACGCCCAAAGGACCGAGATGAACAGGGCGCATGTGTACCATTCGAAGAAGCCGGACGCCCTCGGCCTTGGGGCGCCCGGGATTGGGCTCCTGGACTTGCCCGATGACCTCGTTCTCAAGGTACTGACCAATATCAACAATCTGCAGACCGCAATGCGCATGCCCGCCACCTCTGCATCCGTGCGATTGGCATTTCCGATCCCACCGGTGAGCGAACTGGGACCTAGCACACCCTTGCTGGTTCAAGCCCAGGTCCTGTCGGCCTTCCTGGGGCCGGGTGGCCAAGGCAGTTGGCGCAGCGGAGGCCTTGAACTGGCCGCCACCCACGGATGGGGCGAGGAAACCTGCATGGTTGCGGCCCGCGGAGGGCACCTCAATCTTCTGCAGTGGGCGCGCGACCAGAGCCCACCCGCTCCGTGGACCGAGATTGTCTGCGCCTCTGCCGCCGAGGGGAACCAACTCAAGCTGCTGTGGTGGGCACGCGCCAATGGCGCCCCATGGGACGAGCGAACCTGCACCAATGCGGCCAAGGGTGGGTTCACCCACCTCGAGCTGCTGAGATGGGCACGCGCCCAAACCCCACCCGCCCCGTGGGACGAGTTGACCTGCTGTGCCGCGGCCCAGGGCGGCCACCTCGAGCTGCTGAAGTGGGCGCGCGCCCAGACCCCACCCGCCCCGTGGGACGAGTTGACCTGCAGGGACGCGGCCGGTGGCGGCCACCTCGCGCTGCTGCAGTGGGCGCGCGACAATGGCGCCCCATGGGACGAGGCGATCTGCGCATCTGCCGCCAAAGGAAACCACCTCGAGCTGCTTCAGTGGGCACGCGCTCATGGCGCGCCTTGGGATGAGCACACCTGCTGCAAGGCGGCGGCCGAGGGTGGCCACCTCGAGTTGCTGCAGTGGGTGTGTGCCCAGACCTTGCCCCCCCCGCTCGGCGACGGTGTCTGCAGCGGGGCGGCCCAGGGTGGCCACCTCGAGCTACTGCGATGGGCGCGCGCCAATGGCGTTCTGTGGGACTGGCACACCTGCAAGGCGGCGGCCCAAGGCGGCCACCTCGAGCTGCTGCAGTGGGCGCGTGCCCAGATGCCGCGCGCCCCATGGGACCGGTCCACCTGCTGTGAGGCGGCCAGTGGCGGCCACCTCGCGCTGCTCAAGTGGGCGCGCACCGACGGCGCTCCATGGAACCAGGACACTTGTTCTGGCGCGGCCGGTGGCGGCCACCTCGAGCTGCTGCAGTGGGCGCGCGCCCAGACCCCGCCCGCCCCATGGGACGCGTCAACCTGCGGCGGCGCGGCCGACGGCGGCCACCTCGAGCTGCTGCAGTGGGCGCGCGCCCAGAACCCACCAGCTCCATGGGACAAGTGGACCTGCTACTTTGCGGCCTGTAGCGGCCACCTCGAGTTGCTGCAGTGGGCGCGCGCCCAGACCCCGCCCGCCTCCTGGGACGAGGGCACCTGCGTCGGCGCGGCCCTATGCGGCCACCTCGAGCTGCTGCAGTGGGCGCGCGACAATGGCGCCCCATGGAACGAGCGAACCTGCACCACTGCGGCCATGCAAGGCGACTTGGAGCTGCTGCAATGGGCGCGCGCCAATGGCGCCCCGTGGAGTTACCCCCTAGTCCACGGCTTTGCCGTGTCAGCCTCCAGCCCCGAGATGTTGCAATGGGTGATCGAGCAAGGGGAGTGGGCGCCCTAGCCGGGCTGGGTGGCCCCTCGGGTGAACCCTAACCCTCAGATTGCACCGGTTTTCTGGGGGGGGGGGTGCTACAAAAATGGACCCCCTCGCCACCCAGGTGGCCATGGCCGTCCTCGTATGGCAGCACCGCATGAGTTGGGCGGTGCGGTGGGTCACGCGCGTTGGGCCGTGCGGTGGGCCGTGCGCGTTGGGCCGTGCGGTGGGCTGTGCGAGTTGGGCCGTGCGGTGCACCGAGCCGCTGCCACTGGTGCCACTTCAAACACGGTTGTACTCGAGCGCATGGCCCTGTTGCTCTGGAGCGGTGGCCCTTGGCGCACATTGGGTGCTGTGTACACCACCGTCTTCCAAACGTCTACCAGGTGGACGGCGGTGGGTGTCTTTGAGCGCGCCTATGCCGCGGTGCTTCGCCTCGAGCGACGGCCCCTCAAGCGCAACGTGCGTGTTGAGTGCATCGACTCGTCGTATGCCAAGAGTGGTCGCTCCGCCCAGAAGGTGTAGATTGTGCGCGGGACGCCAGTCATGTCTGCAAAGGCCGCGGAACAAAAACCCGTTGGGGCACGGGGACTTGGTTGCTGCGTGTGTCACCCTGTGGACTAGGTCGCTTGTCGCTGCGAGTGTTACCCAGTGGACTAGGTCGCTTGTCGCTGCGTGTGTTACCCAGTGGACTTGGTCGCTGCGTGTGTTGAGGGATACCGGTGTACTCGGTCGCTGCGCCGCTCTCGTTCACGTGAAACTCGCTGATTGCATTGTTTGAATCTCCCAAAATCACCGTTTCTCCAGCGTTCGGCAAAGTGCGCGCTGCTTTCAGTGGGTTGCCTGGCGCCGCCGCGCCGCGCCGCTCACAGGGCGGGGTCCGTCGTCATGTGTCGGCGCATCGCCACTGACCCATGTGGGGTATCATCCCTGGACCCCCCCCCCATCGGGCAGGTGTCAGCCATGGACTCGAGCTGCTCCATCGGGGCGGAGGACGGGCGCCAGGGCCAGGGCAAGTGCGCGCTGGTCCCAGGCGAGCGTTTGCCCGAGCCACTGCCAGGGGCGAGTGGGCACGGGGGAGACCCAGCCTGCTGGCGCTGGGCACCTCGGCGGAGGTTCGACGCCCGATTGGCGTCGGCTGTGGACAACTTTGCCAATGTGGACCCGCGCGGGTGCGAGGCGGCGCTGTTTGCGTGCGAGTACCTTGCGCACCGCCGTTCTCTGTGTCCGACAGCGCGGCCGTCCGCGGGAGGCGCGACTACGTGTGCATTATTTTAGCGCACTGGCTGAAGACGACACCCGCCCAGCTCACTACTCGCGGTAACGGGGTTCCTCAAAACGCACACATGCGACGGCGGAATCAGCTGGGCCACGGCTGGTGGTCAGTGGGCCACGCGGGCGTTTCTCCAGCGTTCGGCAAAGTGCGCGCTGCTTTCAGTGGGTTGCCTGGCGCCGCCGCGCCGCGCCGCTCACAGGGCGGGGTCCGTCGTCATGTGTCGGCGCATCGCCACTGACCCATGTGGGGTATCATCCCTGGACCCCCCCCCCATCGGGCAGGTGTCAGCCATGGACTCGAGCTGCTCCATCGGGGCGGAGGACGGGCGCCAGGGCCAGGGCAAGTGCGCGCTGGTCCCAGGCGAGCGTTTGCCCGAGCCACTGCCAGGGGCGAGTGGGCACGGGGGAGACCCAGCCTGCTGGCGCTGGGCACCTCGGCGGAGGTTCGACGCCCGATTGGCGTCGGCTGTGGACAACTTTGCCAATGTGGACCCGCGCGGGTGCGAGGCGGCGCTGTTTGCGTGCGAGTACCTTGCGCACCGCCGTTCTCTGTGTCCGACAGCGCGGCCGTCCGCGGGAGGCGCGACTACGTGTGCATTATTTTAGCGCACTGGCTGAAGACGACACCCGCCCAGCTCACTACTCGCGGTAACGGGGTTCCTCAAAACGCACACATGCGACGGCGGAATCAGCTGGGCCACGGCTGGTGGTCAGTGGGCCACGCGGGAGCTGCGACGTTAGGAGTCGGGTTGTCGCACACGCCCCCGACCCGCGAGACCGTTATGACCGCCTCACGACAGGTGCACGACCCACAGGGAGATGGGCCAATGATGATTGTCGCGACGAGCTTCGACCTCTGCGCGTACGACGCCGATGTAGACCTGCTGAGCGCCCGTGTCCGGACGGCGAGGGCACTGATGCACGCCACCCTGGTCGTCTATGGCGTTGTCCCTTGGGCCGCGGCGTCTCCTCTGCAACCATGCGACGAGGTGTGCGGTTCGACGCCCCCCAATACACCGTGTTTGTTCAAGGCAGCAACCGCCGCGAGCCACTCGCGCCAGATGGTGGAGGGGGTTGGTGCCGATGCCGCAATTGAAGCTTTGGTGGACCAGGGGGACGTGGACTTGCAGCGGGCTGTGCACGACACGCTGGGGAGTGCACGCCTCGCCGAGTTGGTGCTACGATGTGCGCGGCTACTCGTGTCAGCCGACATGCCCAGTGAAGTGGAAAGGCGTCACGCGCTGGATGCAGTCAAGATGGTGCTCCGGGTCGCGACAAACAACGAGCAGTTCCAAGTCACGTCGTGCGCCGAGTACAGCGCGCTGGGTGGCGCCCCCGAAGATGACACTCCCCCATGGCTACGAAGCGCCGAGGAGATCCTTCGGGCTAGGGTTAACCCGTCGGGCGCCGTAATCGCTGAGAAGGACCTTGAGCCCACCGCATGGTCGCCGCGCACTCGGGTTCACCAGAAGGTAAAGGACACCTGCATAGACCACGGAGGGTCGGTGATGCCGTGACTCAAGCATGCAACCACCGCGATTATGAACAACATTCGCATGTATAACGAGTTGGCGGCCTACGAGCGTAGCATAATTGATGAAAACAAGCGACAGTCCGACAGTTCGGCGCCTGTGTGAGGGGCATAGCCGAAGCGCACCAGCCGATGTGTACAGTAGCTGCCAAGCCCGTCGGTGTGTGTGCGAGCTGAACCCAACTCACCGTGCCCTGTGTGAGCGTGTCTAACCCCATGGCGCACACAAAAGGCGGTGCATGGGCGACCACGTCCACCAACGTTGGAGAGTGGGGGACGGGGGGGGCCGGTCGGCGACCACCTTTTTTGTGCACCTGTATCACTGCTGTTTGGCACGGCACGTACACCCGACGAGTGGGATGTCCCTCACCGATGAACAACTAGAGGCGCAGGTGCTCGGTCTGTCAGAGGTGCAGCAGCCACGCCGGCGCCGCGTGGCGCTCGTGGCGGTGGTCGCCCTGGCTGTCCTCATTTGCGCAGCCATGCTGTGGACACACACGGTGGCGCGGACCACAGGGCCGACTGCACCGGCTGCGGCGGCGGCCGCGCCCGCGACCGCGGCGCCCACCCCGTCCTCGCCCACGGCCGCGGCGCCCACCCCGCCCTCGCCCACGGCCGCGGCGCCCACCCCGCCCTCGCCCACGGCCGCGGCGCCCACCCCGCCCTCGCCCACGGCCGCACCGCCCACCCCCCCACCCCTCCTGTCCGCGCCGTGGCCTGGTGTGCCGGACGGGTCCGGGCGTGCACCTGGGTCAGAGTCGGCGCTTCACAGCACGTCCATCCTTTCTGTCGAGTTTGAGCGCGGGGTGACGCCCGGCGCCGGTGACGGGCTCACAATCGTCGACCGCGCGGGTGCGACGGTGCGCCGCCTCGAGGGCACGCAACTCAACGTGGCAGAGGTGCGGCTCCCCGGCGCGACGGGCGCCCAGTGGCTCGCACAGGCCACGCGCTCCGGCGGTGGGGCCAGCTTCTACACCGAGGGCCCTGTGGCGAACGGGTCCACCCTCCGTTTCACCGCCCGCAGCGTCTCCATTGACCCCTGACCTGGCGCCCCGGCGGGACCCCGCGCGGGCGCGGCGAGCCGGCCCTCGCTGACCCGGACCACGGTCAGTTTGATGGCGCGGTTGGGTGGTGCGGGCCGCGGCCCCGAATGACCGGAGCCGCTGCCGCCGCGCCGCGTGGCGGTGCGCGAAGCGGCCAGCCACCGCCAGGGAGCGGTTGGCTTACCTCGAGGTGTGCCTGGCGCAGTTCCGCTGCGGAGCGCCCCGCGCCTCGAACCACCTGCGGCGCGTCGTCCACCTGCACTCGCTGCCGACCACCGCGGGTGGGGCCGTCTGCCCATGGATCAGCGCCGGCCTCGCCGCTCAGGAGCTGTGGATGGGGTCATCGCAGCGCACACATTGCGCGGTGTGCAACGCCTCCCTCGCCGCCCATGGCGCGCAGTTGCACCTCCTCAACCCGTACGCCCAGTTGTGGGCGGTGCACTGCGCGGGGTGCAGCCTGGCCGCGGCACCGACCCACGCGACTGCCCTGTGACCAGGGAGCCGCCGCCTGCACACGTGCCACGGCCCCAGTGGTCGAGGCCAGCCGGCATGGGGCAGCGCGCCCTTGCGTCGTCCGTGTCCCCAGCGGGCGCTACCCCGCTTGGTGCACCGGCCACAGGCTCCGACCGCGGGGCAACCCGAGTCGTCGTCGGTGGGCGTGGCGCGCCCTGCCACTCCGTAGCTGTGTAGAGTGTGGTCGAACCGAGTGGCCGCGCACTGCAGGTAGCGACACGGGCCCGCACACACCCGCTGCACTCGGTGCCTCGGGCGTGACGCTCCGAGTCGCGCGTGGCGCGAGTGCCGCGTGCACGTACACGGGGTTAACCCGAGGCGGGGTGACACCTGCGTGCACACAGACGAGTTGGCAGGCACTCAATCCCCCAAGGGGTGGCTGACACTCGAGCTGGACAACGGCGTGTGCACGGACAAACCGGCTGACACCCGGCCCCCAAGGCTGGACAACCGCGTGCGCATGGACAAGCTGGCTGACACCCGACCCCTGCAGCGAGGCGGGATGACACCTGCGTGCACACAGACGAGCTGGCAGGCTCTCAACCCCCAAAGGCGTGACTGACACTCGAGCTGGACAATGGCATGCGCACAACACGCACTCAACCTGAGCTGGACAGCGGCGTGCTCTGTGGGGGCCGGTGATGTGCGCCACGGGCGGGGCGCACGTTTGAGACCGCCGAGTGCGTCACCTCCCGGCCAGGCTCAACCCCAGATTCACGCCCTGTGCCCTCCGGAACCACTTGCTGTCCCGGAGCGCAAACAGAACCGCTGCACCCACCAACGACCCAATGCCACCGACGTAGAGCAAAATGGGAAGCCAGTTTGGGAGGCCCGGTTCCAGGGTGAGCTCACCACTCGGCGCCTTGAAGACCACCACCTCGCCCCCCGCACCCGGCTCGGTTCCAGATTTGTAGGTGCGATGCAGTGTGCCAAACTTTCCGGTCACGGCGCAGTCCGTGCACGTTTGCCGCTGCTGCACCCCTCGTTTGCGGCTGCTGTCGCACGCGTATTTCTCCTTGCATTGGGCGTCGGTAACGATGTGCTTGGACTCGCTGTACCCCTTCCTGTATTGCGTCTGCAGGAAGATACCGCCCACGATCAGGCATACGGCGCACGGCACCAGCAGGAAGATGCGCTACCCGACGAACTGCAGGACGCCGTCGGCAGAGTCAGCGACGCCTCTCCCCATGACTCTTGTCGTTACTGTAGACTCACACAAAATAAACTGTATTTGTTGGCCCGTTATTCTCGTTGTTGTGAATCATTCATGTTGAGCTCGCTGCGCTCTGGACTCGATCGCTGCGGCTGTGTCAAAATAAATCTCACGTTGAGACAGGACCCTGGGTACGCCATGCACCCCCGTTTTATTTTATATCACGCGGATAGAAAAGGAGCCATGGTTGCCCGATCCTCAAACAATCTGAACAACCGAGACAAAACAGACGCGGCAGTTTCAACGCTTCCTGGTGTGGTCGTGGCAACCCTCAACACCGACTCAACCACTTTGAACAATGAGTATCTGTAGTTGGTGTCCGACGCAGCCAACGCCAAAACACTGCAATTGCAGTTTCTCGTTGAGAAAGCCAATAATGCCGGCGCGGCCCAAGTTCTGACCGACGAGCAGTTCTCGAAGCTCGTTGCGTACACATCCACCCTGAAGGGGGAACATTTGACGTGAACCACCTCAACTTTTTGAAAACGCATAATCTCATCCCCGCGCCAGGGGTTGATTATTTCATGAGGTTAGCCAATAGTTTAAACAGTTACAAAAATCAGGAAACCGGCCTTTCGTACGCTCCCAAATTCACAGGTACTACATGGACAACGGAGCAGGCCATTCCGGAAGCCTCGTTGATGGCGCAAAGGGCCAGAGATGCGGCCAAACGAGCTATGGATGGGCTCCCCCCAGTCCATTCGCCGGTCGATATAGCCGGGCTCACCACGGATGCCGCTCAGCCGGTGGACGTCCCCGCTCTGTCACCCGAGAAGCTCTATGATTCAATGATACATTCAGAAGAAAAGGGTGCATTTGCCAGGGACATGCAAATGGAGTTTTTGACAGCAAAAGAACAACTTGGCGGGAGATCTGACATTCTGTCCGAAGAACAATACACGAATCTCATTGGGCTGGTACGACCCCACGGCACGGGGTTGGATGCGTCACAATTGAACTGGATGAGACTGAACAATGTCGTTCCCGCGCCAGGGGAGTATGTGAACAGTGGAAATTTCGAGCAGATACAGCTGGATGTGACGGGTCAAATTGATGGATATACTGGATACACATGGACAATTGAGCAGGCCATCAAGAGTGTAGAGCAAAGTGCGTCCGTAGCCGAGAATGTGGCCAAGGAGGCATACCATGTGGCCCTCACCCGAGTGTGGGCAGACGCGTCACCCAACATTGACGATACCGATCAAATGGCCGTCGATCCCATTCAAATGGCCGCCGATGCTGTCAACAGGGGGGCGGACGTCGGCGCCAACACCGTCCAAATGGGGCTGAACAGCGCCACCGATGCCACTGAAATGGGGGTGAACATCGCCGCTGATGCCGTCCAAACGGGGTTGAACAACGCCGCCAATGCCGCTTAAACGGGGCTGAATAACGCCGCCGATGCCGCTCAAGCGGGGGTACAGGCCCTGGCGGCAAATGCAGGGCATATTGCGGCGTCCATGGGTCCATCGGTGACCCTCTCCTTTGCCTACTCGATTGTCCGTCGGGTCATTACGGAGAACCTCACCGAGATCAAGCAAGGCAGCCCGTCGGCATACAGGGCAAAACCCCCCGCATTGGACTGTGAAACTCCTCTTGGGTTCCTTCCAAGACTCAAAGGCCCCCGTCAAAGAGCTCGAAGTCCATGGCCTGGACCAGCAAAAGGTGATGGTCGGTATGGAGGGCGACTTTGTCGAAGGGCTCATGCACGCCTTCGCAACCGGCGCCGGAAGCGCCGCGATCACAGCCGCCATGGCGTCCCTGTTCGGGCCCGGGGGGTTCATCGTTGGGCTGGTGGTGGCCCTCTTCTACATGGCAAAGATGCTGAACCGGCAGCTGCGCGCGGATCTGGGCGGCTACGACTTCATGAAGCACCAACGCGCGCGCTTCATGGCCTGGTCGCTCAAAAAGTTCCCGTTGCTCTCATCGCTGGTGTTGAGAGCGGGGGAACGGATCGCTGCGTTCCGGAAACGGTACCCCAAGACCCCCTACAAACAGAACGAATCAGTATTATCCGATGCTTTAAAATCAGTCGCCCCGGCGTACAAGGGCGCCAGCATACCCACCACGCGCAAGGGGCTCTTGGCGCTGCTCAACGAGCCGTTGGCTGCATCGGCTGCGCCGGCGCGACCGGCGGCCGCGCCGGTGGCGGAGGTCCCGTGGAGCGCGTTCACCCACTTGCAGCTCCGAGGGGTGCTTGTGGGCGCGGGCGAGCCGCTGCCACTCGGCCATGTGGACAAGGCGCACCTCGCCAAGCTGGTGCGCGACGCCGCGGCGCGCAAACAGTTCGGCATCTGCGCCGTCGTGTCCAGCGAGTTCCAGCGGTTGAGCACGCCGCAGCTGGTCGCGCAGCTGGCGCCACTGGGTGACGGGGCGAGGAGCCGTGCTGCACTGTTGGCCCAACTCACCGCCAATTGCAAGGCCACCCGCGGGGCAACCGCTTGGTAGAGGCGCGCCCCTGGCATCCGCGCCACTGGGCCCATGTGCGGTCAACGAACCCGCACATTGCCGGCGTCTGGACGGTGGTCATCACGTGCCGCACCAGCCCAGGTCGCAGTGGCCAGAGCGGCACCCAGTACTGCCGCTTTGCAGACGCGCCAACCCCAGGGGGGAGCGGTCGAGGGGTTGGCGCGCGTGCCACGGGGCTGACACCCAGCGAACCCGGGTTAAGGGTTAAGGGTTAACCTAACCCCCTAACCCTAACCTCGGGTTAAAACCAAACGTGGTCGCGACCCTACGGCGGCGGGGCGGTTGTGCCTCGATGTGCGCTACGCGAATGCGTAGCGGCGCACGATGCGCGTCCTCACCCGCGAGGCGTTCCATCAGGGGTGCGCCTGTCGAATGTACCGCAACGCTGCCAGCATCGTGCCGTTGAGGTCGGCGCCCCATGGCACCTGTAGGGGTCAACGCCAACGCGCGCTCGGAACGGGTCCGGGTTCCCTGAGTCGTGGCTGGACACTCAGAGCTGCTCACCAGCTGGCTGAGAAACAGTGGGACGTAGAAGAGGCTCGCCTTGTCCGGATCAACCGTCCTTGCAAAGTCATCGTGCAGCAGGTGCGCGTCGAAGTGAGATTGTGCCGAGTAGATGCGCCGATTGTGCACCGGGTCGCAGCCCTGGCCGGCGTCGTCACCCCAGTTGCGCCACATCCATGCCTCGCTGGCGCGGTTCACCTCGGGCGGCAGGTTGTAGACGAATACCGCCTGCCGGAGCCGTGCTGCGTGCACGCGGAGCGCGGGGGGCAGTAGGGCGAGTTGCGCATCCCTGGGCCCTTCGCCAAACTGGGCTCGGTCGTCGGGAAGCGAGGCGCGGCGGTAGCGCAGCCCCATGGAGTTTGAGCAGTCGACGCCATACCAGCCGCGTTGGCAGTTGCACCAGCCATGGACGCACGCGCCGTGGCCCAAGCACCCGTTGAAGCAGTCGTTGGAGCAGACGGTTTCGCAGCCGCTGCCGAAGATCCGTCGACACAGACGCAAGTGTGCGAAGCCCCCTCGCGCTGCCTCCTGGGCGTACCCCGCTCCCGGTTGGGGGTGCTCATGCAGCGGCCGCGGCCAGAGCAGCCGAGGGCGCACGAGCCTGAGTCGACCTACACTGCGCCCGCTCGCACGGCGCCCCGTCCACGTTCTCCGGCGCCAAACACGCCCAGCGGCTGCGCAGTCACGAGCGGCGCCGAGCCGTTGAAGCGTCGATCGCGCGTGGAGAGGTAGGAGCCGAGCAGCGCCAACCGCGCGTCCGGGTGGACTGGCAGGCCCGAGGAGGACGGGACGTTTGGCGGGAAGTCGAGACAGGGCAGCGCCGCGTGGAAGCCGGCGCGCGTGCCGTCACCCCCGTAGGTGGCCTTGCCCGGCCATGGCTTCCATAGCACGCTGCACCCATGGGAGGCTGGGTCGCAAATCTCATGGCCGGCGTCGAGGCACTGGGCGGCGCACGCACATGCGACGAGCGAGAGCTTGCGCAGCATCACACATGAGACGGCCAGCTGTGGAGAGGGCTGGCCATAGCCGCCGTCAACAGGCGCGGGCGCCGGTGCCAGCGTACACGCCGGGAACAAGGGCGCCTCGCATCGTCGCCCGGCCCGGCCCCATTGGCAGAGGCACACGAGCCGCTCGCACATGCCGTGCTCGCCGCAATCGCTGGCGTCGCACATTTTAGAATCGGCCTCGGGGGAACCCGGCTCTCCGTTGCGAGCGGCCGAAGCGAATCTGACGGGGCCCCGCCGCACGCCTGGCGAGGTGGCCCCTCGGTGAACCCGTGGCGCGCCAACTCGAGCACGCACTCCGCCAGGGGCCTCGGGTTAGGGTCTGTGCGTAAACTTTCTTGTATCCGCAGCGAGTTCAATCCTTCAAAAGTGTGCCCCTGTGGCACACACAAACAAGGAGTGGCACACGCAAACTCAGGGAGTGGCACACGCAAACTCAAGGAGTGGCACACGCAAACTCGAGGGGTCACCCAAAAAAAGTTAAGGAACACACCCGTAGCACGGCGGTCGGGGTTGCACTGATTGGGGTGCCAGGCACCCTATGGTCGCGCGACTCTCCTCCGCACCGGAGGGTTAACACCCCTCCATCCCACTGTGGGACGGCGGCAGCCCCGTGTAAGAGGGGCAGGGGGGGGGGGGGGGGACGGG
>Ga0335398_10006631_pt1 | contig 14553 bp, 15 predicted proteins | sample BON03_FD_205742 | JGI IMG/M metagenome (GOLD analysis project Ga0335398, IMG submission 205742) | Freshwater microbial communities from Lake Bonney liftoff mats and glacier meltwater in Antarctica - BON-03 (spades assembly) (version 2) | ecosystem: Environmental > Aquatic > Freshwater > Ice >... | reverse complement strand
TGGAGCCAACGCTCGAGCCGCATGATCACCTCGGGGTCGACTTTCGTGCCACCCCTGCAAGAAAGCCAGATCGAAGGGTTCATTCGTTTCAGTCCGAGTTCGTCCATCACATGTTTTTGCTTTATGCTACGGGCGCGCATGATCCGGAGGAGTTCTCGAGCCTCCTCGCTGGTCAGGCTGCGTCTCTGGCTAGAACCGACGGCTTTCGGGGCAACGCGAACAACTTGTAATTACTCACCCCCCCCCCTTGCGGATAGCGTTTGTTTCTGAATCTCTGGGAGTATGAAGCGGGATGACCTCGAGAAGCTGAGCAAGCAGGAACTGGTTGACGCGTATCTTGCGTTGCAATCGGGTTTGACGCGCCCTGCCAAGACATCGCGGACGTCATCGAAACCGCCGTCGGCGGACAGGAAAGCGCGGCGGTTGCAATCTAAACCCGGCGGCGCAAAGCCTGGCCATGAGGGCCACAGCCGGTCTCTGCATGGTTCGCCTGATGAGATAGTCGATTGTCGCCCTGATGTTTGCCCGCAATGCAACGCGGCTCTGGATGCGGATTTGCCGTGCGAAGTGATTGGCGAATACGACGAGATTGAGCTGCCGCCGATTGCCCCTTTTGTACGCCGCCACCACAGGCTGCATGTTTGCTGCCCGCAGTGTCGAGCCGGTGTGAAAGGGGCTCTGCCTGCGGCGGCCAATGGCTCGCCATTTGGGCCCCGGTTGCACGCCCTCGTTCTGTATCTGAAGACCTTTCAGGCGATTTCCTTTGCACGGTTGGAGGGCATGCTTGACGAAGTGTTTGGAGTGAGGGTCAGCCAGGGGGCATTGGCCAATATGCTCAGGCGCAGCCAGCAACCGTTTGAGGCCGCGAAGCTGGAAATTATCGACAACTTGCGGCAGGCGGACATGGTAGCATCCGATGAAACCGGCATCCGTATTGAGGGATCAAACGGATATCATTGGGTTTTCATGAGCAACCGTGCTGTCGTGCATGAGGCTCAACATAGCCGAGCGGCCCAAGTTGTGCGCGATATCCTTCTCAGCGATGCTATGCATCGCCTGCCAGGCGAGGCATGGGCGATCACCGCCCGAAAATCTGGCTCTCGGATGGGTATTCTGCGCAACAAAAGCATGGGTACCACCACCAGACCTGCCTGGCACATTTAGCCCGTGATGTCGCCTATGGGGTCGAGAACAGCGCCGAATATTTGCCTTTCCACCTGAAGCTCTGGATGGATCGCGTGTTTGTGCTTGCCCGCGAGGTCGCGACCTATGCCGCCAGCACGATCAAACGCAAAAAGCACGAACTGCAACGCAACCTTGCCGAGCTTGTCAGAATGCCATGCGCTTGTCCCATCGCGGAAGAATTGCGCGGTAAAATGGCCAGGGCAAGCCCGAAATTGCTGACATTCCTCGACTTTCCAGGTGAAGTTGACGTCACAAAAGCGTTTCACCTTAAACTGGAATCGCCATTCACTGCCTCAAATCAAAGATTTGAACGCGAAAGGCGATGCTTTTTGGCGCAGGTTAAAGGCGAAACGCTGTAACAACGCCTGCGAACGCGCACTGCGCCCCTCCGTGATCCAGCGCAAAGTGACCAATGGGTTCCGTTCCGAATGGGCCGCCAAGGGCGATTGCGCCGTTAGGTCCGTCACTGACACCGCAAAGCTCAGCGGTCAGTCAGCGTGGAAAACCATAACCCTAACTCTGGCCTGAGCCTTAAAGGCTACCCAAAAATCAGAGGGGGGTGAGTAATTACAACAACTTCCTGTTCAAACCATTCGTAATAACTTGCGTTTGGAAAACGCAGCTTCAATACCGGACCACACATTAACATTGTTTAATGCACCTTGCCGAGAAGCCCGGCGTTGCGGTGTCATGGTGCGTGCGGCTTTCACAGCAGCAAGTTGCACTATGGCAAATTTCGAGACTTGGCGAGTCGAGACGGCATCAGCATTAATAGATCAATGGACGCCCTCGATTAATTCTCAGTTGGAATTCCCATTTCCCAATTTTTGAGAATAGACGCCATATCGTTAAACCTTGAATTGGGTGGTTCAGTCTCAACAAACAATTTTACGTTGGCGCGTTGCAGACCGGCTTCGAAATCGACTTGCATTTGGGCTTTGATTCCAGGTTTCGTCGATACCAATGCCTTCAATTCGGCGAATTCGACAGACTGGCTAGCGTGACTCTGGTCACTACTCATTGTCAATCGTTCCCCTTGAGTCCCAAGATATTCGGGCGACTCACATTACTTAGACGTGAATCAAATACCAGAGAACCACGAGAGATAGAAGGCCCAGTCCGATGGCGATAGCGAATATCGCCCAAACAGAGGGCATCCGTCCTACGAGCTTTCGGATTTCCGCAATATCTGACATATCTATTACCTAGTGTTCCTGCTCACCACTTCCAATCTACAAGTTCGTGGCATTTTGTTTCGATATGGTTAACTCACCGTACCACGTTCGGCCCAGATCGTTACCTGTTAGTCAGGTAACCCCGAGATAGCGGCGAAAGTCGCCCCGCCCTTTCCGCGACAACGCCACCACCAGCTCCATGCATCCGAAAGACCGCCCAGCCGCGAACGGCGGGATTCTGCAACGAATTTCAGTCGTGTTTGATCGGAGCACATGCAATAGTTGGGACGCAATCGGACATTTTAAGGGAGCAAGAGCCATGACTATCGAACGGTTCATCGTGGAAGGCCAGATGTCGCCTGTCAGCCACTACTGCCATTCCGTGCGGGCCGGTAATCTGATTTGGGTTTCAGGCATTGTCGGTATGCGGGCAGATGGCACGATACCTGAGGACACCGTGGCTCAATTTGATATCGCGATGGACGCGATGGATGCCTGCCTCCGTGCGGCTGGCGGCAAACCGGAACACGTTGTCAAAGTTCAGGTATTCCTGATTGATATCTCTGAGCGCGCCGCCATTAATCCGCGAAGGATTGCGTATTTCGGCGAGAATCGCCCTGCGTCCACCTTGGTTGAGGTTTCCGCACTGGTCGATCCACGAATGAAAGTCGAAATAGAATGCCAGGCGGTGATACCCACCTGACCGCCTGAGAGGGCTACTGAGACTCGAAACATTGTCGGGCGCACTACTGCCTGAATTGGCGAGTGCCCGCCTGTTGGGCCGCTACAACGCGTCTGCGTGGATTCTAATCGCCAACCTGAGGTCGAGTGCGGCTCAGTGCTAAATAGGGCGCTAAGGAGTTTATATTCCTTTAGTAACAATGACTTACGTCACGTCCTAAAAGCCTAAAAACCAAGTTTGGAAAACGAAATAAAACCCTTTCTTTTCAGAGACTTATTTTTGCTAACGTGCTATTTAGCACTGAGCCGTACTCGACCCCTCATACTCGCAATCGGCTAAGAAACGGGCTCAGGCCAAAATAACTCAGTTCAGATAGTTCTCATTGCAGCTCTATGTTTCTAACCGATGCCCTGATGCGGCCACCGGTGTCGTCGCTATCAGCCGAGATAGCCAGGCCGACAAGTAAACCCGGATCTTCTCCGAATGCAGCCTTGTAGTCGTGAACAAGATTGACCGACTCTTGAAATGCGCCGACCGCGTCGACCCGGAGGATTTTTGTCCGCAAACCCACGTGATAAGGACTCGGCAGAATTGCTCCGACAGCATGCGAGCCACCCCACACATATACAAGCCCACGGGTATTCGGGTTTCGCAACAGCCGCCGCGCCTGGCGAGGCGTCAATTCTGCGGCAGTCACAGGATCAACAAAGACAAAGTAGAGTGCCAGACTGCGATCATCGCCGCCTTTTCGCGTTAGATCGGTCGGCACAACACCTTGATCGACCTTCCAGTTCCATGTGGCCTTCTTCGATCGCCTGCTTCCCGGAGGAACCTCTCGCCAGAGCAACGAAACTGTTCCTTCGGATGTGATATCCAGACGGCTGCCGTTTCGTTCGTAGCCGTTCGACCAGAGCCGCAGAAATCCCTGTTCCGCCCAGGCATCGTCGAATTGAATTTGACCGGCTTGGGCGATGTTGCCGACAGTGACAATCAAGCCGGTGAAAAAACCGAACAACGCGGCCCTTTTTTTGGCAATAGTCATGAATTGATTTCTCGAGATTTGATGCCTCTCCTTAACAACCGAGAATTGGCCCATCATTCCGACGTCCACATGTTCCAAAAGGTGGCAATGAAACATGAACGGCAGTGCCTCGCTCGCAGGCTGATCGCTGCATGTCGAATGATTGGCCGTTGATAGAAAATCTGTTCGAGTGCTGACGCATCATCAGTCCGGGCCCCATAGCCATGTCCAGCGTTCCGCCTCGCAAATTGGCGTCCGCCGGTCCACGGAACAAGCGGCCAACGATCCGCTAGGATGCGTTGGCCCAAGTTGCGCAAACCGGCGAACGGTCTGGTTCGTGGCCTACTTCATAGCGATGACGGTCAGCTTGCCTTTGACCCGGTCGGCAACAAATTCAATATTTTCGCCTTCCATCATCTTTGCAATCAAGGCTTCATCGGCCCGGAACACCATCGTCATGGCGGGCATCTCGAGGTTCACCAGTTCCTCGTGAATGATAGTGACTTTACCGGCCGGGGCATCGACCTTCTTGATCAAGCCTTTGGTGTAGGTTTCAGCCATCGCAAGGCTTGCGCTAAATGCCAAGGCGAGGGTGGTCAGTCCAAGTGTTTTCAGAATTGTCATGTGGATTTCCTTTATTTCAGAGGGTTCAGTTGACTGTCAGGGCAGCATGCATTCCGGCCTCGTAATGGCCAGGAATCAAGCAGGCGAATTCGAAAGTGCCGCTGTTGGTGAAGGTCCAGACGATGGTGCCCTTTTCACCGGGTTGTAACCTGACAGCGTTCGGATCGTCGTGTTCCATTTCGGGGAACCTTGCCATCAGTTCCTTGTGTTTTGCGTTGTTCTCGAAAGTGTCCATGACGAATTCATGCTCGGCTTCGCCATCATTCGTGATCGTGAAGATCACCTTTTCACCGGTTTTGAAATCAAGCTGGCGTGGCTCAAACAACATCTCGCCGTCGTCCGTTTCGATTAGCGATATTTTGACTTTTGTCATGCCGCCTGACTTTTTTGCGGGCATACCGATTTCCATCATTTCACCGTGCCCACCATCATGTGTGCCGGCCGCAAAGGCGGGCGCGGTGGTCACCGCGAGAATGGCTGCCATTATCGTTAGTTTCATTTCTTCGTCCTGTATAAGAATTGACCCCTTTCCGGGGTCGTTGGGTGGAGGTTGCTACCCGTTGCTTTTCGGCGCCGGGCGGGGGGTGATCTGGGTTTTCGGGTTGGTGTTGGTGGCGAACTCGGGTAATTCCCCGGTCCACTCATAGGCTTGCTCGCCCGGTGGATTTTCGTACCAGCCGGGGTCTTCGTAATCGTCCGTATCGATACCTTCACGGACCTTCACGACCGAGAACATGCCGCCCATCTCGATCGGGCCATACGGTCCCCAGCCAGTCATCATCGGGATAGTGTTGTCGGGAAGTGGCATTTCCATCGTGCCCATATCGGCCATACCGGCGGTGCCCATGGGCGCGTATTCCGGCTGGAACGCGCGGATCTGCCTGGTCAACTGTGTCTTGTCCACGCCGATGAAAGTGGGCACGTCATGGCCCATCGCATTCATTGTATGATGCGACTTGTGGCAATGGATTGCCCAGTCGCCGAGGTGATTCGCAACAAACTCGTAGGCGCGCATTGCGCCTACAGGAATGTCGATGCTGACCTCGGGCCATTGCGCCGCGGGCGGCACCCAGCCGCCGTCGGTACAGGTGACCTTGAAATCATAGCCGTGCATGTGAATCGGATGGTTGGTCATGGTCAGGTTGCCGACCCGAACCCGCACCTTGTCGCCCCTGTTGACCACCAATGGATCGATGTCCGGGAATATCCTGCTGTTCCATGTCCAAAGGTTGAAGTCGGTCATCGTCATGATCCGTGGCACATAAGTGCCCGGATCAATGTCAAAGGCGTTGAGCATGATCAGAAAATCCCGATCCACCGGCATGAAATCCGGATCTTTGGGATGGATGATGAAGAACCCCATCATCCCCATGGCCATCTGGACCATCTCGTCGGCGTGCGGGTGGTACATAAAGGTGCCAGATTTCACGAGATCGAACTCGTAAACATAGGTCTTGCCGGGTGGGATACCCGGATGGCTGAGGCCCCCGACCCCGTCCATCCCCGATGGCAGGATAAGTCCGTGCCAGTGGACAGTCGTGTGTTCAGGCAGACGGTTGGTGACATAGATGCGCACCCGGTCGCCTTCGACCGCCTCGATGGTTGGCCCCGTTGACTGGCCATTGTAGCCCCAGAGGTGCGCGATCATGCCGTCAGCCAGTTCGCGCACCACCGGTTCGGCGACAAGGTGGAACTCCTTGACGCCGTTGTTCATACGGTGCGGCAAGGTCCAGCCGTTCAGCGTCACCACAGGCGTGTAATCCGGCCCCGATCCTGGGCGCGGCGTGACTACCGTGGCCGCACTGTCCATCATGGCGGCTTCGGGAAGTCCGCGGTTCATGGCCTGCCCCCAGGCCTTGGAGGAAACAAGCGCGGCCCCCGCGGCCCCGACCGATAGCATTTGACGTCTGTTCAACATGGTTTTTCTCCTCAATGTCCGGCGCCGCCACTGGCGGAAATTGCGGCACTTTCACCACCACCCGCGCTGCCTGCTCCGCCGCCGTAGATGGCGGCCGTCAGATCAGCCTGTGCGATATAGAAGTCCCGCTTGGCATTTGCCCCTTCCAACTCGGCGCTCAACCTTTCGCGCACATCCGTCAGCAGTTCGAAGGTGTTGGTGATCATGCCGTTGTAGGACAGCAGACCCTCTTCCTCGACCGTGGCCCTGAGTGGCACCAGCACGTCGCGGTAATGTCGGGCGATCTTGTAGGACGCGTGATAGGCACCCTCGGCACCGCGGGCCTCGGAACGCACGTTTACCGCCTTTTCCGCCAGCGCATTCGCAGCCTGAAGATAGCTCAACTCTGCCGTCCGCATCCGGGCCTTGCCGGTGTCATAGATCGGGATCGCAAACTCCAACTCGACCTGCGGGGTGGTCGCGGTTGAAATACCTCCGTCCTCTCTTGCTTCGCGCTCGGTCTCGAATCCCGCGATGAGTTCAAGATCGGTCACCAGCCTTGTCTTGTCGGTAAGGCCAAATGCCGCCGCCTGCGCCTCTAGCCCCAGCTTCGCCACACGCAGATCGACACGATGGTTCAATGCCTTGGCTTCAAGATTGGTGATCCGCCCGACAGAACGCGGCAATGCTGGCAGCGCGTCAGGCACATAATAGTTCACGTCGTCGCCCCAAAGCCCCATAAGCCGGGTCAGATCTTCCTTGGCGCGGGCCGCATTCAGGCGCGCCTTTGCAAGTTGCCCGGCCAGTTCGGCGTTGAACGCCTGTTCACGGGCTTGCCCCGCCCGGTTAAGCGCTCCGGTCTCACCCAGCTTGCGCGCCAGTTCAGAGCCCGCATCCGACGTTTCCAGGGCACGTTTCAGATACCCCACGGTCTCGAACGCCGCGACGGCATCGATCCATGCGATGCGGGTCTGATTGGCCAGTGCCAGGGTGTCGCTCACAGCCTTTGCCTGGACAGCACGGAAATTGACATCCGCCAGCGCGACCCGCTGTTTCCGCGTCTGCGCATCCAGAATGTTGGTGGCAATCATGCCTTCTATCGCGCGGTAGGCACCAAGTTCGGCGGCCCCGATACCCAGAATTCCAATCGAAACTATCGGGTTTTCAGGGATGGATTGTTGCCATGCTTCTGCGGCTGACAACCCCACGTCGGCATAGGCGGCTTGCAGACCCTTGTTGTTCAACAGGGCAACCTGCACGGCGGTCTCGACAGAGATCGTCTTGCCATGCACCATTACCTTTACCTCGCGCGAAAGCGCGTCATTTTCGGCCTGTGTCTGGGCAAAGGCGGTGCGTTTGCCGATGGCTGCCGATGTTTGCGTCGATACGACAGCAAACCCGGCTTTGGACTCTGTGTAGATGGCTGGGACGGCGGTAGCGCAGGCAGCCAATGCAATCGGAAGTCCGATGATCAACGGAACGGTCAACGGGCGCATCAATTGCCCTCCGACTGTTCTTGGTTCACCTGACGCCAGTCGCGTGGCCCTGTCGGCTCGCGATAAGTATAGCCTGCCAGCGGGTCCGTGAAAAAGATCGGCGAGGCGATTGCGCCATTTGTCACGGCCTGATGTGTTGCCACGTCTGGAAGGGGGGTCGGCACCTGCGTGCATGCACCGAGTCCGAGGGCGCAAGCCCCCGCAAGGAATGGAAAATTCATCTGGATATCCTGATTCAGTCGTGTCAGACGCGCATTTGAACAACGCATCTCTGTGGGCCCCTCAAGGGAGCCCGCGATCAGATCAGGTGTTTGGGTGGGCGCAGAAACTCTACGAGGTCAAAAGCGAACAAACGCGGTTCTATTATATCATCATGCGCGTCCAGGTTCGACACAGCGTCAATGGCTATTTCGCTCCCCAGCACGACCGAGAGGCAGATACCGCTACAACACTGGATCGACCCACTATCTTCGTCGCCCGACGGGACGGGCATCGTGTACTGCGTCGTCTTCGCGTGGTCGACATGCGCTGCCCCGTCCTGCGACACTGATCCCTCGAGATCTGACGCGAGAAGTGAGCCATGGTGCGATTGCTGCGCATGAGAGACCGAAGGCGGCGACAGAACCAGCGCCAAAGCAAGGCACGACAGTGCCTTCAGAACCATCGAAAGGGCGCTTTTTGCTTTCATACTCGGGACATGCACGCCACACGTCATCCTGTCAATCGTTCCTGCGCAGGAAGATTCCAAACTTTTTTGTGATGCTGTCGCGTGCGTGTGGCCATCATTCGATTTACCTCAAATATTTAAAAACGCTAACGAATCGGAGCTAACCAACATGGCACCAATTACACACTGCTCGCTGCCCTAACCTTTCGACCAACAACGAGGAGTGGCTGAGACCTGACGCATCGGCCTGCCTTGTCAGGACGTATTCGGCGGCGACGGCTGAAGCCTGCGGGTCCATCGAGAATATTTCTTGACCTTCCCACCATGGGAGGCCGCATATTGAATATGCCACGGGCGCAAGCTCACCATGCCGGAGAGTCACCATGAACATCGGAGAAGCCGCCAAGGCGACCGGAATTTCGGTCAAGATGCTGCGCTACTAGGGACGTAGGGCTGCGCGGAACGACCAGGTATCACAAGCACCGCAGAATTAAGATGGGTGGAGAATTTTGTTCGTATTTCCCTTGTTATCACAATAACTTAGCGTTCGTCGATGAGCTTGATGTCTCAAGGGTTTCTTCACTGTGTTGCCACTCCCGAAAGGTGTGCGAAATATACTGCATAACCGCGCAACTTTCGCACACAACTATCGAAAAGGAATTTGGCTGCGTTATCAGTAGAGAACATTGGCCATGCGAAACTGACAACATTTGCGAAACCGCCCTTTCGCACAGGTGTTGTGAGGTAGATATTGCGTTCTTATGATACCTGACCGTTCCTCTCAGCCCTACGTCCCTGGTGCGTGGGCTCCTGGTGCGATCGTGAAGCCCTGAGCATCAGGATGCCATTGCATCAAGAGTTCGGCTGCTTTCACCGCGACAAGGTAGGTAAAAGTCTGGTTCACCTGCTCAATGATGTTGAGCGGCCGATCTTCCAATGGATGCGACCCAATCGGACTGAATTTGAGCGATTCCAAAGCATGTAGTGGAGAGGATGGAAGAGCCGACAGGGCTTTTTGAGCCCGCACGGCACTAGCCTCAATGCGTTGCAGAGCTTCTTGAATGTCGGACAGCGAGCAAAGAGTGATTATAGACATGCTTGCATGCAATCATGATTGCATGTTTTGCGCTTTGTATGCTTCCCACATTTTTAGGAAAAGCCTCTTCTTCGCTCCATGGCTGAAGCCATACTCCCTGCCCGCTTGTTCGCTGAATTCCTCGAACACTGTGACAGGCACACGGACTTGAATCGGCCGCAGAGCGACTTTTTCGGCGCGTGTATCCTCAGTGATTACGTCGGGCGCGGCTTCGGCTGGCGGCGGTGCGCCCTTACTGCTTTTGAGTTTGGTTATATTCGTAGTCATTACGCTACCTGCCTTTCTTGAAGTTCGGCCATCTTGTCGATCACGCTTTGCGCCAACTTGGACGCGCGCTCGTTCAAGGTGCGAAATGAGGTTTCGGTTATGGCCTTACCTGCGTCTGAGGCCGAACCGTAAGCCGTAGAAACCCCTACTTCGCCTTCAAGCACCACATAGCCCGCATCGGACAAGTATTGCCGTGCTGCGGCGTTCTCACGCTCGCTACCCGTGGTCTTGAACATGGCGAAGGCGATCTTGTCTGGCGAGATACCCTTCTTGCGCAACGCATGCGCCAGCACGACGCCAGGATGCAGATCATCGACGGTTTGGCCGGTTGGGATCACGACAAGATCGGCGGCTTGCGCGATCTCTGCCGTTTGATCCGAGGCGTTTGGTTTACCGTCAAGGATCAGCGCATCAAAGCGCGAGGCTTCGGCAAGCGCGGTCTTTACCGTGGCAAAGCTTTGCACCTGAAGTTCTGGCGTGACGCCGCCCTCGGCGCGCCGCCCTGCCCAATGGGTGCAAGTTTGCTGTTGTGTGTCGAGGTCTGCAATTTTGGTGGATAGGCCGCCGGCGACGAATTCTCGCGCCATCATGCGGGCGAGGGTGGATTTCCCAACGCCGCCTTTTTGGGACACCATCCCGATAATGTAGGTCATATTTGCTGCTCCGATCTGCCAAATCGTTATTTTTTATCATGCTAGCACGCTTGCCTGAATCGCGCCAAGCATGTTTGCAGGTTTTCCACAAAGGCGCTTTGCATGCAAGCATGCTTGGCGCGTTATCTCTTGTAAGCACCGCGCTTCTTGCAAAATGCGAGAAAATGCTTGTCGGGGTCTTTGACCATGATGCCCTTTTCGATCACCCACGAGCGCCATTCGCCTTCGAGGTGGTGCATATCCCAACCAGGGGCAAGGCGGCGCGCGTTCTCATGCGTGTCGGCGGCAAGACGCAAAGAAGAGAGCGGCAAGGGCAGGGCGCTTTGGTGTATTTCCTTCTTCGGTCGGACGATCACAATGTCCTCTTCGATCAAAAAGGTATAATCGGGCATGTGATCATGTTGGCCATCATCGTCGATGATCTTGCCTATCAGACGGCGAAACTCCTTCACCGTCGAGCCTGAGCCGCATTTGTCTCTCAGCAGCTCAAGGCCAACCTTCCAGATGGCTTGCGCGCCGCAATGCTTACGCGCGATCTCGTAAAGTCGACGCTCTAGAGGTTTTCGCAGGAAGAAATATTGCCTGTTAAGCGTCAGAACATTGTTGTTTTGAATCGCATCAAACACCCAATCGGACAGGGTGATCTCGACATCGAGCATGCGTCCGTCGCGGGATTCTCTCACAATCTCCGCCGAGTCGATCAGGCTAAAAACCTTGAAGTATTCCTCGCTGCCTTGTTTGAGGTTGGTTTCGATCTGCGTGCCTTGCAGGCGGCGCAGCGCGTCCTTGAGCAGCTCATAGCCGCGTCCAGAGGTTTGGCGGTTGGTGGCGACAAGTAAATCATAGGCTTTGAAGCGCAGGCTGCGTTGCACCTGACGGCCTTCGTTCAGCGCCGCCATACATTGGCTTATGCAATAAATCAGAACGTCCCGATCATGGACGGTGGCCAGCCCATGACGGGAAGGGGAGATTTCAATGAAATTTTCGCCGCGTGTATACTTGCGCGGGTTCATGTCGGGTTTGGTCGAGAGGGTGAAAACCGGGTGTTCCATGGAGGCCATATCGCCCTTTGGAACGGCGTCCACGATATCACAGACGAACAGATCACGCTGCGGATGCCGATCTGGCAAGAGCGGCGAGCGGGCAGGGAGGGCAGCGCTTTCATTCGTCATTTCACACACCGGCTTTGCATTAGAGATTCGTCACTTCACACACCACGTGCTACTATCGTCACTTCACACACCGCCCGTCAAGTTTCGTCACTTCACACACCGACCCAGCCTGTGGATACCTTGGCGGCTCTTTCGTCACTTCACACACCGATTTCGGAAAATCAGGCCGATTTCGCGTTTTTTTTCAAATAGTTATCTGCTGCTCAAAATTGTGTAACTCTATTCTAACTATATTTAACTCACTCACAGCTCTACGAGCTGCACGAAAAGGCATCGGCCTAGACGGCCGATAAACTATATGCGCCCCTTCGCCCAAAGGGCGAACCCGCGCCCCCACCACAAAAAAGAGGCTTCAGTACTCACCAAAAGCAGATGCGCGTATCAGAACCATCCCTTGCTTTCATGAAGCCCTAAGACCATCACGAACCCCGCTACAAGGGGTGGGTGCTCGCCATGCTCAGATGCTTCGCATCTTGCGCGTGGCTCCGCTCCCGCTTCGCGCCCTTGCAGCGCGAACCGTGCTGTTCTTTTTTCGGGCTCAAGCAAGGGACGGCTCCGAAAGCAGATCAGCATTCACTTTTCGCCGAGGCTCATGACGGATAGGGCAGAGCACAAAACCGACAGGACGGCGCTTCGACCCCAAAGGGGTGTAAGGCAAATACAGGGGGATAACGTCTTTGCTTAGAAACAAAAATTTGACACTTGGTAACGTATGTGTCACTATTTATTCTTATGATTGAGCTTGTTGTCTACGTCACTGAAGAGGGAAAAGCACCGTTCGATGATTGGTTCGACAAGCTCGATACGGTTGCAGCCCTGAAAGTAAGAACCGCGCTTGCACGGGTCGAGACCGGCAACCTTGGCGATGTGAAGGCGGTAGGGCAGGGCGTGTCCGAAAGGCGCATCACCTTCGGCCCAGGCTATCGCGTCTATTTTGGCAAAGACGGCGACAAGCTCGTGATCCTGCTTTGTGGCGGTACGAAAAAACGCCAGTCAAAGGACATCGAGCAAGCCAAGGCATTTTGGGACAACTACAAAAGCCGAAAACTAAAAGGAGACTGACATGGCACTGACCAAAGATTTCAAAGACACCATCAAGGCACGCGCCGAGCGCGATCCTGAGTTTCGTGTCGGCCTGTTCCGTGAAGCGATCGAAGCGATGCTCAGCGACGATCTTGAAACGGGCAAGGTGTTGCTACGTGACTACGTGAACGCCACCGTAGGGTTTGAAACCCTTGCCGAGGACATGAAAAAAGACCCAAAGAGCCTGATGCGCATGCTCAGCGCCAAAGGCAATCCGCGCGCCGACAACCTGCTCGCCATGGTAGCCCGTCTGAAGCAGCGCGAGGGCGTGTCTTTTTCACTGACCCAAGATAACGGCCTTCATGCGTAACAAATCATTCAACGCGCCTTGCATGCAAGCATGCTTTATTGTGTGGATAGCTCTCCCTTAGCGCGATTTGCGAGTGCATCACTCATAAGCGGCTGTTACGATTTCCACAAACCAAGATTATCGTCTGAGTGAGGGAAACAGGCATGAATGCTGTTGAGATCGAGGAAGCAATTTCGGCATTGGCAGAGCTGCCTTTCGATGGCGATGAGTTTCCTTTCGGTTTCCTGCTGGCCTTTGGCAACAAAGCCACGACCATCAAACGCCTGCAAAGCGGATCGTCCAACAAATCCGACCAGGGCGGCGTTCTTCAGACAAACAACATCCACCTCAAGGTTTGCGCTGAGGGCGACGTCACAAAGACACTGGCACAGCTCAAGGCCAGCGCCGCGACCACAAAGGCCAAGGCAAAATTCGTCCTGGCCACCGATGGCACCGATCTTGAAGCCGAAGACTTGACCACAGGCGAGACGATCGCCTGCGCCTACACCGATTTTCCCGACCACTTTGGCTTCTTCCTGCCCTTGGGAGGGATCAGCACCGTCAAGCAAATCCGCGAGAGTGCCTTTGACATCAAGGCGACTGGCCGTCTCAACCGGCTCTATGTCGAGCTGTTGAAGGATAACCCAGAATGGGGCACGACTGCGCGCCGCCACGACATGAACCACTTCATGGCGCGGCTGATTTTTTGCTTCTTTGCCGAAGACACCGACATCTTCACCACCCCCGATCAGTTTACCGGCACGATTGAGCGGATGAGCGAGAAGGACAGCTCAAACACCCATGAGGTGATCAGCGAGCTTTTCCGCGCCATGAATACCAAAGGTGCCGATCGCACGGCGGCAGGCATTGCCCGTTGGGCGAATGTCTTTCCCTACGTGAACGGCGGGCTGTTTTCAGGCACCACGGACGTTCCGCGTTTCAGCAAGATCGCGCGGTCTTACCTGATCCACATTGGCAGCCTCGACTGGACGAAGATCAACCCAGACATTTTCGGTTCGATGATCCAAGCTGTGGCGGATGATGAAGAGCGCGGCGCGCTTGGCATGCACTACACATCCGTGCCGAACATTCTGAAGGTGCTCAATCCACTCTTCCTTGATGATCTGCGCGAGAAGTTGGAAGAGGCGGAGAGTACGAAAAAGTGTGGGGCAATCAGGCTGCTTTCCGGTCTTCGGATTTGGTTCTCATTCCCGGATACCACTGCTCGAACTTCTGGCGCAGGGTG
>Ga0335398_10006627_pt1 | contig 14561 bp, 7 predicted proteins | sample BON03_FD_205742 | JGI IMG/M metagenome (GOLD analysis project Ga0335398, IMG submission 205742) | Freshwater microbial communities from Lake Bonney liftoff mats and glacier meltwater in Antarctica - BON-03 (spades assembly) (version 2) | ecosystem: Environmental > Aquatic > Freshwater > Ice >... | reverse complement strand
GCGCGCACAACGGCGCTGCTTGGCTCGCGCGCTGGTCGTCGTCGAAGCTTGACGCGCTCGCGCGCGGTCGCGGCGACGGCGACGGCGCCGCCGCCGGCGACGGCGCCGCCGCAAGGCTGTGTGCGCAAGGTTCCGAAGGGATCTCGACCGACCGCGGGACTCACTACTTGCACACCTAACCCATCATCGGCCGATCGCAACTCTCGCCGCACCACGCAAGCGCCCTCGTTGTCGCGGCGCAGCCCGCAAAGAAACTACGGGAGGAACAGAGGAAAAACCACCCGTCCCGCAGCACAGGACACGCAGCACAAGCCGCCGCCCCTGGTACCCACAGCGCACGCCTCAACGCGCGCACAAACTGCCACATCATGGGGGACGACATGGAGGGTGCGTGCGTTGGGGGGTTGGTTTCCCGTGGTTGGAAGTGCGCCGCTGACGCCGACGCCGGCGATGCCAGCGAACGCCCGCTCGCTCACACGCTGTCGCGCTCCGAATAGGAAAAGAACGAATCCTCCTTACCAAAAAAGCAACACAGATTACGGGTTTGACTACTCGGACGAGGAGCCCGAGGAGGCGGACGTCGACATCGAGAACCAGTACTACAACTCGAAAGGTGAGAGGCGTTTGCTTTTTTAGACCGAAAAGGCAATTCCTCTGTCGGGATCACCGCTGGGGGCCGCCGCCGCCAACGCACGCAACCCCCGAAAACCAAAACCAAAAAACGCCCAGGCATGCTCGAGGGCGACGACCTGCGCGACGCGCTCGAGGGGTTCGAGCAGGTGCTCACGATGGAGCAGGGACGCGGCGAGTGGTGCGTCGTGGCTCCCGTGAAGGGCGTGGGTGGGGGGGGGGGGCGGGGGGGCCGCCGCCTCATTTTCCCCCAAGCCACCGTCGCCGCGCCTCTCAAGCCACGAAAAAATCTCAAAACACGAAAAAATCTCAAAATTTGCGGAACGTTCAACTCAAGCGCAACAAACAAAATCGCAGGGGCTTCAAGGCGCTCAAGCAGATCGTCAAGCTCCGCCAGCGCCTGGGCCAGCGCGACGAGATGCTCGCCGCCTACCGCCGCATGCTCGAGTACGCCGACGGGGGGGGGCGGGGGGCGGGGGGGGGGGGGGGGGGGGGGCGGGGGGGGCGGCGGGAGGCGGCGGCGGCGGCGGCGGCGCGGCGGGCGGCGGCGGCGGCGGCGGAAACGCGGCCGTGACGCGCAACGCGGCGGAGAAAAAGCTCAACTCGCTGCTGGACGCGGTGGCGGCGCAGGCGGCGGCGGCGCAGCAGCATGCGGCGGCGGCGGCGGCGCGGCAGGAGCCGCCGCCGGGGCATCAGCAGCAGCAGGCGTCGCAGCAGCAGCATGGGGAGGAGGCGGCGGCGGCGGCAAAGGCGGCGGCGGCGGGCAGCGACGGCGGCGGCGGCGGCGCGGCGGCGGTGGCGGCCTCGGCCTCCCTCCCGGCAGAGGACCCGGCGGCCGCGCTGCTGCGCGCGTTCTACGAGCAGACCGTCGCGTCGCTCGACCGCGGCCGCAACGAGCGCCTGTGGTTCAAGGCGTCCATGCGCCTCGCGCACCTGGCGCTCGAGCGCGCCGACTACCCGCGCGCGGCCGCGCTGCTGCGCGAGCTCCACCGGGCGTGCCGGCTGCCGGGCGGCGGCGGCGGCGGCACGGGCGGCGGCGGCGGCGGCGCGGGCGGCGGCGGCATCGACCCGGCGCGCGGCACGCAGGCGCTCGAGGTGTACGCGGCCGAGATCCGCATGGCCACGGAGCAGCGGGACAACAAACGCCTCAAGGAGCTGTACCACCAGGTGAGGGACGGGGGTGCGGACGACGACAGGGGAACGAGAGCAAGCGCCTTGTTTCCGCCTCTCTGCTTTATTTTTTGTTTCTTCGCCCCGCCTTCGCTCAAACAACGCCGCCGCCGCCGCCGCCGCCGCCCCGTTTCGTCGCGCTTCCGTCCCCTTCCCCCGCGAATGTTCCCCCCCCAAATACCATCCGACGAGCCAACACTCCCCATGCCACACAACGATGACACCCCGGATTCAACACCCTTGGAACAAAACAAAACAACACCAAAACAACAAAACAAAAACAACAATAAAAAAGGCGCTGTCGGTCCGGTCGGCCATCCCCCACCCGCGCGTGCTCGGCGCCATCCGCGAGTGCGGCGGAAAGATGCACATGGCCGAGCGCCGCTGGCGCGCGGCGCACTCGGACTTTTTCGAGGCGTTCCGGTGCTACGACGAGGCCGGGAGCGCGCGGCGGGTGGCGTGCCTCAAGTACCTGGTGCTGGCGACGATGCTCATGGGGTCGGACGTGGACCCGTTCGAGTCGCAGGTGCGCTTCCATTTTGGTGTTTTTTTTGTGCTTTGTCGCCGCCGTCGCCCGAGAGGGGGAAGCTGCTTTCCCTGCCCCTCGCCCGCGCTCAACAACGCCGCCGCCGCCGCCCGCTCTCTTTTTCTTTTCTTCTCTAATCAAAAACAAAATCAAACAAAACGCAGGAGGCGAAGCCCTACAAGCAGGACCCCGAGGTCGTCGCCATGACCGACCTCGTCGCCGCCTACCAGGCCAACGACCTCGCGCGCTTCGAGCGCGTGCTCCGCGCCAACGCGGCGACGCTCACGCGCGGCGACGCCTTCGTACGCGCGCACGTCGGCGAGCTGCGGCGGCGCGCGCGGGAGGGCGTCCTGCTGGCGGCGGCCCGCCCTTACGCGCGCGTGCGGCTGGCCTTTTTGGCGCGCAAGCTGGGCGTGGGGGTGGTCGAGGTGGAGGAGCTGCTGGTGGGCCTGATCCTGGACGGGCGGATCCAGGGGCGCATTGACCAGGTGAGGCAGAGAGGGGGGGTGGAGGTTTTTGTTTTGGGCTCGGGCGGCCGCTGAGCGTCGGGGGGAGAAAAAAACCAACGGGGGGCGGCGTCCGTCGCCGCTCCGCCGCTGTTTGTTTTCGTGCGTGTCTGGGGCCGCTCGTCCGTGCTCCGGAGTTGCCCACCCAGGGCTGGCGCTAGGCAGAATGCACCCGGTATTTGCGAACAAACTGGGCTCACACACCCCCTCCCCTCCCTGTTCCACTCTCAACAAAAACACATGATCCTTTTTTTTTTTGCTCGTTGTTTGCCTTCTCGCCTGGCCGACGCCGACGACGACGACGATCCCCCCAAAAAAACACGCACTCGCAGGCGAGGCAGCTGCTGGACCTGACGGTGGCGGCGGACGGGGCGCCCGCGGGCGCGAGCGAGGACGACGAGCACGTCGCGGCCACGTACGCCGCCATGGTGCGGTGGGCGGACCGGCTGCGGGCCATCCACGGGAGCATGTGCGCGCGGATGTGAGCGAGGGATTTTCTTTTTTCCTGGTTTTCCCGTTTTCCACGAGACGAGACCGCCGGGGGCGAGCGCCGAACCCAAGAAATGAACGAGTTTCTAAAGCGCCGTTTCCCCCCTTGCATCTGCATGTAATTGCAATTTTCATCGCCGTGACAGCCTAGGCTCGACGCCTTGTACACGGACATGTGGTTTGAGGGGGGTCGCGGGCGTTGTTTGGCCCTCGGACGGGTCGGAGAAAAACGAGGGCGACGGCGGCGACGCCGGCGGCGACGACGAGCGCGCGGCGCTCGACCGGCTGCCGCCGCCAGCGCCGCCGTCGCCGCCGCCGCGCTTTGGCCGAGACGTGCCTCGCTCATGCCGGCCTGCCCGTCGCTCCCGTCGACCACCGGACGTCACCAACAGCGCCGGCCCTACGCGCTCCCCTCGCTTGGGCGGCGCTAGGTCCACGGTCGAAGGAGCAAGGCACGATTGAAAACACGACCTCGTCGGCGGCGGCGTTTTAGCGGCTGTTGCGTTTCTTTCCTCCGTCGGGCGGCGCTCGCTCGCCCCTCCTCGCTCGGCCGACGCCGGCATAAAGCTCGCTCCTTCTCCGCCATCCCTTCTCGCATTATCCGCCCACACACACACTCCACAACACACACACAAGCAAATCTTCCCTGTCTGAAACACCCTTCCCCCACTCATCCGCAAAATGGCCCCCAAGGTGGGTGAAAAACTTGCGGCGCAAAGTTTGAAAAAAAAGACGAGGGAGGAAAGAGAGAGCGAGACAGACGAGAGCTCCCCCCCCCGCCTCTCGGGCACACAAATCGCTCGCTGCGCCAACGTTTCTGGCCGTGCGATGGCTGCGCCGCGCGCAGATGCGGGGTGCCTATCGGCTCACGCGCGCGCGGTGCATTCGTTGGGCTCGGGTGGCCGCGGCGCGCGCGCGGGAGAGGGGGAAGGGACCTCGGTCTCCTGTTTCTTTTTCGGGAGGGCGAAAAAAACGAGCCTCAACAACCAAGAACTCTTCTTCGCCTCTCCGCGCGCCCCGCGCGCCCCCCGCCAAGCCGATCGACCGGTCGCGATGGGCAGATGCGCGCGACCTAGGTCGAGCCTGTGCGATTCGCCGCGCGCGCGGCGGATTTCTCGCGGCCGCATGTGGCGAACCGAGCTCGAAGCAAAAAACAAGCGGGCGAAAAAACAAACGGCCGAATTTTTTTCTCCTTCTTTCTCTCACCCCTCCCCCTTCTCCTTTCCATCCATCCGCCATCCCCCAAACGCCAAAGGTTGTCGTCAAGAAGGCCGCCGCGCCCAAGAAGGCCGCCGCGCCCAAGAAGGTTGTGGCCAAGAAGGTGAGCGCGTCCTCGCGCGCCCGCGCGGGGCGGGTCCGTTTTTGTTTTTTTGATAAGCGCTCGAGCCACCGCCGCCGTTGGCGGCCAGGCCAAAAAAAAATCAACAACGAACGCCGCTCGCCGCTTTTTGCTTTTCCTGCCCGGCCGTCCTTTCCGCCCCTGCCGCCCCCCGTTGACCTGGGCCGCATCCTGTCCTCTCTCTCATCCTTTCCTTATCGGGACCCTGCTGGGGCGCGAACGAGAGAGAGCAGAGCCCCCGGGGGAGGAGGTGGCAGGGGAACGGGGGGCCCCGCCGCGTCTTGTTGCGAAAATATAAACAACGCCTCGGTCGCCGCCGTCGTCGCGGCACGGCGCGCCGCCCAACGATGCCCGCCTCACGCCCCCCTCCCCGCCGCCACACACACACCACACCCACATCACCCACACCAACGAGCCCCTTAGCCCGCCGCCGCCAAGCCAAAGGTGGCCAAGGCCGCCAAGCCGGCCAAGCCCGCCGCCGCGCCCAAGCCCAAGGCGGCGCCCAAGGCGAAGAAGCCGGCGGCGCCCAAGGCGGCCAAGAAGCCCGCGGCGCCCAAGGCGGCCAAGAAGCCCGCCGCGCCCAAGAAGGCGCCGGTCAAGAAGGCGGCCGTCAAGAAGGTGGCCGTGAAGAAGTAAAAAACTTGACGACCCCTCCTCCTCCTCCGCCCGCGGACGCGGCTGCTGTTTTTCGTTTTTCCTTGCCATCTCATTTTTGCCGCAGGCGACGACGGGCGACAAATGGCCTGACTGTTTTTTTTCTCGGCGTTTTGACGGCGCCTCTCTGCCTCTCAAACTTCTCTCTCGAGGGCGACGCGCGGCCCCCTCCCCCCTCCGTCGGGGCGCTGAAACACTGCGCTCTCCGCGGTGGTAGAGGGCACGTGCTCGCTCGGCCTCGCGTGTGCTTTTTTGTTTTGCTCTTTCTTGCCTCAACAGCAAAGGAGCGGCGGAAAAAAAGCGGCGAGCGGAGGTCGCGCGCGCAAAGGAGAAGAGAAAGACGCCCGCGCACTCGACACACACCCCCGGAACCTTTTTTTGGACCCTCTTGAAGCACATTATAACGACGAGCCGTGCCCCTATTTGACCACACAAAACACCTCATTTTGTGAAAACAAGGAACGGATCAAAACACAAAAAAAGTCTTGTCTTGTTCCGACTCTGGCGTCTTTCCGCTCTTCCCGCTCGTTTTCGCTTTAAATCGCAGCGCACGCGCGAGCATGGTGAAAACAAGCGACGAACGCCCATCGCGTCGGCGCGCCCCAGCAGCTCGCTCACGAGCCCCCGACCGCCTCCGCGAGCTCCTCCGCCTCGCAGCGCTCGCACGCGCACTCGAAGCCGTAGTCGCGCAGCGCCGCCCGCCGCTCGGCCAGCGGCTGCGGCACCCGCGGAGGCGGCGGCGGCGGCGGCGCCTCGCCCTCGTCCCCGCTGCCCCCGTCCGCCTCGTCGCCCTCTCCCTGCCGCCGCCCCCCTCCCTCCGCCTCGTCCTCCTCCTCCTCCTCCCCCTCCTCCCCCTCCTCGTCGTCCAGCGGCAAATAAGAGATCGCCAGCTCCTCCCCGGGGCTTAGATCCCGCACCGCCACTAAAGCAACGTCTCCCGCCGCCCTACCCTCGGCGCGCGCCGCGGGCGCGCAAGCGTGGTTGCAGCACGACTGGAGCGCATAAAAGGCCGTGCCCTGCGTGCCCTCTCCCGCGAGCTGGGGGCCCATGGCGTGAAGTAGAGGGGCCACGAGGGCGGCGGCGGCGTCGCGGTCGGCGGCGCTGGCCCTTTGTGCGCGTCCTGCTGCCGCCTGCGCCGCAAGAGGAGGAGAGGGGCCGGCCGCCGCCGCCGCCGCCGACGATGCCGCCGCCGCCGCCTGCCCGCCCGACGCCCCCTCCCTTTCATTGCCCTCCTCCTCCTCCTCCTCGTCGTTGGGCAGGTCGTCGCCGTTGAGCAGCGCCACGTAGGCGTCCAGCGGCGGCGGTACGTTCAGCGCCAGGTTGTTGAGCTCAAACATGCCGACCAGCGACCCATAGGCGGCCAGCCCTTGGCCCCCGGCGCCGCCGCCGTCGCCGCCGGCCTCGCCGTCGTCGGCGCCGGCCGACAGCAGCGCCGCCGCCAGCTCTGGCCTCTCCGGCTTGAGCGCGGCCGCCAGCAGCGCGAGCGAGTCGGCGGCCAGCGACCGCAGCTGCGCGCGGAACTCGGCCTCCTCGGCGCCCGGGCTCACGTCGTCGGGGCGCGCGACGCACTCCCACCACGGCCGGCGGTGCGCGACGGCAAAGGGCAGGGCGGCGCGCGAGAGGGCGGCGAGCGGGTTGGGCGGCGGCGGCGGCGCCGGCGCCGGCGGCCGCTCGCCGCCGGCGGGTCCTTTTTCTTGCGGCGGCGGCGGCGGCGGCAGCAGCAGGCCATCGGTCTCGACGAGCAGGAGGGCGACCACCTGCCCGGCCACGCGGAAGATGTCGTTGTGCTCGTCGGCGTGCGCGAGGAAGCGCGCCACGGCCGCGCGGTCGACGCGGACGCCCGCCTCGACGATGGCCGGCGGCTTGGCGGCGGCGGCGCCGCCGCTTCCGCCGCGCCTTCCGGCCCTCGCCTTGCCTCTGCCCGCCGCGCCGCCGCCGTCGCCGCGCGGCCACGTGCCGGGGCACAGCAGGCGGTGCCACCGGTCCCAGGCGCCCGCCTCGCACGCGCGCGAGCAGAACTCGGCGCCGCAGCGCCCGCGGCAGGCCACGGGCGCGGGCGCGCGCAGGAACCGCGGCGGGACCAGGTGCGACAGTGGCAGGCGCCGGCCCTCGGCCTCGCCGTCCGAGACCGGGTCGTCCTCGTCGCCGCCGCCGCCGCCGCTTTCGCCGCCGCCGCCATTTTCGTCGCCGCCGCCGCCGCCGCCGTTTTCGTCGCCCCGGTCCGACTCTCTATTTGCCGTCGTCGCACCCTCGCCGCCCGACGCGCCCGCATTCGCACGCCCCGACGCCCGCAGCGACGGCAGCGGGCGCAGCCACGCGCGCAGGTCGCGCGGGTCGACCGAGCGCTCGAGCGCCGCCGAGCGCCGCGCCGCGTCGGCCGCGCTTGCGCGGTCCCCGGCCCGCCGCGCGTCCCCGGCGTCCTCGGCGGCCCGCGTCACCGCGGCCACCAGCTTCTCGCCGACGTGGCGCTCGAGCGTGCCCGTGCACGCGTGGCACCCGGCGCACGAGGACACGGCGGAGCGGCTCTCGAGGGATTGGCACCCGGCGAGCGCGCGCTCCGCCCACAGCGCCTCGCCCCGGGCGACGGGCCGCGTGACGTACAGGCCCTTGCCGCGGCCGCCGCCGCTGTCGAGGCGGACCTCGACGGGGGGGTCGCCGAGGCGCTTGAGGAGCTGGAGGATGGGTTTTTTTGTTGTTGTTGCCGGGGGGAGAGGAGGGGGGGAGGGTGAGCGAGGACGAGAGGGGGGGCGCGGCGCGGCGGCGAGTTTCGGCGGCAGCGGCGGGGGCGGCGGCTGCGGGCGCCTCTTTCGACCTTTGCGCAAAGCGTTGGCGGTGCGTAATCGACCCACCTGCGCATAGTACCGGAGCGCGTCCTCATCCGACGGTCTCGCCAGGAAGTCGGCGGAGTGAGCCGCCATGCCCCAGGCTCTCTCTCCCCTCTTTGAAAGTCGTCGATTGTAAAAAGTGTGCGCGTGTGTGATTCGGTGAACGTGCGCGTGTGTCTGTCGAGGGTGTGTAAGCTATGTTTTGCCTCATGTGCGTCAGGTCGGTGTGCGCTGCGGTCCTTCCTTCATCTCTCTTTCTCTCTCTCTCCGAATGAAATCTGCTCACTTGCCGCCGCCGGCGCCGACGCCGCCGCGGCGTGGGCGTCCGGCCGCCGCGACGGGCGCCGCCGCCGGCCCCGGCTTTGCGGCCGGCACCGCCTTACCCCTCTTGGCGGGCGTGTCGGCCGGCGGGGGCGCGTCGTCCGCGTCGTCACTGTCGGCGGGCGAGGGCGGCGGCGGGGCCTTGGCGCGCGGCGCCTTGGCGGAGGCGACGACCGCCGCCGCGACCACGCGGCGGCGGCTGCCGCCGCCCCCCACGTCGCCGCCGCCGCCGCCGCCGCCGCCGCCGCCGCCCGCGTCGTCCTCCGCCTCGTCGGCCGCGGCCGGCGGCGGCGCCCCCTCAGCCACCGCCACCTTTTTGCGCTGCTTGGGCGCGGGCATCACCTCGGGCTCCGAGTCCTCACTGCCGTCGAGCGCCTCGCCGCGCGGCGCCGGCTTCGCCTTGACCGCCGCCGCCCCCGGCTCGGCCTTGACCGCGGCGGCGCGGGGGCCACGCGGGCCCCGGGGGCCTCGCGTCCTCTTGCGCGCGCCTGCCGCGCCGCCGCCGTCGCCGCCCGCCGCCGCGCCGCTGCCGCCGGCCCCGAGCGCGGCCTCCTGCCCGGTCGGGTCCCACTGCCCGGCCACGATCGCGAGGGCGTCGGCGTCGAACACAAAGCTGAAGCCGGGCGGGAGCAGCGACGGCGCGTGCTGCTGCGGCTGCTGCTGCTGGGTGCCGCCGGCCGCGCCGCCGCCGCCGCCGGCCGCGCCGCCGCTGCCGCCGGCCGGCGTCCGCTCCTGCTGCTCCTGCTGCTGCTGCTGCCGCCGCCGCCGCTCGAGCTCGCCCGCGCTCGGCGCCGCGTACAGCGACTGCGAGACGAACACGCGCTGCGGGTACACGGGCACGCTCGACAGGGGGACCTGGCGCGGGCGGAGCGACGCCGGGTCCTGGTCCGCGCCGCCGGCCGCGACGGCGGCCGCCGCGGCGAGCGCAGAGACCGGGGCGGCGGCCGGCGCGGCCGCCGCTGCGCGGCCGCCGCCCTCGCTCTTGACGGGGAGGAGCGGCGGCCGAGCCTTGTTGCCCTTGTCCTGCTGCTGCTGCTGCTCCTGCTCCGCCAGCACGCGCAGGGCGCGCCCCGTGTCCGCGCGCGTGCGGGACACCATGGCGCGGGACAGGTTCATGCCCATCTCGGCCAGCAGGCGCATCTTGCCCGTGAATGAGGAAAAAGGCGGGCCGGCGCCGGCGCTGCCGCTGGCGCCCGCGTCGGCCGCCGTATTTGCCGCCGCCGCGTTTGCCGCCGCCGCCGCGCCCCCCTCGACCTCCCCCTCGGTCGCGTCGCGCAGCTCCCGGAGCGTCCGCATCACCTTGACGACGAGGCCCAGGCTGGCGCCCGCGGGGAGGTCGGGCATGTGAGCCACGGGCGGGACGCCGAGGCGCGCGAGCATGCCGCCCAGCCCGACGCCGGCGACGGCCGCCGCCGCAGAGGGCGGCAGCGCGTCGCCGCCGCCGCCGCCGGCCGCCGCCGCCGCCGCCCCCGCCGCCGCGCCCGCCGGCGTCGTCGCGGCCAGCAAAGGCGCCAGCACCGCCTGCAGCATGGCCTGGAAGGGCTCGAGGGCGGACGGGTCCGCGCGCGCCTCCGCGGGCGTGGGCATGTCCGGGTGGTGCGCGAGCACGTGCAGCGCGTACTGCAGCATCGCCTCAGGCACGGCCCCCTGGAAAAAGGCGGCGTCGCCGCCGCCGCTGCCGCGTCCGCCGCCGCCGCCGCCCAAAGACGAGCCGCCGCCGCCGCCGCCCGCCGCTGCCGCGCGCAGCGCCGCCCCGTGCACGAGCGCGCGCCGCACGGCCGCAAAGTGCAGCAGGCGCTGCTGCGCCGCGCGTCGCAGGGCCGGGGCCGGGTCCATCGTCGCGAGCGCCAGGGGCGCCGCCCACTTGGCCGAAAAGTGCGCAAGCGCCGCCGCCGCCGCCGCCGCCTGCGGCGCCGGGGCCGCGCCGCCGCCGTTGCCGCCGCCGCCGTTGCCACCGCCGCCCGCCTCTTGCACGGGCGCGGCGACGTGCAGCCGCCGCAGCGCCAGCCGCCACAGCCGCAGGCCGACGCCCTCGCGCACCTCGAGGTAGGGGTCCTGGACGGCCATGGACACCGCGACATAGGCCTCGGGCGGCATGCAGCCGTCGAGGCGGCGCGCCAGGCGCGCGAGGGAGGAGGCCGCCGCCAGCCGGAGCGCGGCGAGGCGCTCGGGCGACAGACAAACCCTGTCGCCCGAGCCGCTGCCGCCTGCTGCTCCTCCTCCTCCCTGCTGCTGCTGCTGCTCGTCCTCCTCCTCCCCGCCCAGGTCGTCGAGCAGCGCGGCCATGCGCGCCATGAACGGGCGCGCGGCGTCCGAGGTGGAGCGCGGGACCTGCTGCTCGGGCGCGTCCGGGACGCAGGCGCGCGCGGCGGCCTTGAGCGCGCGCGCGACCGCCAGGGTGGCCGGCCCGGGCGCGGCGACCGAGGGCGGCGGCGGCGGCAGGGGCGCGGCGGCGGCGCCTCGCTCCTCTTGCTGCCGCTGCTGCTGCTGCTCCCGCCGCTCCTCCTCGGGCGTCGGCAGCGGCGACCGCAGCATCGTCTCGCTTGCGAACGCGAGGGCCGCGGCCGCGTGCGGCGCAAAGGCGGGGGGGTAGAGGCGCGCGACGGCGCTCAGGGACGTGAGCGCGTCGCTGACGGCGGTCAGGGCGGCGACCGACGGCGCGCCGGCGCCAGCGGCGGCGGCGGCGCCCGCGCCGCCGCGGCCCTTTCTGCCCTTCTTGCCCTTGGCGCCGCCGCCGCCTCCGGCCCCGTCGAGCGTCAGGCGCGCCGCCAGCTCCTCCGCCGCCTCCTCCAGCGCCTTCTGCCCCTCGCGCAGCGCCGCGTCCCCGCCCGCAGGCACGGCCGCGCGCGCCGACGACGCCAGCGCCGCCGCCCCGGCCTTGGCGCACGCGCGCGACGGCGGCGCCGCCACCAGCGCCGCCAGGCCGCGGCGCGCGGCGGACGTCGGCGCGGGCCACCCCTTGGCAGCGCCGCCGCCGCCGGACCACGCCGCGCCGCCCGGAGGAGAGACGCCGCGCTGCGCGGCCAGGCCCGCCGTCAGCGCGCGCAGGGCGACCGCGCGGCAGGCGGCCGGCGCGTCGGGGTCGGCGGCGGCGTCGGAGAAGGCGCGGGCGGTGCCGAGGAAGAGGGCGCCGCAGTCGGGGTGGGTCGCGAGGCGGTCGACGAGGTCGAGGGCGGCGCGGGTGGCCACGTCGGCGGGGACGGGCGGGGGCAGCGAAGAAGGGGGCCCGTTGCTTTTGCCGCCGTCGCCGCCGTCGCCGTCGCCGCCGTCCCCGCCGTCGCTGCCGCCGGCCGCGGCCCTGCCCTTTCCTCCTGCCGCTGCTGCTCCTCCTGCTGCTCCTCCTGCTCCCGCCCCGTACTTGCGCCGGCCGCACGCGAGGTCCATCAGCTCGACCAGGTGCTGCGGCGCGACCCAAGAGGGCGCCGCGCGCGCGTAGATGGCCAGCACGGCCTCGGCCACGGGCGTCTTGCTGCCCACCCGCCGCGCGCAGTCGTCGCGGGCAGCGCGGGCGGCCGCCGGGTCCCACCCTCCGCCGCGGGCGGCGAGCGCGGCCGCCGCCGCCGCCGCCGCGTCGCCGCCCTCCTCGCCCTCTTCCTCCTCCTCGCCCGAATCCCCGAGCACCCGCGGAAAGTAGGGCACCGGCCCGGGGACCAAGGCCGCGGCCAGGCTCGCCGCCGCGTGGTGGTCGCGCGCCTCGAGCGCCAGCGCCGCGGCCGCCTCGCGCGCCTTCTTGACGCCCGCCGCCTCGAGGTGCCGCGCCGCGCCCTCGGCCGCCCGCCCGAGCGCGTCGTGCGCGCGCCGCTCGGCGCGGTCGGCGCGGTCGGCGTCGGCGGCGGCCGTGCCGCCCGCCGCGCCCGCCGCGCGGCGCGCGGCGGCCAGGTGCGCCGCGCGCGCGGCCGCCAGGCGCCGGCGCGCCTCGAGCAGGGCGGCCACGCGCGCCTGCAGGGCCGCGCGCAGCGCCAGCCACCGGACCAGCCCCGCACGGTCGGGCTCGCGCGCCGACGCCCACGCCGCCGCCCACAGGTCGGCGCCGGCCGACGGATGTGCAGAGACCAGGTCGGACGGCAGGATGGGCAGGCCGTCCCGCATGGCGGGCACGTCGCACAGGGCGAGGCCGCGCGCGGACGCGGCCGAGGCGGCGGCGGCGGAAGCAGAAGAAGAAGGAGGAGCAGAAGACGACGAAGGGTGCGCGCCCCCGCCGCCGCCGCCGCCGCGCTGCGCCGCCGAGGGCGCCGTCGCCGCCAGGCCCAGCCGCGCCGCCGCCCACAGCGCCTGCCGCGCCTCCTCGCTGGCCGGGTCGCCGCCGCACCGCGCCAGCCGCCGCCTCAGCAGGCGCGCGAGGGCGTCGAACGCCGCGCGCGCCACCAGGGGCTTGGCGTCGAGCAGGCGCGTGCTCGAGCGCTGCAGCGCGCCCACGGGGACGTCGCGCGGCGGCAGGCGGGCGGCCAGCTCGCACGTGGCGGCGACGGCGGCCGCGCGCACGCGCTCGTCGGCGTCGAGCTCGCGCGTGGAGGCGGCCTCGAGCAGCCTGGCCCGCATGCCCAGGCCGCCGGCCGCCGGCAGCAGGGACGGCAGCAGGCCGAGCACGGCGCAGCGCACGCCCGGGTCGATGTCGCGCGTGCGGTCGACCACGGCCGCGAGCAGCTGGCCGCGCTCCGAGGCGGCCTCGTCCAGCGCAACGCGGTCGGGCGGCGGCCGCGGCAGCGCGGCGTCGGCGGCGGCGGCGGCGGCGGCGGATGCGGCGGCGGCGGCATCGGCGGCGGCCGCTTTGCCCTTGTCCTTTTCGCCCGCGGAGCCGAGGGCCGCGGCCGCCTCGCCCTCAGACAGGTCATCGTCGTCGTCGCCGGCGCCGCCGTCGCCGAGGCTGTCGCGCAGGCCGCGGCGGCGGCGCTTGGACGCGGAGGCCAGGGGGCGCCGCCGCTGCCGCTGCTGCTGCCGGGCGCCGCCGCCGCCGCCGCCGTGGCCGGCCGCCAGCAGCGCGCCGATCGCGCGCGCCGCCTCGAGCCGGCCCGCGGGCGCCAGGCACACGAGCTCGGCCTTGATGGCGGGCACGAGCGGGAGGACGGCCTGCGGCGTGATGTCCTGCAGGCGCATGGCCGCCTCGAACACGCGCGCGCGGGGGTTGGCTCCGGGCACAAAGGCGGCGGCGGCGGCTGCGGCTGCGGCTGCGGCGGCCGACGCGCCGCCCTCGCCGCCGCCGCCGCCGCCCGCGCCGCCGCCGCCGCCGCCCGGCGCCGCCGGCGACGTCGCCTCTAGCTTGGACGCCAGCAGCCGCTGGAGCGAGGGGCGGATGGCCGTCTCGGCGCGGCGCAGGGCGACCTCGGCCACGCGCGCGGCCCCGGGCGAGCGCGAGCGCTCGGGCTCGACGACGCGCCGCAGCACCGCCTCGAGTAAGGGGTCGCGCGCGCCGCCGGGGCCAAAGACGAGCGCGGCGCTCGCCAGAGGTGCGGCCGCCGCCGCCTTTGCCGCCGCCTTTGCCGCCGCCTTGCTCGGCGCGCGCGCCTTGCCCTTCTGCTGCGTGCTCTTGCCGCCGCTGCTGCCGCCGGTCATCATGCCCGCGATCTTGCGCCCGCGGCCCGCGGCCGAGGCGTTCTCCTTGCGGGCGTAAGCGTCGTCGTCGTCCATCGCCTCCTCGTCCTCCTCCTCGCCCGTCGCCGCGCCCGCGCCCGCGCCGCCCGCCTCCTCGTCGTCGTCGGCGCCGCCCTCCTCTTCTTCCGCGTCCTCGTCGTCGATGCCGCCCATGTCGTGCGCGGCCGCCGGGTCGCGCTCGGCGAGCATGCCGGCGAGGGCGTCGGCCGCCATGGCCACGACCCCCAGGCTGTCGTCGGCGGCGCCCTCGTCGTCGCCGTCGTCACTGTCGTAGCTGTCGTCGCTGCCGGCGGCGCGGCGGCGGCGGCGGCCGGCGGCCGAGGGCGTGCCGCCGACGGCGCCGGCGGCCGAGGCGGCGGCCGCGCCGGCGGCGTCGAGCAGCGCGTCGGCCCACGCGACGACGGCCTGCGGGCTGCAGTAGTCCATGGCCGCCAGGTAGACGCGGATCTGTTTTTGTTGCGAGTTGAGTTGTGGGTTTTGCGTTGAATGAGTTGTTTGGGGGGGGGGGGGGG
>Ga0335398_10006626_pt1 | contig 14562 bp, 13 predicted proteins | sample BON03_FD_205742 | JGI IMG/M metagenome (GOLD analysis project Ga0335398, IMG submission 205742) | Freshwater microbial communities from Lake Bonney liftoff mats and glacier meltwater in Antarctica - BON-03 (spades assembly) (version 2) | ecosystem: Environmental > Aquatic > Freshwater > Ice >... | reverse complement strand
ACCAAGCCCCCTCAACCAAAACCAATAGCACTCCAAGTCCACGCTCCCCAACCCTGAACCCTGAACCCTGAACCCTGAACCCTGAACCCTGAACCCTGAACCCTGAACCCTAGCAAACTTCCCCCTCTCCCCAACCCTGAACCCTGAACCCTGAACCCTAGCAAACTTCCCCCTCAACCACTAACTGCCGCGTAGGTCCGTTCCCGAAATCACCCAACCTCTGACGCAAATACTGCTCCAGCGCCACCCGGACCTTCACCTTCAACTGCTCTTTCTTCCCCATCCCGTAATCCAAAATCAAGGCTGCCCGCGCCTTCTCATCGAGCTCCGGATTGGGCTTCACCACCAAAGTCTTCCACGTCTCCCACTCCCCATCCCGCGGCACCTCAAAATCCGTCTCTTCCGCACGCCCGATCAAAATCACCCGCCCCAGCACAAAGTCCCGGAATCCCTCCCGCGATTCACACCACAGCCGACAATGCCACCGGTTCCCGTCCCACACCAACTTCTGCGGATGCACCCACGTCGTCTTCCCCGCAAACTCTGAAGTCGAATTCACCCCCGAATACTTCAACGGGACCCGCCAACCATTCAGAAGCGCATTGACAATCCCCCGCTCGACCTCCGGCTTCACCTTCCGCACCGGCAACCCGATGACCTCCACCCGATCGCTCGACGACCCCTCGACCGACCCCGTCAGCCCCGCTCCCAGAAACACCCGCACCGCCGAGGCAAAGTCCGGCTCCCCCATGACACACCCCATCCCCTCCGCCGCCTCATAGCGCTTCCGGCTCATGTGGTAATTCATACTCCCCGGATTCAGCTCCTGGTATTTTTGCAAATCACTCGACGCCTGCGCCGCCGAGAGGCCGTAAGTCTCGATCAGATCACGGCGCCCCACAAACCCGCGCCACCACAGCCAGCGCTCGATTCCCAGCAAGCGCTCCCGCGCCGCCCAATTCTCATCACTCGTTTGATTACCCATCGTTTTTTTTTCCTCACTTTGAAAAAACGCCTTGCTCAACGATCAGAAAATCGTCAATCTGTAACCAGTCGTTTTTCTAGCCATACCCCGTCTCCGGAAATAATCAAGACATCTTAACAAAGCTAATCCCCCGCTTCTCATGAAAACCCTCTCCCTCCTCCTCATCAACCGCCTCAAGCACAGCCACGCCCTCACCATCCGCCGCTCCCGGATCCACTACCAAAACCGCCACCGCCCCAAAACCCCCATCCACACCCAGCTCCACCTCGAAGCCATCCTCAAATAGCCCGTAGCACCTGCCTCCCCACAACAACCCCCAACCTTCAACCTTCATAGAAAAAAACTTTCCTTGGCCAGCCCACTGGTCGCCGAGGTGTCCCGGATCCCAAGACCCGGGAAATCTTCACCCCCAACGACCAGTGGGCACCTTTTCTCTCGGCCCCATCATTCAACCCATCATTCAACCCATCCATCCACCCTATGCCCTACCCACCTGGGACAAAACTCGTCTGCATTGACGCCACCCCCATCCCCATCTTGGCTTGGTCCGGCCTCAGCGTCCTGGACTTCACCTTCCCCCACGGATTCCTCCAGGAAGGCACCACCTACTGCGTCGAGCGGGCCACCCAAAACAACGACGGCTCCTACGGCCTCCGTCTCACTGGCCTCCCCATCCTCTGCCAAGGCCACGAATCCAACTGGCACCACCTCCGTTTCCGGAAACTCGACGCCCAAAAATATCAAAAAAGCCAATCCGCCCACCAACCTTTCACCGCAACCCAAATCTCTCTCCAGCTCCAGCTCCAGCTCCAACTCGAATCCACCCTCAAATAGCCCATCGCACATGCGTCCCGCGAGTGTCCCCCTCAACCAATCACGGTAGCCAAAAGCTCCAGCTTTTGGTATCCCCAACCAAAAAAACCACGCGGGCCAAAGGCCTTTACGTGACCTCCAGCCTCCAGCCTCCAGCCCTCATCCCTCATCCCTCATCCCTCATCCCTCATCCCTCATCCCTCATCCTTAATTCTTAATTCTTAATTCTCAATTCTCAATTCTCAATTATCACCTCAACTTCGTTTTCCCTCCAGAAAATTACCCTTCCGCCGCAAATGCCAGATCTTCCGCCAACATCTCCTCCGAATACTCTGACCCGAGACCCCGTGACTTCAGAATATTCTCAAAATACCCCCGCTTCAGCCCGGCCACCTCGGCAGCCTTTCCCGCCGAGATCAACTCACGCCGATAAAGTGACAACGCCACCTCCAGTTTCACCTCATCCACAAGCATCCTCTCGCTCAAGCCAGCGGAAGAGAGAAGCTCCGCATCGATATCAACGGTCACGCTCATGGAAGAAAGGTAGGGCTTCTTCGCATCCGAGGCAAAATGAAAAAGCGTGCCTCTCCGAACAGAGACACGCTCACTCGCACGATCTCATTTTAGGAGAACCTCTTAATAAGCTTCAATGTGACCACTCTAGGAAACCTCTCCGGAAAGAGCGGAAAAAGGATCACTCCCTTGCATCGTGGAGAATTTTTTCAATGAGAGCAGGCGACGCCCTGAAGCCATTGGCAACCAATTGGAAGACCAAAGGTTTTATCTGCTTCAGGAGTCCCCGACTCTTGGCCAAAAGTAAAATTGCGACACTCCCGGTCACCCGCACTCCCTCCTGCTCAGCCACCTTCCTTCCCTTGCGCTCGTCAATTGCAGCCACGCACTTCGTTTCCTTCGCCAAGGCGATGACTTCGGACTCTCCGGGATCGAGTCGATTACGGAAAAAACGAACCTTCTCTTTAAAGCCACACTCCCGGGTTACCAACCAGGATCCATCAAGTATTTGCTCTTGGGCCTCCTTTGCGATCAGCCAGCCCTCGCCATCGTCGACCACTTCCAAACGGACTGCTTCCGGCAGAAATATCGGAAAAAACATCTCCGGTAAAAGCGAGAGCACTCCAATTCCCGACAGGGATGCCAGAACCGAACTATCGACCACCAACCATTTCATCGCTTGCTTTTAAACCTAGTCCTGATATCCGTCAACGAATCTCCTTTCAAACCTCTTACTAACACCATGAACTACCCCAACCTCCTCAAAGCCACCCAATCCGCCGCAGGCTTGCGCCTCAGAATTCGCCTCCAACCGATGTATGGCGAAGGCGAATTGATTTTCCCCTCCACCGTCGCTGGTGGAACCTATCTTATCTCGGATCGACGCATTCCCGGATATGAAACCGCCATTCCCTGCGCGATCATTGACTCTGTCCAATCGCAAGCGAACAGACTCGAGTCAGCCCTTCTGGAAGACATTAAAAGCGGGAACCTTCATCTCCCTTACGTCGTCTCGGATTTCACAGGCCTTCCCAATCTCATCAAGGACATCGGAACCATCACCTGCTTCGAAGCTCCCCACCGTATCTTCGACGCCATTCTTCGTGATTCGGTCGACGCAGAAGGAAAACATTTCCCTCTCACTGAAGAAGGAAAAGCTGCCTGTGATGCAACATCGAGAAACGCCACTGCGATTTTCAGAATCTCACCAACCAGCCTTTTGTTAGGGAGTTGGGACTCAACGGGCACATCAGGTGGCCTCGGAGAGAAATATACCAGATGCGTGGTCAGCGAGCTTGTTGGCGTGAACTGCTTAGCGGCCAAGCGGGCGGGGGTCCGAGTGGACCCTCTCAATTCTTCCAGCGGAGCAGACCCGGCAAAGATACTCAAGGAAACGGAAGATAAAATGTGGGCCGCAATCGCCGCAAATCGTAAAAAACTTACGAAACCCTCAGAACTCAATCACTCAAGCATCCCGTGGGAAGCCGGTTCCGAAGCCCAACCTCACGGAGGCGTCACGGTCGATTACATCCAACAATCAACCACCATTTCCCTTCCTGCACTCCGCCAGCTTCAGTTTCCGGTCGAAGGTAAATCAACTGATGAAACCTCAGCAAAAGCCCAAGCGGTCCTTGCTGCCATGGCTCTCCACGCCGCCGCTCTCAATCTTGAAAAAGGCTGGCACCTCCGCTCGCGTTGCGACCTGATCCTGGATCAAAAAACCGTCGAATGGGAAATTCTCAACCCGACTTCGAAAGAGCAAACCACCTTAAAGTCTGAAGATACCCGCAGGCTTCTCAACGAGGCCATTGCCGAGGCGAAAGCCGTCGGTCTTCCTTGGAATGACGAACCTCTCCGCCTCACCCCATCGGCGGCCCTTGCAAAACTCGTCACGACTTCCCAGCAACAGCATCGCGAAAAAGGAGAACAAGAATAAAGCCATGTCGCTCACCATCTCGCTCCAGTTTCCCACCGGGAAATACGTTGCGGCGGCTTGGAACGACCGAGACCAACCAGAATGGCCACCCCATCCTGCCCGCCTCTGTCTCGCACTTCTCGACGCCCTCCATAAATCCGGAAATTCTGATCATGAACGCAGCGCGCTCTTAAAGCTCTGCGCCCTCGGACCGCCTAAGATTTCGCTACCGCACGACGTAGTTCTTTCATCCCAAGAAGGTTTTTTCGTGCCTCAAAACCCCACCGTGCCTAAGGGCAACGACCTTCGCAAACCACCACTCAAGCCACGCTCGTTTCCTTGCGTCTTCCTTGATGCTGATGAACCAAGTATCTTCTTCCACTGGGAAGAAGCTAAACTCGAAACCGAAGCACGGGAGGCTCTTACCAGCCTTCTTTCAAAACTTCCCCGCTTCGGTCATAGTAGTTCACTGGTTGTCGCGACGCTCGCGGAGAACATAAATGAAGATTCCCTAACTCTCAGCCCGTCCAATGACACCGATCATCTAACACCCGCACACGTCCTCCGCACACCTTGGAAAGGTCTCGTCGAATCCGCCGAAGAAGCGTTCGATGTGAGCGGCCGAGAGGAGGAGCGACTCGCTCTCGTTGCAAAGAATGAAAAGAAAGCAAGACCGGGCAAACACCTCTCACCCTCCGCCTCCCCACGCGGCAGGCATGACCCCTCCCATCACTGGGTCGGCTACTGCTCCGCCACTCCGACCAATGCGCACCCCTCGGCATGGGACAATCAAATCCTAATCCTCGAACGCGTAGGCGGGACTCGGATCCCAAGCACCAGCTCATGGCTTGTCGCGCAAACACTGCACAAAACTATCCTCGACCACTGGTGTCGCGATCCATCACGCGGCCCCGTCCCCGAATGGATCAGCGGTCACCGGACGTCCAATTCCGGGGGTAAAACTGCGGCGGCAGGTTCCCTTCATCTTTCCATCTTTGGACTCCCCTTCATTCATGAGAAAATGAAACACGCCGATGGTTCGCTCAAAGGCATCGGCATCGCCATTCCTCGCGCTTTGGATCTCGGCATCAACCCGATCGAGCTCCGTCTCCAATGGCAGCATCTTTGCCGAGCCCTTTTTGCAGGCGAGGAATCACTCACCATCACCACTGCGGATGCCAGTTGGCATCTTGAACTCAAACCGAGCACTTCCCAGAAGCCAGGAAAGACCCTGGAACCGAGTCGATGGACCATGGCATCAAAATCATGGACGTCGGCCACCCCTGTCATTCTTGATCGACACCCCAAACCACACTTCAAGAAAGACCCTGTCAAGTGGGCGGAAAGCTGTGAAAGAATCATCCAGATGAGCTGCGAAAAAGCTGGTCTCCCCATCCCATCCAAGGTGGTCCCGTCGGTCTACTCAAAGACACACGGCGTCCCCCCTGCTGCCGCGTTTCCTGCCCCAGAATCCCGAAGCGGACGCCCGAAGCGATTCCACATCCACGCCGTTGTCAGCTTTGATGAACCAGTCTCAGGCCCCCTTCTTATCGGCGCAGGCCGCTACCGGGGTTACGGCCTCATGCTTCCTATCAGTGAAGAATCTACAAACCATAAAACTTCATGACTCCTTTTCCCGACTTTAAAACCTTCACCCAAGAACTCTGGAATCACTTGCCGTTTCCGTGGCAAGCACGCCTCTCCGATCACGTAGCAACCGAAGGCAAATGGCCACCTTGGATCACCCTCCCCACTGGAACCGGCAAGACCAGCGCACTCGATATCGCAATCTATGACCTGGCCCGCCAAGCCTATTTACCACCCGCAGAGCGCACCGCCCCGGTCCGTATTGTTCTCGCGGTCAATCGTCGTATCGTTGTCGATGATGCCTTCAGCCGCGCTCGCCATATCCAACAACGCCTCGCCGCAGCCCTCTACGAAAAAACCGACCCCCTTCATCCGGTCGCAATCGCTCTTCTCCATCTCTCCGGAAAACCCGATGGCCTCCCGCTCGAATCCTACGCTCTGCGCGGAGCCACCTTTACCGACAACTCTTGGGCACGAACTCCGACCCAGCCACTCATCATTACGACAACTCTGGACCAACTCGGATCACGCATCCTTTTTCGGGGCTATGGCCTCAGCAACGGGGCACGCCCCATTCACGCGGCCCTTCTAACAAATGACGCCCTTCTCATTCTCGACGAAGCCCATTCCGAACTCGCCTTCTCCGAAACGCTCACCTCGATTAAAAATCTCCGGCAAACCTCTGCTCAGCATCTTGAAAATCCCTTCACCGTGGTCCAACTCACCGCAACGCCTCCAGCCAGAACCAGCGATGCCTTTGAACTAGACGAAAAGGACCATGAAAACCCAATCATCCGACAAAGGATCGCCGCAACCAAACCAACCACTCTCATCGAAGTGCCTGGTGCAAAAGGAGCGGCCCGTCACAAGAAACTGACCACCGCAATTTCAGAAGAAATTCCTGCAATTTTCGAGCGAAACGTACGACGAATCCTCATCGTCGTCAACCGGATTGAGACCGCCCAACAGCTCTTCGATCATCTCAGAAACCCTCCCGAGGCAAAAAAACACAAAGCCGCTCTCCGGCTCCTCACCGGCCGCCTCAGACCACTTGATCGGGATGCTCTCCTGAATGAAACCGTCGAGGCGCACGAGCTAAAATCCAGTAAGCCATCACCCGATGTTCCTCGCCTCATTCTCATCGCGACTCAGACCATCGAAGTTGGAGCCGATCTCGATTTCGATGCCCTCCTCACTGAACTCGCGCCATTTGACAACCTCAAGCAACGCTTCGGAAGACTCAACCGCTATGGCAGAAAAATCGACGCAACCGGGATTATCTTCGCCCCGGAAATCGCTCTGGATCAGAAGCTCACCGACCCACTTTACGGAACCTGCCTTCCACACGTCTGGTCTTGGTTGAAAGAACGGGAAAACCTCGATTTCGGAATTACCGCCTTGGATCAAAGTCCGCCCGATCCTAGAAAACTTGCAACTCTTCTCGGGCCGAAAACTCCGGCACCGATTCTCCTCCCTCAGTATCTCGATCTCTTGGCACAGACCTCGCCCCCGCCACATGCCGAGCCCGAAGTCGCCCACTTCATCCACGGACCAGGCCGTGACTTTGCCCAGGTCAGTGTCTGCCTGAGAGCCGACCTTCTTGACTCAAAAGGAGAACCGCTCCTACTTGCCGAGGCCGTTCTCACCGACCTGCCCCCATTGGTCACCGAGCAAGCGACAATCCCCTTGGCCCATGCCCGGAATTGGCTTTCAAATCCCGTCCAGGCCAAGGATAACTCAGGCGACGGCGTCTCTGACGATGAATCTCTCCCAAAGTCCCGCTACATCGCAAAGACCCTACGCGTTTGGAAATATTCAAATGGAGAAGCATCCTTGCTAAAAACAATCACCGAACTCCGGCCCGGTGACGTACTTGTGATTGCCAGCCAAACATCACAAGAACAGCTCGCTAGACTTCTTCCACTTCCCGAGGTCCAACCTTGGGCACTTGATCAATATGAAGCCGCTCATATCCAGGCCCGTGATAAAATCCGAATCCGTCTGGGAAAACCGAACATCGATGCCCTCCTCTGCCTCCTACCGACTCACAAGCACCACGAATTCAAAGAGAAGCTCAGTCCCTCTCTTTGGCCGAGGGCAAGTGAAGACGATAAGGGCTTCAGCGAAAAGGAAGTTAGAAAAGCAATTCCCGCTCTCATCCATTTCCTCACCACTCACCTTCCCGAAAAATCCCAACTCACGAAAATCTGGGAGATCGCCAGTCAGCTTCAAAAACGAGCAACTTTGGATTGGCGAGTTTCGGCTCACCCGGAGGGCGGAGCGATCATCAGTCACCCGGATCGTCTCAATCTCTCCAACTGGCCGCTCATCCCCGAGGATCTCGGAAACCAAACGACCAACGCCGACGAAAAGGCCGAACTCGATTTCCACAACAAAGCTGTGGCGAAAGTCGTCGAAGGATTCCTCCAAAAAAATCACATTCCCGGCAAATTTCACCATGCCATCATCAGCGCAGCTTTGCACCATGACCTCGGCAAGCTCGACCCCCGCTTCCAGGCCCAGCTTCACGGAGTCACGATGCTGGCAGCTTTAGGGAAAAGCCCCCTCGCCAAAAGTCAGGGCCAACACAACCGGAGCGTTCGCGAATTCTATCGAAAACAAGCAGACCTACCAAAGAGCTTCCGCCATGAACTACTCTCCACCCTGATCGTTGAGCAATCAAAATTCGGGCAAGATCACACGGAGCGCGACCTCCTGCTTCATTTGGTAGCCAGCCACCATGGCCACTGCCGAGCCATGGCGCCGATTGTTCCAGATCCGAAAGCAGAGCCTTTTTTCGCAACCGTCAATGGCGAGGAAATCTGCTATCCCGGCCACGATTCCCCGCTCGCCCACATCGATAGTGGAGTGACTGCACGATACACCAAGCTCACCCGCCGCTTCGGTTGGTGGGGCCTTGCCTACCTCGAAACAATCCTCCGCCTCGCCGATCAACGCGAAAGCGCCAATCCCTCCACCCCCGAATGCAATGTCTGAAAAACTAGAACTCAAAACCCTGCGCGAAAATAATCCCCGGGATTTTCTCGCAAGCCTCGGCATCCTTCGTCTCCTCGATCTCATATGGCCAGAATTGGAACCTCGTCTCTCGTGGGAAGGAGCAACGCCTGTTATTTCGACCAATGTCATCTTACCCCAAGACTGGTCCGCTCAAGTCACGGACGCATTGCAAAAGCTCAACCTCGACCCGTTGTCTCCACTTCGGCACGGGGATGGCAAAATCATCAAGGTCGAAAGCGAAACCTATCGACGAGCATTGAAGATGGCGTGCGCTTTCAGGGAATCCTCCAATTCTCGATTGAAAAATCTCCCAGCACTTCTTTACGCATCCTATTCTAGCCAGCTGACGGAGGAGAAAACGAATTTCATTTTGCCAACGAAATTTTCCTTTAGCAACGGACAAAGTGGTAAATGTCTGCTACTCGATATTTTCCAACTCATCGCATTCCTTAAGCCCGATGAAGTTGCAAATTCTTTGGCAGGGAAACAAAACTCCGTAGATGCCAAATCGTTGCGCTGGCATCCCGCTGAGTATCGCGCCGCCGCATACAGAAGCCATGACCCCGGGGGGAATATCAAAGGCGACTATCTAGCCGACTACCCTGCCTTCAACATTCTCGCCTTCATCGGCCTCACATTCTATCCCTCGGTTCCATGGGGAAAGACCGGAGCAACTTTGGGGTTCTCCCGCCCGTCAAAAGCTTGGATTTTCCGATGGCCCGTTTGGTCAGCTCCAGTTTCCACAGAGCTTGTGCCCCTCCTCCTTCATTGTCCTGATCTCATGGCTCATGACGGTTCATCCCGCTCCGCCCGCGGAATCACCCGCGCCTGGCAGAGCGAACGTTTCAATGCCGACAAAAGTCTCTACTTCTCCCCATCATCTCCTGCCGTCTAACCATGCCACCCCTCACCCCACTCCAATCCCATGGGAAACCAACTTTCCTCCACCCTCCCCGAAGACTGGGCCACCGTCGATATGGTCGCTCAATATGCCTACTGTCCCCGCCGCTTCCACCTGATGTATGTCGAGGGGCGATGGGATGACAACGTTCACACCATCGAGGGCAAGCACGCCCACCGCCGGATTGATCGCCTCGACCACTTGCTCCCGGAAACAATTGCCAAAAAAGCTTCCGACCTCATGGCCGAGAGTGAGCAGAAAGAGGGGGATGAACCTCCGGAAATCTCACGAAGCGTTTCTCTAGGCAGTGAGAATCTTGGACTCATGGGGAAGCTCGACCTTGTCTCCAGTGACCCTAAATCCGGGGAAGCCGCACCTGTCGAAACCAAGAAAGGCCGCGTCCCAAATACCGAGGAGCGAAGCTACGAAACCGAACGAATCCAGCTCATGGCCCAGGGCCTTCTCCTCCGCGAGCACGGATATGAGAGCGATCACGGCTTCGTCTATTACGCCGGAAGCCGTTCGCGGGTACGGGTGGAATTCAGCGATGAGCTGGAAAGCACCACGCGGGAGGTCATTTCAAACATCCGGGCGGGCCGCAATCAACAAGACATGCCCCCACCGCTGGAGGACAGCCCGAAGTGTTGGGGATGCTCCCTGTGCGGGATTTGTTTGCCCGATGAAACAGCCGACCTTAAAAAACGCTGCAACGATCCCGCGACCGATTCGAAGGCCGGAAAGGACGTCCGCCGACTCTATCCCGCCCGTGACCGCGCCCTTCCGTTTTATGTTCAGGAGCAAGGAGCCAAGGTCGGAAAGTCCAAGGAAACCCTCACCGTTTCAAAACAAGGAAAGAAAATCGGCGGAGCAAGGTTGATCGAGGTGAGCCAACTCTTTCTGATGGGAAATGTCCAGGTTTCGGCCCAAGCACTTCATCTCCTCATGGAGAAAAACATCCCGGTGGTCCACTTCTCGACCGGCGGGTGGTTCCACGGAATGAGCAGCGGAATCGGGATCGAAAACGCCTACAACCGGAGCGCCCAATACGGGTTCGCGGCGGATCGCGAACGGTGTCTTTCCTTCGCCCGCGATCTCGTCCGGGCCAAGATCGTCAACCAACGATCCCTCCTCCTTCGCAACGGCCGCAAGGAAGAACGAGGGCGCGCCACCGATGACCTTGCCTCCCAGGTCCGGGGATTCGACCACAGTCCGGCTGAAAATCTCCCCGAACTGCTCGGCCGTGAAGGTCAGGCTGCCGCGACCTACTTTTCCAAGTTCTCCACGATGCTAAAGACCGGAGAGATGCCAACCTTCGACTTCTCGTCAAGAAACCGACGTCCTCCGAAAGACCCGATCAATGCCATGCTTTCCTTCACATACGCCGTACTTGCCAAGGAATGCCTCGTCGCCTTGTGGGCGGAGGGACTCGATCCCTACTGGGGACTTTATCACCAGCCGCGACACGGACGCCCAGCCTTGGCCCTCGATCTCATGGAACCTTTCCGCCCCGTCCTTGCCGATAGCGTGGTCATTACCGCCATTAATACCGGGATGGTCCAACCCCGGAATTTTGTGAGTAATCGCAACGGCTGCACAATGAAACCGGAGGCCCGGAAAGCCCTCCTGCGGGCGTGGGAGCAGAGGCTCGACCAACTCTACACCCATCCTGAATTCGACTATCGATGCTCGTGGCGGACCATTATCCGGATTCAAGCCCGCCTCCTCGCCCGGTGGTTCAGAAAAGACATCCCCTCCATCCCATGGCCCACCGTCAGATAAGACATCAGCGCAAGCTCTACCTTTGCACCTACGATATCGCGCAAGACAAAAGGCGGACCCAACTTTTCGATCTTCTGAAGGATCACGGAGAACATGTTCAATACAGCGTGTTTCTCTGCGAACTCACCAAGAAGGAACAAGTCCGCCTGATCGCGCTGTCGGACGTGATTCTGCACGCGGAGGAAGATCAACTTCTCATTCTTGATATCGGCCCCCCGTCGCTTAACTGGGTAGATAAATTGGACTGCGTTGGAAAAGCGTGGCAACCGGCAATTCGAAGCCATATCATCTGACGAAACTCGGGAAAGGTCGTGGGAATTCTCTTGCGAGAGGCTGTGACCTTCCCAATAGCCGGGAGGCGCTCGCGTTCTTTGAAATGACAATGTTTGGAGAGGGTTTTTTTGAACTGGATGGTTTGAAAAAGGTCTTGTCTTCGCAGGCTCTCGCATCAAGAGTCCAGAAACAATGCTGCCGGAAGGGTCCAGCCGGTGGCTATTTCCACTCGCTCACGCGAGTGGTCACATTGAAGGGTGGTGACCTTCGACGAGGGCTTTACAGTTGGGGTATTTCCACTCGCTCACGCGAGTGGTCACATTGAAGGGTAATAGTAGGTTTTTGGTTGATACTAGTACGGGCAAATTTCCACTCGCTCACGCGAGTGGTCACATTGAAGGCTACACTCGCTTTTGCTGACGGAACCAACTGGCGGCGATTTCCACTCGCTCACGCGAGTGGTCACATTGAAGGGGAGGGGCAGCGATCACAGGCGCGCTTGCCGTTGCATTTCCACTCGCTCACGCGAGTGGTCACATTGAAGGGCGTCTCATGTCAGGGTCAAGGGAGGTCAACGTGCCCATTTCCACTCGCTCACGCGAGTGGTCACATTGAAGGGATCAATGATGTCTCCTTATGAGGTTGAGAAGGAAATTGATTTCCACTCGCTCACGCGAGTGGTCACATTGAAGGGGAAAAACTCTACGCCTCCAAAGTCTCGGCGCTCCTATTTCCACTCGCTCACGCGAGTGGTCACATTGAAGGGTGCGGATTAAGCTGTCGTATCCTTGTCGGATGGCATATTTCCACTCGCTCACGCGAGTGGTCACATTGAAGGGGATTATTCGGTGGCAGGGACTCCAGAATTTCGCCATTTCCACTCGCTCACGCGAGTGGTCACATTGAAGGTTGGCGAAGAGAGCTTGAACTCCCTGCGCCGAGTTAATTTCCACTCGCTCACGCGAGTGGTCACATTGAAGGCTTGGGTGGGGGCCTGGGGTGGTCGTTGTTTTCTTATTTCCACTCGCTCACGCGAGTGGTCACATTGAAGGATTACACCTGTCTCCGAGCGCTGCATATACGTAATCATTTCCACTCGCTCACGCGAGTGGTCACATTGAAGGACGCCCGCCGGGCATCCTCGGACGATTACGTATATGCAGATTTCCACTCGCTCACGCGAGTGGTCACATTGAAGGATGTGCGATGCTGCGTCCGAAAACTCAACGTTTTTGCTGATTTCCACTCGCTCACGCGAGTGGTCACATTGAAGGCTTGTCGATCGCCGGTCCTTGCTGGGGATCATCGCCAGATTTCCACTCGCTCACGCGAGTGGTCACATTGAAGGCGTCACGTTATCGCCGGTCCCAAGTCCTAGGCTAGTCATTTCCACTCGCTCACGCGAGTGGTCACATTGAAGGTTGACCCTCGACGGGCCAAGCGGATTCCAGGAAAACGATTTCCACTCGCTCACGCGAGTGGTCACATTGAAGGAGGTGGTTTTTAATGTCTGGGAGCATCGGTTTGGGGAATTTCCACTCGCTCACGCGAGTGGTCACATTGAAGGATCTACGAATTACTCATAAGAGGAAAAGAAGATGGGACAATTTCCACTCGCTCACGCGAGTGGTCACATTGAAGGGGGGATGGGTCAGCACCGTAAACACCTCCTTAAATACATTTCCACTCGCTCACGCGAGTGGTCACATTGAAGGAAAAGGATCTGGCCCAGTCGCTCTAATTCCTCGGGATTTCCACTCGCTCACGCGAGTGGTCACATTGAAGGATCGATGGCATAATCGCCCGCCACGTCGCCGAGGGAATTTCCACTCGCTCACGCGAGTGGTCACATTGAAGGGAGACCTTCGAATCCTCGGAAAGTTGGGGGGAATAATTTCCACTCGCTCACGCGAGTGGTCACATTGAAGGTCCAAAAAGTCGAGCCAAGCGTGCACCGCCGCGACCATTTCCACTCGCTCACGCGAGTGGTCACATTGAAGGAATGGGTTGAAAATGTCGGGGGAATTATCGGCTTCCTATTTCCACTCGCTCACGCGAGTGGTCACATTGAAGGTCTGGCTGCACCTCTATTATAAACCCTGCCCAACCTGATTTCCACTCGCTCACGCGAGTGGTCACATTGAAGGGAACCGAGATTCGTCTTCGTGGAAAACTCGCCAAGGCATTTCCACTCGCTCACGCGAGTGGTCACATTGAAGGTTGGTAAAGGAGGGACTCCGACCCACAAACCCAAGAATTTCCACTCGCTCACGCGAGTGGTCACATTGAAGGCGGTGATGGCAGTTTCCATAAGGCTTGATCTCCGCGATTTCCACTCGCTCACGCGAGTGGTCACATTGAAGGCAATGAACTCGTTACGGCGACGCTCGGCCCAGCATTATAAAATTTCCACTCGCTCACGCGAGTGGTCACATTGAAGGCATGGCTATCTGCCGCTTTAAGGAAAAAGCCTGCCCCGATTTCCACTCGCTCACGCGAGTGGTCACATTGAAGGATGTATGACGCAGTCTGGGAAGTGCGGGGATGTTGTCATTTCCACTCGCTCACGCGAGTGGTCACATTGAAGGATGACCGAGGCGATCGCGAGGAAGGGCAGGAAAAAAGGGGTCACAGAAAAAAGGGGTCAGGAAAAAAGGGGTCAGGGTGCAAATCTTGACAAAATTCCCAGTCGCCCGACCTGCTGGCAGCAAAAACCCACGCGCCCTCATCGTCTTCAAACACGGCAGTAAACTCGACAAAGCTCCCAGCCACAAACAC
>Ga0335398_10006620_pt1 | contig 14579 bp, 18 predicted proteins | sample BON03_FD_205742 | JGI IMG/M metagenome (GOLD analysis project Ga0335398, IMG submission 205742) | Freshwater microbial communities from Lake Bonney liftoff mats and glacier meltwater in Antarctica - BON-03 (spades assembly) (version 2) | ecosystem: Environmental > Aquatic > Freshwater > Ice >... | reverse complement strand
GGCCCGCCCGGCGGTGGGGGGGGGGGGGGGGGGGGGGGGGGGGGGGGGGGGGGGGGGGGGGGGGGCTTGCTGCACGGTCACAAGTAGCGGGACGTCCAGCGCAGCAAACGGTCGTGCTGGCGAACAGTACCAAGTTAAAGCACGGTACCAAGTTAGGGCGAACACTTTGCTAGTTGCTTGGCTGGTCAATCCAGTTTAGAAAGAACGCATCTTACCTGGCTAGTAACCTCGTTACTAGCCTAGCAAAGACTAGTAACCACATTGTTAGCCTCGTAATAAATCCAGTAACCTCCGTTACTAGCCTAGTAACTAGTCTGTAATGCTGACCAGCCCAATAAGGTTAACTAGCCAAGTAACTAGGCTAGAAGTTTGGAAGTGTAGGGCTCCGTATATATCTATGCCTATGAGCAGGCCCTAGTTTCACTAAAAATAAAACTAACCGTCGACGCGGAGGGATGGTGTACAAAGGCTGTTGTAATTGAAGGCGGCTAAATTGCTAAATAAATTAGCCCAAAACCATTAGAAAAAAAAACGGTTATTCGCAATTTTGCTATGAAATGTTCACCATCTACTCGCGTCGACAATTTCTCTATTAGAAAGGCAAACTAGGGCCTGCTCATAGGCCGTTCCGCACCTCTTCGCGTAGGTCTGCCTCGCTGGGTAGACCCCCGAGTTTGCCACCCAGGCTCGAGGCCAGATCCTTCACTTTGGCGTCAGATATAAATGCCCTAAATTGAACCGGAGGTGGACCTCACCTCTGCAGCCGTCGGGCTGAGCGACGCCGGCCATCCCTCAATCGCCCACTCCTCCGGCCCAACCTCAGTGTACGTGTAACCGACAGCCGCGCCGCCGCCGCCGCCGCCGCTCACACCGCCGCCGTGCCCAGGGTCGAAGAGCAGCCGGCGCAACGTGAAGGCCTGCACCGCGGCCAGCACTGCGCACGGCCCGCCCTGGTTCTGCGACAGACCCGCCGTAAACTCCACCGGCGCCGCAACCGCACCATCGGACCCCGCTGCAGAAATTGGGTTGCTTCCCGCTGCGATATCGTGGCTGTGCTGCGGCGTCACGCTGCCTGGGATGGAGCCCGAACCAACCGCCGCGGCGGCTGCAGGCGCAAACGCGATTCCCTGCCGAAGCCACTGGTTCTCGACCGCAGCCGGCGCGTCGCCAAAAACGAGTGCTCGCAGCGCAGCCGCGGCCGCCGCGGGCGTCGAGACGTCGTGCTCGGCCTTTGGCGCGGCCACTGCACCACCGGCGCCCGCGTCTGGCACGAGGGAGAAGGAGAGCGCCCGCCGGAGCTCTTCGTCCGAGTCGACGTCCATGGCCAGCGCGCCGTCATCCTTGCTGGGCCCCGGCCCGAGCGACGCAGCGATGGCCGCCGCGAGCGCGCGCTCCTCTGCGTCGGCTGCGCCGGCTGCTGGGGCGGACTCGAGCGAAGCTGCCAGCGCGGCTGCCAGGCCTGCGTCGACCATGGATGTGTTCGCGCACGAGGACTGGTTGCACGCCGACTTCCCGCCGATCGAAACTGATGCCTGCCTGGAGCAGCTTCAGCTTATAAACCGTATGTGAACAGTTTATGCTGTATTATAAATTTATAAATTATAAACCGTCTGTGAATAGCTCAGTTCCTTATGCGTGTCCCCCCCCCCCTTGTATTATAAACCGTCTGTGAATTGCTCGGGTTATTTTCCCGAAAATCCAGTGTTATCATCATCATCATCATCAGTGCTGGTGCTGGTAAAAAAAAATCTTTGGCTGGACCAGGGATATCGGCACCGTCCCCTACCTATTGCTATCTATACAGGCTCCTTCTCCGCCTCATCCCTCTAACCCCCAACACGACATGTCCAGTGGCACCAATGCAAGCACCACCTCGGGTTAAGGGTTAACCCTGCCTGGAGCAGCTTGTGAACCCCGATTAATGCTGTATTATAAATTATAAACCGTCTGTGAATAGATCAGTTTCCTGTGCGTGTGTGCTCGTGTCCCCTTTGTATTATAAACCGTCTGTGAATGGCTCGGGTTATTTTCTCGAAAATCCAGTGCTGGCGAACGGTGTTTTGCAAAGGAGTTTTTGTGCTATTTGGCAAATAGTAATAGTAACAACTCATGTTGGATTTGTGCAATTTGGAAAAATCTCACAAACTCATGTTATTACTTTTAGGTACTTTTGCCTTTAAGCTCCTAGAACACAACACAAGAAGGAACACGGCGCAGTACTTTTGCCACTATTTATCACAATAGTGTAACAAAAGCTTGATCACTTTTGTGCTATTGAGAGTAATCTCAACAATTTACATACATTTTTCTACAATTTGTACAAATAATAGCACAGCAAAAAGCTTGATTGACTTTGTGCTATTTGATCAAATAGCACAAACTCAACTTTTGAGTTGTGGCCTTTTCATAAAAAAAAAAAATCGCACATCGGTATTTGTGCTATTTTATGTGAAATTGCGACAAATCATCTTGAGTTGTTGCTGATAATGTTTAAAATCGCATAAACTCACTTATTTGACTTGATGAGATTTAAACAAAAAAAAAAAATGATCTTGCTTGATTTGAAATTGATTTGCTGCTATTTCATAATAAAATAGCAACAACTCACAACTACAAGTTGTTGCTATTTCTTCAGTAGCAGCATGAGGCGGACGGTTAACGGTGTACCCCGGGATGACCAGCACCCCGCCCCAGCACCAGCCGTCGAGTGCGTGCAGCAGCACGCGCCGCAGACCGAGACGGAGCTGAAGGTGCTGTACGAGGCGTGCGGCCGCGCCAGCGAGGCGTGCGGCCACGGCCGGCGCATGGCCGCGGCGATGTGGTCTTTGCAGCAGCCGCCGCTCGCGGCGCCCAGGACTGACGGCGGGCCGGCACTCCGGCTCGACGACCTTCCCGCGGCCGCGGCCGCGCCGGCGGGCGGACCCACCGCCGCGCTGCTTGGAAGGCGCCCAGCACCCAGCACCCAAGCGGCCCGCCGGCGGCCGGGTGAGCGCGGCTCGGCGCGCTGTGCCGCTGCTCCCTTCGGCGTCGCGTCCCGGGCCGGTGTGGCAGCCGCGGCGGCTAATAACTCCCGGCTCGGTGCGCGCCCCAGGTTGAACCGCGAATCGGCCAATTAATTGCTGACAAAAAAAGGCGACTGCTATCGTGCTGCTATTAAAAAAATAGCAACAACTTGCGTAGTTGTGAGTTGGAGCCGTTTTATTTTTATTTTTATGAAATAGCACCAAATCAAGATCAGTTGTTGCTATTTGCTATTTTAAAAAAAAATTCCATCAAATCAAATAAGTGAGTTTATGCGATTTTAAACAATAGCAACAACTCTAGATGAGTTGTCGCTATTTCATAAAATAGCACTGCTACAAATACTGATGTGCGATTTGTTGCTATTTGATAAAAAGGCAACAACTCAAGATGAGTTTGTGCTATTTGATCAAATAGCACAAAGTCAATCACAATCAATCTTTTTGCTGCTGTTTACAAAATGCAGAAAAATTCTGAACATGAATTGTTGAGATTACTCTCAATAGTAGTAAATAGCACAATAAAAGTAATCAAGCTTTTGTTACGATTGTGATAAATACCAGCGGCAAAAGTACAACATGAGTTTGTGAGATTATTTTAAATAGCACAAATTCAACATGAATGAGTTGTTAATATTTGCCAAATAGCAAATAGCACAAAAACTCTTTTGCAAAACACCGTTCGCCTCCAGTGCTGGTCACGTGCTGGTAAAAAAAAACGCCGCGCGCATAGCAAGCGTTCGCCCCAACTTGGTACCGCTTTTTCGACTGAAATGCGCGAAACACCGGCGCCTCAGAGGAAGCCGAGAGACCCGTCGGCGCCGACATGACGCGGCAGCATCCGCGTGTGGGTATTCATTGGTCATTGGTGCGCCCATTGCCTCAGACTCCGCCCGCATGCGCGCCTGGTCGATGTCAATCCACCTGATGTCTTGGTCTTGGCACTTGGATTTCTGTACGACAGCGGACCAACTTGGGCCCTGCCCCAGATTTGGCCTTGGACTGCTCGTCTTCCCGTCTCGCACATGCCCTGGGTCGACCTACAACCGCCCTCCATCCCGCTTTCCCACGCGTCGCCCGTACGTGTCGTGCGAGTTGCTCGTACGTGTCGTGCGAGCGCCCTGCCAGCACCTGCTTTTCGTCGAAATCGCGAAATTTCAGCATGCTACCAAGTTAGGGCTGGTACCAAATTAGGACGAACCCTTTGCTAGTCGCGAGCCATCGCTAGGACGGCGCGCCATCAAGGGTGCAGATTAGCCTCTTCCCGGGGAATGACGGCGGCTACAACCTCACCGTTACCTTCCCGGAGGCCAGAGGGCCTGGCCTCCGGCCAGCGCAGCGGCGGCAAGCGTCACCCTCGAGCAGAGCCGCGCCATCCTCGCGGCGCGCCAGCGGAGAATTGGCGCCGCCGCGATCCCGCTGCAGATCCTGGGCCCAAGGCGCAGCCACGCCGCCGCAAGGCAAACGTGCAGTCTTCTGCGCATGATAGCCCCCCTGCTGCCGAGCTTGTCGCCCTGGCCCCCAGGCAGCAACAGCGAGCGCAAATATCGGAGCCACGGCGCGACACGCACTGCGCGTCAGCACCTCAAGATTGTCCAGATCAAGATGGCGGAGGTGGCGGCCAAGACGCAGGAGGCGGGTGCGCCCGAGGCGCCCGCCCCGTCGCCCACCCCGACCGCCGTGGGGGAGCTCGGAGCTGGCTTCCATGCTCCTCCTCCTGCTCATGCTGCTACTGCAACGACCACGCCCGCAGCTTCCTCTTGTCCCCGCCTGGTGGAGGCGACGCTGGCACGCTGGCCGAGACGCAGGAGGCGAAGGATATGGCAGTGCTGGCGGCGGCGGCGCGGGCGACCTCCGTGCCCGCAACTAAGGATGTACGAATATAACGATTGGCACACCGCTATATGTTGATAACGAATGACGGTGACCTCTCCCGCTAAATAACGACACATATAACGATCCCATCACACCAACACCAAAAAAACAAAAAAAAAACGATTATCGGTATATCGATATTCCGCTTCACATATCCTATTCACAGGCTATTCTCGTGCTTAGCGCTTAGCTCAGGCTTAACCCGTGGTTATAGTCCAACATTATATACGTGTTGGGGCGCCTCTTCCTAGTGTTAGTGTGTTAGGTGTGCTAAGGTGTGCTGCGAGTACTCGTATAAATAACGACTAGTGCTGGTGCCCTGGTGGGAACATTTATTCGTGTGTATAAAAAAATTCGGGTTAACCGCCGAGGCGCCGCTAAATGAGATGACGGATAACGGTGCGCACACCGCTAAATAACGTCGTTATGTTGATATGTTGAGCGGCGCCTATGGCGCCGCTAAATAACGATTTGTTATGTTCGTTATATTCGTACATCCTTACCCGCAACATCACTGCCTCGCTCTCTTCTGCAGGGTCATCGGGCAGGCGGTCTTCTTCTCCTTTGCAGGTCGCGCCAAGAAGGCGCGGGAGAAGTGGGAAGACGTATCTTCTGGGAAGAGGAGAACTATATGGCGCGGCGGTTCGACGAAGATGGAAACAAGTGGCCCTATCCGAATTCCCACGGTCCGGTGATCCCGCGCTACAGCCCCTCGGGGAGGCAGCTTGGGGTGATGGAATAATGAGTTCGCGACTACTACGACTACTAATACTGGCGGCGGGCAACAACAACTGTGTGCGACTACGACGAGGGCCGAAATATTGTTTTCGACTTGTTGCTAAAGGAAGAAGAACCTCCTGATACCGGTGGCGGCCGGTTTTTTTCCCGCAATGCAGCACTTGGTCTTCTGGCCCCACGCCGGCGCCTGGGGCGCCGGATGATTTTTCTGCCATGCATGCGCTCAGCTTTTGTGGTTTGAATTGTATGTATGAATCATTCAAAAAAACAAAAAAAAAACCGCCTTTTTGGGGGTCTTTCCATGTTGTCAAATCGTCCACAACCAAATACGCTTTCGAGGACGGGGGCCTCTGCCTTCTGGACCCTGAACTGCACCTCAAGGCTCAAGGCTGAAAGCGCCATGTTGGTTAGACAGCTCTTATATGCGAGCCCTCCGGGTCCCACCCCTGGATTTTTTTTTGGCGTTACACGCTAAACTGCGCGTACCCTGCCTGATCTCAACATGGGCCTCCACCTGATCACCTCCTCATGCAGCCTTAATGCACCTTTCAGCTCCTTCACCGACACGAGACCGCCTCTGTGCTTCAACGACACGCGTTCGACGCATGGGTCGAGATCGACATACATATCACCCCCCCACCCCTACGACAAACCCCTGTCCCTATCCAAGGACAAAATGGGGCCAAACCTGCGCTTGCGGTGAACAGGTCTTTGCAGCTGCAGTGCCCCAAGGGGTGACCACGTACTCATGCACGACGAGCCCGCCGACCCTGGCAACCAGGCCACGCACAACCAGCTCAATGCTGCCACCCCGCAGCTTCAAACCGCGGTCGCTGGCGTCAAAGACAAGACTAGCAACGATCTGCTGCCTGCGCAGACCTCTGCAGACCAGGGCAGTCTGAAGTCTGACGACCCCAACGCGCCCGCCCCGCCGGGCCCCGGCCCCACCAACGTGTCCGACGCCGAGGCGGCGCTGTTGGGCTTCGACGGTTGACGGAGGGCGCAGGGCGCAGCGGGCGATGCGACCACCCTGCTCATCCCTCGCTGGCTCGTCAGGATCAAAGATTGCCCCCATGCGACCGACGCGCCTGGCGCAACAGGCTACCCAGAATGGCTCTAGGCGGCGGCGAAGCTCCTTCAGGCGCACACCGTCTTGTTCAGTGGCGGCGGCACGTCCAGCAATGGCGGCGCATCCTCGGAGTCGCCCGACGACTTCTTCGAGCGCGACGACGCGACCTCGTCGAGCGCCGACACCGACCCCGTCCAGCAGCTCGTGCAGGAATCGGCAGAGGTGTTCGACGTGAGCCACGGCGATGAGAGCACCGAACCGGCGTGGCTCGTCATCGCCGCATTCGAGGCCGACTGCAACATAAACCGGGACGACTTTTGTTTCAACGTGCCAATCGCCGACGCCTTCCCTCCGCGCGGCTCGTCGCTCGCCCGGGTCCCGGCTGAGCTGCCACCTGCCGCAGCGTGCAAGAACGCGTTGATGCTCGACGACTTCTGTTTCAACGTGCCGATCATGCACGCCTCCCCTTCGCTCGGTTCGTCGCTCGCCCAGGGGGTTGCTGAGGTTCTACCTGCTGCGGCGGGCGCGGACGAGTCGATGCCTGACGGCAGCGCGGAGCTCTACGAGGTGCAGGTCGAGGCCGAGACCGCCGTGCAGCCCGACGAGGCGGGGGGCGTGGCTGACATGCCCGACGAGCTCGTGGGCGCCAACCATGTCTTCGGCGCCCCCATGCAGAAGGTGCTCAGTCCCCTTTCTTTCTTCGAGATGGCATACCTCAACCTCGACATGCCTGGCGAGGAGTTCAACGCCCTCTTCTCCTTCGAGGAGGTGGTCGACAAGCTCCATGTCGCCGACGCCAACGCCGCGAGGCCTGCTACCTCTGCAAGCGCGGGACTCACCTCGGCGACCGCGAGGCCACCGGGGCGGTGCTTCTCTCTCTGCTGGCTGTCCCCCGTGTTTACACCAAGTTCCCACTCTCGCTGCTCGCTGTCGCTGCTAGAGTTGGGGCTTACCCCAAGTCTCGACTCTCGCTGCTAGAGTTGGGACTTACAGCCCCCCAAGCCTGTGTCGCTTCGCGATGCAGGGTTTGCTACCCCTGAGGTGGCGCTGGGATGTGGCTTCTCCTCGGCCCGTGTGTGTGTGGCTTTGCGAGGATCTTTGATTGATTGATTGGGGCCAAATGCCAACCGCCTCCCGTTATCGACCAAGGTCCCACCTCGATCCATAACCAAGTGAAAACGAAGCCACCCCCAGCTGGGACTTTGGTCACATACCCCGACGGCTCCCACCACCAACACCAAGCAGACAAATGACGGACCGGATGTGGATTCGTTATTGTATCAGGAGGCGCGATGGGGCTGATGATTGTCGTGCTCTGGAGGTAGCCCGAGGTTAGAAGTCACTCCCTCAGCCCTCAGGGATCCAACAACACTGCCGACCTATAGGCGGGTATAGAAGTAGAAGCCCTCAAATGGATTTTGAAGTTCGAGACCGCCTCTGCAATAAACAAACGCCCTATTCTTATCCGATTTGACTCCTCCTACGCTGACGAGATTGCTCTGGGGCAAATCACACCCAAACCCAAAAACAACCTTAGGCTAGCCCAACCAACACCTTCGCCAACTCTGAACTCTGGATAAAAGTGTATAAGGAACGTGCCAGCCAAGTATGGGCTCGCCACGTCGCTGGCCACTCTGGCCATAAATGGAATGACCTAGCTGACGAGCTCGCCAACAGGGCCAGCACGGGGTTGTCTGGTACCCTGTCGGCATCAGCATCGCTTCCACTCGCACCTGCTGCGCTGCCCCCATAATTGCTATTCTCTCAGATCAGTCCTCGGCACCTCGTACCGCCCTCCACCCTACACAGCCAACTTGAATATAACCGTACAGACCCTCTCTCGGAAAGGTAGGAGACCGAGATCGAGACGGGAACGGGAGCGCCCTCCTCCTCCTCATCCCTGAACAGGCTCATATATACTCTTACGCTCAGGCCTGCACCTACCCGTCTTTTTTTCGGTCTAGATAACCCCTCTCGCCCAGGTCGCACAGCATCTGTATCTGGAACCCTCAAGCTCGCTGAAGAAAAATGTGCTATCCGGTGGGCGTCTAAAGACCTCAGAACGGTATCGGATCTTCTTCTTCCTTTTGGGACAGCCCTCTGCCTCACCATCTCTGGTCTCCCCAGCTCCCCACTCCCACTCCCTACTGGTACTGGTATTTGATAAACAGCCCTAAGCTCTCAGATTGCAGGCCTCCCTTGTGGTATCACAAATGCTCTCGCAAAGACCGCCCTAGCGGGTACCTCCGTAAATGACCCTGCCTGCTGCTCCCACCCCCCCTGCGCCTTTACGAGGGAGAATGGATTTTTGGAAGGATGGGGACGGCAGCACGTATCCTCTGCATTTATTCTGTGGAGATTGGGGGAGGTACAGCCTGCGCCCAAACACCCGTCACCTCGACCCTAAAACAGGTCGGCTACTACCTACCGATCTTCATGCTACCCCGCTCATCACCCCACCACCGGCCTGCCAACCAATCTCCATCCGATGTGCGACATGGGGGGGAGGATATGACGAGCCTTCCGAACTCGCCTCGACGTCCCTCAGCACTGCACCCCACTACCCAAACCTGCTCGGCATTAAATCCGCCCAAACTACCTGGCTTTGTAAAGCCACACCCATTCACATTCTATCAGTAAAAACAGTTAAGGTCAAGGAACCACTGACATCCTGTCAATGGCAACCCCCCCGCGCAATGGCGCCCGCGGGGATTCTGTTTAAGGATGTACGAATATAACGATTGGCACACCCCGCTATATGTTGATAACGAATGACGATGACCTCTCCCGCTAAATAACGACACATATATAACGATCCCGTCACAAAAAAAAAACAAAAAAAAAACAAAAAAAACGATCGATATATCGATATTCCATTCACATATCCTATTCACAAGCTATTCTCGTGCTTAGCGCTTAGCTCAGGCTTAACCCGTGGTTGATAGTCAAACATCATATGCGTGTTGGGGCGTCTCTTCCTAGTGTTAGTGTGTTAGGTGTGCTAAGGTGTGCTACGAGTACTCGTATAATGACTCTGGTGCCCTGGTGGGAACATTTATTCATGTGTATACAAAAGTTCGGGATAACCGCCGAAGCGCCGCTAAATGAGATGACGGATAACGGTACGCACACCGCTGAATAATGTCGTTATGTTGATATGTTGAGCGGCGCCTACGGCGCCGCTAACTAACGATTCGTTACGTTCGTTATATTCGTACATCCTTAATTCTGTTTGAGGAAATAGCTCTAGCAACTCCTCCTCTCCCCTGCTTTCGTCCGCGCGTCGCAAATTTGACGTAGACGGGTGTTCACTGCTACAAAACTACCTTCCCTGCCCGCAACACTCCGCGAATTGTGGTACCGAGTCCTCGTATCTGACGATTCGTCATGGGCGAGAACAAAGCGAAAGGTGATGCCCGTTACTGCGGACACTGTGAATGAACTTACCTCACCAGCAGCGAACGAACGCCACTTTGAGAGCATCTCGCACACTTTTGCTCTCTGCCCCCTGCCTTCATCAGTCTGGGCTCTTGTTCTCTCCTTGTGGTACCGACGTACAGGGGAGATTCTGGTGTCTTCACCATCAAATTTGGTCCGGGTGGGCATCCTCGGTTTCCGAGACCCTGCGTCTTCACCTACTCCGGGCTCTGTCTTTGCATACCAGACTTCTTTTGCTCATCTCCAGAAGCCCTGGGATTTTCTCCGGTGCTGCGTATTGCGAATTCTCTCCAACGAGAGCAAGAGGAATCGTATGTATATGCCTTCTCCCACCCCCACCTCTTGGCCTGATTGGACCCCGACTCAGCGCCTCCAGCTCATCTCCCCGCCTCCTCCTCAACCTAGACCTAGTCACGCAAAATTTTGGTACACTATCAAACAACAGGTACTCCATGACCCTGCACCTGCACCTGCAGCTTCGAGATCGCCGTGACATATCTGCAAGCCTGGAATCTAGCCCGAATGCTCCTGAGCTGTTTCATGCCTCCTGGGTGCGGGGCGGTATTGCCAAAATCCTACTCAACCGGACCGTGAATGCCGTCCTCGTGCAAGGCCTATAATTGTGGGATGGTTTCTAATACTAATACTATCGTCCCGTCTGCCCAAGCCCAAGCAAGCCTTTTGCCTTTTTTTCTTTTTTTGTTTTTTTGTTTTTTTTCCCTGCGGTTTTTTTTATATACGGTTATACGATGATGACGGTGATATATGGATACGCGGACACTTTTCGACGACTTTCTGATGAAGAAGGATATTACGGGACGTTTTGACAACTTTTGACTCTTGACGACGAACTTTAACTTTCTGACGATCTTTCTCTTGAGGACCTTTGAAGGGGAATTTCCTTCACCTGTGCAAAATACCGGTGTGGGGGGGGGGGGCTCCCCGGCCCCCGGCGACCACCCAAGGGGGGGGTCGGGTACCTCTTACCCGAACCCCAACCCACCCCGAACCCACCACACACCCCGAACACCCCCCCCAACCCCGCCTCGGGTTAACCCTTGCCGCCACCAGCAGCCAGCGCTCCCCAGTGGTCGAAGCCGGCGAGAAAGTCGGCCGGCATGCGCCGCGCCGCGCGGACCGCCGCAAACTCGGCGTCGCTGTGTATGTCAAGGCACATCTCGCCGCCGAAACAGCATTGGTAGCTCGACGCGAATCTCCTTGCCTGATCCTGGTGGCGCCGGATCCCGTCCCAAAATATAAAATAGGTCGCGTCCCCAAATTAGCCAGTGGTTTTCTACGTTAGGGTAATTTTCGCGGCGCTGACTGGTCAGCATACTGGGCCAGGATTGGCGGGCCCGGCAGAGGTCCTTTGGCCAGAGCACCCGCGGGTTGCTGCCCGCCGAGTGCGTCCAGCTCGAGGTGACGGCGGCCAGCGCGGCTCCGCAGCTCGAGGTTCTGGCGATCGCGGCCGAGTCATCGTCCGAGCAGTCAACTGAGCCACCGGACGCCGAGCCGCCGCCCGCGGCGCCCGCCGCGGCACCCGCCGCGGCACCGCCGGCGGCTGCGCCGGCGGTGGTGCAGCGGAAGAGTGAGAGTGCGAGGCAGTCGACGCGGGAGCGGGGAGCGGAGCAGAGTCGCGCCCTCCTGGATTGGCGAACGGAGCACCAGTCGGACTGGCTGTGTACAACGCCGTCACGGGCTGATTGAAATTTCTGGCATATGCGAACAAAGAACCCATGTCGGTCACGGCCGACCAGTCGCCGATTGCGTCGATCGGCTTGTTGAAACTAGCTCCATTCTCGAACATACCCGAGGCATCCGTCCACTTGCCAGTGGAGCCGAGGCCTTCGAGCGCGATGGGTGAGTTGAACCCATTGTTCTGAAACATCCGGCTGGTGCTGACGACATTACCGAGCCCCGTCAACGCCACGGGTATCCCGGGACTACCGTAAAATGTTTCTTCAAGGCTGGTGGTATTCGCCATCTCGAACGTGGCCGCTTCAGGTGGCTTCATACTGTAGAAGAGGCCCGTCGGAACGTCGGCGGCGCTCAGGTCCCAGCACGGCCCCGCTTGGACGGCGCCAGCCGCCAGCATCACTTCGCGGCTATGGGCGATGTACAGGGCGTTGGGCGGGCAGAGCAGCCTGACGTCGTAGCCACCCCCTGGCATCATGGGCGGGTAGGGCGGCGGCGAGGGCGACAAGGCGGCCTCGTTCAACCGACGAGGGTCGGCCGAGAGGCTCGCCGCCTGGGCGACCCAGGCGATAAGCAGGCTCGTGAGCATTTTGGGTCGGGCGTGCGTGGCGGGAGGAGTGACCCTACATATCCCCAATGAAAAAAAGGCAGCGGTCCACCGTGTGTGCGCCGCATGGGGGGGGGGGGGGGGCCCCCCACCCCCCCAAAAAAAAAAAGGGCGGCGGCCCCGGGGGGGGGGCGGGGGGGGGGGGGGGGGGGCGACATCGGCGCCTGTGTGGGCGACTCCATGTGCGTTGGGTGGCGGCCTGGTTGTGCGCGTGAGACGCGGACCACTGCGGTTGGGCTTGGGGGACCCTGGAATACACCTCCCATGGTCCAGTATCGTTGCACTGGCCTCGACACCCCCCCCCAGAAAATAGGACTCGGGTGGGGCCCCAAGCCCCCCCCCCCCCCCCGACCAGGGCCCCTCGGGCCCGGAGGGGGGGGGGGATCCGAAAATCGCAAACATGAAGGAAATTCCCGTTAGGGAGAAGAACCTCTCGATACCGGTGGCGGCCGGATTTTTCTTCTCCCTCAATGCCTCTTCTGGTCTTCTGGCCACACGCCGGCGCCTGGGGCGCCGGGGTGATTCTGCCGCCCTGCGCTCAGCTTTTGTGGTGTGAGTTGTATGTATGAAGGATTTATAAAAGAAAAAAAGAGAAAAAAAGAGAGGAGCGGGGAGAAGGTCCCCAAGAAGAAGGCTCGGGGGAGGGAGGAGAGGGGGTGGAGTTTGTGATTTCTGCGACGACTACGACTACGGCATCAGCATCAAGCAGGTGGCGGGCAACGACGACTACGGTACGACGACGAAAACAATGACAACGACAACGAGGGCCGATATCTTTTCTTTCGACTTTTTGTTCAAGGGGAAGAACCTACTAATACCGGCGGCGGCCTTTTTTTCTCCCTCGATGCAACCTCTCTGGTCTTTTGAGAACTTCTGGCCACAGCTGCTAGCGCCTCGGCGCCGGCAATGTTTCTCGCTCTGCGCTCTGCTCTTTTTTTTTTTTTTTTTTTTGTGTGCGTTTGTGTTTGTTGTTTTTAAAAAAAAAATTATTTGGCTGGCGCGGGGGTTGGCCTTTACAGGATATTGCCATCACCAATATTGTAATTACGCTGTTCAAAAAAATAGACGTGCTGAACTACGTCTATTTTTGAACAGCGTATACTGGCTAATATTGGTGGCATACACAAAGGGGGTCGCTGGGATTGCGCAATGGTCATGCAATAGTAAAGTACTCTAGCTCTACTCTTACTCTCAAAGCTCCTAAACACACACTCCCCCCGCAAACACCCACACGCACCGCACTAGCACACAGCACACGCACAAAAAGCACCGACCCAATTTATGGGTCGGTATCACTATCCGCTACCGGAGACCGCTGCGGTGCAGAGCGTTGAATTGCCCTGGCTCGGCAGCGGGCGTCAAGCGTCGAGCCGAGCATGCGAGAATTCTCACGGCAGATGACAGTCGAGACGTGGCGCTTGTAGCGGAGCCGGTCGTTGATGACGGCCCAGCCTGACTCGCCGTTCTTGCGAGCGGCCTTGAACTCCTTCTTGTAGTAGGGGTCGACGAGGGTCTTCTTGAAATCATCGCGCCCAGCCTCCGTAGGTGGTGAAGGCAACGGCGACGACGCGGCAGTCGAGCTTGGAGGCGAGGTCGTCGTACTTGGTGTGCTTGTTCCTCTCGGCAAGCTTGGTGCAGTGGTCGTTGGAGGCGGCGGCGGCGTTGCAGATGTAGGTGGGGCAGGTGGGGCAGATGGTGACGTCAAGGATGGTCTTGGGCTCGTTGATGTACGGGTTGGAGACGTAGGCGTCGCCTGCCTTTTTGCCGTCGTCGTCGAGGATGGTGTGCTCGATGTCGAAGTTGTAGCCTTGCTTGGTGAGGTTGGCGGCGATCGGGCCCTTGAGAACGGAGTTGTGGCGTTTGAGCGTGCCACAGGAAGAGCATTGTAGAGCGTGGGTGCCCGAGAGGAATGTGTTCGTGATCTTGTTCATTCGTCTAGGCGGGAACTCGCGGCAGGTAGAGGCACAAGACCTGTCTGCGAGGACTTGGAGCGCGCCTAGGAGGCCAAAGCGGTGCCAGTAGTTCTGGAGAAACTCCTGGTCTGTAAGTCGGAGATCGGCGGTGGAGGGGACGGTGGAGAGGAAGAGACCCGCGCCGTGCTGCGAGGACTGCGAGATGCTGCACTTAACGTCGAGGG
>Ga0335398_10006619_pt1 | contig 14581 bp, 10 predicted proteins | sample BON03_FD_205742 | JGI IMG/M metagenome (GOLD analysis project Ga0335398, IMG submission 205742) | Freshwater microbial communities from Lake Bonney liftoff mats and glacier meltwater in Antarctica - BON-03 (spades assembly) (version 2) | ecosystem: Environmental > Aquatic > Freshwater > Ice >... | reverse complement strand
GGCGGGGGCGGCTCGGCGCTCGGCAGGGGCAGCTCGCCCTGGGTGGTCGGCTCGTCGCCGCTCGGAGGGAGCAGCTCGAGGTGTCCGCTCTCCTGGTGCTCGGGCTCGGGCTCGGACTCGCCCGCCGGGTCGGTTGAATCGGCCGCGGTTGAGGACTCGGATTCGGTGTCGCTGTCGGTCTCGGGCTCGGACTCGGATTCGGTGTCGCTGTCGGTCTCGGGCTCGGACTCGGGCTCGGGCTCGGGCTCGGGCGAGTCGAATCCGGAGCCCCCCTCCGAAGTAGAGTTGTCCGACTCGGCCTCAGAATCGGGCTCGTCGACCCCGGAGCCACCCTCCGACGTAGAGTTGTCCGACTCGGCCTCTGAATCGCCCCCCTCCGACGTAGAGTGGTCCAACTCGGCCTCCGCCCCGGAGCCCCCCTCCGAACTCGAGTTGGCCGACTTGGCCTCGGACTCGGCCTCGGGATCCGTCTCGGACTCGGACCTGAACGCGCGCGAGGACACGGGCGAGGACACGGGCGCGGGCAGGAGCCCGGCCTTGCACTCGGGTTGAGGAACCCCACTGGATGGCGGCAGCTCGTCTCCACGCTCGGCCGACGCGGCGCTCCGAGGAGGGGGGACGAACGGCGTAAAGTGCAAGCCAATGCGATCGTAGTTGACCACCGAGTAGTCGCCTGGGTGGGTGGTCAGCAAGTGGAGCGCCTCGGCCATGTCACGGTGGTACAGGTTGTCGATCGAGGTGCCGCCCTTCGTGCGGCGCAGCGCGCTGGTGGCGTCGCGCTCTCCGTACAGGGCGGCCTTGGACAGATACCCCCCCCCCTTGGCCTCGAGAACCATGACGGTGCGCCCGAGCTGGAGGGCGACGGCAAACATGAACGCGGTCGGCAATGGCTCCTCCCCCTCCGCGGACCTCCAGCTGCCGAGTTCGCGCCAGCGCGCCATCGCGCGCCTCGCGTGCGCTGGTGCGCCCGGCAGGCGTTGCAGCGTGTGGACGATCCTCGCGTCCACCACGCCAATTGGGGCGCTCCCTGTGATGGTGTCCACCGCATCGTTTCGCAGCTGGCGCACCTTGGTGTGGGTCTCGTCGTCTGGGGCCACAGCTTGTTGTGCAGAGATTTTGTGGCCCGCCATTGCCGATAGCGGGAAACAATCGCCATTGGGCGCTGCCTCCGTGAGCATGAGGCCGATGCTTGCCAAGTAGCGGATCACCTCTGCCCTGGACGTGCCAGAGGTGACGGTGGAGGTCAACTTGCGCCTCTTGAAGCCGCGAGTGTTTGCGCGTGGCATTCAGCGTCCTGCGACAAGGAACGTGGGGTGGGGGAGGGATGGGCGGGTGCAGGGCGGGAGGCAGGGCGGGAGGCAGGGTGGGTGGAAAGGAGGCAGCGGCGGGCAAGGGGGTCGCGGTGGGGGCGACCGACAAGCCGACCGCCACCCGACAATGGGGGCGAGGGAAGCCCCCCAGTGCGCCGACCGACTGACCGGGTGGATCAGACGCGGTGCGGCGCGGCGCGGTATGGCGCGGTGCGGCGCGGCGCGGCGCGGTGCGGGGCGGCGCGGTGTGGCGCAGTGTGGCGCGGCGCGGCGCGGTGCGGGGCGGGGCGGCGCGGTGTGGCACGGTGTGGCGCGGTGCGGCGCGGCGCGGCGCGGTGCGGGGCGGGGCGGTGCGGCGCGGCGCGGCGCGGTGCGGGGCGGGGCGGGGCGGTGTGGCGCGGTGTGGCGCGGTGCGGCGCGGCGCGGCGCGGTGCGGTGCGGCGCGAACCTGGCGCCGACGGGTCGCGGGGTTGGGGGTCCCTTTTTAGAATTGTAGTTTTTTAACGGTCTGTCCGTAACCGATTCCACCCGATTCCATGGCACCGCTGCACCTGTGCAGGTGCGCACCGCTGCACCTGTGCAGGTGCGCACTGCTGCACCTGTGCAGGTGCACCAGGTGCGTGTGCGGCCAGGAGCTAGAGGTGTGGACTCGACGCGAGGGGGGCGCGCCAAGGACTGGCCGAGCGCCGAGCACCAAGCGCCGAGCGCAGCGAGCGCAGCGAGCGCAGCGAGCGAAGCCAGATGCAACCCGAGGCACGGGCGCGCCCAGGGCTGGCCGAGCGCAGCGAGCGCAGCGAGCGCAGCCAGAAACAAGCCATGCGCCTGGGCCCAAGCGGCCAGGGGTGGGGGTGCACGACCCAGTGGCACGGGTGCGTATGCGGCCAGGAGCTAGCGTTGTGGACTAGCGCCGAGCGCAGCGAGCGCAGCCAGGCGCAGCCAGGCGCAACCAGGCGCAACCAAAGGCACGGGCGTGCGCGCCTGGGCCCAAGCGGCCAGGGGTGCGTGCACGGCCCATGGGCACTGGTGCGTGTGCGGCCAGGAGCTAGAGTTGTGGACCAGACTCGAGTGCAGCGCGTCCGGACTGGCCGAGCGCCAAGCGGAGCGAGCGCAGCGAGTGCAGTCAGGCACAACCCCAGGCACGGTTGCGCGCGCCTAGGCGACCAGGGGCGCGCAGTGCAGTGCCGAGCATAGCAAGCGCAGCGAGCGAAGCCAGGCGCAAGCCCAGGCACGGGTGTGCGCGCCTGGGCGACCAGTGTGCACGCGCGCCCCAGGGGCACGGGCGCGTGTGCGGCCAGGAGCTCCTCTAGTTGCGTTCAGTACGCTCCCCCGCGACTTGAACCTTGGCCTTGCCCCCAGCACCCTCGCGTGCGACAGCACGGCGCGTGCAAGGGCCGTCGGCCGGCGCCCGCCCGCGAGGCCACGCGCGCCGCGCCCAAGCCCCCCAAGCACAGCCAGTCTCCAGCCGGGCCAGACGGAGCCCCGGTCCACCGCGCGCATGCGCGCACGCGCGCAGACGCGTGGCCCGGGCACCGCGCCAGCAGCGCACACGAGCACAGCGCGCCTCGACGCGTGCTCGACCCCCCCCCCCCTTTGGCCATCCGCATGGGGGGGGGGGGGCCCCCCCGCCCCCCCCCCCCCCCCCTTGGGCCCCCCCCGGGGGGGGGGGGGGGGCGCCTCCGGCGCCTCCGCCATGGCGACACAGTACACGCGCGCGGGGTGTGCCGTCACCGGCGCCGTGTGCCGACGGCAATGGTCCTCTGCCACACCACCTGCGAGCAAAGAGCGCGATGTTCCAACGGTGTCGGCACCGACCAAGGTCCGAGCTCGACCAAGGTGTGCGCACCGACCAAGCTCCGAGCTCGACCAAGGTTTGCGCACCGACCAAGCTCCGAGCTCGACCAAGTTCCGAGTTCGACCAAGGTGTGCGCACCGACCAAGGTCCGAGCTCAACCGTGCGCACCGACCAAGGTCCGAGCTCGACCAAGTTCCGAGTTCGACCAAGGTGTACACACCGACCAAGGTCCGAGCTCAACCGTGCGCACCGACCAAGGTCCGAGCTCGACCAAGGTCCGAGCCGGACCGTGCGCACCATCCAAGGTCCGAGCTCGACCAAGTTCCGAGTTCGACCAAGGTGTGCACCCCGACCAAGGTCCCAGCTCGACCAAGGTCCGAGCTGGACCGTGCGCACCGACCAAGGTCCGAACTCGACCAAGGTCCGAGTTCGACCAAGGTGTGCACCCCGACCAAGGTCCGAGCTCGACCAAGGTCCGAGCTGGACCGTGCGCACCGTCCCAGGTCCGAGCTCGACCAAGGTCACCGACCAAGGTCCGAGGTGCACTCGCCTTGGTCGAGCTCGGACCTTGGTCGGTGTGCACACCTTGGTCGGTGCGCACACATTGGTCGAGCTCGGACCGTGGTCGGTCGCACACCTTGGTCGAGCTCGGACATTGGTCGGTGCGCACACAGTGATCGAGCTCGGACCTTGGTCGCTGCGCACACCGTGGTCGACACCGGACCTTGGTCGGTGCGCACTGGTCGAGCTCGGACATTGGTCGGTGCGCACACTTTGGTCGAGCTCGGACCTTGATCGAGCTCAGACCACAGTCGGTGCTCGCGCCTTGGTCGAGCTCGGACCTTGTTCGGTGCGCACTGGTCGAGCACAGACCTTGGTCGGTGCGCACACCTTGGTCGAGCTCGGACCTTGGTCGGTACTCGAGTACAGCGCGCCAGCCCCCCCCGCCGCACCCTTGGGCCAGCACCCTTGGGCCAGCACCCTGGTGCCACCGGCCATGGAGCGGGTGGTTGCGCTGCGCTACCCGGGCACAGTGGCGTTTTATGAGCGGTTGGGGTTTGAGCAGAGGGTGGAGCGCGGCCATCCTGGCTACACGCTGCTGGTGCAACCCGGCTCGGCGCGAGGGGTTCGCCTTGGGGGTGGCAGGGTTGCCCCTCGAACGGAGCGCGCTGTGGCGGGCGCACGGGGACGTTGCCCCGAATGTCATTGTCTTGTGAGGCGGTGACTCGCTGCGGCTGGCGCTCGCTTCGCTCGCTGCGGCTGCGCGCTCGCTTCGCTCGCTGCGGCTGCGCGCTCACTTCGCTCGCTGCAGCTGGCGCTCACTTCACTCTCTTCGCTCGCTGCGGCTGGCGCTCGCTTCGCTCGCTGCGGCTGCGCTCGCTTCGCTCGCTGCAGCTCACTGCGGCTGGCGCTCGCTTCGCTCGCTGCAGCTGGCGCTCGCGTCGCTCGCTGCGGCTAGCGCTCGCGTCGCTCGCTGCGGCTAGCGCTCGCGTCGCTCGCTGCGGCTGCGCTCGCTTTGCTCGCTGCGCTCGGCCCCGGGCGACTTCCACAGCGAGGTCGGCAATGAGTCCAGCATCCGCGCCACCATGCTCACGCCGCAAGTTGTCCCTCCTGGTTGCGTCCTCGGACGCACCCTCGATGGAACTTGAGTACAGAAACCGCAATCCTGGCGGTACGGGTGCGGAGTGTGTGTGCACCGACCCAGGGGCGCGGGTGTGGCTGCGGCCAGTAGCTACGGGGTTCGGGTCAACCCTAGCCCGAGCGTAGCGAGCGCAGCCAGGCGCAACCGAAGGCACGGATGCGCGCACCTGGGCTCCAGCGAGCAGGGACCCGGAGTGTGCACGCGCGTCCCAGGGGCACGGGCGCGTGTGCGGCCAGGGGTTCGAGCTGCAAACTAGACTCTAGTGGGGCGCGCCCAGGACTGGCCCTGAAGGGAGCGCCGAGCGCAGCGAGTGCAGCCAGGCGCAACCCAAGGCACAGGTGCGCGCGCGTGGGTGGCCAGGGGCGCGGAGTGTGCACGCGCGCCCCAGGGGCACGGGCGCGTGTGCGGCCAGTGGCTCGAGCTGAACACAGGGCTGAGCGCCGAGCGCAGCGAGCGCAGCGAGCGCAGCGAGCGCAGCCAGGTGCAACACAAGGCACGGGTGCGCGCGCCTGGGTGACCAGAGGGAGTGTGCACGCGCGCCCCAGGGCCGATGACTGGCCGAGCGCCGAGCGCAGCGGGCGCAGCAAGCGCAGCCAGGTGCAACCCAAGGCACGGGCGCGCGCGCCTGGATGACCAGAGGGAGTGTGCACGCGCGCCCCAGGGCCGATGACTGGCCGAGCGCCGAGCGCAGCGAGCGCAGCCAGCGCAGCCAGGAGCAACCCCAAGCCCAGGTGCGCGCGCGTGGGTGGCCAGGGGCGCGGAGTGTGCACGTGCGCCCCATGGGCACGGGCGCGTGTGCGGCCAGTGGCTCGAGCTCAACCCCGGGCTGGCCCTGAAGGGAGCGCCAGCGTAGCAAGCGCAGCGAGCGCAGCCAGGTGCAACCCAAGGCATGGGCGCGCGCGCCTGGGTGGCCAGGGGGAGTGTGCACGCGCGCCCCAGGTCACACGACTGGCCGAGCGCCGAGCGTAGCGAGCGTAGCGAGCGTAGCGAGCGCAGCGAGCGCAGCGAGCGCAGCCAGGCGCAACCCAGTGCACGGGTGCGCGCCCAGGCGCCTGGGCCCAAGCGGCCAGGAGCTAGAGTTATGGGCTAGAATCGAGTGGGGTGCGCCACGGACTGCCCCCGAAGGGGGTGCCGAGCGCAACCAGCGCAGCCAGCGCAGCCGAGCGAGCGCAGCCAGCGCAGCCAGGTGCACCCCCCAGGGCACGGGGCGCGCCTGGGCCCAAGCGGCTAGGCTCACACACCTCGGCCACACCTCGGTCACGGCACTCCTCACACAACTCGGCCACACCTCGGTCGCGACCCCCCCCCCTGAAGGGGACAGCTCGGCCCACACCCTCGGTCACAGCAACCCTCACCCACATCGGTCACAGCACTCCTCCCACACCTCGGCCACACCTCGGTCACGACACACCTCCTGAAGGGCACACATCGGCCACAACGCTGTCACGGCACATCTTGGTCATCGGCCACGCCTCAGTCCCACCGCACCCCGGCGAGCCGAGAGCGAACGCAGCGAGCCGTCTCGAGTGCCCAGTCGCATCGCCCGAACCACCCCAGTCAAGAGAGGTACTCGACGGTGGGAGTGTACCCGCGAGCGACGGGCGCACACCCCATGGGGCAGGTTGCCGCCGCGTGCCGCGACCGGGATGGCGTGCGACGTGGGAATCTCCGCCGACGAGGCCAGCGAGTCACGGACTCGCCGCGGGGCCGGGCTACACAACCCGATCAAACCACAGCGCTCTGCCCTGGGCATGGGCCCATTGGAGGACGTGCAGGTGGCCCTTGAATGCGGCGAGGCGCAGCGAGTAGTGCATCGCTGGGGAGTGCGCGAACAGCCACTGGAGCACGGGCAACTGGCCGGCAGAGGCGGCCTCGCTGCCGAGGTCCGGGTCCCAGGGAGCGTCCGTGTCCTGCGTGTACATCCATTGGAGCACCTCGAGGTGGCCGCCCGTGACCGCGGCGTGGATGCCGCGTGCGCTCCAGCGGGCGCCATTGCCGTGCAGCACACCGAGCAACCCGAGGTTCCCGATGCCCGCCGCGCGGTCGCACACCTCAGGGTACCGGGAGTGCGCACGCGTGGCCATCCACAGGACCACCTCGTCGGTGCTGCAAACCGCGGCCTGGCTGCAAAACCAGTTCCAGACTCGGGGCTGCTCGATGGCTCACAGCCACTGGAGTACCCCGAGGTGCCCCGCTCGGATCGCGGCGGCATACGCCGTGGTGTCGCAGGCGCAGGGCGCGTCGCGGTCCGGCGAGCGCGCCCACTGCAGCAGGGCGAGGTGCCCCCCCGCCGCGGTGAGGCGGCAGAGCCGTGCGTCCCAGTGGCAGGCTGGCCAGTGGCCAGCGCCCACTGCACCATGGACAAGTGGCCCCGGCGGGCGGCCTCGGCGCTCCGGTCCACGGTCCACTCGGCGCCGGCGACGCGGAGCAGCGCCTGCGCCACTTGGACGAAGCCATTGCTGGCGGCGCAGTCCAGGCAGGCGATGAGCATGGCCGGGGTGAGCGCCTCGTTGCCCGAGTGCATGGATGGCTCAGGGAAGACGAGACGGTGCACCTCGGCAACCTGGACAAAGAGGGTTGGGTGCAGCACACGGCTGCCCTTGTACAAGATGGCCCACGCGCGCAGTTGCTGCCAGTCCATGGACAGCACCAGGCGACTGAGGATGTCGTCCTGCAGCGCGAGCAAGGCGCACCCCGCTTGCGCCGCTGGCGCCGATGGCGCCGCTGGCGCGGGTGCCACGGTGGAGGCGTCCATGGCCCTGAGGGCGAGGGGCGGGGGTGGAGGAGACGCCAATGGCCACCACGCGCCGCAGATTGGCCCCGGCGACCTGCACGCGGGTGGCGCGCGCGCAGGGGGGGGGGGGGGGGGGCGGGGGGGGGGGTTCTCCGGGGGGGGGGGGGGGGGGGGGGGGGGGGGGGGGTCAGCGGCGCGGGTTCATCTGCGGCGCGGCGGCGGCGCGGGGCGGGGCGCGGTCGCGTTCAGGGGGACGAACATCAGAGGCATGGCAGAATGAGTGAGAACGTCCCAGCACACCTCAGGGGTCTGGCCAACCAGAATTGCCAAAAATAGACATCGTACTAATGAAACAAGTGGCGCGTAACCTTTGGGGTTTGCAACATCGGCGGTAATTACACATGTGCGTCGCGCTGCGCCGCCGCGCCGTCGCGCCGCAGCGCCGCCGCGCCGCCGCGCCGCCGAGTCGCCGCGCCAATGCGACGCCGCGCCGCCCATGCGCCGCCGCCCGCTCTGCTCAGGATGCAGCGGATCGACGCGCAGTGCCCCGAGCTCTCCTGCATCAACGCAAAGGTGGCCGCGCGCGCCGGGCACCTCGAGGCCCTGCAGTTAATGCACGCCCACGGCCTCGTGTTTGACGAGGCCACCTGCGCCGCCGCTGCCAACGCGCCGGCCGAGCGGGCCCTCGTCGCGCTGCAGTGGCTGCGCCAGGTCGGCTGCCCGTGGGACCAGCGCACCTGCGAGGCCGCCGCCCCTTCAGGGGCGGGGCGACCTGCCCCTCCTCAAGTGGCTCCGCGACCCGGAGCGCGCGCACCCCTGCGCCTGGGACAGCGAGTCTGGACCCCCCCTTCAGGGAGCACCCCGCGAATCCGAGGCCTGCCAAACCGCCGCCGAGGAAGGGCACGACGAGGTGCTCCAGTGGCTCTGCTCCGCCGAACACCCCATGCCGTGCCCGTGGGACGACGAGGACGTCACACGCGCCCTCCTGCGCCGCGCCCGAGGCGGCGACTTTGACCCGGCCGTGCTGGGCTGGATGCGCGGCCAGGTCGAGTCGCCCAACGCCCTCCACTGGCTCACCTCGTTCTGTGACCAGGCCGAACCCGAGTGAGTGGGCAGTGGGGGTGCGTGTGTGGCCAGGAATTAGAGTCGTGGACTAGGCTCGACTGGGGCGCGCCAAGGACTGGCCCTGAAGGGAGCGCCGAGCGCAATGAGTGCAGCGAGTGCAGCCAAGCGCGGCCAGAGGCACGCGGGCACGCGTGGCCAGTGGTGCGGGTGCGACCAGGAGTGCGCGTGCGCGACCCAGGGGCACGCGTGCGTGTGCGGCCAGGAGCTAGAGTTGTGGGCTAGAATCGGGGTAACTCCAGTGGGGCGCGCCAAGGACTGGCCGAGCACCGAGCGCATCGAGCGCAGCGAGCGCAGCCAGGCGCAACCCCAGACACGGGTGCGCGCCCAGGCGCCTGGGCCCCCGTGACCAGGGGTGCGGAGTGCGCGTGCACGACCCAGTGGCACGTTGCGTGTGCGGCCAGCGGCTAGAGCTGTGGATCTGTTGCTTCTGCGGGTGTGCATGTGTCCCCTTGGTATTATAAACCCGTCTGTGGACTAGACTCGAGTGGGGCGCGCCAAGGACCGGCCGAGCGCAGCGAGCGCAGCCAGGTGCGAACCAGGGCATGGGCGCGCGCCCAGGCGCCTGGGCCCAAGCGGCCAGGGGTGCGGGTGCGACCAAGCGTGTGTGCATGACCCAGGGGCACAGGTGCGTGTGCGGCCGGGAACTAGAGTGGCGCGCGCCCAGGACTGGCCGAGCGCCGAGCGCAGTGAGTGCAGCAAGTGCAGCCAGGGGCAACCCAAGGCACGTGTGCACGCGTGGCCAGTGGTGCGAGTGCGGCCGGGAGTGCGTGTGTACGGGGCACGGGTGCATGTGCGGCCAGTAGCCAGAGTTGTGGGCTAGGCTCGAGTGGGGCGCGCCAAGGACTGGCCCTGAAGGGAGCGCCAATCAGATCGATGAGCCCAATGGGTCGCGTGCAATCGGGGAGGGCCCTGGTGCCCATGGCGGCGCATTGCACTCAAGGCGTGCCACACCTGGCGCCATTGCGCCCACGTGGGCTTCAACGCAGCCTCTGCCGCGCGACAGTCCGTGGGGGTGGGACTGCGGTTGGGACTGGGGCTGCGGTCTGCGGGCTGGCTGGGGCTGCGCGTGGCGCGCCACGCGTGCAATGCGCCGCCAGGAGCACCAGGACTCGAGCACGGCTCCTCGCGTTGCCGGCCATGCCCAGGTGAGCCGAAAGCTGCGCCACGTTGATTTTTTTGAGCATGTCGGGTGCAATGGCGCAAATGTCAACCTTGTTGAGAGCCGCGGCGTCGCGTATCAGCTGTATCAAGTGCGCCCGGTGGACTGGGCCCTGTGGCAGGGACTCGCCCGCGCCCACCAGGAGGGCCCGCAGCTCATTCGCGGTCAATGATCCCCATGGGAACTCGGTCGGACCCGCGGCGGCCGCCGCGGCGGCGGGGGCCGCCACTGCGGGGTGAATGGTGGCATCGGGCAACCCGAGGAGCAGCGCTTTGGTTTGAACCAAGGTGTTGCCCTTCGCACCCGGACCCAGCAACCCGACCGCCAAGCTGACCACGGCCGCCTCGGGCAATCCATCCAGGCTCGTGGAGGCTACGCCAACCCCCGAGCCCGGACCGGGGCGGCCCGGGGCGGCTCCCAGCCCGTTCTCGGACACAAAGTCGTCCACCTCGGACCTGAACGTGGTGCGAATGTGATGTGCGAGGAGCACCGTATCGATGGCATAGGTGGCGGCGGCAAGGGCCTTCCAGATCAAAGACATCACAAACTTCCAGAGAAATTGCACAGGCGGGGTGTTGACCACCGCCGCACCCACCGCCACACGTGGCATCCATTGCATCACTCCGATCCCCGCGTTCCAGAGCGCTCGGGTGTCTCCCCCACTAGTGTACAGTACAAACAAGAACCGCAACAGTGGTACCATGCAGCTCATCACCCACTCCAACGGTGGCCCCACCGCATTGCGGATCTGTGGTATAGCGTACTTGTCACCGTTAGCGGCCAGTATCACTTGAATGCCGATTGCAAACATATAATACTGATCGGACTGGCACATGAGGGTGGCGGGGTCGACGCCCTTGTAGGCGGCCAGGAGCTCGGGATAGTGGCGTCGGACCCGCCGTTTGCACCCGCTGATAAACAACCCGGACACGGACCCGGACCCGGACCCGGACCCGGACCCGGACCCGGACTCGGACACAGACCCGGACGACCCGTACACCGGAGAATCAAGCGACCCAGTCGCACCCGCTCGACTCCCGCGGGGCACGGAGGGCGGCCGGTGTCTCCCCGAGGGGGAGCGGCGGGGGGACCCGACCGCAGCCGCAGCCGCAGCCGCAGCCGCAGCCGCAGCCGCAGCCCCAGTCGCAGCCGCAGCCCCAGTCGCAGCCTCAGCCCCACCCGCGTCCACGCCCACCACTGCAGGCAGCGGAGCAGATGCAGAGTCAGTCTCAGGACCAACTGCGGTCGCGGTCGCCACCCTAGCCACGGTCACGGTGTCACCGCCGACTCCAGCCCGAGTCCCAATCGCACCCGCGCCACCCGCATCCGGGGCGGCCGCACCCGCAGCAGCGGCACCCGCAAAAGCCGCACCCGCAACAGCCGCACCCGCAACAGCCGCACCTCCAGTCGCCGCGCCCGAGGCAGCCGCACCTACAGTCGCATCACGAGGCCACGCCCCAGTGGCCGCGGCGCCCGGTGCCGACCCAGCTTCCAATTCCTGTGCGACGTGCACAAAGCTCGCTGCAATTGTCGTCATGTCGCGCATGTCGAGTCGAATCAACCCGCGAGCGATCGACTTGGCCATGTCATTGACAGCCGGATTCCGGTTGGCGCTCGCGAGGAACCGCGCCACCACATTGGTTTGCAGAGTGACGAGCCGCGCCGCTGAACGAGTGGCGTCCAGTGGGGGCAATGCTGCCAGTAGTTGGGCTGCGTCGGCGGGCGACATGCCTCGGGACACATCGAGTGCCGTGAACTGGGCGCTGCCATTGTTGGCACCCGTCACGGGGGGCAGCACATAGAACTCGACCACCGGGAACAGGTAGGCAAGCAGGCGCCTCCCATCTGGAAGCACGCACGACGCCATCCCCTGCACACGGTCCTGCCGCGCCAAGGCGTCGCACACGGTCTGCACAAAGCTCCGAAACTCGGCTCCGTCCAACAGGGTCGCGGCCATGTGGTCGCCCATCAGTGGCACCAGCTTGTGGTCAAACATTGCCATGCGATACATACGCCGACCAATGTCCCCCAGTTGGGAGAACACCATCGGCCGCCCAAGGCCATTGCGCAACTTGAAACACACCAAGGCAGTAAAACACACCACACACCCCACGGTCAATGCGTCCAGGTTCATCAGGTTTGTGCCGAGTCGCACCGTGAGATTCTTGAGAACCGCGCTAACGTTGTAGATGGTCTGATACCCCTCTTGGGATTGGAACTCCAAGCGTTCCTCGCCGGTCAGGTGGGGCTGTGTGATATTCTCGTAGGCATTGGTCAACCCGTGGTGCACGGCGACCGCCGAGCTGGCCGTGTTGGGAAAGACCCGGGTCACCACCGCGACCATTTCGTGCACTCTCTCATTGCGCTCGTTGGATTGAAAGTCCAGGCGTTCCCCGTGGGTCATGCCGGGCTGAGTGATTTCATTCGAGGCAACGAGCACTTCGCGGTACACGTCGCCAGCCATTTGGAGCATGTTCGGGGACACCCTGTGCAGCAACGATGTCGACCCTTCCACCAACCAGGTTCGCGCACCCCAATACGGGCGATCGGCATCCGCGCCACTGGGCTCCTCTTGGCAAGCCACATATATCGTGTGGCGCAAGGCGAGGCGTTTCAAGAAGAGCCCATCGTCATCCGTCACATAGGGGGCGTCGAGTGGCACAACCGCGGGGTTCACCCGCGTCGGGGTGGGAGTTGCCTTGGAAGGCGGGTCCACTGCACGCAGTGGGCGTTGCTTCTCGGGGGTGCGCGGTCGGCGCGGTCGCAGGTCTGTGTCTGGCGCACGGTCGCATTTCATGGAGACCATCGCTACCCGTATGGTGCTATTTTTGTCGGTGACGCGGTGCCCAGTGTAACCGATTGGCCCCTCCCCGGGGTACCTGGCCTTGGCCGAGGGTTGCATGCGCCCGTTGCCATGCACCCCCCACTTGGCGTCCAGGTGGCTGACACTCGGCACCCACGCTGACACTCGGCGCCCACGGCGCCCACGTTGACACTCGACGCCGATGGGACCGATACCCGAGTTGGACAGCGATGTGCGCATGGACAAGGTGGATGGGGTGAACCCGGTGTCAATGGATGTGGGCTCAAGGAGTGCACCATCGACCGATTCTGTCCTGTCCAAGTGGGTGACCCAATGGATGTGGGCTCAAGGGGTGCACCATCGACCGATTCTGTCATGTCCAAGTGGGTGGCCATGGTCTTCCCGGTGGACATCCAAGGTGGATTGGGCTGTGGCGTTGGCCGCGTAGCTTCGGGTCCATGTTGACGGACCCATCGCCGATGGGTCCGGCGATGGGGACGGCGACGGGTTCGGTGATGGCGACGGCGACGGGTGCGTGTGCGGAGCGTAGCGAGCGCAGCGAGCGCCGCTAGGCGCGACCCAAGGCACGGGTGCGCGCCCAGGCGCCTGGGCCCAAGTGGCCAGGGGCGCGGAGTGTGCGTGCGCGCCCCAGGGGCACGGGCGCGTGTGCGGCCAGGGGCTAGAGTTGTGGACTACACTCGAGTGGGGCGCAAAAAGCCGAGCGCCGAATGTAGCGAGCGCAGCCAGGCGCAGCCAGGCGCAACCCAAGGCACGGGTGCACGCCCAGGCGCCTGGGCCCAAGCGGCCAGGGGTGCGGAGTGCGCGGGCGCGCCCCAGCGGCACGGGCGCGCGCGGACACCTCGGCCACGCCTCGGTCAACACACGCGGACGCATCGGCCACCCCTCGGCACCTACCGCGTGTTCGTACCCCGGGTGCCCTTCCGGGGCGCCCGGGCCGCGTCAGGCTCGAATGAAGACCAGACCGGCTGCAACCACGTCATGGAGACGGAAGCCAGCCTTTGAGAAGGCGGCAATCCAGTGAGAACGACTCATCACGGAGGCGTGCAGCGAACCACCGCGTATGACGTTGCCTTTCTTCTTGAGCCGGTTGATGTGCATCACCACCCGCTCTTTGACGTATGCAATCTTCAAGAAGAGGTACCGCCGCGTGACACGGGCAAACTCGGCGCAAACCGAATGGACCGCATCCGGCTGAATGTGTTCCAAGACGTCAGTCAACAAGATTGCGTCGAACGAGCCGCGCGCGAAGGGCAACTGGGCGGCGTCCGCCTGCTGGAAACAGGGGTGGTAGGCGCACCTGCGACCACGCGTCCGGGTCCGGTTGGCCAGCTCAGCCGCCACCCCGGAAACGTCCACTCCATTGCTCGACACCCCTCCGCGCCACAGGCTCTGCACCGCGAACCCGTGCGAACAACCCACGTCGAGAACCGACCCAATCTCACCCTTCATGCGCAAGATCATGGCGACCAACGGCTTCGCGTGGGTCAAGGTGACATTGTCGTGATAGCCAATCTGGTACAGGGCGTCATACAGCTTCTGGCCACCCAGCTCCGCCGCCGCCCCGGCGGCCGCAACCGTGAGCCCGATCCGCCGCCCCGGCGGCCGCAACCGCGAGCCCGAGGACGAACATTCGCCTGTCGGATCTGCTCCCCTTCAATTGCTACTCTGAACTCTTCACGAGTCGCGTCAACGCGAGGGTGCGAATGGCAAGCCTGGGCGCGGCGAGCAAGTACCCTGGCGCCGCGTCCGCCAGCGCCCCTCGGGGACACACCTCGGTCGCAACACACCTCCAGGTGACCCGGGACCCCTGAGGCGGTCCCCGCTCACGTGCCGAGTCAGTTCTGCAACGCGGCACCCAGCTCGCCCGCGTGCACCCTGGAGGGCCATGGGCGGTGTAGGCGACCCCTGGGCCTGGGGTCGCTGCCCCCAGCCGCCAAGCTCGCCCGTGCGCCCTACACTGGCGTGCTCGGCCGGTGGGGAGTGCCAGAGGGGTGG
>Ga0335398_10006612_pt1 | contig 14588 bp, 10 predicted proteins | sample BON03_FD_205742 | JGI IMG/M metagenome (GOLD analysis project Ga0335398, IMG submission 205742) | Freshwater microbial communities from Lake Bonney liftoff mats and glacier meltwater in Antarctica - BON-03 (spades assembly) (version 2) | ecosystem: Environmental > Aquatic > Freshwater > Ice >... | reverse complement strand
CCCATCGGCTATTCGAGATGGCTCTTTCTTCTGAGTGTGGGCTTCATTCGGCAGGCAGTGCGTTGAGAGACCGAATGGGGTCAGGCCTGAATGGCACTGTTTTAAGCGGCGATCTTGATTTTCCACGTTGCAGATTTTCGAGCAGCCAAGACCTCATCATTCGTCTTTCGGGCGCGCCTCAACAACTTCTTGAGTTCCATTTCCCCTCCCTCAACTCGCGCACCTTGTCCCCCTGCCATCCTTCTTTTTCCAGAATCCCGGCATACAGCGCTTTGATTTCTTTGCAGTAATCAACCGAGGCCAATGCCCACCCCAAACAATATTTATGGGAGAGTTCGTCATGTTTGCTCGGACCGTTGTCCTCCGCTGGCACAGAATGTGCGGCGAATTCCCCCACTTCCTTTAGGTTGTCCTGGAGCGGACGCCTATCGTCAATCAGGATGCTTTTGTAGCCGCTTTGAAACCCATGTCCACGCTCGCCATGGAATCGCTTGAATCGCTTGGCGAAGGTCCCTTGCGGTCATGCCATTCCAGTCACCAAATTCGCCGCCGGTGTTTCGACGGCGACGTGAAAATAATTACTCATCATCACATGGCGTGAATTTTTCATCCGCACTTCGCGCAGGCTTCTAACAGAGCTTTCTAAGATGCAGGGGCTGCTCTTCTTTCCAAGAATAGATCTTTCCGGTAATTGCGCCGATTGAGCACGAGATAAATCGCTCCCTCGAATTCTAACCGCGGGCTTCTCGGTATTAAGGGGGAGTCTCTCGCATTTTTTACGGCCACACAACATACAAATTATAGGCCTGACCCCGTTGGTCTTTCGAGGATTCCTGATGAGGCTGTTCGATTGGGCGAGTGGTTGCGATCAGTCATCTTGCCGGACGAGTTCCATCCAATCGAGGTTGAGTCCGCCGCCGCCGCCGCTGGGACTTGAGATAGTGAACGTATGCTGACCCCGCTCCAATGGGAGTCGAAAAGGTTTTCCGTTCCGGGCAAGAACGGCCCGCTTCCACTCGGTGGCATCCGCGCCCCATCCACCGGTCCGGGCGAGATCAAACCCGGCTTCGAGACCGGTCGGCACTACACCGTCGATCTTGAGGGTGCGCGAACTACCGGACGGCAAGCCGCTGGCATAGCGCATCACGAACCAATATCTTCCACTTTCCGGCACGTCGAACGTCCAATCCAGCGAGTGATTTCCAGCGTCCCAGAATCGGATGGCCTTATTTTCCACTCCCGGGCGGGTCGTCCGCTCGACCTTGCCGCCGACTTCTTTGACAAAGTTCTCCGCCTCGACCCGAAGGGTGGCCGGGGGCAGAGGAGGGTCCATGGCTTCAGGATCAAGCGCGAGGTTTTCCTCTGAAGCCGCGATGGGAGTGACCCGGCACCGGATGGTGGCTTCCATCGTGGGTTGCTCCAGGTTAATCCCGATGCGACGGGGCTTGCGTCCGTCCACCATATCCTCGTCAATGATCTCGTCGGTTAAAACCCACGGAGCTCCCGCAGTATCCACTTCGACGCGAACGCCGCCGCTTTTGTCGCGGAACTCGAGTGTTGTTGCGTTCTTTTTCTTAATCTCTCCGAACGTGATGAGAGCTGTTCCAAAAGTGATCGGTGACTTGGCTTTCATTTCGTCGGTGATTTCCAACGAAGTGCCTTTCTCACGATCATAGACAAAGGCCCGCGTGAGCCGCTCCAGACTCTCGACCGGATACGCCTTGGTCAGATCGATAGTGAAGCGGTCCTGCGGCTCGGAGAAATCGGCTGCAAGGATTTTCGCCTGAAACTGCCTGCCTATTCCTTGAAGCTTGCCATCCACGACTGGCACCGAATGTCCGAAGGAATTCAAGACATTGCTTTCGTAGCGTTGGGCGCTGAATGTCCGGCGGGTGTAGCGTTCGTAGCCGGGGTCAACTAGAATCGGGAACCCCGAGCTCACGACGTAAAAGCTTCCAAGGTCAGCGTGGTTGTGGGCCTCATCGTTGTGTCCACCTTTCATTGCGACCGACAGGCCCGGTGCGTTGGGCCTCGGACGGCATACCAATACGCCGCCATCCTGGAAGTAGCCCCGCAGGAGAGACGAGCCCGCCACCGACTGGGGTGGAGTGCTCACATCGGGTGGGGAAAGAGTGAGATCCACTTCGTAGAGCATTCCGCCCGATGGATGCTGACCGGTGGAAAGCGTGCGCTTCGGCTCCGGCGCGAGTGCATACCGCCGTGCCATGAGAGGAAGAATCCACTTAGAGGGTGCTGAGGAAATTGAGTTGTCGGAGAAGGCGGGGTATAAGTCTGGCGAAAGCTCCAAGCGTTTTGGGAAAGTTACTATCTGGGCAATGATGGGGTCGCGGTAGAGATCCATCTTTCCGCCGGTCGCGGCGGAGAGGCGCTCAGCGAGGATGACGAAATGTCCGAAGCCGTAGTTCCAATACCCCATGCCCTCGCTGCAATACCCGTCCGGCGTGAAGCCGTTCAGGTAATTCACAATGTAGGCCTCGGCACCGGCCACCACGCGCGCCCGTGTTTCGGGATCCGGGATCGTTGCGAGTGCCGCGTAAATTACTGCGGCATGGCAGACCGCATTCCAGTTGTTAGTGGCATCCACCCAATAGCAAACGTTTTTGCCTTCGTAGATTCTACTGAGGTAGGGATCAATGACGCGGCGACGAACTTCGGACTGCACCTTACTGACGGTTTCGGGGCCAAGCGGTTCGCCGAGCCACGAGATGATAGTGGAGAGTGAGGCTGCCCGCATGGCTGCACCGAGATCAACGTCCATCTTCTTGCCGTAAAAAACGTCATACCCCCTTCTGGCGTCGTGGGCGGACATCACCCAACTGCGCTCGGAGAGGATTTCTTCAATGATCTCACGGAGCGGGGCGATGAAGCGACCCTGGTTCTCGACACATTCCGCAAGCGCGAAAGCGCAGGCTCGGTCGAGTCGCTCGCGGTAGGGTTTTTCGAAAGGAGGGCGCCGTCCCGTTTTTCCGAAGTCGAGATAGAGCTCGTCGGGCAGGGGGGGGATGGGTTTGGCGAGATAGCGTTCCGCGCTGGCGATGATCTCAGGGCGATTGATGGGGTAGGTATCCCAAGCTTTCCGATCCGAGACCGGAGGTGAAAAGCCCCCGAGCTGCGGAGATAAGGAACGAGCGATCTCCGCGATGCGCTCTTCACTCGGGCGGGAGGCACGCGCGCGCACGGGCGGCGTAGAAGTAGGGGCAGCTTCCGGAGTTGGGCTGGCTTGTGCTGTGTCCGCCTTGCTCTCGGAATGGAGCGGTTTGTTCTCTCGACCGAAACTGAACGTTGCGGCAAGCAACCCTAACGCAACGAGTGCCGCCTGGCGGAGTTGCCTTGTCACTCGTCCACCCCCACTAACTGGGCACTGAGATCGAAGTTCAGCGAGATGCGGTATTTTCCAAAAATAGGTTTTTGGGGGAGTTGCGAATACCAGTCGGTCGCCGACACAGCGGGCGATGTCTGGTCAACATCGCGCATGGCCCATGTCTTGGAGAGCCCAGCTGCTGCCAGCGATGGGAGATTCATCGGAAGGGATCGTATGGAGCCGTCTGCATCTTTGTATCCCCAAGGATTTCTCGTGATGCCGTCGGGCATCCGAACGTTCATGTTAAGGATGAGCGAGGGACTCCCGGAACTCTGCCGGTTTTTGTAGTAAGCAGGGTTTCCTAGAATCTTGGCTTCTTGCGACCAAGTCTGGGGTTCGGGTAATCCCAGATACTGCCAGAGCCTGTTGCCGAATGTTCGGTCATCTTTCCGGTACCAGACCCCTTGGCCGGTCCATGCCGGGCCGGGCAGAAGCGCCTCGTTATCGGTGGCGTAATACATCGCCGCAATGCCAACCTGCCGGAGATTCGAAAGACCGGTCGTGCGATCCGCCTGCGCTCGCACACTCCTAACGGACGCAACAATGATAGCAACGAGTACTCCGACGATGGCAATCGCACAAAGGACTTCAATCAGTGTGAAGGCAAACATTGATATTTTGAAACTTTTCATGAGAACCAAGTTCAGATTCGCCGATTATTCTTATTGTCACAAGGCGAAGATTAGTTTCTCGTTTAAACCATGTCAACGCCTCCTCCCCGCCGGATTACGCAGAAGGATGTCGCCCGCGAAGCCGGGGTCTCGCACGTGACGGTATCGCTCGCCTTGCGAAAGCGGCGTGAAATCCCTCTTGCAACACGAAAAAAAATCGAGGCCATCGCCAAGCGTCTTGGATATTCGCCCGACCCCATGCTCGGTGCGCTTACGGCCTACCGACAATCCTGCCTTCCGGCTGCTTTCCACTCCACCCTTGGGTGGATCAACAACCACCCCCAACCCGAGGAGCTTTACCGGGGAGAGGATTTTCGACTTTATTTCGAAGGGGCATCAGAAAGGGCGCGAGAGCTGGGATACGGATTGGAAAAGGTAAATCTGGTGGAGTATCAGTATAACCGCAAGTTAGTGCAGCGTATGCTGACGGCTCGTGGCATCCGCAGCCTCTTGATTGCTCCGCTTCACAACCATCGCGAACATGTGGATCTGGATTGGTCGCGCTATTCCGCCGTTCGATTGGGGTACAGCATGGTAGATACTGTTTTACATACGGTAACTAACTCCCAGTTTCGTACGAGTTTTTCTGCAGTGGAGAATCTTGTGCACCTCGGCTATCGCCGGATTGGTTTTGCCATGGACTCCGATTACAACACCCGTACGGGGGGGCATTTCCTTGGAGGTTATCTCAGCGCAGGGGCTCACTTTGAGCTGGAGGACGTGAGTGTTCTAAACATGCCGCCGTATACTCCCGGGGAAAGCGATGTGCCCTACTGGGGAGTCGCCCGCCCCTGGATCAAGAAGGATAAACTGGAGGCCATTATTGCGGGGTCGGAATACATCCTCCCGCATTTGAAGCGATGGGGCTACAAAGTGCCGCACGATATTGCCCTCGTCAGTCTCGCGGTTGCGGAAGCCAGCGATACCATCTCCGGCATTCATCAAAATACTCGAAATGTGGGTCGGACTGCCGTGGATCTGCTCGTTTCCCTGTTCAACAAGCAGGAGACAGGTGTGCCGGTAACTCCCATGCACACGTTGGTCGAGGGCCGATGGACCGAAGGTCATACTACGCGCAACATGGCGGTAAGTGCCGGGCACACTCTCCGCAAGCCCGTCAACAAGAAACAGCGTATCTGAGAAATCGCAAGCGGCATGACTTCTGTTGCCTAAGAAGGCCTCATCCGAAAAGTGTTGGCTCAGCCTGAAGTTCCAAAAACAAAGGCAGCCAACCACCTGTTATGCAAAACGTCCCGCCGGGAGGGCAAGGTCAAGCACCGTACCATTGCCAACCTCTCCAAGTGGCCGCCCCACATCGTCGAGGGATTGCGCCGGCTCTGCAAAGCCGGACCCTCCGACGGCAGCTTGGGCGACCCGACTGCCGCGGCTCCGGCCTTCCGCATCACCCGCTCCCGGCCCCACGGGCACGGTGAGGCTGTCTTTTCCACCATACGCAAGCTCCGGGCATCCCCAATTTCTTGGGTTCCAAGCCTTCCCCGGAGGGCAACGCCTGCATGGCCATGATCGCCTTACCCGTCGTGCTAGCCAACTCCGAATCCTGAGTCGCGGTGAGCTCGACCGATGTCGGAAACGAGGTCGATTGTGCGAGCAGTGACTTGCCTCCAAAGATTTGAGGGCGCAGACAGATGCCGGCAGAGGTGCCTGTCAGCAGGAACGTCGGCAGCCGGAACCGCTCGACCGGTTTTTTTGTGAGCGGTCGGGCGCTTGAGCTGCGAGGCAGACCGTTTCTTTAGGAGCCGTTTCGTAGGAAAAAGCGTAATGCCCGTTGATCAGGATGTCGCGGATCTCGAGCTTTTTCCGTGCGGCCACGGGACGGATGCGGAAATTGGGCAAGGTTTCCGAGGGCTCGACTTTGTCCGAAGCATATTCCTGCATAAACAGGACCTTCTTTTTCTGGAATGGAGAGTGTTTGAATCTGCTTCGGTGCACGAGCGGCTTCCAGGTCTTTCTGTCGGACGAGTCTTCGATGTGATATATTCCTGCGGAAAATCATCAATCCAATGAATATCGACTGAACGGTGCGGCTTGGGATTACCAAGATGGGCGACGACCTTGCCCCCGGGATCGGATTTCCATGTGGTATCAGGCTCGCCATCTACAACGGCCACCGGCGGGCACGGTGGAACGCAGGTATTCGAGGTTTCTGCCGGCAACGAAATCAGATTGCCGGTGCAGAGATGGGTTGTAGGGATGTGTTTCATGGGGATGCATGGACCCGCGCGGCTGCGGCGGTGGGGATTACGGCCCCTTGCAGGTCAGGCAGTCCCACGCTCGCAGGGTCAACGGTAAATAGATCATCGAGCTTGCTCAAGCTCCTCGCGGCTGAGTCCGCTTACCATGGGAGATTGGACCGACGATCTCCTGCCGCCACGGACTTCGATTTTCCGTCCGCGGCCTCTCCAGTGGTAATGTCGTTGTAATGCTCTTGCAACTGGCACCCCACCTGCACATCGAGGCATGCAGGTACTCGGTGGAGCCGTCAACCATGGGAGCAAACCTCCCGTTCTCCGGATTGCGGTTGTAGTGGTTATCAAAAACCGGCAATTCCCTCTGAGGGCTTGAAAACGACCCTATTGGACCATATTTTCTGGACCAAAACGTATTGGCAAGTCCGCAGGGAGGACTCTGTTTTCATAAATCAATAAATTTCAACCGGCGAGCGCTTGCCATCTTCCGGACTGCGCTGGCTGGCGAGCTCGGCACCCAGGGTGGCGACGCGCAGGTCCCACACTTCTTCGTTCAGCGCCTCGTGAGTGGCTTCGGCAAAAGGATCTGGTGGCGTCATGCGCGATTTGAATGCTGCCACGTTTGCCAAAGCCCGCTCGACAACGAGGGAATCCACGGATTTCACTGCTGCCAGTGCGTCACGACCGGTCTCGACGCGATGACAAATCATCAGCAGATCATTTCCAGCCTGAAGGGCTAGACGCATGGTTTCATCGAATCCGTAGTGGTTCAAAATGGCCCCCATATCGAGATCATCGGTCATCACCAGCCCGGCAAACCCCATGTCGTTGCGCAGCAGGTCGGTCGTTATCGCGGGAGCCAACGAGGCGGGCAAACCGGAATCGTCCAGTCCATCCACGGCAATGTGTCCAATCATCATGCTGTCCACCCGTTTGGCAAAGTGCCGGAACACCGCAAGTTCAAATTTTTCCATTAGTTCACGCGAGCGTGCCAGCCGTGGCAGCTCGTGATGTGGATCGAGCCCTGCGGACGCATAACCTGGAAAATGTTTGCCGCAACTCAGGATACCCGTGCTTTGCAGGCCCTCGTTGAATGCTCCTGCGAGATCGATGACCTGCTCGACTGTCGTCCCGTAGCAGCGCCCACGCAGCGAGTTATCGGCTTCGTCATCGAATGAAATGTCGAGTACTGGACACAAATCGAGATTGAATCCAAAAAGCCGGAGCAGTCGCCCTGTGATGGACCCGTGTCGCTGAATGAGCTCACGGTCACCTTTTTCGCGGAGTTGTTGGGCATTGGGAGGTTCGTTGCCGATTAATCTTAGCCGGGAAACCCGCCCGCCTTCTTGGTCGATAGTAATGATCGGCTCAACCGCACTGATATCGCGGAGATCGTCCAAGAGCTTGCGGAGTTGCACCGCCGAGCGGATGTTACGACCGAAGATGATAAATCCTCCCGGTTGCAATTCGCGAAATAATTGGGCCGTGGCTGAATCCAATTCCGTGCCTGGGACGCCGAGCAATAATAGCTGGCCGGGATGGTGTGCTTGCATAATTCCTGTTAGTCGAATCATATTCTTATGCCAGTGTCGAAACGAAAACAACTCCCTGCGGGCACCCGCAATTCTGGTGCCCTGAAATGAAGATAGGACTTTACGGTGGCTCGTTTAACCCGATCCATCACGGACACTTGATTTTCGCCCGGCTTGCGAAAGAGCAGCTCGGTTTGGATCGTGTCGTGTTTATACCTGCAGCGATCTCACCATTTAAGCAGGACATTACTCCTGCACCCGCAGGTTTGCGCTGCGCGATGGTCTGTGCAGCCATTGCGGGCGAGCTTGGATTCGAGTGCAGTGACATTGAGATTCACCGGCCCGGCCCGTCCTATTCCATCGATACTGTGCGGCAGTTCCGGGACGACGAGCCCGATGCTGAGCTCTATTATCTGATCGGTGATGATATCCTGCCAACACTGGATGCGTGGCATGAAATTGGTGCGCTCCGGAAGTTGGTGACATTTGTCGTGATGGCACGCGACGCGATTACCGTGCCTCCAGAGATACCCGTGGTGCAGCGCCGTTTCGATATATCCTCCACCGATATCAGAAATCGGGTTGCGTGCGGGCGATCTATCCGTTACCTCCTTCCCATGGATGTGTCCCACCTGATTGAACAAAACGGTTTGTATTTGAATGAATGAGTCCGAGTCCCTGGCGCGGGCATGCGCTGCTGCGGCGTCCGATAAAAAAGCGGAAGATATCCAGGTGCTTGATCTCCGGGGTATTTCGACTGTCACCGATTATTTTGTGGTTTGCGGAGGAACGTCTGATCCGCAGATTAAAGCGATTGCGTCTGGAATTCGCACGAGCATCCGGGAGAAGCTTGGCAAAGGTCCATTTGCCGAGGATGGATTGCCAGCCAGCCGGTGGATTGTGCTGGATTACGCTCAGGTGATAATCCACATCTTTCACACCGAATCCCGTGAATTTTATTCGCTCGAAGACTTGTGGGGCGATGCCCCGCGGCTCGAAGTAGCACTCGATTAGATGGACATCGTCGAAGAAATCGAGATCGCCTGTCCGCAGTGCGGCGAGACGTTTTCCATCGAAGTTGAAACCACAAATCCGCGCTGGCAGTCCATCGAGGATTGTGCGGTGTGCTGCCGTCCGATAACCATCACCGTGCAGTGCGAACCCGGTGCCGTCGTCGATGTTCGAGTGGACGCGGCGTGACGGCCTAGATCTTCGCCTCGGTCTGGGTGGACCGGAGATAAATTGTCTTTTTCGCGAGGTTGTGCTGAGCCTGAACGAACCTCACGGTCCCGCTGCGAGCGCGCATCAGGACTGAATGAGTGGTCGCAATGGAGCCCTCGACTTCCACGCCTTTGAGGAGCGGGCTGTCGCTGATGCCAGTCGCGGCGAATATGATATTTTCTCCCCGCGCGAGATCTCTCGACATGTATTGGAAGTCGAGTTTGTCGCCCCAGCCTTCACTGATAAGCCATTGTTTTTCCGCTTCGTCGCGCGGCCAAATCCGGGCACGCATGCCGCCACCGAGGCAGCGCAATCCCGCCGCAGATAGAATCGCTTCTGGCGCTCCACCGATGCCAGCATAGAGATTAATATTCGACGTGTGCATCGCTGGAGCCATGGCTGCGCCAATGTCACCGTCCGAAATCATCCGGAGGGAGGCTCCCTTCCTGCGGACTGCTTCGATGAGGTCGTAGTTCCTGGGCCGGTCGAGCACACAAACGACCACATCTCGCACCTCTTTCCCGAGCACCTTGGCGGTAATGTCGATAACGTCCTCAATCGGAGCATCGATATCGATGGGCAGTGATGGGTCATCCATCCATGCCCGCCGCACCTCTAGCGGATACGCAAGTTTTTTCATGTAAAATGCGGGGATGTCTTGAAGACAAATCCCACCGTCAGCGGCTGGGGATGCAGCTGCGATGCAACTGATCGAGTTTGGCATTCCCTTGCTTACATTCGTGGTGCCATCGACGGGATCAAGCGCGATTTCAAATCGCGGCGAGCCGTCTTTCCATGTCCCGACTTTTTCGCCTTTAAATAATCCCGGCGCTTTGTCCTTGATGCCTTCGCCGATCATCACCTCACCACGCATATCTACGAGATCAAACATGCCGCGGATTGCATCGCAGGCATACTCATCGGCCATTTCCTTTTTTCCTTTGCCCAGCCACTGAAGCACATTCAGTGCTGCCAGCTCGGTGGCGCGGAGGAAGTCCATTTCGATCTGACGTTCGATGTCACGTGTGGTGGTGATGTGCATAAAATCTCTAATTTGGGGGGTAGGTGAGGGGATGAGGATGGACTACAGCGTGTGGCCCATTTTTTCTTTTTTCGTCGCGAGGTAGCGCTCGTTAAAGGGATTGGAAATAGAACGGATTGGGACTTGCTCGACGATTTCGAGATTGAATCCATCGAGTCCGACAACTTTGCGCGGGTTGTTTGTCATGAGGCGGATCTTTTTCACGCCCAGGTCGCAGAGGATCTGTGCACCTAGGCCGTAGTCGCGCAAGTCCATGGGGAACCCGAGCTTTGCGTTCGCTTCGACGGTGTCCAATCCTTCCTCCTGCAACTTGTAGGCGTGGATCTTTCCCGGCAACCCAATGCCGCGTCCCTCTTGGCGCATGTAAACCAGCACACCACGGCCGACTTTTTCAATTTCCGTGAGGGCTGTGCCCAGCTGAATCCCGCAATCGCAGCGCAGCGATCCAAAAACATCCCCGGTGAGGCATTCGCTATGCACCCGCACCAAGATGGGTTCACCGCTGCTCACATCTCCTTTAACCAGCGCCAAGTGATGCTGTCCGTCCAACGCACTTTGGTAAAGATACAATTGGAAGTCACCGTATTCGGTGGGCATGTGAACCACTTGCTCGCGGATTACCAGCTTTTCGTTGGACCTGCGGTAGGCGATGAGGGCCGTGATGGTGCAGATTTTCAGATCATGTTCGCGAGCAAACGCAATCAGGTCCGGCAATCTCGCCATCGTTCCGTCCTCATTCAGGATCTCGCAAATCACGCCGGAGGGATCGATGCCTGCGAGTCGGGCTAAATCTACCGATGCTTCAGTATGCCCGGCGCGGCGCAGAACGCCTCCAGGCTTCGATTGAAGCGGGAAAATGTGACCAGGCTGGACTAAGTCACCCGGCTCGGAATCGGGATTAGCGAGGATGCGAATCGTCGCCGCGCGATCTGCTGCGCTGATTCCGGTAGTGACACCGGACGCCGCGTCGACAGAAACCGTGAAATCTGTTTTATACATCTCACGATTGTGCGCCACCATGCGCTGCAGACCAAGTTGTGTAGCGCGTTCCTCGGTGATGGGCGCACAGATTAATCCTCGCCCGAATCGCGACATGAAATTCACCGCCTCCGGTGTCACGCACGCAGCAGCCATCACCAGGTCACCTTCATTTTCCCGGTCTTCGTCGTCGGTCACGATGACCATTCGTCCCGAGCGGATGTCTGCAAGAACCGAGGGGATTGAATCGAATGGTGTGGTATTCATTAGTGCGAAGGGACAGACAGCTTATGCTGTGAAGCTGTCCTTGGTGGAAGGCGGCACGTCGCCGACATACCCATGGATATCGCTCCCCGAGGGGATAGAGGCAAGCTCTTCCAATAGCACGCGATTGAGATCGATGCCCGTGTAAAAGTTGCGGAGCGGGATATTTTCGTTTGGAGAATGAGCTGCACAGTCAGGAGAAGCCAGCGCGAGCAATAGGGCATCCACCCCAAGAGTGTTTTTGAAATCAGTCAGAATCGGGATACTTCCTCCCTCGCGGAACAGGGCGGGTTCTGATCCGAAGACGGTCTGGAGAGCCCGCTGCGCCGCCCTGCCGAATGGCGACATAGGATCGGAAAAGTAAGGCTCACCGCTGTGACCGCGCTCGATCGTCATTCGAACGCCTGGTGGCTTGTGGCGCTCAAGATGTGCTGCCGCTAGGTCGAGGATCTGACCTGCGGCTTGATCGTGAACCAGCCGGAAGGTCAGCTTGAACGACGCGTTTGCAGGAATGACCGTTTTGGATCCTTCCCCCTGATAACCTGCAGTGATCCCGTTCACCTCTGCGGTGGGACGGGCACCGATGCGCTCGACCGATCCAAACCCCGCTTCGCCAAACAACTCCGGCACACCCGTCTGGTCAATGATGTCGGAATCTTTGACTCCGGATTTTCTGGCTGCCTCGCGCTCCCATTCCGCCATCGGCTGGACACGATCGTAAAACCCCTCGATCGCCACGCGCCCATCCGCGTCGTGCAGCGACGCGATGAGCCGAGCGGCCGCTGTGGCTGGATTCATCACCGCGCCGCCGTAGACACCCGAATGAAGGTCCACGGACGGCCCATCAAGCCGGACTTCCATAGCTGCAACTCCGCGGAGCGCATAGGCGAGGGTCGGATAATAGTCGGACACCATGCCATTGTCTGAGATGGCCACAATGTCGCATGCGAGTTCCGCTTTGTGGGCCTCAAGAAATGCCGCAAGGTTGGGACTGCCAATTTCTTCTTCGCCCTCGATCAGGAAAATCACATTAACCGGAAGTGTACCCTTCTCGGACAACGTTTGTGCGACGCCAAGAATGTGTGCGAGGATCTGCCCCTTGTTGTCAGTCGCCCCGCGGGCCCAGACGCGCTCGTCCCGAATCTCGGGCTCGAAGGGCGGGGAAACCCATGCATCCTGCGGATCGGGTGGCTGGACGTCGTAGTGACCATAAATCAACACGGTCCGCTTCTCGGGATCAAAGGGTGATTTCGCGAGAACCACCGGACATCCTCCCGTGGCTCGGACTTCGGCGTGAAGACCGATGGATTGTAGTAAGTTCCCGAGCCAGCCAGCGCATTTTTGCATCGTGTCGGCATGGATGCCGTGGGCCGATATCGTCGGAAAGCGCAGGAAATTAAGCAGTAATGACAAATTTTGATTATCCATTGGAATACTATATATAGTGTGTGTTGAGGTGAAAATATACCGCTTATGGTGGCTTTTTCAATTGCTTTCCTATTCTCGAAAGATACCCTCCGAAAAGAACCTTACAGGAGCACTCATGTATCTTCAATCATTGGAAATAGTAGGCTTTAAGTCGTTTGCTTCAAAAACGACATTCAATTTTAATCCTGGTGTCACCGCTGTGGTCGGCCCAAACGGCTGTGGAAAATCGAATGTGCTTGATGCCTTGCGCTGGGTCCTAGGTGAACAATCTGCCAAGGCCCTCCGCGGAGGCGAGATGGCGGACGTGATTTTCAGCGGGACGGATAGCCGGCAGGCCTTGGGGATGGCGGAGGTTTCGTTGAGCTTTACGGATTGTGAAAAGGAACTCGGCGTCGAATGGAACGAAGTCCGTATCACCCGCCGGGTGTTCCGCGATGGCAAGAGTGAGTATCTCCTCAACAAGGCGCCCTGCCGATTAAAGGATATCCATCAGTTGTTCATGGACACCGGAATCGGGCGCTCGGCGTATTCCATCATGGAACAAGGGAAAATCGATGCGATTCTGAGTAGTCGTCCTGAGGATCGACGGGCAATTTTTGAAGAAGCAGCCGGGATCACGAAATATAAGTCCCAGAAGAAAGAAGCGCTGCGGAAGCTGGAATACACCGAGGCCAATTTGCTCCGCGTCTCAGATATCATCAAAGAGGTAAAGCGCCAGATCGGATCGCTCCAACGCCAAGCTGCAAAGGCCCGACGCTATCAGGCTCTCATGGATGATCTCCGGACCTTTGATCTCCACCTCTCGCACCGAAATTACCTTCGTCTGTCGGAGGAATTAACGTCCGTACAATCGGCGCTCGCATCCAGCGAGGATATCCGTCAAGCGGGTGAAGCTGCCATCTCTGAACGTGAGGCCGAACTCGAGACGTGTCGCGAGACATTGGCAGACCTTGAGGTCCGGGTTTCCGAGACGCGCGAAAACATCCAGAATCAGCGCAATCGCATTTACGCAGCCGAAACCCGAATGGCGACCAATGCCGAGCGCGTCGGCGAGACGCAATCGATGATTGAGCGGTATGAGTATGAGATCGCAAGCGGCGAAGAAAAACTCCACGATCAGGAATCCGAAATCGCGCGCACCGACGAACGCATCGCTGAGATGCTAACGATCCTGCGCGCCGGAGAGGAGCGGTTGACAGCGGCTTCTGATCGTGTCAATCAGGCGCGCTCGGCGCGTGTCACTGCCGAACGTGCTGCGCATGACCTGGCGTCCGAGGTTGGGCAAATCGAAAGCCGCTTAAATGCCCTCCGTGGGCAGGCATCATCGGCCGCGGGACGACGCGAGGCCGCCGAAGCACGGCTTCAGGTTTTACGCTCTGAGGAGTCGATGGCTCGCGATGCACGGGACTCGATCTCACTGCGGGCGCAGGAGTCATCTACGCGCTTGGAAATGGCATCGGTCGGCAGTGCATCCGCTCAAAGCGAGCTGGACGAGGCCGAGCAGCGTGCCTCCGCGGCGCAGAGCGCCCGCCAGAAATCGGAAAACGCGTGGAATGCAGCAAACCGATTGCTTGCGGAGCAGGAGTCGCGTCTGGAGGTTCTCTGTCAGCTCGCCGAGGAAGGTGAGGGATTTGGCGAGGGGACTCAAGCCGTGTTACGCGGCCTCGATCAGCCAGACTTGTTCAAATCAGCCATCGATGGCGCCTTGGCGTCATTTATCGATGTGCAAGCCGAATACATCCCGGCCGTGGAAGCGGCGCTCGGAGCCAACTTGCAGGCAATTGTATTTAAGGACATCAACGTGGCCGAAGCTGCGTTGCGCGTGCTAGCAGACAAAAAGCTGGGGCGAGCTGCGATTCTGCC
>Ga0335398_10006609_pt1 | contig 14591 bp, 15 predicted proteins | sample BON03_FD_205742 | JGI IMG/M metagenome (GOLD analysis project Ga0335398, IMG submission 205742) | Freshwater microbial communities from Lake Bonney liftoff mats and glacier meltwater in Antarctica - BON-03 (spades assembly) (version 2) | ecosystem: Environmental > Aquatic > Freshwater > Ice >... | reverse complement strand
CGTCAGACCAGGTGAGTGGTATTAGTTGTCGTGCGGCATTGAGCGCTGCTTATTGGTCGGACGACGAAAAGTCGTCAGACCAGGAGGCTTGGATTTGTTGTCGTGCGGCATTGAGCGCTGCTTATTGGTCGGACGACGAAAAGTCGTCAGACCAGGAGGCTTGGATTTGTTGTCGTGGGGTGGTGAGCGCTGCTTATTGGTCGGACGACGAAAAGTCGTCAGACCAGGTGAGTGGTGTTTGTTGTCGTGCTGCGTTGAGCGCTGCTTATTGGTCGGACGACGAAAAGTCGTCAGACCAGGAGGCTTGGATTTGTTGTCGTGGGGTGGTGAGCGCTGCTTATTGGTCAACCAACCTGCCCTGTCCGCACTTTCAACGTAAACGTTGCCCCTTTGCCCAATTCAGACTTTTTGACAAAAATTTTGCCTTTGTGATATTCCACCATAATGCGCCTGGAAAGGGAAAGACCAAGCCCCCAGCCGCGCTTTTTGGTGCTGTAGCCGGGCTTAAAAACGGTCTTGAATTTACTTGACGGGATACCCTTGCCGGTATCGCTGATGTCAATACAGGCCCAACGGCCGTCCATATAAATCTGTGCTGAAATGGTGCCGATTCCCTCTTCCATTGCATCAATGGCATTGCGCAGGAGATTTTCAATTACCCAGTCAAATAAGGGAGGGTTTAGAAAAGCTATGAGTGGCGCTTGCGCGTTGGGATCTGGAAATTCAAACGTGACACGACGCGGGGAGCGGCGCTGCATGTAAGCGCGACAGGCATCCAACTCTTCATAAAGGTTAACGGCGGTCAACTCCGGCGTAGCGCCAATTTTGGAAAAACGATCGGCTACCAATTCAAGCCTGGTCACGTCATTCCGCAGTTCGTCGAGCATTTCCTGGTTGTCGGGACGTTCTTCATTGACGGCTTTGAGTGTCTCGATCCAGCCCAAAATGGCGGTGATGGGGGTGCCGAGTTGGTGGGCGGTCTCTTTGGCCATGCCCAGCCACACTTTGTTTTGCTCGGCCCGCCGCGCCGTGCTGAACCCAAGGTAACCCAGTGCAATAAAGGCAGAGATGAGCAATAGCTGAAGGTATGGATACCACTCCAATAAATCCAGGAGCTTGGATTTTGAATACATAACCACCTGGTGGACATCGTCCGTTGGGTTGATGTGCAGGGTATCTGCGCCCGCTTCCACCATTTGATCCCGTATTTTTTCCAGGCGATCTGGGTCAATTATGCCCATACTGTCCTCCCCGATATTCACATAGCCATCAATTTTCCCATTGTCGCCGATGAGCAAAATGGGGACAGTATTGTTGTCTTGCACAATTTTTAGCGGGAAACTAACATCACAATTGAAAAACTGATTGGGGTCTGTTTCAGCCTTGCCAAGCAACTGTTGTGCGGCGAGATATTGCTCCACCTGTTGTTTTTCACGGGTAGCAAGTTGGTCAGCCAAGTATTTGGTGTACCAAAGCGACAGCATGATGATGAGAATGCCGGTGGCTGCCAAGTACCATTTCCACCTTGATTTGCGGGTATAAATATCCATATTCTACTACAGCAGGGGCGAAAGTACATTATTTCCTTTCAAACGCCAGACTATAGGGTTTTAGCGCGTGGAATGGACGTTAGCTTGAGTTACAGGGACATAAAAAAGTGCTGCGCCCGGGTTTTAACACGGAGGCAGCACGGGATGTTTAAACGGTAGTCATTCCGCTTAGGCCATAAGTGTGGAACGAAAAAGCTTTAAAACTTCCGCACGATGCCGATCGATACATTGCTATTAAATCCTACGCTTGTTCTGACCTCAGGATTACTTCCGTTTGATCCAGCAACTCCAACCCCAAACCCAGGAATAGTTTCCAAGTTGATGGCCCAACGGTCGTTAAAGCTATGTTGCAGACCTAATACCCAGCCCAATCGTGCATTTACATCATATCTGGTGACGTTTGCAGCATTTACTACGTTTAAGTCAACATGTGCAACGCCAAAAGATGCGGATATTTCTGGCCCTTGGTAAAAAGCCAATTTGGAATCCAGGGCTTTCCGCTTTTCGCGTCCAATTGCAATTCCCCCAGCACCATTAAAGGCTGTATAGTTTCCAAAAGTTTTAAAATCAAGGCCTAGGTTGCCATAAAACACACGGAAGCGGCGGTACACGTTTTCTTTGGTTTCCTTTTTGTAAAATGCGCTAAATGCATTACTCCCGTTAAAATTAATGCTGTTAAATTGTAGTCCTACCTCCCGACGCGGGGGAGCACCCTGTGCCAATGCCTGGTTGGTGGTAAATAGGCCTAAGGCAAGAAAAAGGGCGAGCATGTGACATTTGAAATTCATACGAATGGTTTGAGTTTAGGTGAATGATAGTATAGGTGTTGGTCAATAAGATGACGCAGGAACGCAGAGCGCCCTTTCAAACGCTGCTATCTTAAGAAATATATAAAAGTAAAATTGTATGATGCTACATGGGATCCACATCCACGGCTACAATGACCCGTGAAAAGCCGGGCTTGCCGACCATGATTTCCGCCACAAAACGGATCAATGATTTGGTGCCCGCGAGCACGGGGGCTGATTTTTCCAACTTCAACAAGATATGCTGCCCGAAGTAACTGCGCACCCGTGCGATGTTGGGGATGACAGGACCCAACACCCGATCCCCCATCTTTTCCCGCAAAGCTTTGCCAAAAAAAGCAGCGGCGGCGTTCACGACTTTTGGGTCTTTGTGCCGCAGTTCGATATGAATCAGTCGATAGTAGGGCGGATACTTGAATTCCTGACGTTCTTTCAATTCCCGGGCGGCAAAACCTTTGAAATCGCCGCGCAACACCTCCAGGATCACCGGATGTGCCGGGTCGAAGGCCTGAATTTGTACTGTACCTTGTTTCTTTTTGCGCCCCGCGCGGCCTGCCACCTGGGTCAGTAACTGGAATGCCCGCTCTCCAGAACGGAAATCGGGAAATTTGGTCAGCGCATCAGCGCCCAACACGCCTACGAAAGCTACATTGTCAAAATCGAGGCCCTTGGTTACCATTTGGGTACCGACGAGAATGTCTAAACGCCGCTCTTCAAAATCGTTGAGCAGGGCAATCAGGTTGGATTTTGTGCCCGCCGTATCCATGTCCATGCGCCCAATGCGGGCTTTTGGCAGGAATATTTTCAGTTCGTCTTCGATTTTTTCGGTCCCAAATCCTTTCAAGGTAATTTTTCCCGAACCGCAAGCCGGGCAGACCGTGGCGGGGTCTTCGGTATAGCCGCAGTAATGACAGCGCAGTCGGTTGGTGTGTTTGTGGAACGTGAGGCTTACGTCGCAGTACTTGCACATCGCGTTCCAGCCGCAAACCTGGCATTCCAGCATGGGCGCATAGCCACGGCGGTTTTGAAAGAGGATAACCTGTTCGTTGTTGGCCAAGGTGCTTTCAATTTTCTCCATCAGTGGGGTGGAGAAAATGCTTTGCATCTGCTTGGTTTTCATCTGTTCCTTCAAGTCGATGGTGGTGATGCTCGGCAGTTCAAGCCCGCCAAAACGTTCCGGCATTTCCACCAGACCGTATTTGCCTGTTGTAGCATTGTACCAGCTTTCCAGGGAAGGTGTGGCGGTGCCGAGCAGTACTTTGGCGCCGTATAGTTTTGCCAAAAAAATGGCGGTATCGCGGGCATGGTAGCGGGGCGCCGGGTCGTATTGTTTGAACGACGGATCGTGCTCTTCATCAACGATGACGAGTTGCAGCTTGTGGAAAGGCAGGAACAAGCCACTACGTGCTGCGAGTATGACGGACTTTCCGGAATACGCCGATTTCCAAACTTCTACGCGTTCGTTGGTGTTTATTTTGGAATGGTAAACGGATACCTCCTCCCCGAATACTTTTTGTAAACGGTTGACAATCTGGGTCGTAAGCCCAATTTCGGGCAACAGGTACAGCACTTGTCCGCCGTTTTTGATCACCTCCTTGATTTGTTCCACATACACCCTGGTTTTGCCGCTTCCGGTGACGCCGTACAAGAGGGTCACGTCTTTTTCGCGGAAATGCGCGTCGATTTCAGCCAGGGCGCGGGTTTGTTGTGCGGACAATTTATCGGCCTCAGAAAGCTCATCTTCGTACCCGCCCAAACGGCTCACATCGCGGTCGTAAATTTCAAGCACCCCTTTTTTTACCAGGGTGCGCAGGGAGGATTCAGAAACGTCAGCTTTTTCCAGCAGGGCTTGTTTGCGTACAAAAGCTTCGTTTTTTTCCAGCACCAAATATGCCATTATGATTTCCAACTGCCGCTCTTTGGATTGAAGCTCGGAAAAAAGCGCCTTCATCAACTCAGGTTTCGTGCTGTAGGGTTCCGCGAGCCGCACGGCGGATACTTTTTTGACCTTGAATTTTTCTTGCAAATCTTCTCGTAAAAAGAGTACACCGTTATTTAACAGGCGTTGTATTACGGGAAAAACGGTCTTTTTGTTCAGTATTTTTCGGGCGTCCTCTACGGTGATTTCCTGCTGGAGCAGCAGTGCTTCCGCGATGAGGTATTCATCGGCGTCAAGTTCAGAAAAGTCGTCACCAAAGGCATCGTTGCGCAGGATTTTGGTTTCGCTGCTCAGTTTCAGGTGGCCAGGCAAGGCTGCGGCCATTACTTCTCCAAGCGTGCAGCAATAATATTCGGACAACCAATTCCAGAGTTTCAGTTGTTCGGGTGTGACCACTGTAACCTCGTCCAGGACTGAAATTATTGGTTTTACGCGGTATTCAGGTTCCTCGTCGTGTACCCGTTCCACCAGGCCGCTGTACAATTTACTTTTCCCAAACTGGACTTCTACGCGCACGCCGGGCATCACGAGCGATACTGCCGACTCCGGAATGGAATAAGTGTAGGTGCGTTTGGGGAGCGCCAGGGGCAGGATGATGTCGGCGTAGATGGGCATTATCCAAAAAGAATTTCCATCACCCCAGTTAAGCTTCTGGGCGTTTTCATAAGGTCATTGCCTCCCTTTTTACGGTATGTAAGGTATACGAATTAGGAGCCTGACCATCTTCGAAATGGCACAAAATGGCGTCTTTTATATTGATGATTAAAGACTCCCAAGTATCACCTTGGGTATGGATTCCTTCAGCGGGAGCCTTTGCTGAATATCCTCCGTCATGACCTTCTGTTACAATGAACAAGAGTTTTGGCGAAACCTTCATTGATGTGCTCATAAAGACAAATTTTCCACAAAGTTAAAATATTTCGCCTTGCTTTGCCGCCTTTCGCCTTGAAGGAACTATTTTTGTGTCACTTTTAATTCACGGGTGCGTTTAAACATGTTTGCGTACCTACATTTTTACTAAAACAAAATAGTTAATTGGCATTTAAACCGTATCGACCAAAGCCCGCGGGCGCTCGCCCACCTGGTTCCCGCCCTTCTGGAGGCCGCTTCAATCGCGGACCTCGCCCACCAGAGCACAACATCAATAATTTTATTCGCGCCAATGAGGTTCGCCTAGTCGGCGACAACCTGCAGGAAATAAGCGAAACTGTAGGAGAAGCGGTAGAAACGGGCATTTTCTCTACTTCACGTCTACAAAAATGGGCTGAAGAAGTAGGCCTCGACTTGGTTGAAATCACACCCAATGCAGATCCACCGATTGTCCGCATTGTCGACTACAACAAATTCCTCTACCAAAAGAGAAAGCGTGAAAAAGAACTGAAGGCAAGTACTGCCAAGGTTGAATTGAAGGAAATTCGTTTCGGCCCGGAAACAGGTGAACATGATTTGGACTTCAAACTTCGACACGCGAAAAACTTCCTGTCGGAGGGCAATAAGGTAAAAGCCTACGTTCAGTTCCGTGGTCGTGCCATTGTATTTAAAGAGCGCGGCGAACTCCTTTTGCTTCGTTTTATGAAAGAACTTGAAGAGTTTGGGGTTGCGGAGCAATTGCCAAAACTTGAAGGCAAACGTATGATGGTAATCATGTCACCTAAAAAATCCGGTGGGTCTCCTAAGAAAGGAGATAGCGGGTCGAAAAAAGGAGAGGCTGGTGCCAAAAAGGTCGATGGTGCAGCGAAAAAGACTGATGGAGCACCTAGGAAGGTAGAAGAATCAGCCAAAAAGACTGATGAGGCACCTACCAAGGTAGAAGACATCGCCAACAAGGTTACTGAGGCACCTAAGCTGGTAGAGGAAGTAGCGAACAAGGCTACTGAGGCACCTAATATGGTAGAAGAAGTGGCAAACAAGGCTACTGAAGCACCCACGACGCTAGTTGAAGCGACAAACAAAACTGATGATGGACCTACTACCACGGCTGAATAATAGTTGCGATACAAACGAATCAAACCATATCAAATTTTCGAATTGCCCGTTCACCATTTCGTGAACGGGCTTTTTTTTCAATAAATTTCAAGATTCCTTTTGCACTTCGTCCAGTAGTGCTACCTTTGCGCTCCGTTTTTAAAAACACATTTTGTTATGCCTAAGATGAAAACCCATTCCAGCGCCAAGAAGCGATTCAAGGTAACTGGCACCGGGAAAGTCAAGCGCAACCGCGCACGCCTGCGCCACATCGCATCCACAAAGACCAAGAAGCAGAAACGCAACTTGGGCAATGCTGTGATCGTGGACAAATCAGATCACGCTCGCATCGAGCGCCTGTTGGTGAAGTAGATAATCTGAACAGATTGTCATCAATTCCTGCAAAGGCAGGGATTTAACCATTATTTTTTAACGAGAGCATTGGAAAAAGAGCGGCACTGTTCCGCCCCAATGTTGCACTAAAAAACACTACAATGCCTAGAGCAACAAACAACCCGGCCAGTCGCGCCCGCCGGAAAAAAATCATGTTAGCCGCCCGCGGCTACTTCGGCGCTCGTTCCAAGGTTTATACCGTCGCAAAAAATGCCCTTGAAAAAGGCTGGAAGTATGCGTTCCGTGACCGGAAATTCAAAAAGCGCGTGTACCGCCGCCTCTGGATTGCCCGTATCAACGCTGCTACCCGCGCACAAGGCATGAACTACAGCACGTTTATCCACGGCGTTGCAGAAAAAGGCATCGGCCTCAACCGCAAAGTTTTGGCTGATCTAGCACTCAATCACCCCGCTACTTTTCAGGCGGTGTTGGACGCCGTGAAAGCGAAAGGATAAGTTTTTCAGGTTTTTTGAAACCTTTGATCGTCCCGAATTTTTCTGAACAGGAAAATTCGGGATTTTTTTTGATCGACGATTGATGATTACTGGATTTACGATTGTTGAAGTTTTTACGCGATTCGTTATTTTCTCCATAGGTCCTTTTCAAGCACCCCCAGCCCAAACAGCGCAAAATCATACTTCACGGGGTCGTTCGGATCAAAAGCCCTAAGGTTTTCTGTCAGTTCCAGCACCGACTTCCAGTCCGTTTGCTTCCGTTGCAATAGGCCCATGCGCCGCGCCACCCGCTCCACGTGCACATCCAGCGGAATCAACAGCTGGGAAGGCGAAATGCCGGTCCATAGCCCAAAATCGACCCCCGTGTTATCCTTTCGCACCATCCAGCGCAAAAACATATTCAGCCGTTTGCAGGTAGAGCCGCGCGCGGGCGTGGCGACATGCTTGCGGGTGCGCGTAGGGGCATCTGGATCTGCGAAAAAATCGTCGTGAAAGCCTCGGAGTGCGTTTTCAACCGTCTGGTCGCCTAGTTTCAAGTGTCGAGCGAACGCTGTTTCCAATGAATGGTGCTGCTGGTAATATTGTTGCAAAAACTCCAAAAACCACAGCGTGTCCATAGCCTGAAAGGTGCGATGCTTGAAATCTAGGAAGCGCTTCCGGTCGAGTTCTTCGTGGTTGCGGATGAAATCGAAAGGCGCATTGTCCATGAGTTCCGCCAAGCGCGAAGCATTATTAATGATGGTTTTTCGCTGTCCCCAGGCCAAGGTAGCCGCCCAAAAGCCCATGATCTCCCGATCCTGCAAGCCTGAAAACCGGTGCGGTATTGAAATGGGGTCGCTTTCGATGAAGTCGGTGGTATTGTAGCGAAGGGCGGCTTCGTCGAGCAATACTTTGACGGTGGACGGTTGACGGTTGACGGCGGACGGTGGCACAGCGTTTGATTTTTCTCTTTTGATTTGTTTTTCAGCACCCAAGGTAGTGGACTTCCGCTCCATCAGCGCAAGGCTTGGGCTACAATAAATGTATCGTGGGTATTGTTGATCGCGGTTTTTCTTGGGCCCTGGGCGAGCTTTGACAACTTCTGAAAAAAAGTTGTCAAAGCTGTTCGTTGGCTTGGCTTGGCGGCGAAGTGAGAATTTGTCAACATTTTTCAAGTTGATAAATTTGGGCGCATGTTCAAATCCTTTGTTCATACTGATTGAGGCACTAGTGGCGCGAACACCAAGTAACATATATGTTACTTGGTGTTCGCGCCACTAGCTTGCGTGCTGAAAAACCCATTCCAAGAAAAAAAACGGATGCTGTGCAAACCGTCTATCGTCCACCGTCCACCGTTCTAAACGGTAATTACCCGCAACGGCCCCCAGCGCAGCAGCATTTCCAGCCCTAACAGGCAAAACGCAGCGTTCAGGAACCAGAAAAACAACTCGGTGGTGCGTTTAAGGGAGACTTTGGTCACTTTGGTTTTTTCAAGGTTTTCAATTTCGGTGTAAATACCATTCAAGTCCTCCGCTGTACGGGCTCGATAGAACTTCCCTTTCGTAATATCGGCAATTTCTGCTAATAAACGGGTGTCGAAAGCCATTTGCCTTTGGGTGAAAGCAAAGCTTCCATCCCTGTTTTGATAACTTGGGGACAATACAAGTCCTTCGCTGCCTAAGCCAATGGTATACACCCTAATACCCAGGGATTTTGCAATGGCGGCGGCTGTAAGGGGCCCCATATCACCGGCATTTTGCTCTCCATCGGTAAGCAGCAGCACGATTTTGCTTTTCGATTCGCTTTTGTCGAGGTGCTGCACGGCAGTGGCGATACCCATGCCAATAGCAGTGCCATCGGGCAAACGGCCCGCTTGAAGGTTGTTGACAAAGGCTTGCAGGATGCGGCGGTCATTGGTCAAGGGGCATTGTGTGAATGCCCCGCCGGAAAATGCGACCAAACCCAGTCGGTCGTAAGGCCTGCGACTGATGAAACTAATGGCCATTTCCTTGGCGACACTCAACCTGTCGGGACTAAAATCTTTGGACAACATGCTTGGCGACACATCCATGACCAGCATAATGTCAATGGCTTCAACTTCAACGGTGTCTTCATGCCACAACAACTGAGGTCGCGCCATGGCAGTGATGAGCAATGCCAGCGTTATCCAGCGCAACAGTTGTATCCAGTTGCGGGCATATACCACCCAGGTTTTGATGCCTTTCATAGCCTGTAACCTTGACACTTGCAAGGTGACATGCCGCTTCCGCGTGTTGCGCTTGTACTGAAACATCAGCACAGGCAACAGCAGGAGCAATAGCAGCCAAAGTGGTTGGGCGAAGGTCATTGATGCGTTGTTAAAGTGGTTCGTATTTTCCGCTTTTGGGCTTATGCGGCGGTTTTTTAGAAGGAATAGGGTTTTGGGGTTGGGGCAGGTAATCAGGTATCACCAGTTTCCTTGTTTTATCCAAAATATCCTCATGCGCTGTCTCTTTGGGCTGAGATTGTGCATATTTCACCATATCTGCCTGGTTCAAAATCTCCCGCAACGATGTTTTTTGAGTTTCAGGGAAATTGCTGGAGGCCAAGAGTGGCATTATTTCGATGGTCGTCGATTCCAAGGCAGCAATGCCATAATTGCCTTCCAAATATTCCCGGACGATTAAACTCAGCGTGGCATAGTGTTCTTTTATCTGGTCTTTTTTCCACAATTGCGCTTGTTGCAGGGCGTCTAATTTTGTCAGGGCTATTTCCCGGGCTGATATTAGCGGTGGCGCTACTGCAACGGGCTGAATGATGGCTACTGGTGGTCGCCGATTTTTTTTCCGAACATACCAAAAAAAGATTCCAAGGAGTGCCAGCCCTCCAGCGCCCCAAGGCCAATAATCCATCCATGAAACGGGCTCTCGGTAGATGTCGCGCATGGGTGCCATGTCGCTGATGTCATCGCCCGGCGTTGGGAATACATTGAGCATTAAGGCATTGGTCGTCAAGGGATTTCCCGCAGCGAGCAGCACGGTCAAAGGAGGCAGTTCTAATTTGGCGCTGTCGAAAGCAATCAGTTTGAATTGTTGTACCCATTGATCCCCGCTCTTTCGCCATTCGGATCTGGAGAGGATGTTGGCAGTTGGGAAAAAATCCAGCCAGGACGCAAAATCCACCGATTTGGGCTTGACATTAATGCCGGAAACCATCACATACAGCACAATGGTGTCGCCAGTTTCCACCCGCGCTGGTTTTATGGAGGCAATTGCTTTTCCTTGGGCATTGCTGCGCTCTGCTGTAAACAGCAACAGGCAAATGAACAGGCCGAACCTGCATTTGTGTATAATTGGCCCATACCGAATGCGGAGATTAGCCATGTGCTATCGTATTGGAGCGTTTGGAAAAAAACTTGAGCAGGGCATTCACATAGGACTGGTGGGTGCCAACACTTAAGAAATCGGCTCCCGCTTTGCGAAACAAGGATTGTGTCGCGGCGGTATGTGTTTCAAAAGAATGCCAGTATTGTCGGCGCAGGTTCAGGTTGGTAGTGTCCACCCAAACCTGCTCCCCTGATTCAGCATCTTCGACCCGCAACACCCCCACATCGGGCAGCTCGCGCTCCAGCGGATCCCAGCAGTGAATGCCGATGAGGTCGTGTTGCCGGGCCAATACCCGCAGCGATTCATCATAATCATCCGCCAAAAAATCAGACAATACAAAACAGACACAGCGCTTTTTTACGCCGTTTGAGATATAGCGCAGGGCTTTGGCCATCTCCGTCCGGCGGCCCACGGGTTTTATGTTCAAAACCTCGCGGATAATGCGCAGGATATGTTGTCGGCCTTTTTTTGGCGGGATGTACAGCTCAACACGATCCGAGAACAGCATTACCCCCACTTTATCATTGTTGGCGATGGCAGAAAAAGCGAGCACAGCGCAGATCTCCGTTAAATACTCGGCTTTGAATTGGGTGTGGCTGCCAAATACTGCCGATCCGCTCACATCCACCACCAACATCACCGTGTTTTCCCGTTCCTCTTCAAATACCTTGATAAATGGCTCTCCCGAACGCGCCGTCACATTCCAATCGATGGCCCGAACATCATCACCGGGAGAATAGGGCCGAACTTCGCTGAACGACATACCCTTGCCCTTGAACGCACTCTGATAGCCACCCGTGAACAAACTACTGCTAAGCCCACGAGACTTGATCTCGATGCGGCGCACCTTTTTTAGCAAATCGGCTGTCGCTTTGTTGTTCGTTGTTTGTTGAGAGCTGTTCGTCAAAATCGTTGTTGGTTGATCGTTGTTAGTTGTTCGTTCACATTTATTCGAGGGATGTTTGGCCGCTCGGTTTTAAAATCGTTGTTCGTTGCTCCTTTTCAAACCTCTTATTCTTATTCAAATATCTTACATAGGCCAAAAGTTCGGAAACGAACAACAATCAACGAACAATTATCAACGAAATCGCCAAGAGCTCCGAAACGAACAACTATCAACGAACAACGATCAACTATGGGATGACGATGGTACCTAAAATCTTAGCAATCACGTCTTCCTGGCTAATATTCTCCGCCTCCGCTTCGAAGGTGAGTCCGATACGGTGGCGCAATACATCGGGGCAAATGGCGCGCACATCATCGGGGGTCACGAAGGCGCGTTTGTTTAGGAATGCCATGGCGCGGGCGGCTTTGGCAAGCGCAATACTGGCGCGGGGAGAAGCACCGTATTGCAGTAGCGGCCCCAAATCTGCCATGCCGTACTGTGCTGGTTGCCGGGTAGAAAACACGATTTCAAGAATGTATTGCTCCACTTTTTCGTCCAGGTACACCTTTTTTACGGCATCGCGGGCTTGAAGCAGGTTTTTGACACTCAATACTTTGTGTACTTCAGGCTCATCGTCGTTCAGGTTGCGCCGCACGATACTGCGTTCTTCCTCCAGGCTTGGGTAGCCTATTTTCACTTTCAACAAAAAACGGTCGGCCTGTGCTTCGGGCAATGGGTAGGTGCCTTCCTGTTCTAGTGGGTTTTGGGTGGCCAGTACCAGGAAGGGCTCGGGCAGCTTGAAGGTTTGGTTTCCAATGGTCACTTGCCGTTCCTGCATGGCTTCCAGCAGGGCGCTTTGCACTTTGGCCGGTGCGCGGTTGATCTCATCGGCCAACACGAAATTGGCAAAAATGGGGCCTTGCCGCACGGTGAACTCCGCCAGGGTGGGGTTGTATATCGTGGTGCCGATCACGTCGGCGGGCAACAAATCAGGGGTGAACTGGATGCGACTGAATTTGGCATCCACGGCTTCGGCCAAAGTTTTGATCGCCAACGTTTTTGCCAGCCCCGGCATGCCTTCGAGCAGAATATGCCCTTTGGTCAATAGCCCAATCAGCAGCCGATCCAGCATTGTCTCCTGGCCAACGATCACCTTGGCAGCCACCGTTTTTAGGTTGTCGAGAAATGCGCTTTCTTCCTGGATCAGGCTGTTCAGCGCGTCCATATTCGCGGGTTGCGGCATAGAAGGTGGGTGTTAGGTTGATAAAAAGGGAAGAACGAAGAAAAGGTAGTCCTTATTCCCGTATCCAGACGATTTTTCCCGTTTGCACGACACTTGCTCCTGAACTTATTTGAACAAGATACAGCCCAGCCTGAAGCTTTGGCGCAAACTTGTTTTCACCGGCAATTATTGGTGCCTCAAAAACAAGCTTTCCGGTAGTGGTGTACAATTGAACCTTTCCCGCGCTTCCGTCCCAGACTACTGAAAACTGGCCATTTGCCGGGTTGGGGAAAATATGCACGGTAGAAATTCCAGGTTCTCCGGTAGCAATGGTCGTTTTCCAGGTATTGTATAAGCGCTGCAAGGAGTCAATTGGCTCCATACCCGTTGGCAAGGAAGGCACATTGAGGTCCAAATACAAATCATCCTCGCTGTCCGTAGGCTTTGCTACGCGCAGGAAGGCCGAGAGCGAAGACGTGCCGTTGTTGAGGCAGCGGGAATCCGCGCCCGGTACGTTGGCACCTTGGAGGGCATACATCAGTCGGTCGGCGAGGGTGCCAGTGGCTGCGAGGAAATGTGCTTCCATGCTGTCGAGAATTTGCGCGCCGAGCAGGATATTACCCTGGATGGCGTAGTTCACGCCCGTTTTGTGGTTTTTGTAATTAAAACAAGAAGAGCCGGTAAAAGCCGCCGCGCGCGGATGGCCTTGAGGATCGAGGTCAACGATGCCATACTGGCGTTTGAGGGCACCGAATGGGCCTTCTGGATCGTTTTGACGCAGCCACAGCAAGATATCGGCGGGCGAAAGCCCTCCTTCCATCTTGAGCCGGGCGTTGGCTTGATTGGTCGCCAACCAGTAGGATTGGGTGTGGATGGCGCCTTTGCCGGGCAATATATCGCTGATGATGATGGCACCGCCGCTGCCAGGGAATGAATTGTTGTCGAGGCAGCTTGCGCCAGCGCTGCCGATTTCGCCAGTTAGGGTGTCAATGGCTACTATGGAGAATGTATCCTGGGCCTTTGTGTTGAAAGCGCACAACGCAAAGGCCAGGATTGAATACAGAAATTTCATGCAGATAATAAATGAGTTGCGGTGAACTTATACGACGTCCAGCACGGTCTTCACCGTTACCTTCAGTACTTCGCCCGCAATATCCTCAAATTTTCTTTTAGAAACGGCAGTTTCTGTCAGTAATTCAATTTTCAGTTGCGCCCAGCGCCCGCGCACCAGCAACTCGAAATCGTCTTTGTTGATTTTACCATCTGCCAATAACAGGGCATAGCGTTTGGTATCTTTTTTTAGTTCGGTATGAAGCTTTTGGGCAGCCTTTTCATAATGTTCCTTGCGGCGCTTGATAAATTTCCCTACAAGGTCTACGATTTGGCTGTCAAGGCCGTCGAGGCCCTTATTGATGGTTGTCTGTTTGTCTGGCATGAGTGTCGATATTGAGGTGATGAGTAAAAGGGCAAAAGGCAAAGGGCAAAAAAGCAATGAAAATTAGTTCAAACTAATTTCTGCCAAATACTTAGGGATATTATTTCTTTTTTGCTTTTTCAGCGTTGGTAATGGCTGTTATGCTCTTTTTTGCTGTCGCAACGGCTTCTTTGACAAAATCTTTGTCCAATTTGCCATCAGTTTTCCATTTTTCAAAAAACGGAGCGACGATGTCGGTTTTCAGAAGCCGCCAGGATTCGGCGACAGATTTGTTGCCCTTTACGGATTGGGCGTGCTCGTAGGCCTTGTCGATCTCGGTGAGCAGGGAAGCGGCAGCAGTGCTGTTGTAGCTGCTTGTGGCCTTGTTCATCAAATCGAGGAGCTTGGTGCCGATGTTGGTGATATTGTCCAGTCCCTTTGCATCAAAACCTGGAGAACAGGCAGGAGCGCTCAGCAGAAATAACCCCAAAGCAAATAGCAGGGTGCTTGCATTAGACTTGTTGTGGTGTTGTAAATCAATCAGTTATGCTCTAAATAAAAATTCCAGAGGCCAGCACAGACACCCAGAATGTCGTCGTAAAGGTCGAAATCATGTA
>Ga0335398_10006604_pt1 | contig 14596 bp, 11 predicted proteins | sample BON03_FD_205742 | JGI IMG/M metagenome (GOLD analysis project Ga0335398, IMG submission 205742) | Freshwater microbial communities from Lake Bonney liftoff mats and glacier meltwater in Antarctica - BON-03 (spades assembly) (version 2) | ecosystem: Environmental > Aquatic > Freshwater > Ice >... | reverse complement strand
CCGCAGCAGCAGACTTCTGTGTCCATGCAGCCCAATAGGATTGACCAGCGCTGATGCGAGCGGATGCGTACTGCGGATCCGTATCCGGAACTTCCAGATACCATTTCGCCGCTTCGAGAGGTTCGTTCATCGTGCGATAGACTGTTGCCAGTCGCATTCTTGCTTCGCCGCCACGACTGGATTGCGGATAGAATTCCAGAATCTTCTGGCACACATCTTTCAACGCTCGGGTTTCGAAATCGCGATCGCTGCTGGGAGCCATGTTCCATGCGGAAACCGCTGCCGCCATGGCAATTTCTGTCGCATTCGACGCGGTGTCGGGATCGTTCGTACGATCATTGATCATGCAGTGCTTTGCCAGAATCAATGAATCCAGCGGCCGTCCCAGCTTTAACATCACAAAACTCTGCAGATACCGACCTTGTGCGACCGCTTTGGGATCACTATCCGAATCCCGCAGATCGAGCGCCAATTGAAGAAGACGACCGACTTCCCGCAGATGGGCTTCAAGAGCTGCTTTCTTTTGAGCTCTGGTATTTTCATCGACTGCTGCTGTGACGTCATCTGTTAACGACTGGATCTGGCCAATCATATTCTTGGCACGTTCAAACGCGGTTGGAAAATCTTTCGGCTCTTTGTCCTTGTCACCCAAAGCTGCCTTAATTCGACGAGTCATCGCGTTTGCCGGTTCGCGAAACGGGCCTTGATAACGGGCGACGGTCGCTGCATCGTTCAAGGCGATTCGCAAAGTCGATTCTCGTTCTTTTTCTGCAAGCTCCCTCGCGCCACCCAGTTTCTCGGACGCTATCGCACGCTCCCAGAGAATTCCCAACCCTGCTGAGCTGGAGATCTTTGTCTTATTTTCCTGAAGCCAGACTGTTGATTCCTGCACCACCAACTGATGGTCATTTCGCTGCGGATCATTCAGGCAGATCAGACGATAGTGCAATGCGATCGCCTTAAGCGCCTCGACGGCATCACTTTCGGACTTATGCCCCAACATCTCGTTGTAAATACCAAGAGCTCGGCTGATATCATCCTGTTCCTGAAAACACTTGCCCATCATCAGGCGGGCGTGCAGGCCGATCTGATTGGTGCGATAGCGAGTATGCAATTCTTCATACAGACCGGCGGCGTTAATGAGCGTATTCTTGCGTTCTTCTGAGCCCTTCTCAAACGTCTGACCACGTTCGTAAGTACACCGAATCAGATTAAACCACGCTCGCAGGTATTTGGCTTCTGAATTCTGTCGGGCGGCGTATTGATCTTCGTCCTTGGTTTTGTCGATGAAGTTCGGAAACTTATCGAATGCTGCTTTGTACTGATCGTTTGCCGCCTGATAAATCACCTGGCCTTCATCGATCAGTTTGCGAGCGGCCAGTTGATACTCTGTACGTTTTTCAGGGGACTCAGCACCTTCCATTTGCCAGATGAGCGTGCGAGCACGTTCCAGCAGCAGTTCACCCAGCATGGAATTTGCAAAAGCGGCCTGCGGATGATTGCTATGAGCGCTCGTGAATTTCTGCAATGCCTCTTTGGCTTGCTGCAGAAAAACATCGCGATCTTCAGGAACCCGCGAGGCTGCACCCATGGCCTGCAAAGTCTTCGCTCGCTCAAGATCAATCACATCGCGAATTTCCGGGGATAAATCGGCCCGTTGCGGAGCAACCTCCAGATATTCCAGCGCGGTGTCGAAGTACTGCCGTTCGCGCAGGCCTTCGACAAATTCCAGAATCGGTTCTTCTGCACGAGCGGAGCCACCGGAAACCGCACACAGCGCGATGGCCAGTGCCGTGATATAAAGTCGGAATACAACATTGGAACGAATAGCGTGTCTGGAATCCCGTTTACAGCGAAAGTTGTCGAGACTTTCGGATGCATGTTCTGGAGGTTGCCGAAACTCTTGACGAGTTTCGCTACGGTATCCGGAAAGACTGCTAGTCTTGGAAATATGATGCGTGAGCATGGTGAAGATTTGTAAACCGTCCATGCAGGATCCTTATGTCGAATAGAATTCGACGTCGTCAGAAAAAGGAATGCCGAAAGAATGCGCTGGCCGAAACCGACCAGCGCTGAGGTGCAGCATATTCATACGAGCACTGATTCGCAACAATTCAAGTGAATTACGGGTTGCCGAAACGCAGTTGAGGACACAGTCTCTAGCTAAAGGACGTCAGCCTTTTCAGGCTGACTCGTTCTGCATAATGTCAGGCTGGAAAGCCTGACGTACGTTTCGGGACTGACATCGACTTTGTTAAATCAAGTGGCCTTGCACTATCGTCCAATCGACTCAGAAAACGGGAAGGCGTCCAGCACATACAACGGCATGACCTGGCCAACGTTGCGAGTATTCGGACGAGCGAAGCCATAGGCGATCACGGCACCGGAAGACAATTCCGCAACATAAATGATGCCGTATGCTGGCTGAACACCACCGGTTGCCGGCAGATTTGCCGTACCAGAAACGATGGCGTACTTTGGATCGGGCGTTTTTGCCGACGCTTTGAAGTCTGCGGCAACGTTATGCATGTACTTGTAACCGAAGTTCCGAGTTTGATTACTAAGTGCCGCGCCGGTCAACTGGCCGGTCAGGTGATTCAAAACGAACACACCTTCCATTTCACCGGTCTCCACGAGTGGTACGGTCACCATTGTGAATTTGTCATTTCCGTTGGCAACGGCCGCCCGTAATTCCTGTTGCGGCCAGAAATAAGTGGCGGCCCCCATGACAAACGCCCCGGCTGCAAACATCATGGCTGACCGCAGAATGTGATTTTTCATAACCTCGCCTTTGCATTTTGCTGGATATCATGGCATCCGAACAGTGACGATGCCTCCGGGAATCATCATACTCTGGCAAACGCCAGACGACCAGACTGGCGACGGACGATCTTGTTGAGACTTGTCCGTAAATCTGGATTCTGCCACGAATTCTTTTCAATTTCGCGTAAAACGCAGCCAAGCCTGACATGTCCGCCAAAACTAAAAAGACTGAAACCTGCATCTGGTCGTCGATTCGCGAACGCGCGATGGAACGTGCGTCGTCTGAACCAATGCTGGCCAGCTTCCTGCACGCCACCGTTTTGAACCATGAACGCTTTGAAGACGCCGTCAGTTATCACTTGGCCGGAAAGTTGGCCTCCAGCACATTGTCAGCGATGCAGCTCCGCGAGATCATGCTGGACGCAATGACAAAAGATCCGTCGATTGCGGACGCGATTTGTGCAGACATCCGTGCCGTTCGAGAACGCGATCCTGCGGTCACGTGCAACCTAGTTCCGCTGCTGTTTTCGAAAGGCGTTCATGCTCTCATCGGATATCGCATTGCTCACTGGCTGTGGAAAGAAGGCCGCGAGCTGCTGGCTCTCTATCTGCAGAATAGGATTTCAGAAGCGTTCAGTGTCGATATTCATCCGGCCGCCAGAATTGGACGCGGGATTCTGATGGATCATGCAACGTCAATTGTTATCGGCGAAACGGCCGTCATTGAAGACGACGTGTCGTTGCTGCATGAAGTCACTTTGGGAGGTACCGGGAAATCATCCGGCGACCGACATCCCAAAGTGCGTCGCGGAGTTCTCATCGGCGCTGGTGCGAAGATTCTTGGCAATGTTGAAATCGGCGAAGGTGCGAAAATCGGAGCTGGCAGCGTCGTGCTGAAGAACGTCGCGCCGCATTGCACGGTCGCCGGAGTGCCCGCAGTAGTCGTTGGAAAACCATGCTCAGAAAATCCAGCCTTGGACATGGATCACGAAATCACAGACGGTGAATCGATCTGACTGTGCAATCGACAAAATGAATATCTGGTTGTGTCCCATTCGGTAATTCACGTGAATCATGGAACCCGCAATTGGATTGCAAAACTTGGACATTGGTCGTCCCGTGTCAACCACGCAATTTTCTGTTCGTTTCGTGAACACCACTCATTGACAGCTGGCCAAACCGGGCAACTCGGATGGTGGTCGTGTCCCATCAACCAGCCACCTAGTCTGATCTTTCTGAATAGAATCTCAAGCTCTGCCAACGTGGCATGGTACTCATGTGAAGAATCAAGATACGCAGCATCGAGCGAATGGTCAGGAAAGCCAGACAATAAAGCAACACTGTCGCCTCGATGCAGGCAAATCTGAGGTGACGTTTGAAATCGCAAAGTGAGTTCACCAAAGACCGACTCCATATCTTTAACATCTATCACATTGCGTCCATCCTTGTCCCCTGAACTCGCGCTTCCGTGCCATAAGTCAATGAGATGCAATCGCGTTGGCTTACAGCAATTCATTATTCGTTCCGCGAATTCTCCCTGAAATACACCGACTTCGGCAATGATTGAACCTGTTGGGATCAATCCCAGGAGATCTTCTCGCGTTGTGACGCTGGCCGGTTCGGTCCATCTTGCCCGCACGTATTGGTCGCGGTCGTCGCCGTTGTGATGATTGTCCTCGTAGATCCTTTCACCAATAAACCGGAAGCCTTCTTCACTGCTCAAAGGGAACGACCTGATGACTCCTCCGTGTCCAAAACGGTTTCCGAATTCGGTATGTACGAGTGTACGACTGCGGATCGTCGGCCAGAGAGATTCCTCCACCATTTGCTCGTCTGATCCATATCCATCACCGTGGCCCGACAGTCGCCACGCATCGATCTGACCCGCCATATCGCATACCGCTCCACGGCGTCCATCGAATGCGCAAAGCATCACTGGTCGTTCATGCGCAGGATGATCCCGAACAGTGTGCAAAGGAATGCCACTCTCGAGCCATGATTCGATTGCTATCCTCTCTCGATATGTCAGACGACTGTCAGCATCTCTGATGCCCCAACACCTGAATCCGGGGTCATCACTTGCAAGTAGTCGCCAAAACATGCCGCCTCGCCATTTTTGCCATCTTGGAGCTTGAACGACATCGGCCGCGGCCATTCGAAGCTCTTCAATCGTGTCCTGTCGTGTAGATTCATCAACGTACACTCTGACGGTCCAGTCCGGATAAATCCATTTTGCCATCCTGGCATTTTCGATGATGCCGAAATTGTAGTGACATGCGTCACCCCAAATACTGTATGCCAACAGCCCTCCTCGATCATGACGTCCAAAAGGCAGGTGAACATCACTCAGCCTTTGATGCGGAACAGAAGAGTGATACGGACCAGCCAACATATTCCCATTGTTTCGGTACGGAGAATCGTGAATATGATAATGCCGAATATCATTCGGCACATTTACAAGGACATAGTTGTTATGCCGAAGTATCCACGCAATCCGCCAGTCGCAGCCAAATATTCCAAGAGGGATATCCGTTGATTCCGCAAGCGGACGTACGGGCCCTTGAAATATCCAGCAATCCTGTGAATTGTCTCCTGCCAATGAGTCCGCCTCGCCATTCCGCCACTCCCAGCGAGTTAGCGTCACACAGACACCGAACAGGTTGCGGCGACTGAGTGCCGATAGCGATCCATCGAAAAACACATCACTATTCGCGACGATGTTCAGATCCCAGGGTGTTGTTGTGCATTCGTTGATCCTCCGAAAAAAATTGCTGTATCTCGGGCGTATTATTTCACTTGGCAGTTCGATCCACAAAAGCTTTGGCGACGCTGGTACGGTCGCACGATGCTCCGCAGTTGACTGGTAGAGCAATACTATTCTGTCAATTGCAGAACAATCTATATTTCTCAACAAGCATTCATCGATTTCGCGCCGGCGCTCGTCATCAGGAGGAGTCCAGTGAGAAACGAACAATGTTGTCTTCGGGGAATCCTCTGGACATGGCGAGTGACGTCGAAAAGCCATTACAACATTTTCCTGAACGGTTAGACCGGGTATTGAACGTTCGCCCCAACTCAACGGTTTGATTGATGTACCTTGGACAACTCAAGACGCGGAACAAGTGCTCGTTTCGACGGGGATCGTTCGCCCAAAAACGCGATTAACATGGGTTGCAGATTCTTCAAATCGCCGTATGTCGCGACTCATTGAACCTCCCACAGAAAATACAAACTGAAATGCATTATGGGAAGTGAAAAGTTGACTTCACATTGCAAATTGAGAGCGCTTTCCGTACGCTGCGATGGGCCGTTAGCGAAGGCTCCGCGAGTTACCTCTGTTAAGACACAACAGATGAAACACTTCGAAAAGACGTTCGTAATCAATCTTCCATTCAAGCGGGATCGCCTGTCCAAATTCCTGGCTAAGATGCCGGAATCGATCGGTCCGATTGAGGTCTGGCAAGCTGTGCATGGTGACACAGTGCGTGCGCCAGCGTGGTGGACCGCAGGCAATGGCGCATGGGGTTGTTATCGATCGCACATGCAAATTCTTGAGTCGTGTTACAACCAAGGCGTAGAATCGTACATTGTATTTGAGGATGATGCTGTTTTTCGCGATGGCTTTGATGAACTGTTCTCGCAGTTTATTGATTGTCTCCCGCAAGACTGGGAAATGTTGTACCTTGGCGGGCAGTTGTTGCACGAACTCAATCATCGACCGAAGCGATTCAACGCACATTGCTATGTGCCATACAATGTGAATAGAACGCATGCGTTTGCAGTACACAGCCGTGGTTACGAAAAACTGTATCAGCACCTGAGCGCCGTGCCGTTTCACGACCGTGAACATATTGACCACCATCTTGGTCGAATACACGAGTCTGGTCAGCTAAAGATTTTCTGCCCCGGAAAATGGCTGGTCGGGCAAGACGCTGGTCCAAGCAATATTAGCGGAAACATTAATGACATTTCGTTCTGGATGGATCCAGAGCGACTAGCCAGAGCCTCCCACCACTCGGACGAACCGGTATCGATTCTGCTGGAGTCTCCAAAAGTAGTTGCTGACGAACTCCGGTTCCTCGGCTGGCATTCGGGGTATTGGCGTAATGACGATGGTTTGGATGCCGGGGTTTGTGAAACGGTTCTTTCGGGCGACTTTCCTCCGGGGATAGCTCGCTGGCACCAAGTGGTTCGTGAAGAATGGCTGCGAGACGGACACAAGGGAGTCTGTTTGTACCATCCTGGATTGACGTGGCAGAATGTGCAAGACATGGCGGGCGTTGCATTCTCGCGGGTCGTCGCCACTTCCGTGGAGAATGCTCAAGAGCAATTGCAAGCAATCCTCGGCATGTCGCGACTGTCGGCGATGGCTCGTCTACCTACTCATTTGTGCTACAGGTGACTGCTCGCGGGAATGGCAACTCGTGGCAGTTTGAACTCTTACAGGTACTGAGCCACATCGATCTATTCGATGGTATCCGGTCGATCGCTGTCAGCGAAGATGAAGGACCGGAAGTCCTTGAAGCTGTGCGAGAGATGTGTCAGCAGCATCGTATTGACAACTGGATTGTTCTTCCTTCCGCCCCGGCCAATGACGAAGCATCGGGCCTGATTCTTCTATTGAATTCCGTTCGCCCTGAGGCAGGGATCACATTCTGCGGATTATTTTCCAAACAGCATTATCCGGAAGAAGCGGGTTATTCAGAAAAACTGATTGATGCGGCGCTTGGCCATCCTGAACAGATTCACTCCGTCCTTGCCGATTATCCAATTGCCATGATTTCACCGCCGCGAGGAATTGGCGACGTGCATCCAGCGGATTGTTCGAGCTTCCAGCCACAAGCCAAGGGTTTCGTGTGGTTCCGAAATGCGGAGTTGTTTGGTCGAGACGGGTGGTGTGCCACAACTCTGTCGGGTGAGACCAAAAACTCCTGGCCCTTGAACATCTTCTCACGGGACGAAATAGGCACATTTTCAGGACCACAGTCCGAATACAAGTCAAGGGACGCTGCTGCGACATGTGCGACAGAGACTCAGCTTGAATATGCAGGAGAAAACGTGTCAAGAATTCCTTGAGTGATATCAACGTTTTTTTGTCTGTCACGCAATGTCGATTTTCGGTTGCATCTCAAATTTCAGTCCTGCCCTTGGCAGCTTCAAGCAAAGTTTTACGGTACTTTTCCTCTGATCACATTGTGAATATTTTATGTCCAGCAACTCTTCCGATGGTGTGGGTTCTTCATCCACCGATGTGCCACCATCAAGTAGCTCAGTGCCGCCGTCAGGATCGACGAGCGGTACTAGCCAGACTGGCAGTACGTCCGGTTCAAATCCACCATCCGGTTCAGGTTCGTCGTCCGCCACTGGAGGTTCGGTAAGTGCAAGTGCGCCGTCGAGTGCTTCGTCCAGTAACTCATCTATGTCCAGCAGTTATTCGACGTCCAAGAGTTCATCCAGTTCGAGCAAACCCTCAAGTCATTCGTCAGCATTGAGCAATTCATCTGGAACAACGGATCCAACCAATCCAAGTACATCCTCTGGTACAACGTCCACGTCAATTAATTCATCGGCTTCAATGCGTTCGGCTAGTTCCAGTCCTGATTCAAGTTCAAGTCATTCATCCAGTTCGGGTTCGCCGTCCAGTTCCAGCCCTTCGTCGAATTCATTGTCTCAGTCCAGTAATTCTTCGGACTCGCGCAGTCCGTCAAGTTCGGGCTCTTCCTTAAATTCAAGTCCGTCATCAAGTTTATCCTCTCCGTCCAGCAGCTCGTCGGTCTCTCTGAGTTCGTTCAGTTCCAGCCCCGCGTCAAGCTCCAGTCGTGGTTCGACATCCGGCTCCAGCCCACCATCGAGTTCGTTGTCGCAGTCGAGCAATTCGTCTGACTCCCGCAGCACATCAAGTTCGGGTTCATCGTCAACATCGAGCCCGTCATCAAGTTCAACATCTCCCTCGAGCAGTTCCTCCGTTTCCCTCAGTTCGTTCAGTTCCAGTCCCGCGTCAAGCTCCAGCCCGTCATCCAATTCAGGTTCGCCATCCAGTAGCAGCCCCTCGTCGAGTTCACCGTCAAAGTCCAGTGGTTCATCGGACTCACGTAGTTCATCAAGTTCGGGCTCATCTTCAAATTCAAGCTCATCATCTCCGTCGAGCGGTTCGAGTTCCTCCAGCAGTAGCTCCGGGAGTAGTTCATCGAGTGGCAGTTTCAGTAGTTCGTCTGGTGGCAGTTCATCGAGTAGCAGCTCTCCAGACGGAAGCTCAAGCAGCAGTTCCCCAACCAGCAGTTCATCAAGCGGCAATTCGTCAAGTGGCAATTCCTCAAGTGGCAATTCCTCAAGCAGCAGTTCTCCGAGCAGTAGCTCGTCCAGCAGTAGCCGCCCCAGCAGTTCCTCCAGTTCAAGCTCCTCCAATCGGTTGATTCTGCTGTTTGGCTATTGGCCACCGACTGACATTGGAATTGATGCTCGTCACGGGATGTTGTGGAAGTGGAAAACTCTCCAGACAGTCACGCTGCTGGGCAAGACCTATGACGTTCTCGCGATGTCCACGAAGTTCGCGGATTCGTTAGGCACAGCAGGAGGAGCACCCTTTTGGGGTAAAGGGGCGTCAGATAACGGCTCGTTCACAGTCGACTATCGCGACACGTCGGACAAATTCTGGTCGATACTGGCCAATCGTCGGCCAATTGCAATCATGAGTTTCAGTCGTTGGGCTATCAATAAAGAGTGGATGCTCGATGCTTGGGCCACCAATTGGAAAAACATTGCCTGGGAAACCGTGCTGGATTACACGAACAGACAAGGGCTGCCAGACGATGAGACTTGGGATCCGCCGTATATTGGAGGAAGTACGCAAGACCCCGCTCCACCATCCCAGGGAAACCCACCTCAACCCGGTGGAGGTAATCCGCCCGATTCGACTCAGCCCGGTTCGAACGCTGTCATTCCACCGGATGTGCCCGCAATGAACACACGACGGTTCACTAACTTGTCGGACGTCAGGATCAAGACATCGCTCAACAATGCATTCGCGACGAATCAGCTGCAAGCAAAAATCAATGATGTAATTGGCCCCGGAGATTTCGTTTCCAACTTCCTGGCGTACCACGTCGTGTGGTATCGTGAATGGTGGGCATCTCAGCATCCCCCGGCCGATCAAGCGTGTCTGTTCTCCGGTCATACCCACGTGGGCGGTCAGATCAGCGTGGCCGACGCGGAACGAGCTGTCCAGATTCAGTTGGAAGAGTTATATCGCGACCTGCCGTTTACGTAAGTGAGGAACACAGCATGCGATCTGTGAATTTATGTGTCCGATTCTGCCTGCTGCTGCTGGGAGTGGTGGCGCTCTGCGATCCGGTTACGGCGCAGTTGCCGGAGGTTCCGCCCATAGAGAACCTAAAGAGAGCCCGTTTTGAACATGCCGTGATGAATCGGGATGAAACCCAGCTCCTCACGGCCACCACCACGATGGCACAACTCTGGGATCTCCGGACTGGTTCTTTGATCCATCAGTATGAAGGGCATTTGGCACCAATTACCACAGTTTGCTTCAGCCCGAACGAGCAGCAGATTCTGACGGGTTCTGGAAAGAACACGGAACATGGCCCGGAAGATTCCACAGTGCGGTTGTGGGATACGGCGACAGGCAAATCAGCCTGCGTACTGCCAGCATACGCAGAGGATCCGATTGACAAGAACAACGCACCTATCTCAGGTGCGGTGTTTTTGGCGAGGTATTCTCCCGATGGAAAGCAGGTTTTCGCAGTCATGAATTCCCGTCGCGGGGCAGAGTCCGATGGAGTCATCGTGTGGAACCTGGAGACGAGAAACGTCGACTGGACTCTCTCTGGAATCTGCCGCTTTACCAAAGTCGCCGCAAGTCGTGATTGCGTGCATTTCAGCCCGGACGGCCAGTGGCTGACGGGTCTATATTCCGAGGGGTTGCAAGTGGGCGTGTGGGACGCCCGAACTGGTCAACTCCGCTGGAAGGCAGATTGCCCCGATCATCCCCTGGAGAAGGACCAAGCCCGGGGGTTTGGGTCAGTGCAGGTCAGTTCCGACGGACGCCTGATCCTGGCGGCGTGCAGTGACAGGGCTGTTCGGGTCTGGGAGGCTGCGACCGGTCGAGAGGTGCAAACTCTCCGAGGCCATACCGACGATATCACTGTGGCCCGCTTCTTGCCGAATCCAGACGGAGAGCAAGTTGTCACAGCCTCTCGTGACAAGACGGTGCGAGTCTGGGATCTCCGATCAGGGCAACCCCTGAAACAATTGGACCACCCCGGCCCTGTGTATCAAATGTCCATCAGTCAGAATGGCGAGCGTATTATGACCCGGCGGGTCCAGATCACCGATACTGTTGAGCGTTACCAAGCGTTCGCCAGGCTCTGGGACTCGAAGACGGGGCAGCAGATGAAGGAGTGGGAATTTCCACCGACATATATCGACTTTCAAAAGGCAATACTGCTGGGGGCCTACCAGTCATCGATATTCAGCCCGTCAGGGCGTACCGTATTCACAACGGTTCGCACCGCTGACGGGGCGGAAGTGCAATTATTGGATGCAGAAACTGGTCATGTGCGTCAGCGTTTTTGACCGACGCGACAAGAGTGCCGACCCAACGTCACATGACGACAAGGGTCGCCCGATCACGACCGATGCGAAGGCAATTCGGCTAAATAAGTGGCTCTGTGACGCAGAGAAAGAAAAATCAGATGTTCCGCATTGCCATCACCGCATTCCTCATCACCTTTCTCGGTGTGAAAGACCTATTGGCGTTCGGTGAGCCGATTTCTCCGTCTCCGCTGGAATGGAAGCAGAGCATTGAGAGGCCGAATAAAGATTGGGACTTTGACGGAAAGCGAATTCTCGGGCACATCGACAATGACATCTGCCTGTGGGATGCTGCGACTGGTCAGTTACTCCACAGGATGAAAGCGCATCGAGAACGAATTCAAAAGGTTCAGTTCAGTCCGAATGGTGCGTACGCCCTCAGCAGTTCATGGATCAGCGCAGGGCCGATGGTACCGTTTAAATCGAAAGATACACGCACGATCCTGTGGGATCTCGCAACGGGTCAGAGCAAACAGCTTTTACCAGACCAGGTGGCTGGAGAGTTCAGTCCGGATGGAGAACGCATCGTCACGTTCAGTCAACGACCGGATAAAACTTCCTCGTTCAATGCGGCGATTTGGGACGTTCTCACGGGACAAAAACTTGTAAAAGTGACGCTCGACGGCGGGAGCGGCCCCCGCTTTGACGATCTGCATTTTTCGCTCGACGGAACTCGGTTTGTCCACATCCATGCACAGACACGCGGAGCCGTCCTGTACGACAGCCGTGACGGACGCGAGGCAGGAAGGGTCTCCGACTGCAGCGGAATAATTCGCTACACATCGACTGGAACTTTGGCGTGTTTTGACTTGTATAAGGAACCTGGAACGATCTCACAGATCGACATTGAATCGGGGCGCACTCTGTGGAGTTTTGAACACGGCAAGAAAGTCGAAGAAGGTTGGAGTGGCGCATGGGCACACGATGGCCGCAAAGTCGCCGCATTTTCCATTCACGGCCCGATCAGGATCTGGGACACGGAGACAGGAGCCGCGATCACTGGGGCTCAGGGAGGCCAATATCCACGCTACGACACGATCATCAGTCCTGACAACAGCCGCTTGGCCATTTTGTCGGGGGGAGGGAATGTCAACCACAAGGAAGTTGAACCACAGTTCGGATTGTATGACCTGAACACCGGTGCGGAGGTCTGCCTGTTTGGACTGACGAGGACGGGAGTTTTGATTGGCTTTTCTCCCGACAGCAAGTCCCTTGCCGTCGGCGGTTCCAAGCTCGATGTCTACAACTCCGCCGATGGAACGAAAATCAGCGGCTTCACCTCGGAGCCAACGAAAATGCCATGATAGTGGCAATTGAATTGATCGTGTAATGTGGTTCGCACGGGGAATCACGAGCCTGCAATTCGAACCTCATTTTGACGGCCTCTGAAATCTCACTCCACTGTAGCTTTGCCTGTATTGTCACTGGAACGAATGGTTTGGATTTATCGTTAGGAGATTGGTAAATGCAGAATTTGATATGGATGTATTGTGCAATACTGTTTGCGACTGTTCAGAACGCGACGCTATTGTTCGCGGATATTGAGACGGAGACGCTTGCACATATTGAAGCCAGAGGCGGCACGGTTGAACGATTTGTTGATTCGTCGAATCAATCGGTGGAATTCCATGTCACGTTGAGGTGCAAGGCGAGTCTGTTCCGCGACGAAGATTTTGCGATGCTGAAGAATATCGCTATTACTCAGTTGAAGCTGAATGGAGGGATTTCATTGGAGTGCGTAAGAGAGTTGCAACAGATCACGACTCTCAGCCGGCTGGATTTGTCAGGATCTCAGGTCGGCTGCGGCTTGGATGAAGTGGCAAAAATGCCGGGACTTTCCGCATTGGATCTCACAGGAACGGAGGCAAGGGACCCTTCGACTGGGCATGGGCTCGGCATTACAAACGCGGGAATAAAGCAGTTGCTGGCGTTACCGCGACTCGCTTCACTGCAGCTCGGAAACTCATCGTATTTGACGGATGTTGGTGTTGCTGAATTGAGTGGATTGAACACGCTCGAAGAACTCGACCTGCGGGGCACCAGGATTTCCGATGCAGGACTTCGAGCCATTGTAGGGTTGCCGAAATTGCGAAAACTTTGTCTGCATGACACAAGAATCACTGATCATGGTGTAAGTGGATTAGCAGGATCAGAAACCCTTCGTGAACTCGACCTTTCCATGGCGTTTAAGATTACCGATGAAGGACTGAAGGACGTTTGCCAATCCGGTAAGCTTGTGTCTCTGAATATCAGCGATACAAGAGTCACGGATCGTGGAGTGCGATACGTGGCGAATTGCCCCGACTTAACGACCCTCGACATTTCTGCACATTGGTTGAGTGCCTATGAATATCGCTCCGAAGCCTGTCTGAAGGAACTGAGCGGTCTCACAAATCTCACGGACCTCAATCTTTCCGGGCTCGGCGGCCACTCAATCAAAGGTCTGGGTCTGCAGGATCTGCGTGAATTCAACAAGCTGACAAGACTTCAGCTTTGGGGGCGAATCGACAAGGAGGGGTTGAAAGAAATCGCCAGGCATCGCAACCTCGAAATATTGGAACTTCCTTCAACGCAAATTACAGATGACGGCCTTGCAGAATTGGCTGTGCTTGGAAAACTGAAGCAACTGCAGATCAAGGACACCGATGTTACTGATGCTGGTGTAATCATGCTGACAGAGATGCCTGGACTTGAGGGACTGACCGTATTAGATATCAGTGGCACGAAAGCCACGGATAAGAGCATTAGTCGCCTTGCGAAGTTTAAGAATCTGGCGACTTTGAGATTGAGATCCACGGGAATTACCGATGTTGGTCTGAGAGAAGTTTGCCAACTGCCGCGACTAACGTCGCTGGGTCTCGGTTATACAGGTATTACTGACGCAGGAATGGTGGAGCTTGTAAACTGCCAAACTCTTTCGAGTGTGGATCTGACGAACACCAAGATCACAGATGGTGCGATTCATGAGTTAAAGAAGATGCGAAATCTCATTAGAATCTACGTATCAACGACAGACGTGACTGAAGCCGGTCGTGCTGAACTCGGCAAAGCTTTACCGCATTGCCTGATACACTGGGGTGGAGGACGACGAACGCAGTGAGTGTTCATGGAGTAACGGGACATCACTGTTACACTCATCGCGAGGACTTCATCAAATATCAGTTTTGGGATGCACCTCCCAAAACGTCTTTATTGATGGCAAGTTCCGACAAGTTTTGCAGTATTT
>Ga0335398_10006603_pt1 | contig 14596 bp, 7 predicted proteins | sample BON03_FD_205742 | JGI IMG/M metagenome (GOLD analysis project Ga0335398, IMG submission 205742) | Freshwater microbial communities from Lake Bonney liftoff mats and glacier meltwater in Antarctica - BON-03 (spades assembly) (version 2) | ecosystem: Environmental > Aquatic > Freshwater > Ice >... | reverse complement strand
CCCCCTTGCCCGCCCCTGATCGTCACTCACTCGTTTGTCGATGCGCACTTTTGGCCCTCCCCATGAACCTCCATCGCTCGCGCTTTTGTTTTCCAACCCGTGTAACCGTTGCAAATTGTCGTCCCTATGCTCTCCTCGTCGTCGTCGTCGTCTGATCGCCCGCCGCCGCATGTTGTCTCGCGCCGCACAGAAACAAACAGTAAAGAGGGCCTAACCCGTCCGCCGTCTCCTATATCAGAGCACCTCTGCGTCGACGGCCAGCCACGCGTGGTCGGACGCCGAGAAGGACGCGTTCCCCAGGAAGGCGCGCTCGACGCGAAACCCGCGCTCGTGCAGGAGCACCCAATCGAGCTTGCCGGCCATGAGCGGCAGCCACCAAGAGCCGCCCCGGGCGCCACTTGCGCCGCCACCGCCGCTTCCGTCGCCGCTTCCGCCGTCGCCGCCGCCGCAGCGCGCGCCGGGCAGCAGCGCGGCCGCCCAGCGCGGCAGGCGCAGGCGGTAGGACGGGTTGTCCAGCGTGATCGTGTCGCGCGCGGCAAAGGGGCAAGAGAAGCCCGGGTTGGGCACGAGGGCGCGCGCGGCCTCGGCGCCGGCGCCCCACCGCTCGAGGCGGCGCCTCGCCGCCGCCGCCGCGACGGCCCGCGCCGCCTCTTCCTCGCCGCCCCCGCCGCCGCCGGCCCCCCGTCGTCGCCCCGACGGCGGTGGCGGCGGCAGCAAGAGCACGTGCCGCTCGAACCACTCGCCCTCGGTCAGGCCCAGCGAGCGCCAGCGCAGGGGTCCTCGCGCGTAGTGCGGCGACAGGCGCGCGACGCCGTGCCCCATGGTGTTGAGGTCGCCAAGGATGGCGTGGCGCCACGGGCGGCGGCGGCGGCGGCGGCGGCGGCGCCCTTCCGCGGCGCTGTCGTCGGCGGCGGCGGCGTCGCCCTCCGGCCGCCCGCCCGCGCCCCCGCGCGCCTCCCCCTCCTCCTCCTCGCGCCGCCGCTCGCGCCGCGCGTCGGCGACGACGTCCGCGTACTGCGCCGCGCGGTCGGCGGCGCCGCAGAAGACCTCGAGGTGCGCCGAGTAGACCAGCACGCCGTCCAGCTCCCCGCAACAGCCGCCGCCGCTCGCCGCCTCTGACTCGCCTCCTTCGTCCCCCTCCCGCCCCGGCGGCGGCGGTTGCGACGGCGGCGACGACAAAGTAGACAGCCACGGCGGGAACACGCGCGCCGCCAGGGCCGCGCGCCGCCCCCTGCGCGGCTCCCTTTTCGCGAGCGCGTGCGGCTGCTGCCCCGGCGGCAGGTCCCAGTCGACGGGGCGGCGGGAGTGAGCCACGCACCGCGCGTGCCGCAGGTCGTAGCGCGACAGGATGGCATTACCGTGCGCCCCCCCGCCCTGGGCGCGCAAGTCGCGGAGCGGCGAGCGGATTTCTGTGAATTCGCAGAGGAAAAAGCCGCAGAGGCCGAGCGCCCGGGCGACGGCGCGGCCGACGTCCGCGCCGCCGGACCGGTCGCAGCCGACGTCGCACTCCTGCAGGGCGACGACGTCCGGGTCGAGGCGCCGGAGCTCGTCGATCACGCGGGCGAGCTCGTAGCCGCGCTCGACGTTGAATTGCACCAGGCGCAGCGCGCGGCGCGACGCGCGGCCGCGCCAGCCGCCGCCGCCCGTGCTGCCGCCGTTTAGTTCGTCGGCGGCGGTGTTGTCGGAGTTGTCGGCGGCGGCGTTTGTGTTGTGGCTGCTCCTGCCAGCGTTGTTTTCGGCGCACGTTGTCCCCCCGGTCGCTGTGCGGTAGTCGTAGAAGACGATCTCGCCGGGCTCTGGGAGACCCATGCTCGCCCGCCCCGCCCACCCGCCGGCGCGCGTTGTCCTTCGCTTTTGCTTCGCTTTTGCTTCCACACGCTCCCAACCCTTTCGTCGGGCTCGTGTCGAAAGAGGCGATGCGTGGTGTTTCTGTTGGGGCATGTGGGGAGAGAGGGGTCGAGGTTGCCCTCGCCTCTTTTGCGCCGCCGCTCCAAAGGCCGGACGCGCCCTCCGCCTCCTGCCTCATGCCTCACTCCCATTTTCTTCCCCCCCTTGACATATTTCAACCATCCTCTCCCACCAACATAGCGAGAGGGCACGACATCACAGCTTTGGACGGGATCGCAGAGCCATGGCGGCACCAGAGGGCGACGTGAGTCTTAGGCCCTTGGCGGAAGGAGAGAAGGAGAGAAGTCGTTTTGCTCACGCGCGCTCCACCTTCACCTCAACCTCGACGACGATCGAACCCCACAAACCGCAGGGCGCCGGCAGCCATGCCCGTCGCGACCTGCTGCTCAAAATCCAGGAGCAGCAGCAGACGCTGTGGGACGAGGAGCGGATCTTTGAGGCGGAGCCGCCGGCCGAGGGTGAGAGGCACTTGACCCGTGATCGCGGGGCGCGCGCGCCGAGTTGCGTCGGCGATGGCGATCATGCCCGACGCGAGCCGAGCATCGACGCCTCCTACCGTCGGCGCGCAAACCGAACCAAAGGGCACGCGCGCGCGCGCGATCGCGATCATGTTGAATAAGCGGCGCGCTCGCCTCGTCTTTTTTTTGCCGCCCGCCGCCCTGAGCGAAAACCGAGAAACACACAAACCAACGCGCGCCCGCCCCCCCGCCAACCAAAAAACCCACCAACAAACCGACCAAAAACAGGCGAGCCCTACGACCCCGACGGCAAGTTCTTCGGCAACTTCCCCTACCCCTACATGAACGGCCTGCTGCACCTGGGCCACGCCTTCTCGCTGTCAAAGCTCGAGTTTGCGGCCGCCTACCACCGCCTCTGCGGCCGCCGGGTGCTCTTTCCGCAGGGGTTCCACTGCACGGGCATGCCGATCAAGGCGTGCGCGGACCGGCTGGACCGCGAGATCCGGGAGTACGGGTGCCCGCCGGTCTTCCCGACGGACGAGGACGCCGCGGCCGAGGACGCTGCTGCCGCGCCGGCCGCCGCTGGCGAGGCGGCCGCCGCCGCCGCCGCCGCCGCCTCCGCCGCCGCCGCCGCCTCGGCCGCCGCCGACAAGGACCCCACCAAATTCGCCAGCAAAAAGTCCAAGGCCCAGGCGAAAAAGGGCACCGCTGCCACCCAGTGGCAGATCCTGCGGCAGAGCGGCATCCCCGACGACGAGATCCCGCTGTTCCGCGACCCGTCGCACTGGCTGCGCTACTTCCCCCCGCGCGCCATGGAGGACATCCGCGCCCTGGGCTGCGGCGTGGACTGGCGCCGCAGCTTCGTGACCACCGACATGAACCCCTACTACGACTCGTTCGTGCGCTGGCAGATGCGCACGCTCCGCGAGCAGCGGCGGGTGGTCAAGGACAAGCGGCTCGCGGTTTATTCGCCGCTGGACGGGCAGCCGTGCGCCGACCACGACCGCGCCACGGGCGAGGGCGTGGGCCCCCAGGAGTACGTGCTGGTCAAGCTGCGCGCCCTGATCCCGCCGGAGGACGGCGGCGCGGCGGACGGCCTGCCCGGCGCCGCGGTCCTAAAACATCTGGCGGCGCAGGCGCCCGGCGGCGTCTTTTTGCTGGCGGCGACGCTGCGCCCGGAGACCATGTACGGCCAGACCAACGCCTGGGTGCTCCCCGAGGGCGACTACGGCGCCTTCCGCGGCCCGGAGGACTGCGCCTACGTGTGCACGCGGCGCGCCGCGCTCAACCTGTCGTACCAGGAGGCGCTGCCGGAGCCGCGCGGACAGCCTCAGCTGCTGCTTCCGCTGAAAGGGCAAGACCTGATCGGGCTGCGGGTCGAGGCGCCAAACGCGCCCGCGCCCGTGCGCGTGCTCCCCTTACTGACCATCCTGACCAACAAGGGGACGGGCGTGGTCACGAGCGTGCCCTCCGACTCGCCGGACGACTACGCGGCGCTGCGCGACCTGCAGAACAAGCCCAGGCTGCGGGAGAAGTACGGGGTCTGCGAGGCCTGGGGCGTCGAGGCCTTGGAACCAGTCCACGTGATCGACATCCCAGGCTACGACGGCCCGGCGGCCCCGGCCGTGTGCGCGCAGCTCAAGATCACGTCGCAGAACGAGGCGGCCAAGCTGGCTGAGGCCAAGGGCATGGTCTACCTCAAGGTGAGATTTTTGTTTTTTCTACTTTGCGGCGTTTTCCCGTTTTTTCGTTTTCACGAGATTTTTTGCGCGGGGCGACCCAGCTTCTTTTTTTTTGTCTCTCCCCTCTCTCCCACCCACCCACCCCCCTCCCCGTCTTCGACGACGACGATGGCGACGATGCCGCGCCCTCCACTCGCTCGCGCGCGCGTCGCCACCGTCCGTCCATCATCACCACGGGCCGCTTAATTGCCTAGGGACCCGCCTCAGCCCGCTCCTTCTTTCCGTGTTTTCGGCCGCCGCGCTCGCGCGGCGGCCATAACCGGGAAGAAACGACCGGGCGCCGATTTCACATCAACAAAAATTGGCGGTGCGCCCTTACTTCCGCGGCCCAGAGCCAATCCAGTGGCGGTCTTTCGGCGTCTCTCTCGGGGGGCGTCGGGGCTCGTCCCGGGATGACAACCGCTTGGGGGCCCCCACCCACGGTGTGCAGCGGCTCCCCTTTTTTCTTACCGCTGCCTGCCACTAAAGAAAGGGCCAAATTTCCCCCCAGCACGTTTTTTTTCCTTCTCCCCCGCTCGCGTCGGCGTCTTTCCGCCGGACCGGGAGCGCGATCTCTTTTTCCTCTCCCTCGTTTTCTTCCGGGCGGCGGCGGGAGAGCGCGCGCGCGGCGAGCGCCCCGCCGCGCCTCGAGGCGCGCGCGCGCGCGCTCTTCCGCCGCCCCGCGAGTCATTTCCCGCCCAGAACACAACAACGCAGCAATTAAGCCGGCGCGCCGAGCCCCCCTCGCCCCCCCTGCCTCTCCCGCTTTGTTGCGGCGAGCCGGGGGGGGCGCGCCCGCGCCCCGCCCGAGAGGGCTGGGCCTGGGGGCACCCGGGGCGGCGTCTCTACGCCGCCCCACCGCCCCCCTCGCCCCCTCCCCAAAATTGACAAGGAGGGGGGGGCCCGCCCCCGCGCCGCCCTGCCTCCCCGTAAGGACGGGAGCGCCGGGCGGCAGGGCGGGCGCCGGGTGTTTCTTCCCCCGGCCGGCGGGCGACATAGCTTCTGCGGAGAGCAAACCCCCCAGCCTTCCCCCCTCCTCTGGGGGGGGAATGCGGGGGGCGGGCCTCTTGTCTGGCGGCGCAACGATTATCATCTTGGGGGACATCACCTCCGCCCGCGCTCGCCCTGGAATGGAGGCTCTTCAATCATTTTCTTTTTGTTTTCTCTCGAGCGCGCGCGTTTTGCCTTTTCGGTCGACGTTGCCCGCTCGCTCACCCCCCCCCCCCCCCCCCCCCCCCCCCCCCCCCCCCCCCCCCCCCCCCCCCCCCCCCCCCCCCCCCCCCCCCCCCCCCCCCGCGCCCACCCCCCCCCTTTTTCTCCCTCGAACAACACCCACACCACATCGCACACCACACCACAATGCGCCTCGACGCGCAGGGCTTCACCGACGGCGTCATGGCCGCGGGCCCGCACAAGGGCACGAAGGTCTCCGAGGCCAAGCCCCGCATCCGCGACGAGATGGTGGCCGCGGGAACCGCGCTCCTCTACTCGGAGCCCGAGCGCCCCGTGACGTCGCGCTCGGGCGACGACTGCGTGGTGGCGCTGACAGACCAGTGGTACCTGACCTACGGCGAGGAGGGGTGGAGGGGCGAGGCGTTGGCGGCCCTGGCGCGGCTGGACGCCCACTCCCCCGAGGCGAGGCACGCGTTCGAGCACACGCTCGGGTGGCTGCAGCAGTGGGCCTGCTCCCGTTCTTTCGGCCTGGGGACGCGCGTGCCCTGGGACGAGCAGTACCTGGTCGAGTCGCTGTCTGACTCGACGGCCTACATGGCCTACTACTGCGTGGCGCACATCCTGCAGCGCGGCGACATGTACGGCGCGGGCGGCGCGCCCTCTTACGACGCGGCGCGCGCAGCGGCAGCAGGCGCGGGCGCGGGCGGCGGCGCGGCAGGAGGAGAGGGCGGCGCGGGCGGCGCCGGCGTCGGCGGCGCGGCGGCTGCCAGCGCCCCTCTCGACGCCGGCCCCCCCGTCCCCGCCTCGGCCATGACGCCCGAGGCCTGGGACTGCGTGTTCCTCGGCGCCGACCGGCCGCCCGACTGCGCCGTGCCCGAGGCGACGCTCGCGGCCATGCGCCGCGAGTTCGAGTACTGGTACCCTTTCGACCTGCGCGTGTCGGGCAAAGACCTCATCCAGAATCACCTGACGTTTGCGCTGTACACGCACGTGGCGTTGTGGCCGCGCGACCGGTTCCCGGAGAGAAAGGAGCAGGCGGGCCAGAGGGAGCGGCTGCGGGCGCAGCTGCCGGCGGCGGGGGCGGCGGCGGCGGGCGCGGGCGCGGCGTCGGGCGGCGGCGGCGCGGTGGCGGCGGCGGCGGCGCACCCCCCTGCCGAGGACGACGACCCCTCGGCGCCAGGCGGCCGCTACTGGCCCCGCGCCCTGCGCTGCAACGGCCACCTGCTGCTCAACAGCGACAAGATGAGCAAGAGCACGGGAAACTTCAAGACGCTCAAGGAAGCCATTAGGCAGTATAGCGCCGACGCCACGCGCTGGGCGCTGGCGGACGCGGGCGACGGCATGGACGACGCCAACTTCGAGACGTCGACGGCCAACGCGGCGATCCTGCGGCTGACCAAGGAGCTGGCGTTCCTGGAGGAGGCGCTGCTGCCGGCCGAGGAGCGGGGCTCGGCGGGCGGCGGCGCGGGCGGCGCCGGCAGCGCGGGCGGCGGCGCCGCGGCCGCGGCCGCCGTTGCCGCCGCCGCCTCGGTCGCCACGTGCGTCCTCCGCGACGACGCCGACGAGGAAGATACTGTGCACGACCGCGTCTTCGCCAACGCCATCGCCGCCGCCGCCCACCGCGCGCGCGCCGCCTACGACCGCCTGCTGTTCCGCGAGGCGCTAAAAATAGGCGGCTATGACCTCGCCAACGCGCGGGACGCCTACCGGTTCGCGTGCGGCCCGCGCGGCATGCGCCGCTCCCTTATCCGCAGGTACGCCGAGGTGTCGTGCCGCCTGCTCGCGCCGATCACGCCGCACACGAGCGACCACGTGTGGCGCCGCGTGCTCAAAAAGCGGGGCGGCGGCGGCGTGCTGGCGGCGGGCTGGCCCGGCGCCGCCGACGGCCTCGGCGAGCCCGATTTCGTCATGGAGCGCGCCGCCGCCTACGTCGAGGACCTCATCCCGCAGCTGCGCAAGGCCGTCGCAAAAGCCGAGGCCCCGGCCAAGCCCCGCAAGGGGGCCGCGCCTGCCGCCGCGCCTGCGCCGTCGTCGCCGCATAAGGTCCGCCGCGGCACGCTCTACGTGGCGGCGGCCTACGTCGGGTGGCAGGAGGCGGTGCTTGCGGCGATGCGCGGGTGCTGGGACGCGCGCGGGGCCCGCCTGTCGGCAGACTGGGCCGCGCGGGTGCTCGAGGCGGTCAAGGGGGCGGGGGCGGCGGGCGCGGGGGGCGCGGCGGACGAGAAGCGCCTGAAGGCGCTCGCGCTGCCGTTTGCGCGGTTCAAGGCCGAGGAGGCGACAAAAGGGGGCGCGGAGGCGGGAGGGGGGGCGCTCGACGCGCGCTTGCCGTTTGGCGAGGCGGCGCTGCTGCGGGAGAACCTGCCGTACCTGCTGCGCGCGCTGGGCGGCCTGGAGGCGCTTGAGGTCGTGTCGGTGGACCTGGCGGACGCCGAGGGGATGGCGGCGCTGCCCGAGGCCGCCAAGTCGGCGCAGCCGGGCGCGCCGGCGGTCGTGTTTGTCGCCGAGGACGCCGCGTGATTTGATTTTTTTGTTTTTTGTTTTTGTCTCGCTCGCTCGCTCGTCGCGCGACGCTTGTCGCTTTCTTCCCGCTCCTCCGCACTTGTTTTTCGGATCCCTTTTTTCCCTGTGAAAAAAACAGACACCTGCGCATACCGACTTTAGACCATCCTCTCTCTGTTCCGTAGACTCGCGCGCGCGCGTGTGGCATCTCTGTCTTGGACATTGCGCCAGTTTTTTGGTGTTTGCTCTCGAGCGTCGTGCGTGCCGCTGCGCCGAGTCGTCGACGCGCTCTTCACATTGTCGCGCGGCCTCTCTTTTCCGTGGCGCTCATCGCCCTTTCCCAACTCTCACGACCGCTTGGAAATGACGCAATCCCTTCAATCACGAGCTCCCATGACTCAATCCGCGAAAAAATAGCCTGTGCGGCGATCGGGAGAAAGCGAAGAAGGACGAAGAACGGAAGGAGGAGATGTCGTCGCTTCCAGCGTGGCTGCTTCTCCTCCTCTGCCTGGCGCGGACGGCGCGCGCGGAGGAGGAGGCCAAGCGTGAGTGGTGGTCCCGATCGCGGGCATTAGCCGGGCGACCATGGGCCTGCCCTCTGCGCGACAAGGAGAGAGAGAGAGCACGGGCGCATGCCCTCTCGGAAAATTTGCCAAAAACAGAACACTCGCCCAAACGACCACCAAAACAAAACCACAAAGCCATGCCCATGCTCACGGCCACGACCACCTCGTTCGCCGCCACCTTTAACGCCGCGGCCGCCCTGGCCGGCGCCACCGTGCAAAAAGCCGCCGCAACGCCGGCGGCGCCGGCGACGGCGTCGGCGTCTGTGTCAGCGTCGTCGGCGGCGCGGTTGGCCGAGCCACCGCCGCAACCACCGCAACGCCGCTGCGCCACGCGCCTCTCCTTCGTGAGCACCAACGCGGGGCCGGACGCCCTGCCCGCCTGCCCGCCCGCCTCGGGCTCCGGGGCGTCCGTCGAGCCGCGCTACCAAAACCTGCGCCAGGAGGAGTCGCCCCAGGGCCCAGGCAGCGGCGGCGGCGGCGGCGGCGGCGGCGGCGGCGGCGGCGGCGGCTTTGAGTGGGTGAGCGCCTGCCTCGCGCTCGCCGGCCCCGGCTGCCCTCCCGCCGCCGCCCCCTTTCTGGCCGACCTGGCCATCGTCGGCGCGGGAGAGGGCTGCGCGGCGCTGCCCGCGCCCCAGCGCGGCAGCGGCGGCGGCGGCGGCGGCGGAGACACGGGCTGGGAGCCCGCCGGCGCCCTCTGGCCCGGGCCGAGCGCGCCGATGCTGTGTCAGCGCCGGACGCGCGCCGCCGAGCGGGCGCTGTCAGACGTGATCGTCGGGTTTGCGCGGGACAAGGGCGGGGGCGGCGGCGGGACGGCGCCGACCACCGACCGGCAGCAGCAGCAGCGCTGGCCCACGTACGACCAGGACCGCCGCGACGCGTGCCCGGGCGGCTACCGCCCGGCGGCGGGCGGCGTGCTCAGCGGCGGCGGCGGCGGCGGCGGCGGCCGAGGGGGCACGAGCGCGGCCGGCGCGCTCGAGGCGTTTCTCTGTCTCGGGGAGGCGCCGCCGTCGCCCCCTCTTCCGCCCCCGCCGCCCGCCGGCTCGCTCGTGCCCGAGCGCGGCGTCGGTGCCGTCCTCCAGGCGCTCGCGGGGGCGGCGCCCTCCCCCGCGCCCTCCTCGGCCCCCGCGCCGCTCAGGGGGGCCGGCGCCCTGCTATCGCTCGCGCCCGGCGCCCCCTTGCTCGTCGCCGCGCACTCGGACGGCGGGGCCGGGGGCGCGGGCGGCGGGTGCCTGTCGCTGCCCACGGGCGGCGCCGTGGGCCCCTCTGCCGCCCAGCGGCTGGCGCTCCTCGGCGACGGCATGCGCGTGGTGGCGGCGGCGGCGTGCGGCCCGCTCTCGGGCTCGGGCGCGGGCGCGGGCGCGGGCGCGGGCGCGGCAGCGGCGGCGGCATCGGCGGCGGGGGGAGGGAGCGGCGGCGGCGGCGACGAGCCGTACGCCCACCAGCACTGGAACCTGGAGCGCCTCCCGGCCGCCGCCGCCGCCGCTGCTGCCGCGACCGCCGACGGCAAAAACAAAAACAAGGCGGCGCCCCCCCCCGCCCCCCCCGCGGCCTGGCGCGTGCGCAGCCGCCTGACGGGAGGCTGCCTCACCGGCGCCGGCGACGCGCTTCTGGTGACGCACCAGCCCTGCGGCCGGACGGCGGCGGGCGCCCCCTTACCCTGGCAGCTGTGGGCGCTCGACTTTGCCGCGACCGCCGGATCGCCCTCCGCCGAGGCCCCGGCCAACTACTGGGCGCTGCGGTCGCTGGCGCCCGGCGTGCTGGCGCGGGGCGTCGCCGCCGCGCGCACCAGGGGCGGCGGCGGCGGGGGCGCGCCGCAGTTGGTCCTGTCGGCGGCGGCGGCGGCCGCATCCGCCGCCTCCTCCTCATCCGCCTCGCAGCTGTGCGCGTCGGTCTACCACGACGTCGACGACTACTACGAGCTGGAGGACCCGGGCGAGCAGCAGGGCCGCGGGCGGCGGCTCGACCTCGGCGCCGCGCCGCTGGCCTTCGCGCCCGCGCTGGTGCTGCGCCCGTGCGCGCCCGCGCGCGACGCGCGGCAGCGCCTGTCGATTCTGGCGGCGCCGGCGGCGACGTCGCGGCCCGGGCCGGCCGCGCTGCCGCCGGGGGCAGGAGGCGGAAAGGCCGGCGTCAACAAGCCGCCGCCAAAAGCGGCCCCGCCGCCGCCGCCGCCCAAAGCGCCGCCCCGCCGGGCTCCTCCTCCTCGGCGCGCTGCGCCGCCGCCGCCCAAGGCCCCGTCACCTGCCAAGGCCATGCCGCCGTCCAAGGCCCCGGCGTCTCTAAAGGCCGCGCCGCCGCCGGCCAAGGCCCCGCCGCCGCCGGCCAAGGCCGCGCCGACCCCAAGAGCGCCGGCCAGAAGCGGGAGCGGCAGCGGCGGCCTTCCCGCGGCAGCAAAATCCCCCCCGGCGGCGCCGGCCGCCCCGAAAAAAAACGCGACGTCCGACACAGAGGCCCTCGAGGACGCGCTCGCGGGGCTGCTCAACTTTGGCGTCTCGCTATTCAACAAGACAAACAAGGCGGGAGGGGCGGGCGGCGGCGGCAACCGGACCAGCAGGGCGCCGCGCCGCGATCGCAACAGCGGCGGCGGCGGCAGCAGCAGCGGCAGCGGCAGCAGCAGCGGCAGCGGCAGCGGCGGCGGCGGCGGCGGCGGCGGCGGCCGCAGCAGGACCAGCCGCAGCAGCAGCGGCGGCGACATTACAGGCAGCGGCAAGGCGCCCGTGCAGCCGCAGCAGCCGCAGCAGCCGCGCGCCGCCGCCGCCCCCGCCACCGCCGGGGGCCTGGCGCTGCCCGGGACAGAGGGCCCGAGCGGCAAGGCGTCCTCGAGGTCGTCGCCCAGGAGAAGGTCGTCGTCGAGGAGGCAGCAGCAGCAGTAGGGATTGGAAATCATGCGACGTTGAAATTAAAAACACGCAAACCGGCCCTCTGTCTCACGTGCCTCCGGCCGCCTGGCCTCGCCTCGCCACGTCGTCTCGGCGTTTTGCCATTTTGTTTCCAATCTCGCTCACTGCGTCCCCGCCCTGCTCGGCACCCGCGCATGGAGCGCCGCGAGGCGCGGGTCGCGCTGCGCGTCGATCACCGCCACGCGCAGGCCCAGGAAGTTGGCGCGCAGCACGCGCGCGGCCAGCGCGACGGCGGCGACGGGCGGGCGGTAGGTCCCGCTGTTGTTGTCGAGCGCGAGCACGAGCCGCCGCCTCCCGTCCGCGCCGTCGCCGTCGCACTCGCCCTCAAGGCCGTCCTCGCCTTCCTCCCAGTCGCGATCCCACCGCCCGACGTCGGCCGAGAAGAGGCCCGCCCCCGCCACCCCGCCCTCTCCGGCCGCCGCCCCAACCCCCGCCGCCGCGCCCATTAGCTGCTCCCTCGCCTCGGCCGTCAGGCGCCTGAGCGCCTCTAGGGAAACCACGCAAAACTCGCCCGCGCACAGGACCTCGGGCGCCGCGCCAGAGAGCAGCGCGTGCTTGCTCAAAACGTCGGCAAAGACGCCGGTGCCCGTCTCGCCGAAGCACAGCCGGCCGCGGGTCGTGAGCGCGTAGGTGAAGTAGCGCGCCTCGCCGCCGCGCTGCCCCGCGCGCAGCAGGCCCCGCAGGAGGTCGTGGCCGGTCTCGAGCGTCCCGTTTCGCACGACCGTGCGACGGCCTGTTTTTGCCGCCGCCGCCGCCGCCGTTGTTGGCGCCGGTGGCGCTCCTGCGTTCGCCTCTGCCGCCGAGGGCGAGGATGCCGACCCCCGCGCCAGCCTCTCCGCCTGCGCGCGCGACAGCGGCAGGAGCGCGCCGTCCAGCATCGGCGAGTAGAGCACGCGGTGCTTGGCCCGGAGCGCCGCCGCCAGCGCCCGGCTCCCAAACACGAGCGCCGCGCGGCGGTTCTCCGGGCACCAGCGGCAGGGCGGCAGGCCGCTCGCCGAAAAGGCGGCGCGCGCGGAGGAGAGGTAGAGCTTGTACGCCGAGAAGAAGGGGACGTCGTCGTCGTCCTCTGGGCCTTCTTTTCCTCCCTCTCCTTCTCCTTCTCCTTTGCCGGCGGTCGACGCAGAAACAGCCGCTCCAGCGAGCGCAGCGCCAGCCGTCGCGCCCGCCGCCGCCGCCGCGCCACCGCCGCCGCCGCCGCCGCCGCCGATCAGCGCGTCGGCGAGCGGCAGCAGGTGCTGGCGGTAGCGCACGGGCGCGCGGGCGGTGATGGGCCCGCCCGGGGGCGCGCTGGGCGAGAACTCGAGCTCGAGGAAGACGCGGGGGGCGTGGCGCCCCGCGCGCGCGCGGCGGACGGCCTGGCGAGCGCGCCCGGGCATCAGGGCGACGGCGGTGCGCAAGCGGACGGCGGCGCTGGCGGCGGCGGCGAGGCGGCGCGAGGCAGAGGCGCGCCAGCCGTCGCGCTTGGCGCCGCCGCTCAGGGCGGCGGGCGCCTCTCGCGTGCGCCAGCTCGCGTCGTCTTCGCCCTTGCGTCCCAGCGCCGCCGATGGGAAAGCAGAGGACGGGTCGCCCGTGATTCGTGTCTCCGTCGCGCTGTGCCGCCGCTCGCGCGGCCGTGGCCGCCACCCCCCGCGCGCGTCCTCGGTCGAACCCTCCGGCCGCTCAACCTGGCGCGGCAGGCTGATCGCGCGCTCCTCGCGCTTTGCCTGCTCGAGCGTCGGCAGGGCCGCCAGCGCCTCTTGCTTTCGCTGCTGCTGCTGCTGCTGCTGCTGCTGCTGCTGCTGCTGCTGCTGCTGCTGCTGCTGTTGCTGCTGCTGCTGCTGCTGCTGCTGCTGCTGCTGCGACCCCCGCCGCGCGGAGGAGGAGGACGGGTTCACGGAAGGGTCGTCATCGGCAAGGGCGCAAGCCGCTGCTGCCGCGGTGGCCGACGCGCGCGGCCCCGCGGCGAGGCCGAAGAGGGACGCGCCCGACAGGCCCGAGACGCCGCCGCCGCTGCCAAAGTCGTCGTCGTCGTCGTCGTCGTCGTCCCCGTTGTCTCCCGCGCCCCCGGACGCGCCGGTTCTCCGCCGCGCCCGCTGGCCCAGCCGCGCCGGCAGCGCGAGCTTGAGGGTGAGGCGCAGAGCGGAGGCGGTGGCTGGGGCTGGGGCGGCGGCGACAGGCGCGGCGCCGGCGCCGGCGCCCTCATTTCCTACCGGGACGTCGCTGGCGGTCAGCTCGTCGGAAGACGACGAGGACGACGAGGACGAGGACGGAGAGTTTCCCGGCGCCTCGCGCGCCGTGGCAGCGCCGGCGCCGGCGTCGGCCCGCACCCGCGAAAAGGAGAGGCGCCCGCCGAGCGACGGCACGGCGACCAGCGCAGGGGCCGGCGGAGGCGGCGGCCCGGCCGCTGCCTCGGCCGCCGGCGTTGCGGGCGGCGGCGGCGGCCCCACCAGCAGGAAGCCGCCCGAGCACAGCAGGTCGTCGCGGGTCCCCAGCAGGTCGCGGTCGTACACGGAGAGCTGCAGGCCCACGCCGCCGCCGCCGCCGCCGCCGCCGCCGCCCGCCCAGCCGCCGCCGCCGCCGCCGCCGCCCCCCCCGACGCGGCCAAGGAGGATCGCGTCCCCCCACCGCGGCGCCTGCGACCGCCGCACGACCGACGACTCGTACACCAGCAAGGGCGGGTGGCGGGCGTCGTCCGCGCCCCCGCCGCCGGCCGCCGCGCCGGCCCTCCTCGCCCCCTCCCCGCCTGTCCCCCCCGCCAGCGCCGCCGCTGCCGCGTCGGCCGCCGCCGCGGCCTCGCGCGCCTGCGCGGCCGAGACCGGCGTCACCTTTAGGACAAAGTAGGCGTCGGTCGTGCCCAGGGGGCCCCACATCGGGTCGCCGGCCGGGAGGTGGGCGGCCCCCACGATGCGCACGCGGACGTCGTAGCCGTAGGGGGGGGATTGGGCGCCGGCGGCTTCGGCCTCCTCGTCGTTGCCGGCGCCCTTGCCTCGTCGCCGCGCGCCCAGCGCAGCCGCGGCCGCCGCCGCCGCCACCGCTGACGCCGCCGCCGCCGCCGCCCAGTCGGAGGGCAGGGGGATCGACAGCGAGGCCGACAGGGGCAAAGCGATGGCGGCGGGCGTCGGCGCCCCCGACATCGGTGTCGGGTCCCGATCCTTGTTCTCGTCGGAAGGTTGGGATTCCGGCAATGTGTCTCGCGCGCTCCCCTCTTCTTGCGTCCCTTTGCTGTGTTGGTCGAGATCTGAGCAATTCAATCATGTGGGTCGTGAGTATCGTCGACGCCAAGCGTCCTCGTTCCGGGGGGGGGGGGGGGGGGGGGGGGGGAAAAGCCCCCCCCCCCGGCGCGGGGGGGGGGGGGGGCCCGCCCCCGGGGCGGGGCCGCCCCGGCCACGAGCCAC